>Ga0302326_10000540_pt1 | contig 105010 bp, 91 predicted proteins | sample Palsa_T0_3_FD_202264 | JGI IMG/M metagenome (GOLD analysis project Ga0302326, IMG submission 202264) | Peat permafrost microbial communities from Stordalen Mire near Abisko, Sweden - Palsa_T0_3 | ecosystem: Environmental > Terrestrial > Soil > Palsa > Peat permafrost | place: Sweden: Abisko... | reverse complement strand
TGAATCGAGTGGTAAATGGTGGGTTGTTCGGTGGTGGATGGATGTACCGGGACTAGAAAAGAGAAAACACATGCGGGAGAGAATTTGCCCGATCTCAGGCCCCGGTAGCCTGTCTAGGACCGTCAGGGAGCGCCGCGCTCGTGAAATTATCACGAAAAGCGGAGCCGACACCGTGGAGTATTTCGATCAAGTCGTAAGGCAAAAAAACGGTGTTACGTTCCATGAACAAGCAGAATGGTGGCTCAACCACGTCCGAAGTCGGAAGCGCAAGCCGATTGCAACTTCGACCTTGGAACTCTGGGAAGCCTGTCTTAAAAACTGGCTTCACCCAAGTATTGGAGATTTGCCCCTGTCCGAAGTCAACAATGCGGTCTTGAAGTCCGTCGTTGCAAAGATGTCGGAACAGGGCTTGTCTCCAAAAACCATCGACAACTATGTTCCGGTTGTGAAGATGGTCGTGGCTTCCGCGGTCGATGAACAAGGCGAGGAAATTTATCCTCGAAAGTGGAATCACGAATTCATCGACCTACCTGTGGTCGAGAAAGACAAGCAGAACACGCCATCTTTCTCGTCTGAAGTGATGACAGGCTTAGCACGGTGGAAGAGAGAACGGGAGCGGATGATTTTCGTTCTGTGCGGTGCTGGTGGTTTCCGAGTCGGAGAGGCGCTTGGTATCGAGATTGACAAACACATCTCTCCGGATTTCCTGACCATCTTTATCCAACAGAAAATTCATCACGGTAGGGTCGAACAACGACTCAAAACAGCGAACGGCTTTCGCCAGGTTGACCTCCACCCGACGATTGCCGCTTTTCTTAAAGAGTTCGTTGGCACCCGAGCGTCGGGGTTTCTGTTCTGCACTCGACAAAGGAAACCGCTCTCTCCGTCAAACATCATCCGGCGCCATTTGCACAAGGCCCTTAAGGAACTGGGCTATGTCAATCCGTTTACCGGAACGCACAAAGCTGGAAACCACGCGTTCCGTCGTTTTAGAAACACGTACCTGCGGAACTACGCGGAGTGTCCCGAGGGCCTATACAAGTACTGGATGGGCCATGCTGGAAAGGACATGAGCGACCTCTACGACAAGATCAAGGAGGACGTTGTGTTCCGCAGGAAGTGGGCGGAGCGATGCGGCTTTGGTTTCGAACTACCCTCAGTTGTACCGAGTGTACCGAAATGTACCGAAAAAACTGAGGTGGCAATAGCTGCCTAAACAACTGAAAGAGCGAGAGAAAGATTGGTCGGGGAGAGAGGATTTGAACCTCCGACCCCCTGGTCCCGAACCAGGTGCTCTACCAGGCTGAGCCACTCCCCGACGGTGCCCGGCGCGCTGAGGAAACATCGGGAGCGCGCGGGTTTTCAAACTAGGTCTGAACTCCAAAATTATAACACTTGCTTCTGCCGGCGAGTTGGGTTCGCTGTGGCGGAGTCGCGCGATGATTCAAAATTGGCTCGACGTTGTTGTTTGAAATCGGCGTTGCGAATACCATGGGAAACTCGCGGAACGTCGCTGGGAGATTCAACCAGCATCCGCTAGGATCACCCGAGCCGCCAAACATCCGATATGAAAACTGTATTTGCCGCGCGTTCCCTGTACACGCCTCTGGAAGAGATTCGGAATCCACTGGTTTTTGTGGAAAACGGAGCGATTACCGATCTCACCTCCCGCTCAGCGCGGGAGATTCCAACCAACACAGCTCTCGTGGACTTTGCGGACGCCGTGATTACGCCCGGTTTCGTCGACATCCACATGCACGGCGGGGCGGGGCTTGACGTGATGCAGGCGTCCGAGGCTGAGATGCCGCATTTGGGCAGATTCCTGGCGCAGCATGGGGTGACGGGGTACTTCCCTACGACCGTGGCGGCGCCGATCGATGTAACTTGCGCGGCGCTGGAACGTATCGCTAACGCGATTGAAGCGGGAGAGTCGCGCACAAACGGGGATGGCAACAATGCTCCGCAGGCTCGACCGCTCGGGATCCATCTGGAAGGGCCGTTTCTCAGCCATGCGCGCCGCGGCGTGCATGCGCCGGAGAACCTCGCGTTGCCGACGGTCGCACTTTTCGAACGTCTGTGGCAGGCTGCGCGGGGACACGTTCGCATGTTGACCATCGCTCCGGAGCTTCCGGGGGCGATCGAAGTGATTGCAGAAGCGGCACGGCGGCAAGTTTTGGTGAGTATTGGGCATTCCGACGCCGACCTGAACGCGGCGCAGGCCGGGGTGCGAGCGGGAGCGCGCCACGCTACGCATACTTTCAACGCCATGCGGCCGCTGGACCATCGCGAGCCCGGAATTCTCGCCGAGGTTCTCACCGATGATCAGCTGAGCGCCGACATCATCGTGGACGGAATTCACGTTACCCCGTCGGTAGTGGAGATTTTCCTGAGGGCCAAAGGAATCGAAGGCTCGGTGCTGATCACCGATGCAACTGCCGCAGCCGGCATGCCCGAGGGTCGCTATCAACTGGGGACGATGATGGTCGACGTGAAGAATGGAATGTGCACCATCGACGGAAAGCTGGCCGGAAGTGTGCTGACCATGGATCGCGCCGTGCGCAACGTGATGGAGTTCGGGAGTTGGAGTCTGCGGGACGCGGTGCGCGCAGCAACTCTGAATCCGGCGCGCGCGGCGGGCCTGACCCGGCGCTATGGATCTCTGGCTTCCGGAGCCGAGGCGAGTTTCACCGTGCTCAGTTCAAGCGGCGAAGTGCGGAAGACGATTGTCCGCGGGCAGGGATTCTAACGAGACCCAAGCCGTAGAGACGTTGCTTGCAACGTCTCAGGTAGCGGCAAGAAAGACGTAGCAAGCTACGTCTCTACGTCTGGCTTTTAGTTTGGCTTGCGCTGTTTGGACTCGGCCAGATAGTGCAGCAGCATGGCTTCGTCGGAGCGGGAGAGCTGATCGAGGAAAGGCCTTTTTGTGGCAGGCTTCTCGTCACTGGCCAGCTTTTGCGGAGCGCCCTGGCGCAACTTGTCGCCGAGTTCCGGATCGTTTTCCATCACTTGCGAATAGAAAAAGAGAAAGTGGCGCATCTGGTCGAGCGCGGAGCGCAGAGTTGCGATGGGCTCGGTCTGGGACTGCGAGTTGAGAGACTCCATCAATTCCGGGTCGCTGGGAGCCTGCATGGCGGCACAGTTGAGCTCTCGCTGAATGGTGCGCAAGTCTTCGGTGACGCGCGCGATCCGGAGCTGTAAGTCGTCCATTTGGTCTTCCTTCGCCATGAGCATTTCGCCTGTCCAACATCTCATCGGCAGCAGCCAGCGAGTAGATGTCCCACGTGCATGCGCTTTGGTAATTCACTGTATTACTTTGGTCTAGACGACAGTTTCTTCGTTTATTAGAACGGTGAAAACCACTACTGGAGCGGGTTGCGGAGCATGTGCTGCCCGGCGCAGCCGGATGGTGCACTGCGGAGCATGGTCGATCGTTCCAGGAAATCCGCGATTTGTGATACAAAACCGCGATGACGGAAGCCGCGCCAGCAGCCACATCTGGACTTGTCCGCGCCATTGGCCGCTGGAGCCTGGTTGCGCTCACGGTCAACTCCATCATCGGCAGCGGGATCTTTGGCCTGCCCTCGGCGGTCGCTGGTCACATCGGAAAAATAAGCCCGCTGGCGGTTCTTTTCGCCGGCGCGGGGATGGCCGTCATCATGGGTTGCTATGCCGAAGTTGCCTCATATTTCCATGAGGCGGGCGGCCCGTATCTCTACGCACGCGCGGCTTTTGGCCGCATAATGGGGATTCAAACCGCATGGATGCTGTGTCTGGGGCAGGTATCCGCTCCGGCAGCCAGCGCCAATCTTTTCGTGATTTATCTAGGCGAATTCTGGCCGCATGCCAAGGATCCTCTGCCGCGCTTCGTGATTCTCACCGTTCTTGTGGGAGTGCTCGCCGTCATCAACTTTCGCGGCGTGCGCGGAGGAACGCAGATCAGCAACATTTTCACCGCGGCGAAACTTATACCGCTGTTCGCGGTCATCGTGATGGGTGGAGCCGTGATGTTGGCTCATCATCCCAATGTTTCGGCGGCGCCAGTGCACGCGAGCACGGGAGAGTGGCTCAAGGCCATGCTCCTGCTGGCATTTGCTTACGGCGGATTTGAAACAGCGCTCGCGCCTATGAGCGAGGCCAAGGATCCGCAGCGTGATGTACCCTTCGCGCTTTTCTCCGCGGTGCTGGCTTGCACTGTGATCTACGCGCTCATCCAACTCGTGGTGGTCGGAACGTTGCCCAACGCGGCGCACAGCGAGCGCCCGCTTGCCGATGTTGCGCGCCTGGCCCTCGGGCATTTCGGCGGGGGACTGGTCGCGGTCGGCGCTCTGATTTCGGTTTACGGATATCTCAGCGCCAAGATTCTCAGCATGCCGCGCGTCACCTTCGCCCTGGCCGAGCAGGGAGACTTCCCGCGCGCATTCGCCGCCGTGCATCCGCGATTCAAGACGCCGTATGTCTCGTTGCTCGTCTTCGCCGCGCTGATTTGGGGATTCGCGCTGATGGGCGAGTTTAAATGGAATGTGACGCTCTCTGCGATCGCACGCCTCTTCTATTACGCGGTAGGCTGCGCGGCGCTGCCGGTGCTAAGACGCAAGCGCCCGGAAGGAGCCATGTTCCGCCTGCCGGGTGGGACGTTCTTCGCCGTTTTGGGAATCGTGATCTGCCTGGTGCTCATAAGCCAGGTTGACTTCGGTCAATCGCTGATCCTGATCGCGACCATTGCAATCGCGCTGGTGAACTGGGCAGTGGTGGTCCGGGGACGTGCCGGCGTCTAAATGGCGATGGGAGGCGGAAATAGGCTTGGCCAACGCCATCCTGTGCTATAGTGTTACGAGGTAATACCTTAGAGCACCCGATGCCGAAGCCTTCCACCACCAGCCTGAAACTCGATGTCGAGATAAAAGAGCGCGTGCGGCGGCTTGCCGTGGCCCGCCGCAGGTCACCGCACTGGGTGATGCGCGAAGCCATCGAGGAGTATGTAGAACGCGAAGAGAAGCGCGAAAGATTTCGGCAAGACGCGCTGGCAGCTTGGACTCATTACCAGGCGACCGGCCTGTACGCGACCGCGGATGAAGCCGATGCTTGGCTGGCCAAACTCGAAGCCGGTAAGGACGCGGCTCCCCCTAAATGCCGCGCCTGAAGTGGTCGCAACGGGCTCTGCTGGATGTGGACCGTCTGCATGCCTTCCTGGTACCTAAGAGCAGGGATGCCGCCAAGCGCGCGGTCAAAGCAATCCGGCAAGGCATAAAAGCGCTCGGCAAGCATCCGGAAATTGGCCGCCCGGTCGAAGAAATGCCGCCAGAGTTCCGCGAGTGGGTGATTGAATTCGGGAATGGCGCTTATGTCGCTCTGTATCACTACGACGGGAAAGAGGTCGTAATATTGGCAATCCGCCACGGACGCGAAGCCGGATACTGACAAATCTTAGCCGTCGCCAATTGCAGCTCCGCATCGGGCAAGTCTTACACTTCCCGCTGTTCCATCTCCAGCAACGCCTTTTTGCGTTCCATTCCCCAGCGATAGCCGCCCATGCTGCCATCACGGCGGACCACGCGATGGCATGGAATCGCAACCGCTACGGGATTCGTGGCGCAGGCACGGGCCACGGCGCGAGTGGCGAGAGGCTGGCCGATTGCCTTCGCCACCTGGCTGTAAGACTGGGTTGCGCCGAAGGGGATCGTCTGCAGATAAGTCCACACGCGGCGCTGAAATGCGGTGGCGCGAATGTCGAGCGGCAAAGAGTCATCCAGTTTCTTGCCGTGGAGCTGGCGCAGGAGTGTTTTCGACCACGACTGTAATTTTCCCTGGTCCGGTTTGCGAGCGGCGAAGGGAAATTCGCGCTTCAACCCTTCCAGCAACTCTCCATCCGTACGTGCAAACTGGATGGCACAAATGCCGCGGTCGGTGGCTGCGATCAGCATGCGCCCCAACGGCGAATCGCCGCAGATGTAATGGATCACCGCCGCGACCGCGCCTCGGCGATATTTATCCGGAGTCATGCCGAGCTGCGACGCCGTGCGCTCGTAAAGGCGGCTGCTGGAGCCGTATCCCGCGTCGTACATGGCTCGCGTGACTGAGTCTCCGGCTTGCAGGCTGCGTTTCAGAGTGCGCAGGCGGCAGGAGTCCGCATACTCTCGAGGAGTGATCCCCAGAACTGCCTTGAAGCGGCGCTGCAAATGAAACGGGCTCTGCCGAAATTCTTTGCCTAATCGTTCAAGCGTGACCGGTTCGTCGAGATGCTGCTCGATAAAGCGGCAGATCGCCTTGACGCCGTCAGGCTCAGCATGAGCGCCAGCGGACTTCGGCCGGCAACGCAGGCAGGCGCGATATCCAGCCTGCTCGGCTTGTTCCGGGCGCAAAAAGAATCGCACGTTCTCCCGACGGGGCCGGCGAGCGGGACACGAGGGCCGGCAATACACTCCAGTGGAAGATACGGCGAACACGAAACTCCCGTCCTGATTCGAATCACGCGCGGATAGCGCATTCCACTGGGCTTCTTCCGCGGCGAGCGAATTGGGTTGAGGGACTGGCACTTCGTTCGAGGCTGCTGCTGCGAGTATCGCATTGCTGTTCATGGCAAGGAAAGCGTAAGGCATAACGCGTCAGCGGACTATCCGAAACTTGCGGGCAAATTAATTTTGCCGGAGAACTCGCCCGCCGGCAGGGATACGTCGGCCTGCTATGGCGCAGTAAGCAGTTTGCGTCCAAGTTGCAAAGAGTTTAGATTTCTCGGGGATGATTTGAATTTTTTCATCAGGGGTTTCCATGAAGAGTTTGAGATTCGGTTTTCTTGGAATTTTGGCAGCTGCGTTGCTGGGCGCGGGCTTCGCCCAGCAGGCTGCGCAACATTTACTGAGCGCCGACGAAGTCAAGAGGATGACGCCCACGGAATATTTCTTCCGCGGTCAGAAAGCTCCAGTGCAAGTGCGGAACTCAACCGGAGTGCAACTGGCAAGCGGCGCCGTGGTGATGGCGGCGCTGGTGGATAGTTCCGGATACTCCACAGCGATTCAGCAAAAATATCAGGGCCTGCTGATCACCGAGGTCAAGCTGAACGTTGGCGGCGCCGACCTGGTGCCGGGGCAGTATGGGTTCGGATTTATCGCTGACAACAAGTTTGTGGTGATGGACGTCGGCAACAACGACGTGTTGACGACAACCTATCAGACCGACCAGACGCTCACGCGCGCCGTGCCGCTCAAACTGATCGAGGCCGACGGCGGTTACCGGCTCTACGCCGGAAAAAAGTGGGTGGGAATAAAAGTGCAATAGACTCTCAAGGCGAGGATTCGTCCTGCCGCGCTCGACGTCAAATTTTAGTGCCAGAGAACTGAGATTGAGATGAGGATGGGATTGGTGCGTTTTTGGACACTGACTGCCACTGTGCTCGCGATGACGTGCCTGGCCTGCTGGAGCCAGCAAGCCGGCGCAGAGAAACGGAAGGTCATCATTGACCAGGATGCTGCCGGTCCGGCGGGCACGGATCAGCAGTCGATGCTTTTGCTGATTCAATCTCCGCAGACGGAAGTTCTCGGCATCACTGTCGTGACCGGCGACATGTGGCTCACCGAGGAAGTGGCGCACACTCTGCGCATGCTCGAATTGATCGGGCGCACGGATATTCCGGTGGTGCCGGGAGCGGAATATCCGCTGTTGCGGCAAAAAGAAGAAACTGAGCAGTGGGAGCAGCGCTACGGTTCCGTGGCCTGGCTGGGCCCGTGGACTCCTGGACGCTATCACCCGCCGTCCGAATTGGGTGAAATGCCGGAGGGCAAGCCGACCACGAAATCGGCGGACGAAGATGCCGCGCACTTTCTGGTGCGAATGGTCCGCCAGCATCCGCACGAGATCACGATTTACGAGGGTGGGCCGATGACAAACCTGGCGCTGGCCATCAGCATCGATCCCGATTTTGCCGGCCTGGCGAAAGAACTGGTGTTCATGGGCGGCAGCCTGAATCCGGAAACCACCGACCCTGAATTCATTAATACGCCGCGGCACGAATTCAATCTGTGGTTTGATCCGGAAGCGGCGCACATTGTGCTGCGCGCCCCGTGGAAAAAGATTGTTTGCACACCGGTGGATATTTCCGTGAAGACCCGGCTGACTTCCGAACTGATCGATCGAGTAAAGGCCGGAAATTCTCCGGCAGCGCGCTACATTGGCATCTACGCCCGCCTGCGCGGGCAATACAATTATTTGTGGGACGAACTGGCGGCGGCGGCGTGGCTCGATCCGAGCCTGATTACGAAAAAAGAAATGCGCTACCTGGATGTGAATCTCGACCGCGGCGCCGGCAACGGGGACACGTTGACATGGACTGAGCAGGAAAGGTCGACGCGTGGCCTTCAGCCCGCCGAAGTACAGGTTGATCTGGACACCGACAAATTCTACAAACTGTTCGTGGATCTGCTGACCGCTCCGACACCGAAAAAGAATTAGAGTTCTACGGCCTTAATTCTTGCAGTTCTTTCTGCGCCTGCACGTGATCGGGATGCTGCTTCAGCAGTTCGAGCAACACCGCGCGAGCCTTCTCCGGCGTGCCTTCCAAAGCATAAACACGGCTGAGATTTAAATAAGACTGGTCAAATCCCGGCGCTACGCGAATGCATTCTTCAAAAGTCGCGACCGCCTCGTCGCGCCTCTGAGTTCGCAAATAGAGAATTCCAAGATTGTTCAGAGCCTCGGGATACACGGGCCGGGATTTCAACGCCCGCTGCAAATATTCGTAAGCCCGCGCCGTGTCGTCGGTCTGCGCAAAGACCATCCCCAGGCTGTAGTTCGATTCCGGATCGCCGGGGCTGGTCGCAACGGCGTGCTCCAGAACTTTGCGGGCCTGCTCCCAATTCTTCTGCTGGCGATAAGCGTTGCCCAGGTTTTCGAGCGCGATCAAGTGATCGGGACTCACTTTCAGCGCTTGCTGAAAATATCCAATCGCATCGCCAGTGCGGTCTTCCCGCGTGGAGAGAAGGCCGAGATTGTTCCAGGCATTGGGGAGAGTATCAGGATAACTGGGTACAAGTTCAACGGCGCGTCGAAAGCTCGCCCGCGCTTCCGCCATCTTTCCCAGATTCAGGCAGGCGCTGCCCACACCATAAAAAGCTTCGGCGCTCGTCGGGTCGTCGCGAAGAGCCTGGCGGAACGATGCTTCAGCCTGCCCGAAATATTCGCGCTGAAAAAATATCGAGCCGTAAGAAAGATAGTTACGCGCAAACTCGAAAGTTTCGGACACGCCAGCCCACGGCAGCGCTTTCGCCAGCCTCTCGGCGGGAGTGCGAGGCATGTGCCGGAAATCTTGCTCGACACGGTCCGCGTTGATTGGTCCCTGATAAACCTTGACGATCTCGCCCTGATCATTAATCAGAAATGATGTTGGAAGGCCGAGGTCGCGATGACGATCAAACAGGTAACGATAAAAAATGTTGTAAATTGCGGCCACATCTTCAGAACCGCGAAGTACCGGAAACGACAAATGCGAAAACGAGACACTGTGCTCGCCCGGTCGCGATTGAGAGTTGTCCGCGGAGATGACCTCGTCCAGGTTCATGGTGAGAAGCTGCAGGCCTTGGCTCGCCCAACCCTTATGCAGCCGATGGAACGTCTTCAAGTCTTCCTGATAACTCGGCGACTGGGTCGTCCACAAGTTGAGCAGGAGGGGTTTGCCGCGCAGAGCAGCCAGGGTGCGACCCTGGCCCGAGGAGTCTGGCAAAGAAAAGTCCGGTGCCGTTACTGGAACGAGGAGCCAAGTCTCAACCGCAGTTGGAAGCGGCTCGGCTTCTTGCGGAGAAAGCGCTGAAAGTCGGACGCCTGTCACTTGCGCGTTGAAGGGCTCGATGCGAAATGACGCGGAGCCTTCCACAACCCGGATTCTGTGCCCGGGCTCGAGGTCACGAAGTTCCTGCGCCAGACCGCTGGGCCAGCGGATCGTGGCCTGCACCTGGCCTTTCGCGTCTCCGAGTCCGAAAAACAATTCCTTGCTGGATTGCGATAGAAAACCCGAGCCGGCGTGCAGAGTGCGAGTCTGCCGTCCGGTTGCGGTCTCAATCGTGACCACCGCACCGATCGCATCGCGATTGCTTTTGGTGCCTTGAAGGCGGAAAGAAATTGCGGGCGGCAACTCCTGCATCACATTCTTGAGAACTCGCAATTGCGGTGCGTTTCGATTCTTCAGAAACACTTCCTGGCGCCCGTCATGATCAAAATCGGCGAGGACAAACGCGCGACCATCCTCGATAAAATCCAGACCGACTGCGCCGGAAATATCGGAAAACGTTCCATCGCGATTGTTCGCGTAGAAGACGTTGCGTTCGTGCCCGCTCCATGTGCTGTCGGAGCGGATGAGTTCGTTGATCGCGCTCCATCCCTGTTCGTAATCGTGAGAGAGCCTGGCCTCCTCCGGCGAGTTGGCTACGACTTGCCGCCAGAAAAAACTGTTCAGATCTTCACGCGACGGCCCCGAGATCATGCCGTTCGCGATGTAAAGATCGGCGAAGCCGTCGTGATCAAAATCCCAGGCGTCGCTCGACCACGACCAGCGGCCCATGCCAACATCGGCGGAAGCGGTTCTGTCTTCGAACGCGCCGGCATCGCCAGCGCGGCCTGCGCCGCTCCGGAGTCCGGCATTGTGAAACCCAGAATTGTGAAACAAGGAATTGCCCAAGGCATGTTTGCGATAGAGCCCGCGGACTTGCTTCGACGCGCCGCTCTTGAAGATATCCTGTTTCGAAATGCGCTCACCCGCCGCGGTCCACATGTCGGCGACATAAAGATCGTCAGCGCCGTCGTTGTCGTAGTCGAACCAGCAGACGCTCATTCCGGCGCCCACGTCCTCCACTCCAGCCTCGGCGGCAACGTCGGTAAACGTTCCGTCACCGTGATTGTGGTAGAGATTCTTGCGGCCGAAATCGTTGACCACATAAAGATCGGGCCAGCCATCTACGTCGTAATCATTCCACGCGCAACAAAAACTGTAGCGCGTGTTGTTTTTGTCTAGGCCGGACTCTTTCGTGACGTCGCGAAAAGTTCCGTCGCGATTGTTGCGCATCATGAAATTCGGCGGACCGTTTTCCGCGGCATAGTACGGAACGGGATATTTGTACTGATCCGTCCCCTGGTAATAAGCGTAGAGGCAAAAATAAATATCGAGCCAGCCATCGCGGTCATAGTCGGCAACGGCCGCGCCGGTGAAGGTTCCCTGCGGTGGCTGCGCGAAGTGAAAAGCGTCAGGCCTGCGCTTGAACTTGCCGCCACCCTGGTTCAGAAACAGCAGCGGCCCGCTGGCGCTCACGACGATCACGTCCTGAAGGCCGTCGTTATTGAAATCTGCAAACAGCGCGCAGGCGGTATTTTGCAGAAGGCCCAGCCCTGAGGATTCCGTGATGTCCTCGAAAGTCCCGTCACCGCGGTTGCGATAAAGCCGGTTGGGAAGGCCGGCGGGCTGGCAAATATAAAGGTCGTCGAACCCGTCGCCGTCGATGTCCGCGACCGAGACGCCGTTGTGGCCATAGATGTCGATGCCGCAAGCGGCATCGAGCACCGTGCGCCAGTAGTCGACGCCGCGCAGCAATTGTCCGGAGTAGGAAGCATTGCCGCCCAGCGCGGCCGCAGTGACGTCGGCAAAGATCGGAACGAACGACCGGCTGCGCGTTTCGCCGATCGCGTGCCAGATGCGAATTCGGAAACCGCCGGAAGCAGACGCTTCCCATTCGAGTTCCCAATTTCCGGCGCGTTGCTCGCGATGAAAATCCGCACCAGTTCCCACCAACCCGTAACGCACGGTGGTTCGCAACGACCCGGGGAGCTTCGGCATCGACGAGGGCGCAGAAATTGCGCTCGGTTCGCTCGCCTCAATGCTCGTAATCTGAAATTCCGCGGTCATGAGCCTGGAGAACGTGCCCATGAACGAACGCATCTCCCGCAGGAATGCGTCCGCTCCTAGAGTTGCCTGCTGGGAGAATTCAATCTTGCGCGCTTCTAACACTGCGCTGGAACGCAGCACACGCGATTCCACCGGATTTAGAGACGAACCGGAGAATTCCGGTCCGAGAAGTTTCTCCAGCGCTCCCACCGATTGCGGAGACCGCAACAGGCTTGAACTCCACTCCGCGAGGTGAGCAGCAATCTGGTCCTGATATTTTTCCGTGACGAAATCATCGAAGCCGGCCTTGGTCTTTCGAAGCGTGGCCTCAAGCGGCCGCTGTGCGCGATAGCGCGGATGCAGGTAGAACTCCGCATCGGCGGCGCCGGACTCCAGTTCATGCAAGTCGGGCGGGATCAGCGCCAACCCATGCCAGCGTGGCAAAATCAAGGCCGCGCCGGCACCCTGACAGCACCGGATGAGAAAATCGCGCCGCCGTTGGTCAACTGGATGAGGCGTCTTCTCGGGCCGGCTCAGAGCAAAGCCCCCTGGGTGTCACGCACAATGGGTTCACTGGTGGAATTGGAATTTAGCATCCGCATGGATGGGGGTCAAGTTCTTGCGCTCGCTCCCGGATGGCGAATCACTTCGTCGCATCCTCTGGGACGACGTTCGTTTCGTTCTCGTAGTCACAGCGCCCTGCCTGCCGCGACGCCGGAAGCCCATGCCCACTGGAAATTGAATCCGCCGAGCTGGCCCGTAACGTCCACAACTTCGCCGATGAAAAACAATCCTGGAATCTTCTGGCTCTCCATTGTCTTGGCCGAGAGTTCGTCGGTATCGACGCCGCCAGCCGTCACTTCGGCCTTCTCGTAACCCTCCGTGCCTGCAGGCGTGATCGCCCAGGCGTGAGCTTGCTGCTCCAATTCCGCAAGAGCGGAATTCGTCCAGGCGTTCGCCTGCGCATTTTTTCGCTCAGGCGGCACATGCAGATCAAGCCAGCGGTCTGCCAACCGGTTAGGCACAACCCTGCGAAACTCGGCGCGCAGCGCGCTCGCGTTCCGCGGTTGTTTCAGATCGCGAAACGCAGCAGTCAGATCGCTCCCCGGCGCGAGATCAATCACGATAGACCGCGGCTTTTGCCAATAGGACGAAATCTGCAAAATCGCCGGGCCGCTCAGTCCGCGATGCGTGATCAGCATTTTCTCGCGGAACCGCTGCCCGCCGCACGATGCAACCACCTCCGTCGAAACGCCTGCCAGGTCGCAGAAACGCGATCGATCTTCGGAGTTAAGAACAAGCGGCACCAGGCCCGGCCACGGCTCGCGAATTCTTAGGCCGAACTGTTTTGCCACGTCATACCCAAACGAAGTCGCGCCCAGCTTTGGAATCGAGAGTCCGCCGGTCGCGACCACTAGCACCGGAGCACGAAACTCTGCGTCCGCGGAACGCACCACAAAAGCGTCGGGACGACTCATTTCCTGAATCTTGGTCCCCACAAAAACTGTCACACCGGCAGCCTTGCATTCTTCCTCCAGCATCCCAAGAATGTCGCGCGCCGAACTGTCGCAAAATAGCTGCCCCAGTGTCTTCTCGTGATATGGAATGCTATGCTTTTCAACCAGGGCGATGAAATCCGCAGGCGTGTAACGCGCCAGCGCCGACTTCGCGAAGTGTGGATTTGCCGAAAGAAAGTTTTCAGGTTGACAATGGAGGTTGGTGAAGTTGCAGCGCCCGCCTCCGGAGATCAGGATTTTCTTGCCCAACCGGTCTGCGTGTTCTAGCAGCGCAACGCGCCGTCCCCGCCGTCCCGCTTCCAGGGCGCACATCAGCCCGGCCGCGCCTCCCCCGAGAATCAACGCGTCAAAAGAGTGGATCACCGGAAATCACATGTAGAACAAGCTGAGCCGCGGCAGCGCATATTTTTCCAGCAGACGTTTGTGAACATATTGCTTGTGCAATTGCTCAATCTGCGCCGAGGGCATTTTACGGCGGTAAGGAGCAAGGTCGCGGTCGGCTTCGGCTCGAACGTTCACAATGTCTTCATCGGGCGTCGCAGCCAGCAGGGCGGCAAATAGTTTTTCTTCCAGCACCGTGAGCCGTCGTTCCAGGTCTTCCAGGCGGAGAGAGCGTTTCTTGTTTTCTGTTTCGTCCGCCAGGCTCCGCAACGTGTTCGCGGCTTCGGTGGCCGCCGTGTTCACGGAGACTCCGCCTCGAGTCGGCAACCTGGCAGCCGCGAGAAGGTCCGCGTTCCGCAGAAGAAACGTTGCGATCGCGCCGGGCTCAAACCCTTGTCCGGCACGGGGTTTGGCGGGTGCTTGCTCTGGTGCGTTCTCCACGCCCACAGCAGCCTCTTTCATATCTTCCGCCGCCGAGAGCACGGCCTGCGAACAATACGCCAGGCTATTCACCTTCTTGGATTTCGAAGGACGCTGATCGTAACGATCGAAGGCCGCATCAATTCCGCGCAAAGCCGCCTGCAGCGGAATGCCGGCGTCTTTCCAGGTTTCGATCAGTGCCCAATCGAGAGTCGACAACAACAGTCCTCCTCCGCGGCGCCGCAGGAAGTGCTCTTCAATTTCGGTAAAGTAGTCGAAGTAGTTTTCCACAGCGGGTCAGCGGGCGGAGCCAGCGCCATTCTTTGCCTTGTTGTTTTTCTGTTCCTTCTCTCTGGGCAGAGTTTTGGACGCGTCTGATTTAGACGCAGATTTTGCACCTGTTTCCCGCCGCGTCGCGGCATTCCGTTCCCAGATGATGCGCAGGCCTTCCAGAGTAAGAAACTCGTCGACGTGCTTGATGTATTTCGATCCCGTCCCGATCATCGATCCCAGGCCGCCGGTGGCGATCCCGAGTGTCTGGGCTCCAAGTTCCTTCAGCAGAAGTTCGAGGATTCCATCCACCAGCCCCAGATAACCGTAATATAGCCCGGACTGGAGGCTGCCCACGGTGTTCGAGCCGATCACGCGCGCCGGTTTGCGAATTTCCACTCGCGGCAGCCGCGCCGTGCGCTGGAAGAGCGCGTCCGCCGAAATGCCGATGCCCGGGCAAATCACGCCGCCAAGATATTCACCCTTGCCCGATACGCAATCAAAAGTTGTGGCCGTGCCGAAATCGACAACCACGCAGGGCCCGCCATATTTCTCGAACGCCGCGACCCCATTCACAATGCGATCAGCGCCCACTTCCGCCGGATTGTCGTAATGCACCGGCATCCCGGTCTTCACGCCGGGCTCAATAAACAGCGGCTTCAAATTGAAATAGCGTTCGCAAACTTGCCGCAGCACCGGATCGAGCGGCGGCACTACCGACGAAATCACAATGCCGTGAATTCCAGTCGCTTCCAGTCCCGCCATGGAAAACAGATTCCGGAACAGCACACCATACTCATCCACCGTGCTCCGCTGCACTGTGGCCACGCGCCAGTTCGCGAGCAGTCGCTCGTAGCGCGGTCCATCGCCGGGGTCGCCGCCCGCGGCTCGCGCGAACACTCCCAACACCGTATTCGTATTGCCGACGTCAAGAACGAGAAGCATATCGCCCCGCAAAAGCAAGCACTCACAATTCCGGACGCAGCCCGCACCGAACCGTACCGATGCCGCTTTACCTCTCCCGCACGGTGCCGCTCAAAACCGTTCGCATTCCCTGCGTTGTTCGGACCCGCAAAAACCCGCGATCATCGAGCCCTTCCGTGGTTCCCTCGAACACCCCCTCGGTGCCGAAACCACCGTCGTCGATGCGAACCGTTTTGCCGCTCACCCACGACGAGCGCTCCGCAAACCGCCGCAGAATGGACTTCTTCGCGTCCGGTTCCTCGAGAAACCGCCGGTATTCGCGGTGCAGCGATTTTAGCAAAGCTGCGGCCAGTTCCACGCGCGACCACTCGCTGCCACTCTGCAACCGCAGAGAAGTCGCGAGGCCGTCAAGATCGTCCGGAAAACTGGCGTGGTTCACATTGATTCCAATTCCAACCACGATGTAGCGCACTTGTGTGATCTCCGCGTTCATTTCCGTCAAAATGCCGCAGACTTTTTTCCCGCCGATCAGCACATCGTTGGGCCACTTCAGATCGAGCTGCACGCGGGAATCCATATTCCGAATGGCCTCAACCACTGCGAGCCCGGCAGCCAGCGACAACACCAGCACTTCCGACGGAGGCAGAACCGGACGCAGCACTACCGAGCAGTAAATTCCTGCCGACCTGGCCGAGTGCCATGCGTGCGCGCCCCGGCCGCGTCCAGCGGTCTGCTCCTCGGCGAGAAACACGCTGCCCTCCGGAGCGCCATCGGACGCGGCAGACATGGCCGTGACGTTGGTCGAGCCGATTTTGTAATAGTGATGAAGATGCGAATCGAAGATGGTTCCCCGAATCAGAGGCCGGAGAATCTCGGGAAGCAGCAGATCCGGAACCGAACGCAGTTGATACCCGGTCGCCGGATGCCCCGCCACATCCACACCGAGGCCGCGCAGTTGCTGAATCAGTCGCCACACTTCTGACCGGTTCGACGAAATCTCCTGCGCGATTTTCGTTCCGCTCACCACCACCGTCGCATTTTCCATCAACAGGCGCACGATGCGGCCCAGCCGCACATCTGTGGGCTCGACAGCGTGTGCGGCGGAAGCTTTTGACGGTGACCTCCCGCGCTCGCGATTTGTGACCGGCTTAACGATGCGGAGATTATGCGGGAGAGCACGCGAAACCACAAACAGAAACGCTTGCAGGAGATCTTACGCTGGCGTTACGCGCAGGCTCATGTCCACGGCCTGGGGCGAATGGGTCACCAGGCCCACGGAAATAAAGTCTACGCCAGTCTCGGCGTATGCGCGCACGTTGTCCAGGCGAATCCCTCCCGAGCATTCCAGCGGAACGCGGCGTTCCAGCTTCGCGCAGCGCTCCACGGCCGCGCGGACGTCCTCGGGAGACATGTTGTCGAGCAGAATCGTCTCAGCGCCGTGCTCGAGCGCGTTTTCCAACTCTTCGAGCGTCCGAACTTCCACCTCAATCAACTGTGCGCCGCGTCGGTTGCGCGCCGCCTGTTCCAGTGCGGGCGCGATTCCACCCGCCAGCGCGATGTGATTGCTCTTGATGAGTACGCCGTCAGAAAGATCGAGGCGATGGTTCTGACCACCACCGCAACGCACCGCATATTTATCGATCGCGCGCAGCCCCGGAGCAGTCTTGCGCGTGTCGAGAATTCTCGCCTTCGTGCCGTGCACCGCCTCCACAAACTTTCGCGTCAGCGTAGCGATGCCGCTCATGCGCTGCAGAAAATTCAGAATCACGCGCTCACAGGAAAGTATCACCCGCGCATTATGCCGAATCACGGCGACCGACTGTCCCTTGTGCAGCCGCACCCCGTCGAAAATTTCCGGATGCGTGGTCACTTCATAATGCGCCGTGACCGCCCCATCCAGGGCCGCGTACACATCGAGAATCCGCGCCACGCACCCGATTCCCGCGAGAATGCATTCCTGCTTCGCCAACACCGTCGCCGACGCCCGCTGGTTCGGATCGATGCAGGCATAGCTGGTCGCATCGCGCGTGGCCCGGTCTTCGAGCAGCGCGTTCTCCAGAATCGCCGTATTGCGCCGTGAATTCCAATCCATATCGTAGAGACGTTGCTTGCAACGTCTTTGCCGGCGGCGAGAGAGACGTAGCAAGCTACGTCTCTACGGCTGCCGCTTATTCACACCCCAACTCAGCCAGCTTACTCTTGCACTTCTCGCGCAACACGCCCAGTTCCGCAGCCCGCTTGCGCAACCCCTCCACCACCTGCGCCGGAGCTTTCGCCAGAAACTGTTCGTTCCCCATCTGCTTCTGATTATTGCCCAGCTCTTTCTCAATCTTTTCCAGTTCCTTCTTCAGCCGTTCGCATTCCGCCGCAACGTCGATTTTTCTTTCGTAAACCGCGTGCACATCAAACCGCGACGTGCTCCGCGCCCCCGCCCGCTTGGCCAGCGACTCTTCCACAAACGTAATCTTCTCCACGCCCGCCAGCCGCTCGACCGCGCCACGATTCTGCTCGATCATCCGCCGGATTTCCGCCTCCGGCGCAAACACTTCGATCGGAACCTTCACCTTAGGCTCAACCTTCAACTCCGCCCGCAGATTCCGCACGCTGACAATTAAATCCTGCAGAATGGCCATCTCCGTCTCGGCCGCGAGATCAAACTGCGTCTCATCGGCCTGCGGATAAGGTGCCAGCGCAATCGACTTAAGCGGCGGATTCCCTTCGTAAATCGCCTGCCAGATCTCTTCCGTGATAAACGGCATCACCGGATGCAGCAGCCGCAGAGAATCATCAAACAGATTGACCAGGCTTGCGCAGGCAATCCGCGCCGGACCTTTGTCCGCGCCCTCCTCGTAAATCAGCCGCGGCTTGATCAGCTCCAGATACCAGTCGCAGAACTCTCCCCAGAAAAAATCGTAGATGCGGTTCGCCGCTTCGTGAAACCGGAAAGTCTCCAGCGCGGCATTCACATCTGCCGCCACCCGATTAAACCGAGAAAGAATCCACCGGTCCTCAAGAGCGCCCGAGTTATTGATCGTGTGGGACCGGGCGCCCCGCCCGGTCCCGGGCCGCAGGCCCGGCTCCACTCGATCCACATTCATGAACATGAACCGCGCCGCATTCCATATCTTGTTAGCAAATGCCCGGTACCCATCCGTCCGGCTCTCGCTGAATGCAATATCCGTCCCCGGCGCGGCCATCGCCGCCAGAGTAAACCGCGTAGCGTCGGTGCCGAAGCGCTCAATAATCTCCAGCGGATCAATCACGTTCCCTTTGGTCTTCGACATTTTCTGCCGGTCGGCATCCCGCACCAGCGCGTGAATGTAAACCTGACGGAAGGGCACGCTGTCGTCTTTTTTGTCCGCCCAGCCGCTCGCCTTCTTGATCGCCGGGTCTTGCTTATGATCCTTCATGAAGTAGCAGCCCGTCATGATCATTCGCGAAACCCACAAAAACAGGATTTCGTAAGCAGTAACGAGCAGTGTCGTAGGATAGAAAACTTCCTGATCGCGCGTCTTCTCCGGCCAGCCCAGCGCAGTAAACGGCAAGAATCCGGAGGAGAACCACGTATCCAGCACATCCGGGTCCTGTTCCAGCTTGCCGCCACAACTGCACTGCAGCGGTTCCTCTCTCGCCACAATGATCTGGCTGCAATCCTGGCAATGCCACGCCGGAATGCGATGTCCCCACCACAACTGGCGTGAGATGCACCAGTCGTGGATGTTGTACATCCAGTTCAGGTACATCTGCTTGAAGTTTTCCGGAACGATGGTGATTTCGCCATCTTCTACCACCTTGATGGCGTGGTCCGCCAACGGCTTGATCTTCACGAACCACTGCGCGGAAAGCCGCGGCTCCACTACGGTTCCGCAACGCTCGCATTTACCCAGCGCGAGCGTGTAGTCTTTCTCGCCCACCAGAAATCCCTGGGCCTGCAAGTCCGCCAGCACCCGCTTGCGCGCTTCGTAACGGTCGAGCCCGGCGTAGGCGCCCGCGTTCTGATTCATGCGCGCGTGCTCGTCCATCACATCAATCTGCGGCAGGTTGTGCCGTAGTCCAGCCTGAAAGTCGTTCGGATCGTGCGCCGGCGTCACCTTCACGGCGCCCGTGCCAAACTCCGGCTGCGCCAGGTCGTCGGTGATGATCGGAATCTCGCGCTGCATCAGTGGCAGCAAAACAAACTTCCCGTGCAAATGCGTGTAGCGCTCGTCTTTCGCGTTCACCGCGATGGCCGTGTCGCCCAGCATCGTTTCCGGCCGCGTGGTCGCGACCGTGATGAACTCGGAGCTCCCCACCACCAGATAGCGAATCTCCCACAGCTTCCCCGCAACTTCTTCGTGCTTCACTTCGAGATCCGAAATCGCCGTCTCACATCGCGGACACCAGTTGACGATGTACTTGCCGCGATAGATCAGTCCGTCTTCATACAAGCGGACGAACACTTCGCGCACCGCGCGCGAGAGATCCTCATCCATGGTGAAGTACTCGCGGTCCCAGTCGACCGACGCGCCCAGCCGCTTCATCTGGTCGAGAATCGCGCCGCCGTAAAGCTTTTTCCACTCCCACACCCGCTCAATAAACTTCTCGCGCCCGAGGTCTCGCCGCTTCTTGCCTTCGCTGGCCAGTTGGCGTTCGACCATCATTTGCGTGGCGATCGAGGCATGGTCCGTCCCCGGCAGCCACAGCGTGATGAACCCGCGCATGCGATGCCAGCGCACGATAATGTCCATCTGCGTCTGGTTGAGCATGTGCCCCATATGCAACCGCCCGGTCACGTTGGGCGGCGGCAACAGCAGCGTGAACACGGGACGCGTCTCTCCCGGCGGGGGAGTCGGCACGGAAAACAGTTTCTCCTTGATCCAATAGTCCGCCCAGCGCGTCTCAATCGCGCCCGGCTCGTAAGATTTTGGCAATTCGTGGGGCATGGGGAATCAGAAAGTTCAGCAATTACCAGTTAGCACTTAGCAATTGCCTTAGCCCGTCCAGCAAAGCAGTCAGGAGCGACCGCTGCCCGCGATGGCTAAACGCCAATTGCTAAGTGCTAAGTTCTGATCTTACAGGCGCAAGAAAAGAAGGGTCAAACAGACCCCCGATCCAGATTGGAAACCCCCGCAACGTGTTCGACGCGTGCTCTTGATCGCAACAACCCAAGCTGCAACAGTTCCTCACGCAGCGAAGCTGGATCGCCAAATTGAATCGCATGCATGCCAACGCTGCGGGCCGCCTCCACGTTGTGCTTCAGGTCATCCACGTAGATTATTTGTTCCGGGATCAGAGCAAATCTTTCACAAAAGAATTGAAAGATTCGTGGATCGGGTTTGACCAGGCGCACCTCGCCAGAAAGGAAGATTGCACGGAACCAGCGCAGGAACTCGAACCTTCCCCGTGCAAAAGGGAAGGTTTCCGCTGACCAGTTGCTCAGGGCGTAGATGGGAACTTCCTGCTCCCGCAGCTCAGCCAGAATATCGACCGTACCCGCGATCGGTCCTGCCATCATTTCATCGAAACGCTGGAACCACGCGTCGATCATTTCGGCGTTGCCGGGATGCTCGAGTTTCAGCGCTGCGCAGGCTTCCGCAAAGGTTCGCCCGGCATCCTGCTGCAGATTCCATTCTGTCGTGCAGATATTCGCCAGAAAATGTTCCATGTCGGCTTCATGTTGAAACAATTTGCGATAAAGATAGCGCGGGTTCCAATCGATTAGTACTCCGCCAAGATCGAACACCGCTACAGAACGTGGAGCTGTCATGTAATGATTTTAGCGAATGAGACTGTCCGCGAGCGGCCGACGGAGGCATCCGCGTGGTTTTTCCGTTGTCGGGGCGCCCTGAGGCAGTCCAATATGTGCGAAGCCGTCAATTTGATTTTCGGTTACTGTCTGACGCCGCGTGAAATGCGAGGGATAGGACGATTGGTTGGCGTGCTCCTGAACTACACCATCCCGTCAAACAGCATGAGGGCCGGGAGCACCGAGAAGCGTGGAGTGAACTCCAACGGGGCACAAGATTATGAAATCTCGCGCCCCGTTGACATTTGCTGATAGCTATAGCTAATAGCGGAAAGCTGTTCCTTACTTCTTCTTCAGCTTCTTCGAAATTTCTTCCGCGATCTTGGGCCGCAGGTCGGCCAGCACTTTGTCGACAATGTTGGCAATGGCCTCGGGGTCGTCGGCCGAAGCCTCGGGCGCTTCCTCTACGCTCGGGGTCTTCTCGGCGCCGGCAGCGGCCGCCATGGCAGCTCGGTCCGGAGGCAACTCAGGATACTCTTCGTCATCCTCGTCCTGTTGACTCGCCTTCGCCGAGCCTGCAGGCTTGGACTTATCGCCCGACTCGCGAATCTGCCGCCAGCTTGCCCACGCGGCCGCGGTGGTCGCGGCTATGTCGCTTTCTCTTTTTTCCGCCATTTCCCCTCCTGCAATTTTTCCTTTAGCCTGCACCGGAGCCTCGGACACCGCGGCAACCGATCCCTGCATCGCCGCCGTGGAGGCTGCTTCTGCCGCGGCTTGTGCGGCTGCGGCTTCAGCCTGTTCCCTGGCCGCTCGCTCCCGGGCTTCCACTTCCTTAGCTTCCCGTTCCTTAGCTTCCCGTTCCTTAGCTTCCTGTTCCCTGGCCGCCTGTTCTCTGGCCTCCAGTTCCCGGGCTTCGCGTTCCCTGGCTTCTATTTCTCTGGCTTCCCGTTCCTTGGCTTCCTGCTCCCTGGCCGCTTGTTCTCTAGCCTCAAGCTCCCGGGCTTCGCGTTCCCTGGCTTCTATTTCTCTCGCTTCCCGTTCCTTGGCTTCCTGCTCCCTGGCTGCTTGTTCTCTAGCCTCAAGCTCCCGGGCTTCCCGCTCTCTGGCTTCTATTTCTCTCGCTTCCCGTTCCTTCGCTTCCTGCTCCCTGGCTTCCCGCTCTCTGGCTTCTATTTCTTTCGCTTCCCGTTCCTTGGCTTCCTGCTCCCTGGCCTCTAACTCCCGGGCTTCGCGTTCCCGGGCCTCCAGTTCCTTCGCTTCCTGCTCCCGCTTCGCCTCTAAGTCCCTGACTGCCGCCGCCACGATCTCAGTGTGCGTTTCCGCAGCATTGGGCACAGGCTTTGGGGATGATTCCTCCGCCTGCGTAACCCCTGGAACGCTGTTGACGTTCCCCTCGACGACCGCCTCCAGTTTCGCCAGCGCGGAGTCGACCGCCTCGGCCGACGCGTGGGCCACATCGCGCAGCGTCCGAGCAATCTCTTCCTCGTCAGGCGCCGGACTCGCAGGCGCCTCTACCATCGCCGCAGAAATCGAATTCTCCACCGGCGGAGTCGCTGGCGGCGAAGCCACAAAGCCGGGCTGATTGGCTTCCGCCGCGGCAAACGCCGCGTACGCCTTTTGCATCTCCAGTTCGAGCGACACCGCAGCTTCCTCGGTCGCGATCGCAACCGGCACAGCCGTCCAGCGATGTGTCGTCGATCCTGCGGCAATGTAACCCGCACCCGCCGCCGCGGCCATCGTAACCGGCACAGCCGTTTCGTCCGAGTGCTTCTCCTCAGCGTTTTTCTTCTCAGTTTCGGGCTGCGTTCGTCCACTCCCGTTTCCCGAACCAGCAGCCGCCGGAGCGCTCGCGTCGTCGCTCTGCAGCGCGGGCACGGCGATCACATCAAAGTCGCGCACACTCGCGGCGGGTTTGGATTCTTTCGCGGAGACATTCACCGGAGCGGCAGCAGCCTCGTCAACTACTTGCTGCGCGAACGTAGCGCCCGCTGCAACCTCGCCAACTTCCGGCTGAGCGGCCTGCGGCACGGCTGGCGCCTCGGGCTGGCTCTCGGTCTTTGTCTCAGTCTTGGGTTCGGCCGTGGCTTCGGCCGGGATCTCGGTCTTCGCTTCGGAGACCTTCGCTTCAGCTTCCTCTTCCACCCGGGGCGCCACTTCAGAACTTTGCGGAGGCGCCGCAACCGGCTCCTTGCCGTCGACTGCCGCCTGAACCTGCGCCGCAGCCGCCGCCAATGCAGCCAACTCTTCCGGAGTCACATCCTTGGGCAGCCCCGCCGCCGCAGCGAGCGCGGCCACATCCAACCGGCCTTCTTCTCTGGGAGCCATCCCCCGCGGCGCCGGACGCTCCACCACCGTCCGCAAGTCGCGATTGACCGGGTTGTAAATCTCTGACTCGTCCTGATCTTCTTGTTTCTTCTTTTTCTTGGACGGAAACCCGATGCGGCTCCTCCATCCATCATCCGCGGAATCGGCCGCTTCTTTTTCGTCTCCGCGCCCTTCTTCCACCGCCGCAATGGCGCGGGCAAACCTTCCCGGCTTCGCCGATTCCGCCCGCGGCACCACCCGGTCTTCCAGCTTGGAGAGCGCGCTCAGCAACTCGCTGGCTTCAAACGGCTTGACAATGTAACCCTCCGCCCGCACCCGCCTGGCTTCCTCGGGCTTGAACGGCTCCAGCTTTCCCACCGTCAGCAGCACCGGAATCCGCGCCGTCTCTTTCACTTCCTTCAGCCGCTGGCACACTTCCAGCCCGCTGTAGCCCGGCATGTACACATCCAGGACAATCAGGTCCGGTTTCGTCTCGGCTATCTTTTTGAGCGCCGCAGAACCGTTGTTGACGGTTATTACCTCGTAGCCCGCATCCGCGAGGATTTTTCGCCCCATGTTCTGGGCGGTCACGCTGTCATCGGCAAGCAGTATCTTACGGGCCAAAGGTTTCCTCTTCTAGTGAGGGGAGATACCGCGAAGGTAACCTGCCCCACAACGTAAGTCAATGAGTAGAAGGGAGGTAACAGGTTACCAGTGGTCAGCACCTACCGCGTGATTGCTTGGAAGGTTGTGTGGGACCGGGCACTCTTGCCCGGTCGCCGGGCGCAGCCCGGCGGGGTTGCAGGGAAGTGGCAGAACGCCAGGCTCGGGTGCTGCCGGCGAAAACCAGCCGAGCTGCGCTCGCCAGACGGGCAAGAGTGCCCGTCCCCACACAAACCCCAGCACGACAAGCTAAGAGCTAAAAGCTTCCCCTAGAACGGAATCAGCTTCTTAATCCCCTTCTTTTTCTTCTTCCTGCTGCTGGAAACGTCCTTATCGCTGGCCGGCGCAGAACTCGAACTGGCACTCGCGTTGGGCGCGCTATCCGCCGATCCCGGCTGGATCTCGTTCACCTGCGGTGGCGGCGGCAAAGGCGCTTCCCCCTGTGCGTCGGGCTTCAGTTCGTTCGGGTCCGGTTTCAGCTCGTTGTCTCCACCAGCCGCGGCGACGGGTTTCAGTTCATTGGGATCGGCCGCCGTAGTCGGCTGGGCAAACGCTGAGGCGCTCGCGGCTGGCGTATCCGAGCGCGGCGCGGCATCGTTGGGCGGCGGTGTGCCCGTGCCTACCACCTCCACGCCGACATTCTTTCCTCCCCGTCCAGTCATCCCCATTCCCGCTCGCATCGTGTCGCTCACTACTTGATTGGCTGCAATCGGCGTCGGATCAACCAGTTGTGGTTCGCCCACCTTGGCCGCCTGGCTCATGTCGGGATGCTTCATGAACACCATCGAGAGTCGCCCATATGCTCCCACATCCCGCCGGCTATCTTCTTCCGCTTTGTTGCGCGCCACATCCGCCTTGGTAGGCCGTGGAATCGGCTGGTTCATCGCCGCCAGCCGCCGCTTCGCGTCATCCACGCGGTCCATGACCGGATAACGCGTAATGATCTGCGCGTATCTCTCGGACGCCTTCTTGGTGTAGTCCGCGATCAGGTTCGCCTTAAAGGTTTCTCCGACGCAGCCCGGCGGCTTCCCCGGACCCGCGCACGTCGGGGCCAGCCGGATGCGCGCGATCTGCGCTTCATAATTCTGCCCCAGGATATACAGCGCCTCATCGGCCCGGCTATAAAGCGGATACTTATCCACCATCGACTGCAGGCGGGCAATCGATGCCGCATACGACATCTTCAAATAATAGAACCGGCCAATATCGAACTCCCGTTCGGCCAGCACTTCCTGCACTTCCAGCAACCGCTGCTTGCCTTCCGCCACCAGCTTGGGATTATCCGGATACTGCATGATCAGGTTCCGGTATTCATCCTCCGCCCGCTTGGCGTGCGTGTAATCGCGGTCGGCCTTTTCCATCTGCTGGTACTGGATGTTGGCAATCTTCAGCTGCGCCTCGGCCGCCTCCGGCATATTGGGAAAAAAGGTCTGGAAATCGCGATACTCCTGCTCCGCCTGTGCCAGCGAAGCCGTGCCACCCTCCGCGTACCAGGAATCGCCCACCGCCAGCTTGGCGCGCGCAATGTATTCCGAGTCCGGATAAGTGTTGATCAGCGTCTGCAGCGTCATCCGCGCCACGTCGAAGCGGTTGCGCTTCATGGCTTCCATGGCCTTGTCGAACAGCACCTTGTCCGGCTGCACTGACGCCACTTTGCCCAGCGGATTGACCGCCTTCTTGTTCGAGCAGCCAACCGCGACCGCCAGTCCCAGCCCCACCACCGCGATCAAACAAATTCGACGTGACATTCCCACCTCAATCTAAACTTTTAGCAGTGCCGCTTCCGTCGCCACCTTCAGCAATGCCTGCGCATTCTTTCTTGGATCACCATTCCCGAACACGGCGTTGCCCGCCACCAGAATTTCCGCGCCCGCCCTCACCACATCGGCAACGGTGTCGAGCCCCACGCCGCCATCCACTTCAATGCGGTAATTCAGCCCGCGCTGCTGCCGAATCTCCGCTAACTGCCGCATTTTGTGCAGCGTAGACGGAATAAACTTCTGCGCCCCAAATCCCGGATTCACCGACATCACCAGCACATAATCCACAATGTCGAGCACTTCATCGAGCGTATCCACCGGAGTCGCCGGATTGATCACCACTCCCGCCAGGCAATCGTGGCTCTTGATCAGATGCAAAGTGCGGTTCAGGTGCCGACAAGCCTCCTGATGCACTGAAATCCAATCCGCCCCCGCCTCGGCAAACACAGGAATGAAGTCGTCCGGATTCTCGATCATGAAGTGGCAGTCGAGCGGCAATTCCGTCACCCGCCGCAACGACCGCACCACCGGAGGCCCCAGAGTTAAGTTAGGCACGAAGTGTCCATCCATGACGTCCACATGGATCACACTCCCGCCGCCCTCGCCCGCAGCGCGCACCTGCTCGCCTAACCGGGCAAAGTCAGCCGAAAGAATCGACGGTGCCAGCTCAATCAATGCAGCTCACTCAGAAACGACGTGCGGAAATTCTAACACGCTGGCAAGCGCTGGAGCAGGCAGCTTAAGACAGCCGCTTGAAACAAAATGAACTCCAATCACTGGCCTCTGGACACGGATCACTGCCCACTGCTCTCCATGCTACCCTCGACATTCATGTCGGCCGCGCCCCAATTCGCTCCCGCAGCCTGCAGCCTGGCCGCAGTTTTCATCTGGGGCACCAGCGACTTCACCGGAGGCTACGCCTCCCGCCGCGCCAACGCTTTCGTCTTCACCGCCGCCGCTCACGCCTGCGCCCTGCTCCTCATGGTGCCCCTCGCGCTGGCGCAACACGCGTCATTTCCTTCCCGCGCCGGCATCCTGTGGGCGCTGCTCGCCGGTGGTATCGGCGGATTCTCACTGGCAGTTTTTTATCGCGCCCTCGCCGAAGGCAAGATGGGACTCACCGCTCCCATCGCAGCGCTGCTCGGAGCCGCCATTCCCACCCTCGCCGACATCGCCATCGAAGGCGCGCCCCACGCCTGGACGTTCGCAGGCTTCGCTCTCGCCATCGTCGCCATCTGGCTGATCACCCGCGCCGAACCCGTGCGGAGCCCAACGCAGGATTCAGCCCAGCAATTCGCAAAAGAAAACAACGACCAAATCGACGACGAAGAAAAACCCGGCGCAGTCCCCAAAGGCGTGGCCGTGGCAGCTCTCTCCGGCGTAGGCTTCGCCGCTTTCTACCTCTGCATCCGCCAGGCCGGCGCCGGATCGCCGTTATGGATCGCCGCCATATCGCGGGCCGCCTCGTTCATCGTCACCGCCGTCGCCGTGATCGCCACTAAAGCTCCGCTTCGCCTCGATCTGCCCCGCGCCGCCATGGCCGCCGTCGCCGGATCATTCGACATCACCGGCAGCGCCCTGTTCATCTACGCCAGCCAGCACGGACGCCTCGACGAAGCCGTCGTCATCTCTTCCCTCTATCCTGCCGTCACCGTCATCCTGGCCCGCCTCATCCTGAAAGAACACTTCAGCCGCTGGCGTTTCATCGGATTGTTAGCCGCTCTGGCCGCCGTTCCCATGATTGCAGGCGGGTGATAGTATTCTCTATTCCAGAATAAAGAATCAATCTGTATATATCGCTTTAAAATCATTAAAATTAGTGTTATTCTCTATTCGAGAATAGAGAATGAATGAACTGAAGCCCCAGGATGTCGTGCTGGTTCTGAAGCTCGTCGCGGCTAACTCGGCTGCCTGGAGTTTTTCTCAGCTGGGGAAAGAACTGTTCATGAGCACTTCCCACGCGTTCGAATCTGTACTCCGCGCCGAAACTGCGAACCTCCTTAGCATTTCTAAGGCACCGCTTTCCCCTCCAAGGGCACGGGGGCTGCTATTTGAACCTCAACGCGGCAACTTGCAGGAGTTCCTTATTCACGGCGTGAAATATGCATTCCCGGTCGAACGCGGTGGTGTCACCCGTGGAATTTCAACCGCTGAAGGGGCTCCTCCTCTTAACGAACAGTTTGCCGAACCGTCGACGCTACTGCCAGTTTGGCCCTATGCCCAGGGCCCGGTCCGAGGCACCGCGTTTTCGCCGCTCTACAAAAATGTTCCCCAATCAGCGCTGCGCGACCCCAAACTCTATGAACTCCTTGCGCTGCTGGACGCTATTCGCGGTGGACGTGCGCGTGAACGGGACATAGCGATCCGTGAGCTGACCAAAAGAATCGCCTCTGGCCAAACCCAGACGAGCTTGCCGTGAACATTCAGCCAGAGAATCCGAATCTCGCTCAACTCGTTGTGATCGCAGCGAAGCTGGAGCCTTTGCTCGGCCAGATCGTCTTCGTCGGCGGCTGCGTCACGGGATTGCTGCTGACCGATCCCGCCGCCGCTCCCGTGCGGCCCACACTCGACGTGGATGCGATTGTTGCAATCAGCTCCTACGCTGACTTCACATTGCTCGAGAATCACATGCGCAAGCTCGGCTTCCACGAATCTCACGCCGAAGGTGCGCCGATTTGCCGCTGGATCAGCGGAGACCAGATTCTCGACTTGATGCCCACCGACACTTCAATCCTGGGCTTCGGCAATCGCTGGTATCAGCCAGCCTCGAAAATGCGCAGAGAATTCGAATCGCCGATTACGAAATCCGCGTCATCACTGCGCCCTATTTTCTCGCGACCAAACTCGAAGCTTTTCATGGACGAAGCAGAAACGATTTCCGCATGAGTCACGATCTGGAAGACATTGTGACCGTCGTCGACGGCCGTCCCGAAATCGTTGAAGAAGTCCATCGCGCTCCAGTTGACGCGCAGAAGTACCTCAGCGACGAGTTCCGGGAGTTATTATCAAATCGCGATTTTCTGGAAGCTCTGCCCGGCCACCTATTGCCCGATGCGGCCAGCCAGCAGCGCTCGGACCTGGTAGTCAACCGTATGCAACAATTCCTGATCGGCAGTTAGTAGCTGAATAGATATTTAAGAGACAGCCATGCCGCTCCTCGAAATCCGCAACCTGACCAAGATATACCCCCACGCCGAATCCGCCTTCGGTGGAAGAGCTCACGGCGAAGTCCGTGCCGTCGACGCTGTTTCCTTCGATATTCACGCCGGCGAAACGCTCGGCCTGGTCGGCGAATCCGGTTCGGGCAAGAGCACGCTTGGACGCCTCATCCTCCGCCTGATCGAGCCCACCGCCGGCAGCATCCGGTTTGATGGACGCGACTTGCTCGCCGCTGGCCGCAGCGAAATGCGCCGCCTGCGCCGCCATCTGCAAATTATTTTTCAGGATCCCTTCGCCTCGCTCGACCCCCGCTTCACCGTCGAACAAATCATCGCCGAGCCCCTGATCATCCACGGAGTGGATGAGCGGCACAACCGGGAAGGGCACGACTTCAGTCGTGCCACTAACGACGCCAACTCGCGATCGGCTTCAGCCGCTGAGGTAATCGCCGCCTCATCTCTCGCCGTTCGCGGGCAAGGCGGGTCTACGAAAAATGCCATCCGCGCCCGCGTCGCCGAACTGCTCCGCGCCGTGGGCCTCGACGAATCCGCCCGGCGCCGTTATCCGCACGAATTCTCCGGCGGACAGCGCCAGCGTATCGGCATCGCCCGCGCCCTCGCCCTGCGCCCGAAATTCATCGTGTGCGACGAACCCGTCTCCGCTCTCGACGTCAGCGTGGGCGCGCAGATCGTTAACCTGCTCGCCCAACTGCAGCGTGACTTCGGCCTGACCTATCTCTTCATCTCACATTCCATGCCGGTGGTGCGTTATCTCTCGACGCGCATCGCCGTCATGTACCGCGGCCAGATCGTCGAAGTCGCCGCCACCGAACAAATCACCGAACACCCGCAGCATCCCTACACAAAGAGCCTGCTCGAAGCCACCCCGGAAATCGCGGTCTAGAACTACGAGTCCGGCCGCCCAGCCGATCGCAGCTGGATCGCTGACCACTGATCGCTGGCCGCTGGCCCCTGCTTTTAAAACCACAAGCTCCAAATCCAATCCACGCAAGTATGCGTGATCGCCGAAGCCGGCACGCGCCGCTGCTCCCGCCACGCGCGCCCGTAGAAAATTCCGGCGATGGTGGCCAGCAACACGTAGCGCCAGTTGAAATGTGCCGACCGCTTATTGAAATGTGACAATCCGAACAGCACTGACGCGATCCCCAGCGCCGCTCGGCGCCCCACTCGCCGTTCCAGCAAATTCTGCACCCAGGCGCGAAAGAAGAGTTCTTCCGGCACCGCGGTAAAGAAAAATATTCCAATCCACCGCAGAGACGCCCAGCCCACTCCCGCCAGATTGCCAGCAGGATTTTCGAACAACGCACTGCGATGGGGATGAATGAACTCCAGCGCCAGCCCCAGAATTAAAACCGGCGGAGTGAGAAAGACCAGCTCGCGCAGCCCGATCTTCCAGTCGTGAGTCTTTCCAGCGCTGGTTTTCCAGTCGCTACTTTTCTCGCCGTTATTTTTCCTGCTCGTCTCAGGATTGTCGGCCCCGCCGGCATTCGCCGTCCGTCCCCAGTGCGGGCAAAAATCAAACCCAGTTCCCTGCAGCCGCCGAATCGCGAGAAACCCGTACAGCCCCACATCCACCAGAAGCAACTCGTTCAACGCCCGCAGCCCCACGGGCCATGCCGATTCGAACCAACGCAAATCCACGGCCAGCCCCAGCGCCAGCAGGATCATTCCATCGCGCCAGTTGCCGCGCTGCTCCGCGTCAGCCGCGGCCGCCCGATCGAGCAGCCACGCCACAAGCACCGGCACGGCTGCATAAAGCGCGAACCAATTCCAGCTCAAAGCATGTTGCGAAATCGAAACCGCAACGTAGGGCACAACAAAAAGCGCAGGAGAAACAATCCGCACGGCGCGCGGCCAGAGTGCCACGGCCCGCGCGATCGGCTCCGCGGCCACTCCGAAAGCCACGGCCACCGACAACTCCATGGCGAACGCCGCGATCGCCACCGGGTTAAGATTCTGCACGCGACTATATTAATCGTGCCGGACGCCCGGCTCTGCACCGCCTTTGAATTTGATTTTGTGCAACGGCGAAGACTCCTTTCGACTTCCGCTTCGGCTTCGCTCAGGGATTCGGCAAAACGGGGAAGGCTTTGTCCGCCGCTTTTGAATTTGATTTCCGCGCACGACGGGAATCCCCGCTTGTCTCCGCGCCGCCGCCCGACTAGAATGCCAGCGAGTCCGGCAGAAGGAAAATAAAGAAGAGGAAAGAATATGGCCGCCGCTCCCGTCCCACCGTCACCTCTACCCACGCCCGAACCGCCGCTCTCGCAAGGCGCGCGCATCGTCGACACCTTCATCGCGCCGTCAAAAACTTTCACCGACCTGAACCGCAGCGCCAGCTGGTGGGCGCCCTGGATCGTGATCTCCATCTTCTCGCTGCTCTTCATCTACACCATGGGCCGCCAGATCGGCTTCGAGCAGATCAGCCGCAATCAGATCGCGCACTCCAAGCGCGCCGACCAGTTCGATAAGCTGCCCGCCGATCAGCAGGCCAGCCAGATCAAACTCTCGAGCAACATCATTCGTTACGCCGCCTTTGGCAGCCCGCTGCTGGTGCTGTTCTATTTCCTGATTGCGACGGTGGCTTTGTGGGCCACGTTTAATTTCGGCGCCGGGGCCAATGCGGGTTTCGGCAAGTCTTACGCCGTGTTCATGTATGGCAGCCTTCCCGGCATTGTGGGCGCGATCCTGGGAATCATTTCCATGTTCGCCGGAGTCAATCCCGAGGGCTTCGATATCAATAATCCGGTAGGCACCAACCTTGCCTACTATCTCGACCCGGAGGCGACCGGCAAATTCATTCACAGCATGGCGAGTGCGCTGGACGTGATTTCCATCTGGAGCATCGTGCTCATCGGCATCGGTTACGCCTGCATCAGCAAAGTGAAGCGGTCCACGGCAATCACCATCGTGGCGGTATGGTTTCTGGTTTACAAGCTGGTAGGCGCGTCGATTGCGGCGGCGTTCTCATAGCCGCTCTCGATCCTCGTATTTTTTTACCGATAAACGCTCAAGGAGGCTTCCCCGTGAAACGTATCTTCGCTCCGTGTCTGGTTGTGTTTTGTGCATTCGCCGTGTGCCTGTTCGGCGCCGCGTCCAGCTTCGCGCAGGCTTCGTCTGCGCCGGCTGCTGCGCCGGCCGCGCCCGTCAAGAATCCCGTCAGCGCTTCGTTGCGCATGCTGCTGCCCGGACGCGCGAAGAATACCGTCGGCGCCATCGACGCGATGCCCGCCGACAAGTTCAGCTACAAGCCCACTCCCGACCAGATGAGTTTCGCGCATCTGGTCATCCACATCACCGAGACGAATAACGGACTCTGCGCCAAAGTCGGCGACGTGCCCGCGCCCAAAGTGGACGAACTCAAAGAAACCGACTCCAAAGACAAACTGCTGGCCGCAGCCAAAGCTTCGTTCGATTTCTGCACCGATGCTCTGAGCAAGATGGACGACTCCAAGCTGGGCGACAGCGTGGAATTCTTCGGTGGCCATCAGTTCCCCCGCGCTTGGGGCGCCCTGGTACTGTCCGGCACCTGGGCCGATCACTACGGAGCCGCCGCGATGTATCTGCGCCTGAACGGAATCCTGCCCCCCTCGGCGCAGCCGAAGAAGTAAGCACGCGGAGCAGAAGTAAGAAGTCAGAAGTCAGAAGTAAGAATGCAGAAGTTAGAACTCAAAAGTAAGTACGGTTTTACTTCTGCATTCTCACTTCTGACTTTTGCATCGGGGTACGACCACGACAGACTGCAGGTGCCCACAGCGCCATCGTGTGGGCTAATCGCCCTTTGTTTTCAATGCGCACTTCGTAAGTGCATGAAAACACGCACGGATCTCCTCCGCTGCACCGTCTCTTTGTTTTCATGCACTTATCTATAAGTTATTGATAATGCAACAAGACGGCCTTTAGGCTGGGCGAGAATCCCCATTCAGATCGCCATGCCGGATGCCTCTGGAACGCACAGATTTGCCTTGTACGCGCCGTCAGCGAGTGGGAACGGGGAAAACCTCATCCGTCCGATTCGAGGTGCTGGAATCGCCTGCAAACCGGCAATTATCTCTAAGCTATTGAAAACTAAGCCGGACTCGAACAGACGGCGAACATCCGCCAGCGCAATCGGCCACGGACAGCTCATTGCGCCCAGCGCGGCTTGTAACTCGCTCAAGTCAAAGGCAAAAGCGTTCAACCACGAAGGACATGAGGGTACACGAAGGAAACCTTAGATTTTCCTTCGTGCGACTTTATGCCCTTTGTGGTGGATGAATTTTGATTTTATTTGATTTGCACGAGATCGCCCGCGGCCTCGGCTGGATTCTGCGGGGCGCGCCAGGAATCGAAGATCGATACCTGATGCACGCACGACACGGTGCAGTGCGGTGCGCACGATTTCTCAGTCACGAATTCGCGGCGTATATCGTCGCGAGTATAGGTTGCGAGAGGAACTCCGGGATAGCCGCGCTGCTGCGAGCAGTAATGCACCAGGCCGTCTTCGCAGATGTAGAGGTAGCGCGCGCCGGCGCGGCAGCGCCAGTCGTTACTTTTGCCTTTCGCAATGTTGTCCTGGAAGGCGTTGATGCGGGTGAAGCTGCTTTTTTCGAGCGACTGCATTTCGTGATAGATGCGGCGTTCTTCTTCGCCCAGCGGCTGCAACTGGCCACTGCCGTCGTGAATGATGCCGATGGTCGAAGTGAATCCGAGCGCGATGGCGCGCTTGCCGATGGTGAGCGCGTCCTGCGGATGCGAGATGCCGCTTCCGACAACAGAATTAATATTCACATGGAAGTCGGCGTGTTCGGCGAGCAGTTCCAACTTGCGGTCGAGAACTTTCAGGCTTTTTTTCGAAACGTCGTCGGGATTCACGTTGTCGATGGAAATCTGCAGCCACTCGAGTCCGGCGCGGTTGAGGCGCTGAATGCGTTCGGCGACAAGCAGATAGCCGTTGGTGATGAGTCCGGCGATCATGCCATTCGAGCGAATGCGGCGGATCACGTCATCGAGCTCGGGATGCATCAGCGGCTCACCGCCGGAGATTGTGACCACCGCGGTGCCGAGCGATCCCAGCTTGTCGATCCGGCGATACATTTCTTCGATGGGCACGGGCTTCGAGAAATCGTCGAACTCGTTGCAGTAGGTGCAGGCGAGATTGCAGCGGCGCATGGGTATGATGTGCGCCAGCAGCGGATGATCGGTGGAGGCGAGCGCGCGCACAGCCATGCTCGCTCCGCGCAAGTTGCGGTGCAGGGCTTTGGCGCGACGGCGCAAGAATGTGAGAGTCGAGGGCATTAGCTTCTTCTATTACAGCATGGATGCGGCGTGAGTGCATGTCATGCAACAGCGTGCGGCGGTTTTCCGAAGGTGAAGCGCAGATTTTCGACCGCGAAAGCGAACCCTCAGGGGCTGAAGCCCGCATCCTTAGCGACTCTAAGCGGCACGGCTGAAGCCGTGCCCTTCCCGAAGCGATTTGCCAGACAGCTCAGGTTCTAGGAAATCAATTCGTGGCCGGCCTGGCGCAGGAGTTCGACCACGCCGCCCATATGTTCTTCCTGGATGAGGATGTAATCCGTGTCGTAGGTGCAGACGGCGAAGATGGGGACGCCGTTGCCGGAGAGTGGCTGGATGAACGACAGCAGGATTCCAGTCTGCGAAAACAGGAATGGGCCTTCGAGCTTCAGGCACGTCCAGTGCGGGCCGGAGGGGATATCTTTCGGAACGTGGCCGGCCGGGCAAACGATGGAGAGTTCGTCGGCGGTGCGGGTGATCGAAGTGAACTCGCGGCTGGTGGCCCAGGCGGGGACGGGGGAGTCGGGGGCGAGGCGCGTGATGGCGAAGGGGCCGCGGAGCTGGCGGAATTTGAGGTGCGGCGTCATCGTTATTAGAAGCAGTGGTCAGGGATCCGGGACTAGTGGCCAGAGCCTGGTGTATTTTATCTGACTCGGACTTTTGGTTCAGGACTCGATGTTGACCACCGCGTAGGGGCTGGTAACGCGGTGGCGGGTTTCGAATTCTTCGCGGGTGCAGAGGGTTTTTGTGTCGGTGATGCGGTCGACGGCAAGGATGCCGTCCAGGTGATCGATTTCGTGTTGCAGGAGTTCGGAGAGGTTGCGGTCATCTCCGGCGCGGAATTCGTGATGGACACCGGCTTGGTCCTGATATCGGATGGTGATTTCGCGGTGGCGTTCGACTTGCATGAAGATGGAGAGGAAGCTGAGGCAGGCGTCCCAGACGATTATTTTTTCTTGGCTGCGTTCCAGGATTTGCGGGTTGATGAGCGGCCAGGGCTTTTCTCCCGGTAGCTGCAAGAAGATTACGCGCTGCAGGATGCCGAGTTGAGGGGCGGCGATGCCGCGTCCGTAGCCGGTGGTGGAGCGCCAGTGGGCCAGGGTGTCGGCGAGGTCCTGGATTAGTGCGGTGATTTCTGGCGCGGAGGGATTGAAGACCGGGAGTGATTTTTGGCGCAGCGTGGGGTTGCCGAGTTGGAGGATGGGCTTGAGCGGCATGGGAGCAGTTCTCAGTCTCTAGTTCTCAGTTCTCAGTTCTCAGTTCTCAGTTCTCAGTTCTCAGAAAAGGCTAGACTGACCTGCGGCGATCTTGCAAGCAGGTGGGCTGCTCCCCGGCGGGACAGACAAGGGTAGCTGTCTCCACGTGGACTTGTGCCGGGGTCATAAGCGTCGGGGGCTAAAGCCCGGAGAGAATCGGGGAGCTTTACGCGGCGCTGAAGCGCCGCTCTTCCACGTCACCGCAGGTAGCGCTTGAGAATCGGCAGTGGCCATCCACAATCAGCAATCAGCAATCAGGGAACCCGCAATGAGGGACCTTCAATCTGAAATCTTCAATCTGAAATCTGAAATCTGAAATCTGAAATCTACGCTCTGTCATCTACAATCTGCAATCTGAAATCTTCAATCTGAAATCTACGCTCTGTGATCGGTAATCCACGCTCCGCAATCATCTGGCGGCGGCGGCGTCGAACATGTTCAGGAATTCTAACTTTTTTTCTGCCGGCAGGAATGAGGCTTCGAAGGAGTTGCGGGCCAACTCGCGGAGGTGTTCGTCGGTGAAGGAGAAAGTGTCCTGGGCTAGCTGGTATTCGCGGTTCAGGCTTGTGCCGAACAAGGCAGGGTCGTCGGTGTTGAGGGTGATCATCACGCCCTGGTCGAAGTAGCGTTTCGCGGGATGCTCGGCGATGGCGGGGCAGACTCCGGTGCGGAGGTTGCTGGTGAGACAGAGCTCGACGGGAATCTGGCGCTGGCCGAGTTCATCCATCAGGTCAGGATCCTGGGCGGCGGTGTAGGCGTGGCCGATGCGTTCGGCGCGCAGGTTGAGCGCTCCCCAGATGGATTCGGGCGGTCCGGTTTCGCCAGCGTGGGCGGTGGCGCGGAGGCCGTGGTCGAGAGCGTAGGCGTAGACGCTGCGGAAAAGTTCGGGCGGGCCTTTCAATTCGTCGCCGCCAATGCCGATGCCGACCACATTGCGCTCGCGGTAGAACACGGCGAGTTCGAAAACTCTTTGCGCCTGTTCGACGCCGAAATGGCGGGTCGCGTCGAAAATCCAAAGCAGCGAGATGCCGAAATCGCGTGCGCCGCGGGCGCGTCCGCGTTCGAGAGCGTCGAAGATAGCGGGGAAATCCTGCTTGCGGCGCAGGCAGATGCCGACCGCAACGTACACTTCGGCGTGGAGAATGTTCTCCGCTTTCAGTTGCTGCATGAGGCGGTAGGTGATGAACTCGTAGTCGTCGGGGCCGCGGAGGTGCTCGCTGACTGCCTTGAATGCCATGAGGAAGCTGGCGAAATCAGTGTAGTTGTAGAGCTGGGTGGTTTCGGCGAGGGTGGTGCGGTCTCCGTGACGCTCGCGGAGCTCGAGCAAGGTGGAGGGTTCGACCGCGCCCTCGAGATGCAAGTGCAGCTCGGCCTTGGGAAGCTGGCGGATGAAGCTGGAAGGTGGCCGGTCTGGCGCGGACGGCATGGATTGATTGTAGTGCGTGAGGGAAAGCAGTGGCTAGGGGTCAGGGATCATGGGCCAGTAAGACCGGGCTGAGGTCTGAGGAGCAAGAGGACAGATTTCCGGTTACAATCGCGGGTCGTGCGAAGACTTTCCGAGACGAAAGGACTTTCTATATGCGAATCGTTCCTCGAATGTTGGTGCGGCTGGCGATGGTGGCCGCAGTGACTATTCCTTCTGCGTCCTCCGGCCAGGCGCAGTCGGCGTTGCAGGTGAAGACGGCTTCCGGCGTGGTTGAGGGAAAAGAAATGGGTCCGGTGCACGCGTTCCTCGGGATTCCTTACGCGGCGCCGCCGGTAGGAGACCTACGCTGGAAGCCGCCGGTGCCGGTGGCGAAGTGGGACGGGGTGCGCAAGGCTACGGAATTTGGATCGCACTGCATGCAGACGAACGTTTACGGCGATATGGTGTTCCCCGATCCGGGTCAGAGTGAAGATTGCTTGTCGCTGAACGTGTGGGTGCCGGAGAAGGCGCAGGGGAAGCTTCCGGTAATGGTTTGGATTTATGGCGGAGGGTTCGTGGCGGGCGGGACCTCGGAACCGCGGCAGCATGGAGAGATTCTCGCGCAGCAGGGCGTGATTGTGGTGAGCATGAATTACCGGCTGGGAATGTTTGGATTTTTTGTGCATCCGGAGCTGGCGAAAGAATCGGAACACCATGCGGCGGGAAATTATGGACTGCTCGATCAACTGGCGGCGCTGCGCTGGGTGCATGACAATATTGCGGCGTTTGGCGGCGATCCCGGGAACGTTACAATTTTTGGCGAGAGTGCGGGATCGTTTTCGGTGAGTGCGCAGATGGCGTCTCCGCTGGCGAAGGGGTTGTTTCAGAAAGCGATTGGGGAAAGCGGGGCGGCATTTTCGAGTCGAGGGCTTAGGTTTGCGCCGCTGGCGGAGCGCGAACAAAAAGACGCGAAGTTGGCCAGTGAGCAACTGGGAGTGAGCACGCTGGCGGAGTTGCGGGCGATTCCGGCTCAGAAATTGCTGGATGCGTTCTCGAAGCCGGGCGGGCCGGGGGCGTTCTCGTTCGGTCCTGATGTGGATGGATATTTTCTGCCGGAGTCGGTGCCCGCGACCTATGCCGCGGCGAAACAGAATGACGTGGCGTTGCTGGCGGGATGGAATCACGAAGAGGAGGGATTGCATCCGTTCCCGCCGGATAAATCGGCGATGGATACGCTGAAAGCCACGGCGGACAAGGAGTTTGGCGCGAGGGCGGCGGAGTTTCTGAAGCTGTATCCGGGTGAGACCGAGGAGCAGGCGCAGCGGTCGATGGCGGATTTTGCGAGCGATCGTTTTATTGCCTGGGGCACGTGGAAATGGCTGGAAGCGGAGGTGAAGACCGGGAGGAAGCCGGTGTATCGCTACCGGTTTGACTTGTCGCTGCCGCCGGATGAGAAGGGTCAGCCGCGGGGCGCGTATCACTCGGCGGAGATTGAGTATGTGTTCGGGCAACTGGATTCGAAGACGGATGTGACGTGGCGTCCGGAGGATCGGGCGCTTAGCGCGATGATGCAGAAATATTGGGCGAACTTTGCGCGCAGGGGAGATCCGAATGGGCCGGGGCTGGCGAAATGGCCGGTGTACTCTCCGGCAGATGGATGGCCGGTGATGCATTTGAGCGCGACGCCGGAGGCGCGGAAGGATGAGCTGCGGGGGAGGTATTTGTTTTTGAGTGAGTGGGAGAAGTAGGGGGCGGGTTTCGCAACGAGGACTCCGCCACTCGGACAAGAATCGCTCGAGCGGCATGCGAACTCCCTTCAACACCGCAGGCAGCTGATAAGAGTGCAGGGATCCTTCGACTGCGCGGGCCGGCTCGCTTCGCTTACCGGTCCGCTTCGCTCAGGATGACAGAGTATTTTTGAGCTAAGAGCTGATGGCTGACAGCTGAGAGCTACTTCTTCGCGAACTCGCTGCGGTGGCGGCTGTAGAAGACGTAGATCAGCAAGCCTAGCGCCAGCCAGACTACGAAGCGGAGCCAGGTGATCAGGGTGAGGCCTAACATCAGGCCGCCGCAGAGCACGACTGAAATCAGCGGGAACCACGGGACGAACGGGACTCGGAAGGCGCGCTTGCGATCGGGCTGGCGGCGGCGGAGGATGATCACCCCCAGCGAAACCAAGACGAAGGCGAACAGCGTGCCGATGTTGGCAAGGTCGGCGGCATCTCCGATGTCGACGAGGCCGGCGGGAATTCCTACGGCGAAACAGGCGATCCAGGTGGACCAGTAGGGCGTCTTGAATTTCGGGTGCACCGCGGAGAACAACTTCGGCAGCAGGCCGTCGCGGGACATGGCGTACCAGATGCGCGCCTGGCCGTACTGAAACACGAGCAGCGAAGAGATCATGCCGGTCAGCGCGCCTATTACGATCACTGATCGGAAGAACGGGTGCACTCCCAGATATTTCATGGCGTAGGCCACGGGCGCTTCGGCGGCTGCGCCGGAGACGAACGTCGTGTACTTCATCATGCCGAGCAGCACGACGGCAACGCCGACATACAGCAAGGTGCACACAATCAGCGACATGATGATGCCGAAAGGCAAATCTTTTTGCGGATTGCGCGATTCCTCGGCGGCTGTTGAGACCGAATCGAATCCGATGTAGGTAAAGAAAACGATGGCGCCTCCGGTGACGATTCCGGCGAAGCCAGAAGGCGCGAAGGGCACCCAGTTCGCGGGCTTTACCAGCATGCCGCCGACGACCAGGAAAGTCAGGATGGCGCCGATTTTTACCGTCACCATGATGTTGTTGGTCTCGGCCGACTCCTTCACTCCGCGCACCAGCAGCAGCGTGAGAAGGAAAACGATGAGGAAGCCGGGGAGATTGAAATACGCGCCCGTCCATTGCCCGCCGGCCCAGACCGGGCTCGCCCATTTTTCCGGCAAGTTGAGGCCGAAGACCGCCAGTTGCGCTTTCGTGTAACCGGCAAAGCCGACTGCGACTGCGACGTTCGAGACTACGTATTCGAGGATGAGATCCCAGCCGATGATCCAGGCGAAAATTTCGCCGAGTGTGGCGTAGGAGTAAGTGTAGGCGCTGCCGGCGATGGGGATCATCGAGGCCAATTCGGCGTAGCACAATCCGGCGAAGCTGCAGGCGACCGCCACAAGCAAGAACGAAATCGCAATGGATGGTCCGGCAGGCGGGCGTCCGTGCATGAGCGCTCCCGCGGTGCTGCCGGTGCGTAGAAAGTTCACGATCACGTCGAGGGCCTGCGCATGCAGGAGGGACGGAGCCTGAAAATATTCTCCGGCGGCGGCGGTCCCGGTAAGAATGAAAATGCCGGAACCGATGATGGCGCCGATGCCCAGCGCGGTCAGCGACCAGGGGCCCAGCGACTTGCTGAGCCGGTTTTCCGGGTTCTCGGAGTCGGAGATTAGCTTGTCGATGGACTTGCAGCAGAGGAGCTGGTTGTCGGAGGTGCGGATGGTTGCGGCGGGCTCCGTGGTTGGTTGTGACAAGCGGTTGTGGTCTCCTGAGGTCAGCTGTTAGCTCTCAGCTTTCAGCTATCAGCTTAGAACCTAACGTCGCTTCGCGACGGAGCGGGCTAGGGCGCCCGCTCCTCCACGAATTCTGCGCTTACCGCTTCGCCTGGCCGCGGGCCAGCTTCTTGACTTTGGGCTTTTTCGATCCGCGGGCGTAGTCGCGGGGCTTGAGCGGCTTTTCCGCTTTGCGTTTCTTGCGGGAGGCGCGTTTGGATTTCTTGCGTTCTTCTTTGGTTAACTTTGATGTGTTTGCCATGAATGCTTTCTTGAAGATTGAGTAATTTTGTAATTGTGCAATTGGGTAATTTAAAATGCCGGGGCTTCTCGTCCGCTAAAAATTACGCAAGTCCAAAATTACAAATTACCAGATTACAAAATTACTAAATTGTGTTCAGGCGCGCTCCAGCTGGGCGTACTTTTCGACCAGCTTCTTCAAACCGAAGCGAGGGAATTGTACCGTAATCTTGGCTTCTTCGCCTTCTCCTTCGCGCTGGTAGACGGTGCCTTCTCCGTATTTGGGGTGACGAACCTTCTGGCCGGGGCGGAATCCGCGCTTGCCGGTGGGTTCTTCGACTGGAGTTTTCGGGACGGTGAATTTTTTGCCGCGGCTGGCGAAGAATTCGGCGATGTTCTCGATGGAGTTGTAAGGCTTCGCTGGGGCGGTGGGCTTTGGGACGCTTGCGCGGCTTGTGGCGCTGGCGCGGCCTTGCCAGGCGGCGCTTTGGTCTTCGTCTTCGTAGGAGTAGTGGGTTGATACGGCATCATCGAAGGCAGCGGGGCTGCGCCCCGCTGGGCGGGCAAGAGTGCCCGTCCCCACATAACCAGTTCCCACACGAGCACGTCGCGTGCCCAGCTCTTCGATTAGCGGGGCGGGGACTTCTTCCAGGAATCGTGAGGGGACGCTGGCTTCCGGCAAGTCGCTGCCGTAGCGGCGGCGGTAGACGGCGCGGGTGAGGATTAGCTGGTCCATGGCGCGGGTCATTCCGACGTAGGCGAGACGGCGTTCTTCTTCGACGTCGTCGGGATTGAGCATGGTGCGGGAGTGCGGGAACAGGCCTTCTTCGAGGCCGCTGAGAAATACCAGCGGAAATTCCAGGCCTTTGGCGGCGTGCAGGCTCATCAGCGTGATTTGCGAGCGCTGGTCGTAGTCGTCGGTGTCGGCGATGAGGGCGGCGTGGTCGAGGAACTGGTCGAGAGTTTCGGCGCGGTCGCGCGAATCGGCGGCGGCGTTGACCAGTTCGCGCAGATTTTCGATGCGGGAGTAGGCTTCCTGCGTATCTTCAGCTTCGAGCAGCTTGATGTAGCCGGTGCGGTCGATGAGAAATTTCAGGAGGTCGGCGGTGCTCACTGTGGGAGTCGGGAACGCGTTCGCGGCACCCGATGATTCCGCGGGATCAGGCAAAATAGCGTCTACGTCTCGCTGGCTGTCGTCGAGGGATGCCGCTTCCACACTTGCATCAGCCTCTGGCTCCGCGGTGCCGAAGTCGAAGGAGAAATTTCCGAATTCGGTGGGGTCGAAGGCCGTGGCGTCTTCGCTGGCCGTGACGTCCCTGACGGGACTTGTTCCACTCTCCTCGCCTACCCAGGAATTCCGTCCTGGGCTATCACTTTCCGTCCCTTCGTGACTGGGTTCGTTCGTGTCGCCGCCGCTGGCTCCTGCGGAGTTTGCTAGTTGCTCGGTGAAGGTTCCCGACTGCATTGCTCTTGCGTCTTCGATCAGCTGCTGGAAACTTTTTAGCGATGCCAGGGCGCGCTGCGGCAGAAGCTGGCGGCGTAGCGCTTCGCCGATTGCACCCCACAGCGATAATCCGGTTTCGAGGGCCAAGTGTTCGAGCGTGTCGATGGTGCCTTTGCCGATGCCGCGGGTGGGAGTGTTGATTACGCGCAGAAGCGAGATGGAGTCGTCGGGATTCTGGATAACTTTGAGGTAGGAGATTAGATCTTTGATTTCGGAGCGCTCGTAGAAAGAGAATCCTCCGACCACTTTGTATTTGAGGCCGTAGCGGCGCATGGCTTCTTCGAACAGTCGCGACTGCGAATTGGTGCGGTAGAGCACGGCGGCGCGCGGCGTTTCACGGCCGTTTTCACTATGCTGCGCGGCTTCGCGCAGATATTTTGCGATGTGGTCGGCGGCGAAGAGGGCTTCGTTTTCGCCGTCGGGGGCTTCGTAGTAACCGATTTTGGTGCCGCCCTGGCGCGCGGTCCAGAGATTCTTGCCTTTGCGGCGGATGTTGTTCGCGACAACGGCTGATGCGGCTTGCAGAATATTTTGCGTGGAGCGGTAATTCTCTTCGAGGCGGATGATTTTGGCCTCGGGAAAGTCTTGCTCGAATTCGAGAATGTTGCGAATGTCGGCGCCGCGCCAGGAATAAATCGACTGGTCTTCATCGCCCACGGCGCAGACGTTGTGGCGCTCGCCGGCCAGCATGCGCATGAGTTCGTATTGCGGTCGGTTGGTGTCCTGATATTCGTCGATCAGCAGGTATTGGAAGCGGCGGTTGTAATATTCGCGGACGTGGGCCGCTGACTTCAACAGGCGCGTGGCTTCGAGCAGCAAGTCGTCGAAGTCGAGGGCGTTGGCCTTGAGCAGCTCTTTGCGGTATTCCTCGAACAGGTGCGCGATTTTTTCGGTCTTGGGATCGGCCGATTGCAGGTAAAGTTCCTGCGGATTGAGCATGTGATTTTTCGCCCACGAGATGCGGCCGAGCACGATGCGCGGGGTGAGTTGCTTGTCGTCGAGGCCGAGGCGCTTCATGATGCCTTTGACCACGGCCTGCTGGTCGCTCTCGTCGTAGATGACGAATTTTTTCGTGTGGCCGATCGGCGGTTTGCCGGGCGTGGCTGAAGGTATCTGTAGGGCTTCAATGTCGCGGCGCAGGACGCGCACGCAGAAAGAGTGGAACGTGGAGATGACGGGCTTGGCGATGCTGAGTCCGCCGACCAGTTTTTCGACGCGCTCGCCCATTTCGGCGGCGGCCTTGTTGGTGAAGGTCATCGCGAGGATGGATTCGGGCATCACGCCCTTGTGCTCGATGAGGTAGGCGATGCGGAAGGTGATGACGCGCGTCTTGCCGCTGCCCGCGCCCGCGAGGATCAGCACCGGGCCCTCGGTAGTTTCGACGGCCTCGCGCTGCTGCGGGTTGAGTTGATCGAGAAAAGACAATGCGGAAGTGGCTCCGGGAGTGATGACTCGATTTTACAGGATGCTCGAGCCGCGGAGCGGCGGCATGGGAAAGCCCGGCACGGCAGTGCCGGGCAGAATGCGATGAGGAAACGAGTCCCGTAGGGCTCGTAACCCAATCCGGGTCGCCGCGACTCTATCATCAGATGGCCCGCACGCACGAGGCGTCGGCGCGAGTGGCCTGCGTCCGCGTTCCCATTTTGGTATGTCACAAAGCTTTTTGTGACCTGCGACCGTCATTATTCGGGCGAATCGAGCATAAGGTCTTAGGTGGGCCCGTGGTGTAACGGCAACACAGCACCCTGCGACGGTAGCAGATGCGGGTTCGAATCCCGTCGGGTGCACGCTCCGAGTTGCGGAGCGCGGGTTCTGTGGGGAGCGAAGCAGGGATAGCTTCCCTACAAAAGTAACTTGACTGTAGATTTGGGCAACCTATACTGGAGTTGTCGCAGGGTGCTGTAGTGCCCAGATTTGTTGGCCCCGAGAAATCGGGGCCTTCGTCTTTTTTACGACAATTTACTTCTGCATCTCGTGGACAGCCTTCACGAACTCTTCCTTGCCGACGAAGTGTCTGAAGGAATCGTCTTTTAGCGGATCGGGCAGCGCCTCTCCCGCAATCATGTTGGCTTTGTACTTGTACACAAGGCGAAGCTGGGCGAGCGCGTCACTCATTTTGTCCATCTCGCCGTAGGTGCATGCCAGGTTGTAGTAAAACATCGGGTACTCGGGATCCTGCGTGAGTCCGTACTCGAAGGTGGCCTTGGCTTGCGGCAGGTTTCCGCTGATCCCATAGGACATTCCGAGATTGTCGACCAGAACGCGGAAGTAGTCTTTAGACAATGTACGTTTGGCCTTTTCCATGTCCAGAGCCCTCTGGTAGGGGCCCGTTGCCTGGGAGTAGTTCTGCTGAAGAAAGAATTTGCTGCCTTGGCCGAAGTAGTAGGAGCTGTCATGATCCCGTGACTGAGATGGATTTTGCGACTGATCTGCCGACGGCGAGCCATCCGGCAGAAGTCGCACGCTGGCCAGCAGATCTTCGAAAAGCCTCTGATCCTCAGGCTTGAAGTCAACCTTGGATAGGTGAATTTCAGCGCAAAGGTCGTTGACGCCGACGTAGGCATGAATGTTCTTCTGCCGTACCTTGATCCCCTTGAACTCCGGCACGATGAATTCCACTCTGGCGATTCCGTCCTTAACAATCGTTTCCTGGAGATTGTCCCGTTGAAAAGGGCCTTTCTTGGTGCCGGGCCACCATTCATCGCGGCACTTTTCTGCGCTGGCCGGGAATTCTACGTGTTGAAGAAAGGCCGTGATGTCGAGTCCATCCGGCCGGCCGAAGGCGCGCAACTGCACTTCCTTGCCGTCGGGACGCACCCGGGTTTCGGGAGTCGCCAGCCCTACGTCGAATTCCAGAACTCCCCTAACGCCGGGGATTGCCATTTGCACATGATTACCGGAAGGTTGCTGTGCAGCCATGGCGCAGCAAAGCGCAAGCATGAGCGCGGGGATTTTCATAAGGACGCGATTCTACCAGCACAATTGCCGGCGCGTTGCTTCGCTTACGGGGTTTACACCCAGGCGCTCATCAGATGGCCGAGGCCGCCGCGGACGCAGAGGCCGTCGGAGCGGTTTTGGAAGTAGCGGGCATTGATTTGCGCGCTTTGCAGGAATTCGGTGCGGTGGAAGCCCAGGGTTCTCAGTTCGTGCTGCAATTTTTTGGGGTCGAAGAAGAGTTGGAAGGGCTCTCCGGCGGCGGCTACGCGTTTGGAGAGGGCGTCGAGCGCCTGTCTCTGGCCTGCATTTAAGAGCGCGGGGTCGATGGCGAAATCGAAGACTACGCCGCTGCCTGGGGGCATTTTCGCGATTACGCTCAGAGTGGTCATGCAGGCTTCGCGAGTTAGGTAGGGAGTCACGCCCAGCCAGGAGAAAAATGCTGGCGCGCTTGTGTTCAGTCCGGAGCTCGCGAGCGCGTTGGCGAGGGTTTGGTGCTCGAAGTCGACGGGGACGAAGGTCAGCGACGGCGGGATCGGAATGCCAGCTTCCTGAAGTTGCTCGCGCTTCCAGGCTTGCGTGGCGGGGTGGTCGATTTCAAACACGCGCAGGTGGGGATGCGGGTTGCGGTAGGCGAAGGTGTCGAGGCCGGCGCCGAGAATTACGCATTGTGTGACTCCATCTTTGTTGGCCCCATGCTCGACGGCGCGGGCGAGTTCGTCTTCGGCGAAGCGGCTGCGGGCGGCCATGAAAGCGCGGAAGGCGCGGGAAAAAGCGTGATGCTCCTTCGGATCGGTGCGGAGCGCTGCGGCGGCTTCGGAGCCGATGATCCGCAAGGCCAGGGGATCGTCGAGGACTTTGGGATTATCGAGAAGCTGGTGCGCGGCGCGGCGAATCGCTACGCGCTGCGCGGTTTTGCTGAATTTGCCTTCTTGCATGTTAGGACTTGCTGGTCAGAATCAGTTAGATCGTCCGCGAAAAGCCCCTGCAACCATTCGCCGGACACAAAACGCGACCACCGGGGCTGAAGCCCGCGCTTATGGTGGAGCTTTACGCGGCGCTGAAGCGCCGCTCTTCCACGGTGCTGCATGCATGGGTATTTCGTGCATGGGTATTTCGTGCATGGGTATTTCGTGCATAGGTACATCGTGTGCGGATACTTCGTGCGGGGATACTTCGTGCATGGGTGAATTCTTCAGCAGGTTGCTAGGCCCTCAGGTCCGCCGCGACCGATCCGGCGGCCTTGCATTCTTCGCAGGGGCAGACTTCGCGGAGAAATTTCCAGGAGTAGAGGCCGAGGTCGTGTTTGTCGTTCCAGTTGAATTTGATGGCGTATTTGCCGATGGCTTCCGCCGAGAGCGGCTTGGCAGCGGGTTTGAACATGGGCAGGGTTCCGGGGGCGAGTTTCGCGGGCTCGCCGTGCCGGCGGCCGGCCTGGGCGCGCTCGTCTTCGCACAGGGCGCAGGGGCAGGCGTCACGCAGGTAGACAAAGTTGTAGTGAGACAGGTGGCCGTCTTTCCACTCGATATCCACGCCGGTGCCAGTGGTGAGATTCACCTTCACTGATTTGGGATCTGTGGCCGCGGACGGCGCCTGGAGCGGAGACTGCATCGCTTCAGTATCGCACAGGGACGGAACGGACTCCCGCGACTGGGAGCCCCGGATGCTGCAGAATTAGCGACCCGGAATCAGAGCTCCGGACTTAGCGCGCGGCGCTGGTGGTGCTGCTTGTGGACGCGGTGCGTCCGGTGACGATGCCGATGGCGAGACCGCCCGCCGCTCCGGCAAGAATGCCCATCAGAGCCAGGACCAGCACGTTTTCCATGAAACTTGATTTGCCACTATTGCGCATGACTTCCCCCTGTAACGCTATTATTTTACCTCGTCCGGGCGGGGTTTCGGTGAATTTGTCAGGCGGCTGTAAGTCCTGTAGAATAAAGGTTTACCAGACGACTTCTGAAAGGAATCTGTACCCGTTATGGCTCAACAGTGTGATATTTGCGGCAAGAAGCCGCAGGCGGGAAACCGCATCAGCCACGCCCACAACGTGACCAAGCGGCGCTGGAATGTGAATCTGCGTCCGGTGCACGCCCGCGTGGGACCTACGGCGGCCAAGCGCATGCGCGTCTGCACCTCCTGCTTGCGCAGCGGCAAAGTGGTCAAAGCGTAACAGCCGAATTCACCGCCGCCGCTTTTCTCTCCTACTGCACTGCCAGCAGCTGAATGTCGAAAATCAGCGTGGCGTTGGGAGGAATCGTGGGCGGGGAACCGTCCGCGCCGTAACCGAGTTCCGGAGGAATGCGCAACTGGCGCTTGCCGCCGACTCTCATTCCGGCAACACCTTCTTCCCATCCCCGGATGACTTCTCCGTTGCCGATCGTGAAATCGAACGGCTGTCCCCGGTCGACGGAACTGTCAAACTTTTTGCCCGTGGTGAGCCAGCCGGTGTAGTGCACGCGGACGTGGCTGCCCTCTTTGGCAACTTCTCCGGTGCCCACCCGGATCTCCCAGTATTGCAGGCCGGAATCGGTTTTCACCCCGTCACCGGTCACCCTGGTGGGAGCGTTGTTATTGGGGGGGGCGACCTTAGCCTTCGGTTTTGCGGGTGCGGTCTGCGCCACGGCGACCGCGGTGACCAGAACCATGGCTCCTGCAATTATCGCTCCTGAGAACAAGCGCTTCTTCATGCTTCCTCCGAGAACATATTAACCACAGAGGGCGCAGAGTGCACAGAGGTTGCCTGCCTTGCTCTGTGACTGCTCAGATACTCTCCGGCGTGCAGTTGAGCTTTTCTACTCCAGCGCGATTACGTCAATTTCTACGAGCACGTCCTTGGGCAGGCGCGCCACTTCCACCGTGGAGCGGGCGGGCGGAGCGGAACTGAAATATTTTCCGTAGACCTGGTTTACGGCGGCGAACTCGTTCATGTTCTTGAGGAAGACGGTGGCGCGGACAACTTTACCGAGGCCGCTGCCGGCCGCTTCCAGAATCTCCGACAGGTTGCGCAGGACGCGGTCGGTCTGCGCGGCTGCGTCCCCGGCGACAACCTGCTGGGTCGCGGGATCGATGGCGACCTGGCCGGAGACGAAGATGAATCCGTTGGCCTTGATGGCTTGCGAATAAGGGCCGATGGCCTGGGGAGCGTCTTTGGTGGAAATGACTTCGCGCATGGGAAAGCAGTTCTCGGTTCTCGGTTCTCAGTGCTCAGCAAAAAACGTTGCCCGCGGAAAGCGCGCTTAGAAGATTCTAATTGAGAACTGAGAGCCGAGAACTGAGAACTGACGTCTTGTTCCCGCTCAAGTTCAACCGGGAACCTGCCGATAGTACAGGTGGGAGGAGTCTCGTTCAAGGGAACCTCCCGGGCGAACGGAAAAGGACGTGGAATGAAATCAACATCGCTATTAGCCAACGAACGCGTGCTGGGCAATCCTGGAAGGGTTGCGGGAGGAGCGGCGGACCCCACTTCGAAATTCAAGGCGGGTCTGTCCCGGATCAATCAGGAGCTGTGGCTGGTGCTGTCCCTGTTCGTAATTGCGGCGCTGTTCAACTGGCTGGTGGAGTCTCACCGCATGATTCTGGGGCTCTACACGCTGCCCACAATTTTTTCGGCTTACGTTTATGGCCGGAGGCACGCCGTGCTGACGGCCACCGCCAGCATCTTCATGGTGTTGATACTCATGTGGAAAAATACGGGGCTCTTTGCGGGCACGGGTCCGTTTGCGTTGAGCTATGCGGAGTGGTCGGAGATCGTGACCTGGGCGTGCATGCTGGAGATTACGGCCTACGCGATGGGAACGCTTTATGACAAGAAAGAACGTCACATGGTCGAACTCCGGCAGACTTACTTTGGCCTGTTGACGATTCTGCAGCAATTTATTTCGAACGACAAATACACGCACAATCACTCTTACCGGGTGGCGTTCTACGCGTCATCGATTGCGACGCAGATGGGATTCGACCAGGAACGGGTCGACGACGTGCGGGCGGCGGCCATGCTGCATGACGTGGGCAAACTCGAAACCAGCCGCCAACTCCTGTACAAGGCGGCGAGCCTGACTCCGGAGGAGATGCTGGAAATGCGCAAGCATGTGCAGAAGGGAGTGGCGTTGCTCGAGCCGGTTGGAGGTTCATTGCGGCGCGTGCTGCCCATCATTCTTGCTCATCATGACAAGTTTGACGGCTCGGGATATGGTCCGGCCAAAGGCAACGAGATTCCGCTCGAAGCCCGGGTGCTGGCCGTCGCCGATGCGTTTGACACGCTGACCAGCGACCGGCCTTATCGTCGGGCGGTAACGCCGTTTGAGGCCAAGCAGGTGATCGTCTCCAGTGCCGGAACGAATTTTGATCCCACGGTAGTGGACGCATTTGTGCATGCCTTCGAACACGGCGAGATGGAAATACCCGAGGTCCTCGCCATATGAACGTCCGCCTCGGCCGCACCATCGCGGCCGGTTCCGCATTGAGAAAGAGACATTGAGAAAAGAGAAATTTTGCCCTCCAAGAACCTAGGCGTCAGGGCCCTGCTGGTAAGTGCCGACATTCAGACCATCGACCTGCTTTGCTACTACATGGGCAAACTGGCGATGCATGTGGACGTGTGTTCGGACTTCGTGTCCGCCGCGCGCAAATTGTGCCATGCCAAGTACGAAGCGATCGTCGTGGACTTCAAAGAGGCAACGGCGGCGCTGGACCTGCTCAAGAAGTCCCGTGAAATGACGTCGCACAAGGCAGCGGTGGTGATTGCGATTTTGAATGCCAACGACGAGATGCCGAGCGCGTTCCGCGCGGGCGCCAGCTTTGTGCTGGTAAAGCCGATACCTCCGGCGGTTCTGGTGCGAACCCTCAAAGTGTCCTATCCGCTCATGGTGAGCGAAAGAAGGCGCTACTTTCGCTGTCCGGTGCGGATTCCGGTGCAGGTCTCGGGCGGTTCCCGCGCTGAATTTATAGCGACCACGGTGAATATCAGCGAACTCGGCATTGCCCTCACCAACTCGCCTACGCTGCAGGTAGGCGAGCGAGTGGTGTTGCAGCTGACGTTGCCGGGTCCGCCGGTTAGCGCCAAGATCAGCGCGGAAGTCTGCTGGCGCGACAACGAGGGCAATGCGGGACTGGAGTTCGTTCAGGTTCCCGCCGTGGTGAAGGAACAATTGAAATCGTGGCTAAGCGGGCAGCTGGAGGAAACGCTGCACGCAGAGGTTATGCTGAAGGGCAGTGGATAGTGGTTAGTAGCTCGTGTTGCCTCTCAGATTTTCTGCAGTCTTTGCACTTCGTGAACGCCGGGAATTTTTCGCAGGCCTGCGATGATTTGCTCGAGATGTTTGAGGTCGGAGATGTCGAGGACGACTTCGACGCTGGCCTGGCTGTTGGCAGTGCGGGCGGAGATGTTGCGGATGTTGCTTTTGGCATCGCCAATCACGCTGGTAATGTTCTTCAGCATTCCGAAACGATCGTCGCAGAAGACGGTGAGCTTTACGGGATAGGCGGTGGGAGTGGTTTCATCGCGCGCCCATCCCACTTCAATTTTTCGTTCGGGCTCATAAAGAAGATTGGTGACGTTGGAGCAGTTGATGGAGTGGACGGCAACGCCCTTGCCGCGGGTGATGTAGCCGATGATGCCTTCGCCGCGGATGGGATTACAACAGCGCGCGCGGTAGACCAGCATATCGCCCTGGCCTTTGACGGTGATGGCGTCCTGCTCGCCGCCGAAGACGCGGCGCACCACGCTGGCGATGGTTCCGGTTTTATCGCCGAGTTCGTCGGAGGCTTCGATTTCTCCTTCGATGGTGGGCGTGACGCCGGGCGGTAACAACCGAGCCAGCACCTGGCGAGCCGAATATTTTCCATAGCCGATGCCGGCCATCAGGTCGTCGGCTTTGCCCAGTCCGTATCCGGAAGCGACTTTCAGCAGCGCTTCGTCCTTGATTTCCTTCAGCGCGATGCGGTATTTGCGGGCTTCTTTTTCGATCAGCTTGCGGCCAATCTCAATGGCGCGTTCGCGCTGATGCACGTTGAGCCAGTGCTTGATCTTGTTGCGCGAGCGCGAAGACTTGACCAGCGCCAGCCAGTCGCGGCTGGGCTTGTGGCCGGGCTGAGTTTGAATTTCGACGATGTCGCCGGAGTGCAGTTTGTGGCGCAGCGGCACCATGCGTCCGTTAACCTTGGCGCCAACACAGGTGTGGCCCACTTCGGTGTGAATGGTGTAGGCGAAATCGACGGGCGTGGCGTCGCGCGGCAGCACTACTACTTTTCCTTTGGGAGTGAAGGTGTAGACCTCTTCGGGGTAGAGATCGACCTTGAGCGTGGAAAGAAATTCGTTGGGATCGCTGACGTCGCGCTGCCACTCGACTACTTGCCGCAACCAGGCTAGGCGCTGTTCGTCCTGCGCGGAGACCGGGCCGTCTTTGTATTTCCAGTGGGCGGCGATTCCCTCTTCCGCCATCTTGTGCATTTCTTCGGTGCGAATCTGGATTTCGAACGGCGTGCCGTCTTCGGTGATCACCGAAGTGTGCAGCGACTGGTAGAAATTCGGGCGGGGCATGGCGATGAAATCCTTGATGCGCCCCGGCACTGGCCGCCACAGGTTGTGAATGATGCCGAGCACGGCGTAACAGTCCGGGAGCGAGCGCGTGATCACGCGCATGGCGCACAGGTCGTAAACCTGATCCACGGCAATGTGCTGGCGCTGCAACTTTTTGTGAATGCTGTAGAGGCGCTTGATGCGGCTTTCGACGCGGGCCTGAATGCCGGCTTCTTTCAGCTTGTCGCCGATCACCTGCTGCATCTTCGCCAGGAAAGCTTCGCCCTCTTTGCGGCGGGCGTTCACAGATTTTTCGACTTGCTCGTAGCCCAGCGGATCGAGGAAGCGGAAACCCAAATCTTCGAGTTCGCCACGAATTTTTCCCATGCCCAGGCGGTGGGCGATGGGCGCGTAAATCTCGAGAGTCTCTTCGGCGATTTTGTGGCGGCGATCGGGCTGCAGGTGTTCGAGGGTGCGCATGTTGTGGAGGCGGTCGGCCAGCTTGATGAGCACCACACGGATGTCATCGACCATCGCCAGCATCATCTTGCGCAGGTTTTCGGCTTGCTGTTCTTCGCGTGTTGCGAAGTCGATTTTGCTGATTTTGGTGACGCCTTCGACAATGTGCGCGACCTGCTCGCCGAATTCCTTGCGGATATCGATGATGGTGACAGAAGTGTCTTCGACCGAATCGTGCAGCAGTCCGGCTGCGACCGCGACCGGGTCCATCTTCATTTCGGTGAGCACGAGCGCCACTTCCAGGGGATGGACGAGATAAGGCTCGCCCGAAGCGCGCATCTGGCCTTCGTGATGTTTCAGCGAGTAGTCGTAGGCTTTCTTGACGATGGAGAGATCGTCCTGCGGGCGGTTGGCCTGCATCTGCTTCATCAGTTCACGAAACTTCGTGAAGGTGAGAGCAGTGGTCGCGATCTGTTGGCGGAGACTCGCCATGTACGATTATAGCTTGCGAGGCCCGTTTGGAAGGCCTGTGCGGGAGCGGGCACTCGCTGCAAGAGCCTTTAACCGCAAAGTACGCGAAGAAAAGCCGCGAAGATCGCAAAGCAACCCCGGGGAATAACTCACTGCCCTGCGATTTACTTTGCGCTCTTTGCGGCTGTTCTTTGCGTCCTTTGCGGTTTAAAGCTTTTGAAGGGGTTCCCGTTCCACATGATCCAACTACACACGCCCTTGACGCGAGCTTGCTAATGCGAGGCGGGGTTGCGGGGGACGTTCGAGGTTAGCTTTTTCATGAAGAATTCTTCGAAGACGCCGGCGGCGGCCGTGGAGCCGATTCCGATGAGGCCGTTTTCGAGCGTCAATCCCGCTCCGTTACGATTTTGCGCCGGATAGTAAAGGTTTGAAATGCCGCCGGCAGCAAGGTTTCCCAGGATGTTCGAATAATTTGTTTGCCAGCGTCCGTTGTCGCCTTTGCAGATCACGGCGTTGGCAATGGCGTAAAAAAAACGCGAACGAGTGCTGCCGGTTCCTTTGTAGAAATAACGCGGATCTTGCTTGAAGACCGCGGGCAATACGGCGCCTCCCAGGAAGGTGCCGATCGCGATGTCGGCAAAAGAGGCACCGTAGCGCTTGCCGTAACCTTGCGCGCCTTGCCCGTATCCACTGAAGGAGTTATCCGCCTGCTGAACTCCTGCGATGGCCCCAACCATTGCGAAGGTGAAGGGATCAATCGTGGTCTTCCACGCCAGGTTATATTTTTGCCGCATGTTGAGAGGGAGGGGATGCGGATCGTAGGTGACATAAAAATTAGGGATGATGCCGAATACGCGCTGCTTCTCTTCGTCCTTGACCTGCTCCTGCGCCACCTGGATACGCGTGAGGTTGACCTGCACATCGGTGACACTGGCGGCTACGGCTAATGCAATCTGCGGGAGCAGGTAGAACTCGCCTGCATGCAGCGTTCCGGAAGACGTTTGCGTGGCGAAGCCCGCTGCCGTGATGGTGAGTTGGAAAGGTCCGGGAGCGACGCTGGCAAAAGAGAATTGTCCATCTTCGCCGGAGAGGGCTTCCTGTTCGCGGGATTGAGCGTCGCCGGCCTCAGATGTAGCGGTTCGAGTAAGGCTCACCCGCGCCCCAGCCAGGACAGCTCCGGTCTGATCAAGCACCGTTCCACTGATGCTTCCGGAAACTGTTTGATCAGGACTGGATGGTTCCGCGGCGGGTTGTGCTGCGGCGGGTTGTTCTGTGCCGGGCCGCACGGTAGCAGGAGCGGTTTCCTGAGGCGATTGTCCGAGGCAGATCGCCGAGGAACTCAAAACGAAAAAGGTAAAAACTATCAGTCCGGAATTGCAGCGGGAATGCATGAATAAAGTTCTTCGTCCTCTGGTGCGGGTCGATATTAGTACTGGCTCATCGTCTTCGGTTCCGCGGTGCTGATGAGTGGGAATCGTCACCCGATGAAAATCTATGCTCAGAGATTACACCAGCCGTCCCAAAGAATTGCTGGGAACGACCCTTCGAGGAAATAGCCTACAGGGCGTTCTCGCATTTCGCCGGTTACGAAGGTTTCAAATTGGTCTGTAGTTTGGTGAGACGCGCCGCGCACTGGTAGAGTTGCATTCGGCAGGTCATGAATTCCAGAATCCTGGTCAGCGGAGTCTCGGGGCCGATTGGCGCGGCACTCCTTCCTTCGCTTCGCGCCACCGGATACTCCGTGGCGCGCCTGGTGCGCGGAGCGGCGACGGGCGGAGCGCGGGATGGAACGGAAGATGACGGGCAGATTGCGTGGGATCCGGCGCAGCCGATTTCTCCTGATTCAGTTTCCGGCTTCGATGCGGTGATTCATCTCGCGGGCGAAAGCATTATCGGGCGCTGGACCGCGGAGAAGAAGCGGAAGATTCGCGAGAGCCGCGTTGACGGCACAAGCCATCTGGCGCAAGCGCTGGCGAATGCGAATGTGAAGCCGCGGGTATTCATCAGCAGTTCGGCGATTGGATATTACGGCAACCGCGGCGACGAGATCCTGAAAGAAGAAAGCCCGGCGGGGACGGGTTTCCTGCCGGAAGTTTGCCGTGAGTGGGAAATGGCGACGGAAACCGCGTCGAAGGCCGGCCTCCGCACGGTGCAGATTCGCACGGGGATTGTGCTGAGCACGGCTGGCGGTGCACTCGCGAAAATGCTGACGCCATTCAAACTAGGGCTGGGCGGCATCGTGGGAAGCGGGCTGCAGTGGATGAGTTGGATTGACGTGCAAGACATGGTGGGCGCGATTCAGCACATTCTGAAGACCGATCGGCTGCGCGGTCCGGTCAACCTGGTCGCGCCGACTCCGGTGCGGAACGCGGAGTTCACCAAGACACTGGCGAGTGTGCTGTCGCGTCCGGCAATTTTTCCGATGCCCGCTTTCGTGGTGAAACTGATCTTCGGCGAGATGGGAGAAACCGTGTTGCTGGGAAGCCAGCGAGTGGAACCTGGGCAGCTAGTCGCGAGCGGCTATTCGTTTCACTTCCGCGAATTGCAAGCTTCGCTGGAAGCTATGCTGGGGCGGTGATTCAACTCACTGCTTCCGTTCAGTCTGGGTCGGCTGGTCCCGCCTCGTCCTTGCCTTGACCCATTTCTTGCTGCAGCTTCGCGAGTAGCTGCGCGCGCTGCTCGGTGCTCAACTCACGCTGCAATTCTTCCAGGGCCAGGGCCACGATGTGGTAGTGGTGCGCTCCGGCAAATTTCGAATCGGCGGTAATGTTGAGCCAGAGTTTGTGCATGAGTTCCACATCCTGCGGGCGCAGGCGCGGAGTGTGCGGGCCCAGCGCGAATTCGCGCACCGTGCCGTCAGGCGCGCACACTTCCAGCGTAAGGCGCGGACGCGGCTCGGGCATGCGTTCCCACGCATCTCCGGTGAGCTTGGCTTGCTCGTCGGCAGTGAGTTTGTTCGAGAGGCCGCAGATCACGCGGCTGGATTCCAGGCGCTGCGCCGTGACCATGATGGCTTCGAACACATCGGTGGCCGGCACCACGAGAAGAGAAATGGGCTTGCCTTCTTTTTCCGCGACCGCGACAGCTGCGGTGAAAAGCTCCTGCTCGTAGTGGTCAAAAACCTGGCTGGCTTCGAAAACCGTGCTGCCGCTGAAGCTGTGCTCGCGATGGTAAAGGCGGGCGCTCATGACGACTACATCCTGTTTGCCGGTGTGGGTGTGACCCAGCACGTGCCGCAGGTAGTAAAGATTGCGGGGGTCGCGCACCGCGACCAGAATGTTGCCCGGACGAACTCCCATGGCTCCGCTGCCGAGCTCCTGATTGCCGTAGACCCGGAACTGGTCGAGTTGTTCGGGCTTGCCGTGGCGTTCTTTGGCGACGTGATGCTCGGAGAGAGTGAAGATGGTGAAGAACACTACGCTGAATATCACACCGGCGATCGTCGCCTGATACTTCGTGAACAGGTTCACGATCGCGGTCGTAAACAACACCGCGGAGATGATGATCAGGCCGAGAGGAATTTCCGTTTTGCCGATGTGCAGATTGCCCGGCACCTTCCACTGGCGATTCCCCGGCTCGGTAAAGCGCAACACCAGAACTGCCAGGGACTTCATGGTGAAACTCCAGATCACTCCGAAGGCGTAGAGCGCGGCCAACTGGTAAACGTCGCCGCGGCTGAGGACGATGGTGAGCAACTGCATCCCGACAATCAGATTGATGATGCGATAGCTCGTGCCATAGCGGTGGTGCGGCCTTTGGAACCAACTGGTGAGCACTCCATCTTCGGCCACGCGGTTGAGAACTCCGTTCGCGCCCACGATCGAAGTATTCTGCGCGCCCGCCAGAATCAGCACTCCCACCAGCACGACGAAGCCGTGGAACAGCAGCTTAATGCTGGTCGGCCCCACCAGGTACATGGCGATGCCGCCGATGAGGTTGGCAAAATAATCCGGCCGGACACTGTCGGGAATAATCATCACCGCGAAGAATGAAACCAGCGAGGTGAACAGCAGGCTGTAGATAAAAATTACCAGCCCGGTTTTTTCGAGATTCTTCAGCTTCGGATGTTCGATCTCGCGGTTCACCTGGGCCAGCGTTTCCTCGCCGCTCATGGCCAGCACGGAGTGTCCGAAACCGACGAACAGGATGATAAAAGTGAGGTGACTGAAAAACGTGCCGTTGAGCCAGCCCAGCGAATCCTTGTTCAGCGGAATGGCTCCGGCTCCATGAAACGGGCTGGGAGGCAATTGCACCGGAGCGCGCAGCACCGTCACGGTGCACCACAAAATCAGAATCACCACCATCACCGTGGTGATCACCATGATCTGCAAAGCTTTCTGGCTGGATTCGTGAATGCCCTGGGTATTTTTCCACCAGAAATAAATCACCACGATCACGGCCAGTCCGGCGGCAAAATGATCGTCGGAAAAATTCAGCGGGCGGTGGAAATACAAGCCCATGTCTTTGATAAAGCCGGCCATGTATTGGCCCGCAGACACCGCGCTGATGGGGCCAGTGAGCACGTAGTCGAACAGCAGCGCCGAGACGGAGAACTTGGCCAGCGTTCCGCCCATCGCTTCCTTGACCACGCGGTAAACGCCGCCGCGCACAAACATGCTGCTGGACTCGATGTAGAGAGCCCGCACCGCATAGCTGAACAGCATGACTGCGAGAATGAACCAGGGAGCGCTCTTGCCGATCACCTTCTCGGCGTCGCCGCCGGCGTAGTATGCAGAGGACGCCAGGTCAGAAAGCACGATGGCGGACGCCCGCCAGAACGAAATGAAGGTCAACATCACCGTAGTGGCGACGAAGACCTTTACTGCCGGCCGGGAACCAGAGGAAGTAGCCATTCAATGAGTGGGCGTAACGAGAACAGGTAAACCTATTCAGGTAAACCTATTGAAGATAGCATAGGGCGGCGAAAAAACCGTCGAGCTTCGCTCCGACGGACGGCCGGGAGCCTGCCCTGAGCGAAGTCGAAGGGGCGGCTGTCCCCACATGAGCGGTTCCCAACCAATCCTAGCCCTTCTTCTTCGGCGCAAGGTAGGTATGCGTGATGCGGTCGTGCCAGCAGAGCGAGTCTTCGTCGAGCAGGACCCAGGCATAACCCATGCCTAAGGAAACCGCGCCCAGGTAGGATGCCACCACGCGCCAGCGGCGCAGGCGGCGATTGGCCAATGTTCCGTTGAAGCGAGCCACTTCGAGCCCGGCAAAGCGGAGGCCGGGGGTGGTGCCGGCATAGACCAGCAGCAGGTATTGGTAGGCTGCCCACAAGAAGCAAGGCACAGCGACTGCAAGACCGAGAATTTGCGTCAGAGGCGGCCGCATGCCGCTCACCTTCCAGAAAATCGAGCCGAACAGCGCTGTGGCCAGAAGTATGATCAGTCCATCAATCGCCGCGGCGGCCGTGCGCCGAGTGAGCGGCGCGGATTGCAGCGGAACTTCGATTCCCGGCCGCCGCTGGGCGCCTTTGGGTTCGGTCGCTTCCATGGTGATCCCTCCCAGCGCCGGAGGCGGCGGCACAATTTCTGGAGCCTCCAGAATGCGGGGCGGGGCCATCACCGGGCCGGCCAGTTCGTTGTAGGGCGTGGGAGGCGCGGGATCCGATCTTAAGAATTCCGGCCGGCATTCAGAAGCGCGGGGAAACTCTATGATCCTTGCCCCGTGACTCGCCTTAGGACTGGCCGGAGCCAACGAGCTTCCGTCTGTTCCGGATGACTCGGAGTGCGATGGGAGGTCCATCTCAGCATCTGCGGGGGTGGGAAGCTCAGTCATGCCATCGAGCGCCAGGGCCTGGTGGGATATGGTTTCGAAGGCGGCGGGTTCCGAGTTGGCAGAAGCAAAGCTCGACGATTCCGCCTCAAACCGCAGGCGCAGCGAAGGATATCGCGGCGGTCGGGGTTTCCGCCGGGCGCGATAGTTGCTCAACTTCGCCGTCAATTCGTCTCTCCACCCCGAGGGGGGATCGTCGGACGCGTCGGTGGGTGCACCCTGTTCGATCGTTTCCGGGGGCAGCTGCGTCGCAGGCAGTAAAGTCTCGCCCGCATCAGGCGTCAGCCGCGACGTCGCGGTCGAGGACGGCTCCGGATCGCAGCGGCAAACTTCGCCGCATCGCAGACAGTTCATGGGCAACAATTCGGACAACAATTTTGGATGACAATACTTCGGTTGAATCACGCGTGGGCCGGTCACTTAGAAATAACCGTGCCAATATACTCAGCGAATACCCCAGCCTCGCGCCCGCCGCGTACAACCGGGAGCCGGGAGACCGGAATCCTAACCTTTTCAGCTATTATCTCGGTGGCATCGCCGTGCTAAGGTCACGATACCGCCAATTCAGAGACACAAGTATTGCGCGCTCCCGATGATCCGCTCCCGATGACGCCTCGCAACAGATTCCTTATCACGGCGGCGTTTCTTTGTCACCTGCTTCTCGCCTTTGCGCTAGTAACCAGCCAGTTGCTTTCCGCTCAGAGCAACGCCCCCCTGCAGAAAAACGGTACCGCGGCCGACCTGAACACTCCGTGCGCGAAACAGGCCGAGAACCAGGAAAAAAATGTCCCGACCATTTGCGCCATCCAGCAGGAAATGATCGGTTCCATCTACAAGCTGCACGGCAACGGCGAAATTCACTACGGCACCTATATCCTGCGCGCGGACGAGGTCACCTACAATTCCGACACCGGCGAAGCCACCGCCAACGGACACTTCCGGCTCGACGGCGGACCCAACGACGACCACATCCGGGCCAGCCACGGCACCTACAACTTGGTCGCGGAAACCGGCCGCTTCTACGACGTCATCGGCACCACCGGAATCCGCTTCACCGGCAACCGCGTCGTCCTGACCTCGTCCTCGCCCTTCAGCTTCACCGGCAAGGTCGTAGAAAAGACCACTCCCGAACACTACCTGGTGTATGACGGCACCATCACCACTTGCGAACTGCCGCATCCCAAATGGAAGTACGATGCGCGCAAAGTACGCGTGGACGTCGGCGGCAACGCCACCATCTATCACAGCACTTTTCTTCTGCATGGCCTCCCCGTGCTTTATTTTCCTTATGCGACCTATCCCGTGGACCGCGAGGCGCGGGAAACCGGATTCCTCATCCCTACCATCGGCCGGTCTTCGACCCGGGGAAACATTATCGGCGACGCTTTTTACTGGGCCATCAACCGCAGCATGGATGGCACCATCGGCGCGGAATATCTTTCGATGCGGGGATGGTCGCAGCGCGGCGAGTTTCGCGCCCGCCCCAGCGACACTTCCTACGTGGACCTGACCTACTACGGAGTGATCGACCGGGAACAACAGGGCGGTGAAGAAGTAAAGCTCAACTCGGACGGCAACTTTCACGGCTTCCGCGCGGTCACCAACATCGACTACCTGAGCTCGTTCCTGTTCCGGCTGGCTTTCAACGATGTTTTCACCCAGGCGGTGTATTCCGAGGTGAAATCGCAGGCGTTTCTGTCGCGGTCGTTTGGTGGGATCTCTATCAGCAGTATGGTGGAACGCTACCAGAACTATCAGAGCACAACGTCTGGCGACGTGATCACCATTTCCCACGCGCCCAGTTTTGACGCTTCCAGCGTGGACCAGCGTTTGGGGCGTTCGCCGTTCTACTGGTCGTTCGACACTTCGGAAGCAGGAGTCGCACGCAGCGAACCCGGATTCCGCACCGGCAATCTGTTGGGGCGATTCGACTTTAGCCCTCAGATTTCCTTGCCCCTGCTATTCCGGGGATGGTCGGTGCGCTCGGAACTGGCTTTGCACGATACGTTTTACACGGAACAGCTGGTTCCCGGGGCAAACGGCGCCGTTGCGGTGAACGAATCTCTCAACCGTCACGCTCTGGAAACCGCGGTGGAGTTGCGCCCTCCCGCTCTCGAGCGAATCTACGACAAGGAATTCCTGGGCCGAAAATGGAAGCATGTGATCGAACCGTTCTCCACTTATCGCCTGGTTACAGGAGTGAACGATTTTTCGCACGTCCTGCGCTTCGACGAGCGCGACATTCTCAGCAACACCCACGAAGTGGAATACGGTGTGGTGAACCGGCTCTACGCGAAAAGCAAGTCAGCCAAAGTGGAAGATTGCAGCAGCACCATGCGGGCCTTGCTGGTGGGCGGCGCGGCGCCGGAAGCGGCGATCCCCTGGCAGCACACCACCAGTCAGCAGCCAAAATGCCTGCCTGAACCGCAGGTGCGGGAAATTGCGTCCTGGGAAATCGCACAGAAATATTTTCTCGATCCCACCTTCGGCGGCGCGCTGGTTCCGGGCCAGAGAAATGTGTTTACCACTACGGCCGATCTTACGGGCATCGCATTTCTAACCGAGCCGCGCCATTTATCGCCGATCATTTCGCGCCTCAAAGTGCAGACCAGCGACCGCACCGATACAGAGTGGGATCTGGATTACGATTTTCAGTTGGGCCGCATCAACGCCAGCACCTTTCTCGCGAACTACCATGCGGGACCGTTCACCATCGGCGGTGGGGACGCGTTTCTGCAGATTCCGCTGGCCAGCACGGCAACGCTCCCGACACAGGCTGCAACCCAGGAATTTCAGCAATTCCGCGTCGCCCTGGGATACGGAAAGCTGAACAAGCCCGGCTTCAGCGCGGCCACCAGTTTCGGCATCGACTCGAATACAGGCCTGTTACAGTTCGCCACCGCGCAAACTACCTACGACTGGGATTGTTGCGGCATGACCCTGGAATACCAGCGCTACGCCATCGCCAACGTGCGCAACGAAAATGTGTTCCGCTTCACCTTCACCCTGGCCAACATCGGATCATTTGGAAATCTGCGGCGGCAAGAGCGGCTGTACTAAACGATTGACCTCGGAGTTCGCCCGACTCTTCCATTGAGCTTGTCATCCCGCAGCGAAGCGAGGGACCCCATGCAGGCGGGCGCCGCCCCAGGCCTCTCAGGGAGTTTCACGACTGCGTTAGAGCTTCGCAGCGCGGACGATTCCGATTTACAATCGTCCCATGCCCGAACCCGCGGCTCTCGCCTCCAAGCGCCAGCATCTGGAAGAAATCCTTCGCGCATCCGGACGCGTTCTCGTCGCCTACTCCGGCGGCGTGGACTCCGCGTATCTCGCCTGGGCAGCGCACCAGCAACTGGGAAGCAACATGCTGGCAATCATCGCCGATTCCCCCAGCCTGGCCCGCACCCAGCTTGCCGACGCCGTTGCCTTCGCCCACGAGGAGCAGATCCCGCTCGAAGTCATCTCCACCGATGAACTCGACCGTCCCGAATACGCCCGCAATGATGGGCAACGCTGCTTTCACTGCAAAGACGAACTCTTCGCCGTGATGGAGAATCTGCGAGCCGCACGGGGTTTCGATGTGATTGCCTACGGCGTGAACCAGGACGATCAAGGCGACTTCCGCCCCGGTCAGCAAGCCGCTCAGCAACACAACGTAGCTGCTCCGTTGCTGCAGGCCGGCCTCACCAAGTCTGAGATTCGCGAACTGGCCCGCGAGGCCGGGCTGCGCGTCTGGGACAAACCCGCATCTGCCTGCTTGTCTTCACGCATCGAATACGGTCGCGAAGTGACGCGCGAGGCGCTCGCGGTCGTCGAAGCCGGGGAAGATGCGATTCGCGCTCTCGGCTTCCGCCAGTTCCGCGTGCGGCATCACGGCGACATCGTCCGCATTGAGATTGCCCGTGAAGAAATGGAAAAGGCTCTGAATCCCGCCGTGGCCGCGGAGTTCGCTGCGATCTTCAAACGCCTCGGCTTCAAGTTCGTGACCCTGGACCTGGAAGGCTTCCGCTCCGGCTCCATGAACTCGCTGCTGCCCGCCGCAGAGTTGCTCCGCCGCACCGGGCCCGGCCATCCCCATCCCCTGTGAGATAATCAATAGCGATTCGCAATGCTGAGGCGGCTTTTAGTGATTCTAATTCGACGGTCTTTTCTGGTTCTCATTCTGATCTGTTTGGGATGCGCAGCCCAGTCCACTCAGCCCGACGCGGCCCGAAAGCCGGCTCCGGCTCAAGCGTCATCTCCAGTACCAGCGCCCGCTCTGGCACAAGAAATCGAGCGGCAAGTGCGCTCCTATTACAGCATTCCACCTGACGTCAGCGTAAAGGTGGGCGCGATCGTACCCAGCACGGACTGGCCCGGCTACGACATGGTGCCCGTCGCCATCGACAGCGGAGACAGCAAGAAAGATTATAAATTCCTCGTATCGCAGGACCGCAAGACCATGCTGCGCATGGTCAAGTTCGATCTGACGAAAGATCCGTTCGCCCAGGTGATGAGCAAGATTAACGTGAGCGGGCGGCCGGTGCGCGGAGCCAAGGCCTCCAAGGTTCTGGTGGTGAATTACGACGATCTGGAATGTCCTTTCTGCGCTCGCATGCACCAGACGATGTTTCCGGAGCTCGTGAAGGAATATGGCGACCGGGTCACGTTTGTTTACAAGGACTACCCGCTCTCGGAGATTCATCCCTGGGCGATGCACGCCGCGGTGGATGCCAACTGCCTTGCCGCGCAGAATGGCGACGCTTATTGGGATTTCGCGGACTATATTCACGCGCATGAAGACGAAGTAAAAAGCGAAAAGACTCCGGGCGCCCGCCTGGCGGCGCTCGACCGCCTGACCCTCGACCAGGGACAGAAACACAATCTGGATAAGCCGAAACTCGAGGCTTGCGTCAAGGCGCAGGATGAAACGGCAGTAAAGGCGTCAGTGAAAGAAGGAGACGACATTGGCGTGTCGGCCACTCCCACTTTGTTCGTGAACGGGGAGAAAGTCGACGGCGTAATTCCGGTGGCTGAACTGCGCGCCATGCTGGACCGCGCTTTGCGAGACGCAGGTCAGCCCGTGCCCGATCACACAGTCGCAGCTCCGGCGCCCGCCAGCAAATAAGGCTTGCGAGGACGAGCCGTAATCACAGCTCCCGGCCGGAATCTTCGTTCGTGGTTCGCGCGTTGCGCATCAGAGTACGAGGAAGGGTCTTGAGGAAGGAAACTTTTGAGAACCGAATTCCTGAGAACTGAATCTTCAAAAAAAAGATTGCTCGTTGCCGTAACCCTCCCGGCGCTGGCCGCGGCAATTCTGCTGGCATCGCTCGCCGCCTGCAAATCGCCGGTTGGGGGCGACGTTGCGGCTACGGTGGATGGCCGCAAAATCTTGCGCTCCGATGTCGACAAGTATTATGAAAACCAGATTTCCTCCGCCCAGGAACAGCCGGCCGGCGAGCAGGCAACTTCGCTGCGCCTGAGCATTCTCCATCAGCTGATCGAAGATGAAATCGTGATGCAGCGCGCCGAGAAACTCGGCCTGCTCGCGACCGACGAAGAGGTCGACCGCAAATACACCGAGATTCGATCCCCGCTCTCCGAGGACGAATTCGCCCAGCAACTGAAAGAGCGAAAGATCACGCTGACGGATTTCAAGCGCGAGATCAAGCGCTCCATCACGGTCGAGAAAGTGATGAACAAGGAAGTCGCTTCCAAAATCAACGTCACCGACCAGGACGTCAACGACTACTACAACGCGCACAAATCCGAATTCAATCTGATCGAGCCCACCTATCACCTGGCCCAGTTGTTTGTGACGCCGCAGCCCAACCCGCAGGCGCACAACCAGAACAACAAAGCGCAGAACGAGGCCGAGGCGCGCAAGAAAATCCAGATGATGGCCAACCGCCTCGACAGCGGAGACGACTTCGCCAAGCTTGCCATGGATTACTCCGAAGATCCGCAAACATCGGGCAGCGGCGGCGACCTGGGAACCGTTCTTGAGTCTGCGCTGCGCAACACCGATCCGGCTACGCGCGACGTGGTGCTGAAACTCAAGCCCGGCCAGTACACCCCGATCATTACTGTAATAAATCCGACGAACAGGCAACTGGTCGGCTTCCGCATCGTGAAGCTCATCGCGAAAGAGCCTGCGGGACAGCGCCAGCTTTCGGACCCTCGGGTGCAGCAAGCCATTCGCTCGCAACTCCATGACCGCCGCGAACAGTTGCTGAAAGCCGCCTATTATGAACTTCTGCGGGATTCGGCCAAAGTCGAGAACTACTACGCCAAGAAAGTCCTGGACAGTAACGGGATCGAGAAATAGAAGCCGCCGTCATTCCACAATCGCCAGCACGTCTCCCGCATTCACCGCGACCCCTTCAGCCGCGAGCATCTTCTGGATGGTCCCCTTTTTCGGCGATTTGATTTCGTTTTGCATCTTCATCGCCTCTACTACGAGCACGCCCGCGCCCGCCTCCACTGCGTCGCCTTCCTGCACCAGAACTCGCACCACTTTGCCGGGCATGGGCGCAGTCAACTTCCTGGGACCATGATCATCCGCAGCGCGGGCGCGACTGCGCAGCGCTCGCGGATCGCGCACGTCGCAGGCAAATCGCGCGCTGCCCACCCATACGTGCCAGTCATTTTTATTGTCCTTAACCTCGCCGATGTGCTCCGACTTGATCTCGTAAGCCCGGTTGCCAATTCGGAGGGAAAGAACGTCCTGCCGCGCCAGCACTGCGTCGACCTCCACCTCGTGCCCATCCAAACGGCACGACCAGCGGCCCTCGGCTCGCTCGAGTTCGAGCCGGTAGTTCTTGCCGTCGATGGTGACGTCGTAAAGCATAAGAGCAGTTACTAGTAACTAGTCGCTAGACGCCAGGGTTTTCGCCTCACCGCAGAGCCTCGCGGCGGCTCGTGCTCTTCCAGTTGGAAGCACGCACAGTTTTTTCCCCGGATTTGTCGTTGGCGAACTCCACAGCCGCCGCACCGGACGCCCCGAGCGCGGCGAAAACTCCGGCAGCGATGGCGGCCACTTGCGCCGCCTGCGGATCAACCCGTTGATCATCCTTTCTTTGCAACATCCGGTCGAGGAACCCGGTGTCCAACTTTGCATCACGAAAATCGGGATCCGACAGGATGCGGCGGAACAAAGAAATATTAGTTTTGATCCCGCCCACAAAATATTCACCCAGCGCTCGTGTGAGGCGCGCGATGGCTTGCTCCCGGTCGCTGCCATAGCCGATCAGCTTGGCCAGCAGTGGATCGTAATCCATGGGCACGGTCCAGCCTTCATACATGCCGCTATCCTCGCGGATTCCCGGCCCCGACGACGCCAGCAGCAACGTGATCTTGCCCGGGCTGGGGAAATAATTGTTCTCCGGATCTTCGGCGTAAATGCGGCATTCCATAGCATGCCCGCGAATGCTCACATCCTCCTGAGTAAGCGGCAGCTTCTCGCCCGCGGCAATTCGAATCTGCAGATGAACCAGATCGAGATCCGTGACCAACTCCGTGACCGGATGCTCCACCTGCAACCGCGTATTCATTTCGAGGAAATAAAAATTCTTCTGCTCATCCACCAGAAATTCAACTGTGCCGGCGTTGGTGTAGTTCGCAGCCCTCGCCACGCGCACTGCAACCTCGCCCATGCGGCGTCGCATCTCCGAATCCACAACTGGCGAAGGCGCTTCTTCCAGCACCTTCTGATGCCGCCGCTGCAGTGAACACTCGCGCTCGCCGAGGTAGAGAGTATTGCCGTGTTCATCGGCCAGTATCTGCATCTCGATGTGGCGTGGGTTGACGATGGCCTTCTCGATGTAAACTTCGCTGTCGCCGAACGACCGCTCCGCCTCGCTACGCGCTTCTTCCAGTGACGACTTGAGCTGATCCGGCCCGTGCACCAGGCGCATGCCCTTGCCCCCGCCGCCCGCGGCAGCCTTCAGCATCACGGGATAGCCGATGCGCGCCGCCACTTCCGCAGCTTCCTCGATCGAGTCCAGCCCGCGCGATGTGCCCGGAACAAACGGCACTCCGGCGCGCTCCATCGCCTGCCGGGCACGCGTCTTCGATCCCATCGCATTCATCGCGGCAGCCGTCGGGCCGATGAATTTCACACCGGCGTCCACGCAAGCCTGGGCAAAGCGCGCATTCTCAGAAAGAAATCCGTAGCCGGGATGGATCGCTTCCGCACCCGACCGCCGAGCGACGTCAATAATTTTCCCGATGTTGAGATAAGACTCCACCGCCGCTGCTGCGCCGATCGGATAAGCTTCGTCGGCTTTGCGCACGTGCAGCGCCGCGCGATCCACGTCGGAGTAAACCGCGACCGTGGCAATTCCCATTTCATGGCAGGCGCGAATCACGCGCACCGCGATCTCGCCACGGTTAGCGACTAGAATTTTCTTGAACATACAAATCGATCGAGCGAACCAAAATTCTACAGGAGACTGCGGCGAACAGTTTTTCCTTCAAAAGCAAAAACCTCCTTCGCATCGACTGCGAAGGAGGAGATTTCCAAACCAAACCTGCGTACAAACCTGCGCTTACTTCGACTGGTCTTACTTCGGCTGATCGATGGTGATTCCGCCCGCGCTCGCCGCAGCCTGCTTCTCAGCCTTCACCTTTTTTGCGGTAAGAGCTTTGTCCGTCCACTCGTCGGCGGTTTTCAGATCGGCGGCGCGCGCGGCAAGGTCGTCACACTCTACATCCGCCTTTTCGCGGTACATCAGGTTCATGTAGGCCATGGCATCGTCGTAGTCTTCGCGCAGCTGAATCGCTTTCCCCAGCGTCTCGATGCCTTCCTGAATCGAAGGCATATTCTTCACTCTCAGTTCGTCGCAGGCTTTTTTCTGCTCTTTGTCCTTGGGATTCAGATGTTCTTCCGGCTTCAATCCCAGCTTGGCGCGTTCTTCCATGCGAGGCTGGTAGCAGGCCGTCCAATCGATGACGCCCACGGAGTAGTAGGGCTCCGCGTCGTTCGGGTCCACGTCCGAGGCGATCCGGTAATACCTTTTGGCCTCGTCAAACTTTTTCATGTTCAAATCCAGATACGCAATGCCCTTGGCGCTGTTCGCCTTCTGCTCGCGCGCAGGATTGTGGTCGATCACGTACTGGTATTGCTCGATCGCCTGTTCCGCTGCGCGGATGTTGTCCGGAGAATCGACGCCGGGAATGTATTGCGAGACAAAGGCCGTGGCCAGATACATGCGCGCATTAATCAGCGCGGGATCAAGGTGAACACTCTGCTGAAAATGGTCGATGGCCTGCTCGTAGTGGCTGTTCTTGTAGGCTTCGACGCCCTTGTTGAGCTGATCGCGGGCCTTCAACTTATTGCAGCCCACGGAGGAGGTTAGTGCCAGCGCAGCTGCGGCCAGCATAAGCAGTCTTAAGTTCTTATTCATTGCAGTATAGGTCTCCCTCGCCACAGCATCCTAGGCCTAGAGATGGCGCGTTGACAAGAGCTAAGCGCGTTTGCGAGATCCTGCGCGGGAGCGGCCGGCTCCCGCGCGGAACAAATTCTCGGCCGCCTGCTTGCCGAACTCCGGTTGCCGAAGTCTAGTTGCCCGCTTCGATCTTCGCGGTGATCAGGCCGACCTTGTCCACGCCGGCGGCATGGGCAATGTCAATCACGTTGGCCACGTTGGCAAAGGGAATCGCATCGTCCCCCTTCACGAACATCACCTTTTCCGCGCGCTGTTTGTAGATGTCGGTCAGGCGCCCTTGCAGGTTGTCCCAGGTCGCGTCATCCGTGTTGATTTTCAGGCCTGGTTCCTGCCCCGGCCCGCGGTCGAGCAGTTGCACCACGATGGTGCGGTCCGGCGTATTGTTCTTGGGCGCGTTCGGCGGAGGCGGCTGAGGCACAAGCGCATCCAGCCCTTTCGGGGTCACCGGCGAGATCACCATGAAGATGATCAGCAGCACCAGCAGCACATCAATGAGCGGCGTGACGTTGATATTTGCGCTTTGGCCTCCGCTCGGGCCAACTGCCATACCCATGGTCGTTCTCCTCTTATTCCGCTAGCTACTGCCCGGGCGCAGCCGGAGCTGGCGGGGCGTTCGGAGCTGTTGTTTTTCTTTGATCGGTCAGCAAGCCAAGATCATCCACGCCGGCAGCCCGCACCGCATCGACCACCAGCACCACGCCGCCGAACCGGGCCCGCATATCGGCTTTCACATAGACCCGCTTATCCTGATGATTGGCGAGGCGATCCTTCACTTTCGTAGTGAGGTTGTCGATGGAAATCTCATCGGTGCCGAAAAAAACCTGCCCGTTATGCGTGATGGAAACCAGCAGCGCGTCTTCTTTATCCGCGTCCGGCATCTGTTCTGGATTGTTCACCTGGGCCATGTCCACGCTGACGCCCTTCTGCAACATCGGCGTGACCACCATGAAGATGATCAGCAGCACCAGCATCACGTCCACCATGGGCGTGACGTTGATTTCGGAGCTGACCTTGGCGCCTTCGTTTCGTTTCGCTAATGCCATAGCTCGATTTCTCCCGTACTTCCGCTGCGGTGCATCTTCTACGGCGAACGTTCCGCCAGGAGTTGGGAAAGCCCGGCGCCCGGATTCCGGGCGCCGGACAGCAACTCAATGCGGACCGGTTACGTCCGGGCCGGTTAGGCCCGACTGCGGACGTCGCGCCGCTTCAGGAAGTAATCGATCAGTTCGCTCGAGGAATTGTCCATCTCCACATCGAACGCTTCCACGCGGCCGGTCAGGTAGTTGAACATCATCACGGCCGGGATGGCGACGAGCAGCCCAATGGCCGTCGTAACCAGTGCTTCCGAAATGCCGCCGGCCACTGCCGCCAGACCGGTAGCCTTCGTGTTGGCGATGCCCGTGAACGCGTTCAGAATACCCATCACCGTGCCGAACAACCCCACGAAGGGAGCCGTCGAGCCGATCGTGGCCAGGCCGCCCAATCCGCGCTTCAGTTCGGCGTGGACAATGGCTTCCGTGCGCTCCAGCGCGCGCTTAGAGGCTTCAATGGTGTCGCCCGGAATCGCCCCGGGGCTATCCTGGTGAGCCTTGAACTCCATCAGGCCGGCGGTAACAACCTTGGCGAGATGGCTCTTCTTATTGCGCTCGGCCACTTTGATGGCCTCGTCAATCCGCCCATCGCGAAGCGCTCCCGCTACCGCGGGGGCAAAGGCGCGCGATTGTTTGCGAGCGGCGTTGTAGGCCATAAAGCGGTCGATCATCACACCGATCGACCACCCCGACATGATGAACAGAATGACCACAACGGTTCTGGCGACCCAACCCATAGCCTTCCATAGGCCGAGCGGATCGGTGGGCATGCCGCCGCCTTCCTGGATGATCCAGGTGGCTGCAGCCGGAATGTGATTGAGAATGCCTGCTGTGTGAGCTGCTAACATGAGTTGCTTTCCCTCCTCGGAACTTTCTGGACCGAAAACCCTCTGGATCTCGAATTCTCTTCCTCTAGAGCTGACTGCGCCGAACCCAACGGCCCGGAACCTCGACGGCCCGGAACTTAGATGCGCTTTGTATCTCAGTCGCCGAGAGAGGTTGCTAATTAAAATCGCCCCCCGGCACTGACGGACAATCTACGGCAAACGCATTTGCTGCCCGCCCCCGGCCTCAGCCGCGCGTCCACCTTAACATTTTGTTAAATACATGTTAAGTATGGCGGCCTGATCCGAGCGCTTTCGCCAAGCCCGCTCCCGGCCACCGCTCAGGGTGGGAAAAAGGGGAAGGGCTCAACCACGCTTCGTCGCACACTTCGACTACCACCACGAACTCTTGCCACGCAACGCCGGCGTTAACCGTGCCAGTTTAACCCCCGGAGAGCGTGAAGTTTACCTGAACCGTGGTTTCCACCTCAACCGGTTCGCCATTGAGCAGATACGGCTTGTACTTCCACTGCTTCACGGCTTCGATCGCGGCGGGCGCCAGCATGGGGTGTCCGCTGATCAGGTGCAGGTTCTGAATATCCCCGGTCTTGCTGATTTCCGCCTGAAGAACGACGGTTCCCGCGATGCGCGCCTGCCGAGCCAGCGGCGGATACGTCGGGTTCACCTTGCGTACCAGAAGTCCCGTAGAAACGCCCTGCGAAACGCGGACGCGCTGCGGTGTGGCAATGTGCGGAACCGCAACCGGCGTGGAGTTGATGATGCCGCCGATCACGCCGCCCATCTGCCCACCGGGGACGCCGCCCGGTACTCCGCCAACGACGCCAGCCGCGCTCATCTGCGGCGGGGCTTCGTCTTCTTTCAGATTTTCCAGGACTTTCTTAGGAATCTTGGTGGGCTGGCGCAGCTGGCCATTCACAATATCGGTCTGAATCTGTCTCACCACATGCACTGCCGCTGCCGGCGGTGGTGGCGGTGGCGGTGGCGGCGGGGGTGCCATCAGGTAGCCAACCAGTTGCGCCTTGGGCAAGGCGTCGGTAAAAATCAGCGGAAGCAGGACCATCACAATGATAATCCCGATCTGAAACAGGAACGCGATGAAGCTGGTTGCTCCCCGCTTGGTTTTCAGCTTGCCGCCGGACTCGATGAGGCTGTCTTCAAACATAGAGGTTTCTCCCTACAGCTAGAGCGTACAGAAGGTTAGACACCGCCTGCTTCCTCTTTGCTCCCACTTCCGAACCCGCGTCCAGGAGCCACCCAAGCCCCCAGCCGCTTTAATGCGAAATCACGCTAACCCCTTAAAAATAAGGGCCATACAACCAATATCTATAACAAAACCCATAACAGAACAACGACCAACTCAAAACCAGTCCGTAACCGCCAGCCCGTCTTAACTGGCTTTCTTACCTGGACTTGCCGGGCATGGCCACGGGACGCTTACCCTTTTCGATCCGCCAATCCTGATAAGCCACCAGAATCGGCGCGGCAATCGCGATCGACGAATACGTCCCGATTAAGATGCCAATTACCAGCGCAAGGCTGAATCCGTGCAGCACTTCTCCGCCAAATAAATACAGAGCGAGTACGGTAAGGAAGGTAAGCCCGGCTGTCAAGATAGTTCTGCTCAAAGTCTGGTTGATACTGCGATTTACAATGTCAGCCAGCTTCTCGCGCCGCATCAGTTTAATGTTTTCCCGGATGCGGTCAAATACCACGATCGTGTCGTTATTAGAGTAACCAATCAACGTCAGGATCGCCGCAATCACGGTCAGCGAAATATCCGTCTTGGTCAGCGAAAACGCTCCCACCGTAATCAGCGTGTCGTGAAACACCGTCACCACAGCCGCCACGCCGTAGATCCACTCGAACCGGAATCCCAGGTAAACCAGCATTCCTGCCAGCGAATAAACGGTGGCCAGCAGCGCCTGTTTCCGCAACTGTCCGCCCACCTGCGGCCCCACGATTTCCGTTTCATACACACCGAAATCCGAGAGGAAGAAGCCATCGGGCAAGGAAGCCAGCACCGCCGGATCGACCACACCTTTCAACTGGTCCATCGAACTGAGCACGCCACCCTGGTTCTTACGGAAATCCGCTATGGCCTGGGCTGCGGCCGTGTATTTCTGGTCGGCGTCCGAACCCAGGTGCAAGGGATCGCTATCCATCAGAAACTTCTTTATTTTCAAAGAGCTGGCGTTGTTAAGATCGGCCTTGCCCGCGGGAGCATTGGTCTCGAGCGCGGCGATAATCTTATTCTGGCCACGCTCCAGTTCCTGCTCGCTGGTTTCCTGCACCGAGAGGTCGATCAGAACCTCATTACTTCCCTGCCCGCCCAGCGTCTGCAGACGCGCGTTGTGCAGGCCCACTCGATCCAGCGAGGCCCGCAACGCGTTGTCATTGGGAGTGTGCGAGAACTTCACGTAAACCAGCGTTCCGCCGCGAAAATCCACCCCCCACGGGATGCCATGCCAGAACAACATGGAAAACAGGCCCGCCACGCTGAATACCAGTGAAAAGGCGAGAAAATACCACTTTTTCCCGAGAAAATCTACATTCGGATTGCGAAAGAACTCCACCTGTTGTCTAGCCCCTTATCTATCTATGACTTAGCTTGAATTTAATCATTGCGAGATTGAGTCATTGAATCATTGAAAACCTGTGACGCCGGTCCCCAATTTCTCAATCGCCTAGTTTTTCAATCACTCAATGACTCAATCGCTCAATGACTCAATTCCTTAAATGCTCAGCGCTTCTCCGCGCTGATGGCGGCCCAATACATAATCAAAAATGACTCGTGAAACGAACACTGCCGTGAACAAATTTGCCAGCAAGCCGAAAGTCAGCGTGGTGGCGAAACCCTTGACCGGCCCGGTGCCGAAGATGAACAGAATCGCCGCCGAAACGATGGTGGTGACGTGCGTATCGACAATGGTGATCCAGGCATGGCTGAAGCCTTGATCCACAGCCGAAGGCGGGGTCTTGCCGTTGCGCAATTCTTCGCGGATGCGTTCGAAGATCAGCACATTCGAATCGACGCCCATGCCGACGGTGAGAATCACTCCGGCAATTCCGGGCAAAGTCAGAACGGCCCCGAAGTAGCCCATGAATCCCAAAAGGATAATCAGATTCAACAGCAGTGCAACATCGGCGTTAATGCCAGCGCCCCGGTAGTAGACCAGCATGAAAACGAGCACCGCGAGCATGCCGTAAATGGAGGCGCGCACTCCGGCTCGAATGGAATCGCTGCCCAACGACGGCCCCACCACACTCTCGTTGAGATACTTGATGCCCGCCGGCAGAGCGCCCGACCGCAGGATCATGGAAAGATCCTTGGACGACTGCTCACTCATGTGGCCGCCGCTGATTTCGCCGCGGTCGCGAATGGCTTCATGAATGTTGGCCACTTCCTGCACCTTGCCGTCGAGCACCACCGCTAAGCCGTCGCCGACATGCGCCGAAGTGAAGTTGTAGAAACGCTGCCCGCCTTCGCCGGTCAGAGTGAAGCTGACGCTGGGCTGGCCACTCTGATCGCGGCTGGGCTGCGCGTCGCGAAGATCTTTGCCGCTGACCGCGGAGACCCGCGATACCAGGTACCACGCATCGCCGCTGTCGCTGCCCGCGCCGGGTGCGGTGTGCCCGGGAAGAAGCATTGCATCCGGCGGAAGCACTCCTCCCTTATCTTGAAGGGCCGCTTGTTCGCTGGGATAGGGCCCGCCCAACGATTGCTTGATTTCGAGCATGGCGGTGGACTGAATAATATCCTTGACGCGTGCCGGATCGTCCACGCCGGGCAGTTGCACCAGAATCTGGTAATCCCCAAGGCCATGTTCCTGGATGGTCGGTTCGTTCACGCCCAACTGGTCAACGCGGTTGCGGATGGTTTCAATCGCCTGCGTCACCGCTTTGCTCTTCAGATCCGTGAGCATGCTGGGCTTCATAGCCACGTTCCAGGTGTTGTCGGCCCCGGAACTGATGTCGTACTCGGGCAGACGATCCTGCACGATGCTCAGCAGGTCAGTGCGCGAAGCCGCGGGCACGCCCTTCAGCACAATGTGGTCGGGAGCGTTCACAGGGTCAGGCTTGGTGATGTCCGCAAAGGCGATCTTCTTCTTGTTGAGTTGCTCCTTGAGCAGTTCGACCGCGTTGTCGGAATCCACGCTGACCGCGTCATTGACCTGCACTTGCAGGATGAGGTGGGTTCCTCCGCTCAAATCCAGGCCCAGATGAATATTTTTGGTGATCGCGTCCAGCAACCCCTTGCGCGAAAAATTTTGCGGAATACCGAAGATCCCAAACACAAAGATCAACAGGATCCCGATGATTGCCAGCATTTTCCAGAGCAGATTCTTATTCATGAAAGCGCTTCTTTATGATTCCTTGAAAATGATTCGGTGAAAACAATTTCCCGAAACATACCGCGAATGTTCCTGTTGAGTCTTACTTGGCCTTGGCTTCTTCCTCGGGAGTTGTGACCTGCACCACGGAGGCCTTGGTCACTTCCACCCGCAGATTATCGGGAGGAACCCGCAGGTGCACGGAGTCGTCTTTTAACGCGACGATCGTACCGCGCAACCCGCCGCTGGTCGTGACCTTGTCGCCGGTCTTGAGAGCATCCAGCATGGTCTGCCATTTTTTTTGCCGGCGCTGCTGCGGCATGATCAGCAGGAAATAAAAAATTGCGAAAATAAAAAGCAGGGGGGCAATACTCAACCACGACATCCCGCCAGGGCCCGTCTGCATCGCCAACAAGAGTGTCATGTTCATTTCGTCCGGGCAGATGAATCCGCGCAAACTTCATTCCGCAAACTTCGTCCGCGAACAATCAAGCGCGAAACATCATCCGCATCCGCGAACCAACATCCGCGCCCCACTGACGCCGCGGAAAGTGCGATTTCACCACGTGAGTTTCTGATCGACTTCGGCCGGGTTTCTTCGGCTTTCAGGCGAGAATCCGGGGACGTCTCCCTTGGTCAAGGTTTCGGTCGAGACCAGATGTCAGCAAGAAAACGGGACGCTTCCCCAAGTTGAATAGAATGCCGCACCCGCCGCATGGTGTCAAGGTAGAAACTGAGGTTGTGGACCGTATTCAGGACTTGCGCCAGCACTTCATTGGCAGCATAAAGGTGCCGCAAGTAAGCGCGCGTATAGCGCTGGCACACGCGGCAGCCGCAATTGGGGTCGAGCGGGCCCGGATCCTGGGCATAGCGCGCCTGCTTGATGGAAACTTTCCCCTCGGAAGTGAACAGCAAGCCGTGGCGCGCCGCGCGCGTCGGCAGAACGCAATCCATCATGTCGACGCCGAGGCTGGCGTATTGGACGATTTCCTCCGGCGTGCCCACGCCCATGACGTAGCGAGGCTTGTCGGCGGGGAGATGCTCGAGCGTAGATTCGACCATCTCGCGCGTCAGGTCGCGCGGCTCGCCTACGCTGAGTCCTCCGATGGCATAGCCGGGAAATCCGATTTCGATAGTGCGCAGCGCGGATTCTTTTCGCAGGTCGCGATCCATTCCGCCCTGGATGATGCCGAACAGGGATTGAGTTGGGTCCTCGGCGGGAAAGTTTCCAGTTTCTGGTTTCCGGTTTCCGGAAGTACTTGTTCCGTCGGCGCCGATAGCGGAAGCAGCGGAACTGGAAGCCGGAAACTGGAAACTGGAAACTTCTCCCCACGGCACCTCGTGCTTATGCTCCTCAAAATATTTCTTGCTGCGCTCCGCCCAGCGCAGCGTCATCTCCATCGAGGCCTGCGTGCGCGCGCGGTCGGCGGGAAACTCCGTGCATTCGTCGAAGGCCATGATGATGTCCGCGCCCAGGCCAATCTGAATTTCCATGGATTTTTCCGGACTGAAGAAATGTGACGAGCCATCCAGATGCGAACGGAATGTGACGCCTTCTTCAGAGACCTTGCGCAGCTCGTTCAAGCTGAAAACCTGGAACCCGCCGGAATCGGTAAGGATGGCGCGCGGCCACGCCATGAAGCGGTGCAGGCCTCCCAGCTTGCGCACCGTGTCAACTCCGGGGCGCAGGTAGAGGTGATACGTGTTGCCCAGAAGAATCTGCACGCCGAGTTCTTCGAGAATGTCCTGCGAGACTCCCTTCACCGACGCGACCGTGCCCACGGGCATGAAGACGGGCGTTTCGATTTCGCCGTGCGGAGTGAGCAGGCGTCCGAGGCGCGCGGAGCCGGCAGTCTTCTTTATCTGGAATTGCGTCGGCATCGATTGCGATTGTAGCAACCGGAATCGTCGTGGAGCGGCAGATGCCCTGGTCCACCTCAGATTGCGCTGGCGCCGGAGAGAGTTTTACACACCGGACAAGGGCGTCCGGGGTCCCATGATGTGTTCCACGATGCATCACACACTCAGTGCGACGATCTCAGACTCGATCTTCTCTCCGCTGATCTTGACCCGCCCCACGCTCACCGGCAACTGGAAGCGCCGCGGACCAGCGCTGCCGGGATTGAAATAAAGCACCCGGGCGCGCGTCTCCTGTTTAGGGACGTGGCTGTGGCCGGAGATCACGACGCGGAATCCGGCCACTTCGGGCTTGAGATCGAGCGCTGCAAGATCGTGCAGAACGTAGATCGAAGCGGCGCCGACCTCGAGCACTTCCGTTTCAGGCAGCTTGCGCGCCCATGCGCTGGTGTCGACATTACCTCGCACGGCGGTGACCGAAGCAATGGCCGCAAGCATCTCCAGAATCTCGGGTGAGCCCACATCGCCCGCGTGAATGATGCGATCCGATCCGCGCAATGCCGCAAGCGCTTCCGGACGAAGCAGTCCGTGAGTATCGGAGATGACGCCGATGAGGATGGTGGGGCTCAGTTCTCGGTTCTCGGTTCTCAGTTCTCGGTTCTCAGTTCTCAGTTTTCGGTTCGCGATGTCCGTCAGCGGGCCATCAGCTTGTTGATTTCCGCGTGCGACGGTGCGTCCTGCAACGACTGGTAGATGCCTTTCGTCTTGAGTTCCTGGGCCAAACGGCGGAGCAACCCCAGCGTGGCCCGCATCGGCCCTGACCCCAGGCTGATTCGCGCGACCGCGAGCTTGCGCAACTCAGGCACGGAGAGTGAGCCGGGCCCGGCCAGAATATTCACGGGATGCTGAAGATCTGACACAATACGTGCGATGGTGGGCGCGTCCGCCAAGCCGGGAACGAAGACGCAATCCGCGCCGGCATCGCGAAACGCGCGCAGGCGGCGGATGGCTTCGTCATAGCGCGTGCCCGGAGCGCCAACCTGCAGGAGATAGACATCGGTTCTCGCGTTGAGCACGAGCGGAACCTGCAGGCTCTCCGCGGTCTCACGCACGGCGCGGATCTTTTCCAGCTGCAGCGACAACTCCACCAGCGGCTGGTCTGAATCGCCGGTCGCGTCTTCCAGGTTCATGCCCACCGCCCCCGCCTCAATCACCGATCGCGCGGTGCGTGCCGCATCTGCTGGCGTGGGGCCGTATCCGGCTTCGACATCGGCGGTGACCGGGACTTTCACCGCGCGGGCGATACGCGCCACCGCCGCCAGCATCTCCTCTCGCGGAATCTTTTCTCCGTCGGGATAGCCTAGCGAGAAGGCGACCCCGGCGCTGGTGGTGGCAACGGCCGGGAATCCGGCGTCCTCAACGACGCGGGCGCTCGCAACATCCCACACATTTGGGAGAAGCAACGGGTCGTCACCGGAGTGCAGGGCGAGGAGGGCCTTGGCTTTTTTCTTCTGCGCTTCGTTGTGGTCACGATCGGGCATTGGCATACGCAGGATTGGATGCGCTCAACTGCCAGCACTCTTCATCTTTTCGACGAAGCGGCGAACGCTCACCAGGCGTACAAGTTGCTAGAATGAAAGAATAACGTCGCGGCGTTTGGACTCGCCTGTTATCACTTCGGCGGATGGGTTTACCGAACACGTGCAGCCGCAAAGCGGCGAAGCTATCGAAATGCAATTCACCGAACAATTCGATGTAGTCGTGGTGGGCGCCGGCCATGCCGGGTGCGAGGCCGCGATAGCTGCTGCGCGCATGGGCTTGCGGACCGCGCTTTACACGCTCAACGTCGACCTGATTGCGCAGATGTCGTGCAATCCCGCCGTGGGCGGCATTGCGAAGGGACACCTCGTCCGCGAAGTGGACGCGCTCGGCGGAATCATGGGCGAGATCACCGACGCGGTCGGCATCCAGTTCCGCCTGCTGAACACGTCGCGCGGCCCGGCAGTGTGGTCGCCGCGCGCGCAATGTGACAAGCAGGCTTATCGCCTGAAGATGCGCGAAGTGCTGGAATCGCAACCAAATCTGAAAATCAAGCAGGCGGAAGTGGCGGATCTGATTGTGGAGGAGCGGGCTTCGGGCTTCGGGCCTCGGGCTTCGGCAAATCTGGCCGTCGATGGCGTGGACCTTCTGCCGGAAGACGACACTGAAAACCGAGAACCGAGAACTGAGAACTCCGGGTTCGCCGAAGCCCGAAAGCCGAAGCCCGAAGCCCGCGTCCTCGGCATCAAGCTGCGCGACGGCCGCACCGTCGGCGCGCAGGCGGTCATCATCACGACCGGAACTTTTCTCAACGGACTTATTCATTGCGGCGAGCAGCAATATCCCGCAGGACGCTCCGGCGAACCGAACGCGGTCCTTCTCGGCGAAGCGCTGAAGAAGCTGGGGCTGCGCGGCTGCCGGCTCAAGACCGGCACTCCGCCACGGCTTGATGGACGCACCATTGACTGGTCTCGCTTCGCGACACAGCCCGGAGACGTCGACCCTACTCCGTTCAGTTTTCGAACGAAGCGCGTGGCGCATCACGACTCGCAGGTGCCTTGCTACATCGCATGGACTACGCCCGAAACGCATCGCATCATCCGCGAGAACGTGCACCGCTCGCCCATGTATAGCGGACAGATTCAGTCGATTGGGCCGCGTTATTGTCCGTCGATTGAAGACAAGATCGTGAAGTTCCCCGACAAGGAAATGCACCAGCTCTTTCTCGAGCCCGAGGGCCTGAACACGCACGAGATTTACGTCAACGGCATGAGCACCTCGTTGCCGGTGGATGTCCAACTCGCGATTCTGAAGTCGATTCCCGGCCTCGAAAATGCCGATATGCTGCGACCCGGGTACGCCATCGAATACGATTCGATCGATCCGACCGAACTCGAGCGCACACTGGAGACAAAAAAGTTCGCCAATCTTTTTCTTGCCGGCCAGATCAACGGAACCTCCGGCTACGAAGAAGCCGCATGCCAGGGCCTGATGGCCGGCATCAACGCCGCACTCAAGGTAAAGCGGCAGCCTTCGCTGATTCTCGACCGTACCGAGGCTTATACCGCCATCCTAATTGACGACCTCATCTCCAAGGGCACGAATGAGCCTTACCGTATGTTCACGTCGCGCGCCGAATTTCGCCTGCATCTGCGCATCGACAACGCGGACCGCCGCCTCACCCCGCACGGCCGCCGCGTCGGACTGATTGCAGACAATGCCTGGGAAGATTTCGAGGCCAAGCAGCAGCGCCTGGAAAACTTGAAGAAGCTGCTGGAACGCACGAAACTGACGTCAGAAATGTTAGAGAAAATTACGCTTTGTCATTCCGAGAAGCGCGGCGTCGAGGAATCCGCTGTCGCGGGCAGCGCCCCGACCGCCGTGTGGAATTCCGCAACCGGCCAAACTCTCGCTCAGTTGCTCAAGCGCCCCGAGATTATCATCGAACAACTGGCGCCCATTCTTCGCGAACTGGATCCTGATTTTTTCGAAAAACGCCAGGAAGAAATCCGTGTATATCCCGGTGAATCCGTGGCCAGGCTTTCTTCCGAAGTCCGCAACGAACTCAAATCCGTCGAAACGGAAATCAAATATGAAGGCTATCTCTTGCAGCAGCAGCGCGCCATGGACCGCCTGAAAAAGTCCGAGCAGCGCGCCATCCCCGACTGGTTCGACTACCGCTCGGTCAGCGGGCTCTCCCGCGAGATGCAGGAAAAACTCGGCAAAGTGCAGCCACGCACGCTCGGCCACGCCTCGCGCATTCCCGGAGTCACTCCGGCGGCAGTGTCGCTGGTCAACGTTTATATCGAGATTCAAGCCCGGCGCCGCGACCAGGCAGCGGTGCTCTAGCCCAATTCGACGATCTTCAACCACCCAGGACACCCTTCGACTTCGCTCAGGGCAGGTTTCGTCGCACGAAGGGAACCCTTCGAGCAACGCCCTTCGTGATACTTCGTGGCCTTTGTGGTGGAAGATTTTCCTTTCGTCATCACCTGACTCACTCTAAAAGAAATCAACAGCTGTTAACTCTTCCCGCAATTGTGTGGCGGCGGCTGTCGCGTTATGCTGCATCTTCAAGTATCGGTTCCGGAGCCCATGGCTAATCTTTTCGAACTGCCCCGCTACATTGCAGTGGAAGGTCCGCTGCGAGTCGGCAAGAGCACCCTGGCGCGTATTCTGGCCGAGCGCCTGAACGCCCAGCGCGTGATGGAGCCGGAAACCAACCCATTTCTCTCCGCGTTTTACGAAGGCGAGCGTGGCGCGGCGTTTCAAACCCAGTTTGCTTTTCTGGTGCGGCGCTTCGAGCAATTGCAGGCGCTCGATCTTGGTCCGCGCTCGCAAAGGACCGTGGTCGCCGATTTCATCTTCGAAAAAGACAAGCTCTTCGCCTGCCTCAACCTCACCGACCAGGAACTCGACACCTACAACCGCTATTACAACCACTTCCGCGAACAGGTGCCGACGCCCGATCTCGTGATTTACCTGCAGGCCACGCCTGACGTACTGAAGAAGCGGCTCAAGAAAAAAAATGCTCCCGGCGAGCGCGCCGTCAACGACGAGTATCTGCAGGAAGTGGTGAAAGCCTACGAACACTTCTTTTTTCACTACACTTCATCCGATCTGCTGATCGTTAACACTTCGGAGATCGACTTCGTCGACCGCAACGAAGACCTTCAGGAACTCCTGCGAAAAGTCTCCGCCCCGATCAAAGGCACGCAATATTTCCTGCCGCTCGGCGGGCAGGAAGCGGCCAGCGCGTAGAGACGTTTGGGTCCGATGGTTGATCGCAACCTTAGAATCAATCGGAAAGATCGAACGGGCGTATTTTTTGTCGCCGCGCTGTGTGTTGTTGGATTTTCGTATGCTGTCGATGTCCTGTCGGTGCACACCTACTGCGAGAATCGCCCCTTCGCGGGCGCCCTCGCGTTGGCTGCTGTGGTCAACTGCTATCTCCTCCTTCGTAGTTGGCCCGCTGCCGGGTTCCGTCGCGCGCTCTCGGCGTCAGGCGTTGTGTTTTGTGTACTCGCGATCGCGGCCAATGTCGGGTTCGTTATTTGGGCAACCCACACCTGCAGGCACATGTTCGATCTGCTAAACAGCTAGCATCTACGTAGGGCGATGCTTCGGCCGTCTCGCACCGCGCCCGAACGTACCTGGATCGTAGCGTAGCGTCCGTCGACATTGAGCGGGCGGTTGCTTATTGGAACAACTACAAGGAAAGGACGGCGACCAAATGAAACACAAAGCCAGCATCTCGCACGATGAGGCTGTGATCCGCGAACTTCGCGCAAACCCGCGTTTCGCTGTGGAGTACCTCAAGGCCGCATTGGAAGAAGATCGTGAACCTCGCGTGCTGCTGATGGCCTTGCGCCGGTGGTGCAGGCTCGCGGCATTGCCAAAATTGCCAGACCGCCGGAGTCGAACGCGAGAGCCTTTACCGTGCGCTCTCCGAACGTGGAAATCCGCGGCTGTCCACGCTTGCCGCCGTGACCAAGGCCGTTGGACTGAGACTCACCGTCGAAGCGGAGTGATTGAAGCTGTTTGTACCGTAGAATCATCTCTTGCTCCTCACCATCGAAAAACTTATCTACGGCGGCGATGGCCTCGCCCGTCTCCCGGACACTTCACCTGGTGACGATCGCGGACGAGGCAAGGCCGTGTTCGTCCCGCTCGTTCTCGCAGGAGAAAAAATCGAAGCGACGCTCGCCGAAGAAAAACCCGGATTCGCTCGCGCACACGCGGAATCCATCATCGAAGCTTCTCCCTACCGCGTCCAGCCAGAGTGTGAATATTTCGGCCGCTGCGGCGGCTGCCACTACCAGCACGCCAGCTACGAACATCAACTCGAAATCAAAAAAGAAATCCTGCGCGAAAATCTGCGCCGCATCGCCAAGCTCGAACTGCAAAGCGAAATCGAGGTGCATCCCTCGCCGCCCTGGAACTATCGCAACCGCTCGCGCTTGCAGCTGCGGACGAAGCCAACATTCGCCGCCGGATATTTCAAGCTCGGGTCGCACGAGCTCATGCCCATCGAACAGTGCCCCGTCAGCTCTCCGCTGATCAATCGCGCCATCGCCACGCTCTGGAAAATGGGGCAATCGGAAAAGGCCGTCGAGAAAATCCCGGCGGGAATTCGCGAAGTCGAATTCTTCGCCAACGCTGACGACACACAGTTGCTGGTGGAACTCTCCTGCTCCGCCGAGGCGCGCCGAGCCGAGGTTCGAGTGTTCGCCGAAGAGTTACGTGCCGCCCTGCCTGAAATCGAAGGTGTGGTCGCGTTTCGCGGCTCGCAGCCCAGCGCGCGCCCGGATGCACCCGCGCCCGCGCCTCTGCTCATTCTCGGCGAGCGGTTTCTCAGCTACCGCGCGGACCATGCCAGCTTTCGCGTCAGCGCGGGCGCATTCTTCCAGACCAACCGTCACCTCACCGACGAGCTCGTGAAAATCGTCACCCAGGGTCGCTCCGGCGAACTTGCCCTCGACCTCTATGCCGGAGTGGGACTGTTTTCCACAGCCTTGGCAGGTGATTTCCGTCACATCGTTTGTGTTGAGTCGTCACATCTTTCCGCCGGCGACCTGCAATACAATCTGCCTTCAAATGGAAAGGCGATTCAGGCCGCGACGGGGCAGTACCTGAGCCGTTCCTGGGGCGACTCGCCACAGCACGACTCGCCACCGCGCAGTTCGGACAAGCCGGCGCCTCCCGGGGAAGGTAGTGCAACGTCGTCCTTCCCCACTCCGGACCTGGTCGTGGTGGACCCTCCCCGCAGTGGCCTGGGAGAACCCGTGGCGCGCTCACTCACGAATCTTGGCGCGCCGCGGGTTACCTATGTCTCGTGCGACCCGGCCACGCTGGCGCGCGATCTCATTCCATTGTTAGCCGCCGGTTACCGCGTCGAGCAGGCGCACCTGGTAGACCTGTTCCCCCAGACCTACCACCTGGAAAGCGTACTGCACCTGGTGCGGTGATTTTGGGTGCGAATTTCGAGCGGTGACTTTCTGATGACGATTCCGTGCAGTCAGCTATTGCGTGGCAGTTTGGTTGCCCGTGACTTGGGGGTGACGACGATTTCGGATGAGGGCGATTTTCCGGGCTGATTTTGCCTGCTGATTTCGGGTGCCGCAGCGCTTCAGCGCTGCGGTCACGGTCCTATCCTGAATGCCGCTTTAGCGGCTGAGGTTGGCTTTGTGCCGGAGGCCAGTTTGTTCGGCGCTGCGTGACACGCGATGGAAGTGACTCAGCCGAAGCCCGAAAGCCGAAGCCCGAAGCCCCCACCCGGCCCAGCCGCCTTCGCCTTCCGGCCACAGCGCCAGCCCATGTTCTGGGCCGCGCTGGCCTACGCCCTTGGAGTCGTCTTCGGCCACTATCAGCCGCGCCCCGCGTCCTGGTGGATCGTGGCATGTGTGGCCCTCGCTGCCGCCGGCGCTTATTTCCTCCATCATCAAACTGGGCCTGGACGAACAGGGTCTGAACGCGTCTGGCTTGCCGGCTCACTCGCCCTGGGCGCACTGTTTCTAGCGGGAGCCCTGCACGTCCAGCTCCGCGCAGTTTCCGCCCAGCTCGACAACAGCATCCAGCCCTTTACCGGCGGAAGCGAAGTCGAGATCGTTGCCCACGTAACCCGCGGCGGCCGCATGCAGCAAGGCAGCTTCGGAGACCTCCGGCAGACCGCTGACGTGGAAGCAGAATCGGTCACAACCGAGACCGGCGAGCCATCCCCGGTTCATTCCGGAATCCGCCTGTCGATCTATACTCCTGGCTATAGCTCCAGGCATAGCGACAACCGCGGCGCAAACATCAACCTTGACGAAAACGCCGCCGCGATCCAGCCGAACTTCAGCGCCATGCGCCTCCTGCAGTACGGCGAGCGCATCCGATTCTCGGCCCGCCTGAAGCTGCCGCGCAACTTCCGCAATTCTGGCGCGTTCGACTATCAGGGGTATCTCGCCGCCAACGGAATCGCCGCGCTGGGATCAACGAAAGCGGACGGCATCGAATTTCTCCCGGGCTTCGCCGGCAGCCGCGTGCAGTCGTGGCGCGCGCGCATCCACTCGAGCATCGTGGAAAAGGTTCACCAGTTGTGGCCGCCCCGTGAGGCTGCCCTCATCGACGCCATGGTCATCGGCGAGGAAACCTTCATTGACCGCGATACTCGCGTCGACTTTCAGCGCTCCGGCACCTATCACGTCCTCGTAGTTTCCGGCATGAACGTCAGCATTCTGGCGTTCGTCGTCTTCTGGACTCTGCGCCGCCTTCGCTTCGGCGAACTTTCCGCGACCGTCGGTACGCTCGGTTTTTGCGTGGCCTACGCCTTCCTCACTGAGGTTGGAGCGCCCGTCTGGCGCGCCACTCTGATGTGCGCCATCTATCTCGCCACACGCCTGCTCTACCGCGATCGCGCCATGGTCAATGCTCTCGGCGCCGCGGCTCTCGGGTTGCTGCTCTTTGATCCACGTCAGCTCTTCACGCCCAGCTTTCAAATGACTTTCGTCTGCGTCCTGATTGTCGCCGCCATCGGCCGGCCCATGATCGAGCGCACGTCGCAACTGTACAAGCGGGCTTTGGCCCATTGGGATTCCGACAATTACGGTGAAATGCTTCCGCCCCGCGTCGCGCAGTTTCGCATGGACTTGCGTTTCATCGCGTCGCGCCTCGCGCCCTTCCTCGGAGAAAAAACGTCGCTCGTTCTGATCCGCTTCGCCGCGAAATTTTTCCTTCGCGTGTGTGAGCTGATGTTCATCTCGGCCGTCATGCAGATGGGACTGGCCTTGCCCATGGCGTTTTATTTTCACCGCGCCACCACGCTCGGCTTGCCTGCCAACCTCGCCGTCGTTCCACTCACTGGCGTCATGATGCCTGCCGCAGTCGTGGCCTTAGCTTTGGGCTATATATATCCGCCACTGGCGAAGATCCCGGCGCTGATCACGTCAGCCACTCTCGAAGCTATCGCCGGAACCGTTCACGGCCTCGGCGGACTGCGCCTGGCCGACCTCCGTGTGGCCACGCCCTCAATCCTGGTGATCACCGCCGCCGCCGCGGCCCTCGCGCTGGCGATGCTACTCGCGCGCCGCCGCGTGACTCTCGCCTTCGCTGGACTCGTGGCGATTCTCGTCGCCGCTCTCGCTCTCGCCTTCGTTCCTCCCAAGCCGCAAGTGCGTGCCGGCCTGCTGGAAGTCACTTCCATCGACGTCGGTGAGGGTGATTCCACGTTAGTGGTCATGCCACAGGGCGCAACCTTGCTGGTCGACGCCGGCGGTCCTATCGGAGATGGCAGTTCGCAACTCGATTTCGGCGAAGACGTCGTCTCCCCTTACCTGTGGTCGCGCGGCATTTCGCGCCTCGATGCCGTGGCCATCACCCATGGCCATTCCGATCACATCGGCGGCATGCCTGCCGTGCTCAAGAATTTTCGTCCGCAAGAATTATGGGTCGGACTTCTGCCGCCGAGCGCGGCTCTGGAAAACGTGATCACCACCGCAGAGAAGCTAAACATCAAAGTGGTGCGCCACTGGGAGGGAGACAAATTTTCCATGGGCGGCGCAACCGTCAGCATCCTGTTTCCGCCGCGTGATTGGCCTGTCGGCCCCAAACCCAGCAACAATGACTCCATGGTCTTGCTGGTGAGCTTGACGGAAGCGCGAATCCCGCAAGCCAGCGCCTCGCCAGCCGTCCCCCGGGATGTCTCCGTGCTAATCGAAGGCGATGCGCAACAGCCGGTGGAACGGCGCGTAGCCGCGCTCCATCACCCTAAAGTAGATCTTCTGCGCGTGGGCCATCATGGCAGCTCCAACGCCACCACCCCCGAGCTGCTGGCCGCCGCGGAGCCCACCTTCGCCGTCATCTCTGTCGGATATCGCAATCCCTTTGGTTTACCCCGAATGGACGTTCTCGCTCGGCTGGAAAAATCGGGAGCCCGCGTCTACCGCACCGACGTCGACGGTGCCATGACTTTCTATCTCGACGGGCACGGCGTTACCCCTTCACCCGCGGTTCTCCAGTATTAATGTCAATCTCCGCAGTCTCGTCATCCGCAGCCGGCTCCGGCCGGCGGTAATCCTCAATCAGCTGCCGGGCCGCCGCGGCGTCTTCTTCTTTCACCAGGATCACGGTGCCGCCCACATCCGGAAAGGCATATTGCGACAGCGAAACCGGACCCAGGCTGTTCTCGATGTTCGCCGAATCCAGCAACCCTTTCACCACCAGGGCCTCGGTTTCTGTTTCCGAATCGAAAATCTTCACCAGCTTCTCATTCGGATTCGGACGGGACTTCGCCGCCGGGTCGTCAAGCTCTGCCATAAGCATCTCCAATTCCGGAATCCCAAAGGATTCGAGGGCCAAAAACTGATTCTACTCCGCCGAAGGGCCAAGCGGTGCGGTAAGCCTCCAGAACTCGTGTGGCAGCGGGCGACTCGCCCGCTCGCTCGAACCGCTCTTACCCCACTTTAGTACGGTTGCTTTTCCCGCCAATTAATGCAGAATGCCCATAAGCGGACCCGCAACGTCCGCGCCGGACGAGCCATCTAACTCAGCAGCACGGTGGTCCAAAGGAGCAACATGCAAACTCCGCACCACGCCGGCCGCTATCGAGATCCGTCGCTCGCCAACAAATCCCGCGAATCGGCTGACGAAGCCGCCCGCGAGACGGAAGAAGAGTCCCGCAAAATCCGCCGCCTGCAACTGATGATGAGTATGGTCCTGTCGGTCATCGGCCAGGACCCCAGCCTCACTGTGGAAGAAGCCTCCGAACTCGCCGCCGGGGCCAAGCGTGCCGCCCTAGCCATGTTCCCCGACAAAGAACTCGCCTTCGATCTCCTCTACAAACCCCGCCTGCAACGGCTGATGCGGGAAAGATTCCGGCTGCAATAAAGCAATTGCTGATTGTTGATTTCTGATTGCTGATTGAAACCCTTGGGCCTATGGTTCTTTAATCAACAATCAGAAATCAGCAATTCTTTTTCACTCGTCCGCCACCACATTCCGCAGCGTCCCCACCCCCGCCACGGTCACTTCCATCACGTCCCCGGCCACGACCGGACCCACGCCCGACGGCGTTCCCGTCGCGATCAGGTCGCCGGGAAACAAAGTCATAGCCTGCGCGATGTGCCGGATCACCACATCCAGGGCAAAAATAAAGTCGCGCGTGTTCCCGTCCTGCTTCACCGCGCCATTGACACGGGTTTCCACGCCCACGCCCGCCCACGGATCGATCCCTTCCACCACCACCGGCCCCACTGGACAGAACGTATCGAACCCCTTGGCCCGCGACCACTGCCCATCCTTCGTCTGCAGGTCGCGCGCCGTCACATCGTTCACGCACGTGTACCCCAGAATATATTTCCGCACGTCTTCGTCGGCTGCCGGCTGGTGGCAAGTCCTTCCAATCACCACGCCCAGCTCGCCTTCAAAATCCACGCGCTCGGAAATCTTCGGACGCCGCACCGTCCCTCCCGGCGCCAGCAGCGCCGAAGTCGCCTTCAGAAACAGCAGCGGCTCCGTCGGGACGTCATGCCCCAACTCCGCCGCATGCTCGCGATAATTGCGCCCGATGCAAACAATCTTCGACGGCCGCACCGCCGGCAGCAGCACCGCTTCTTCCAGCGGAATCTGTTCGATGCGCCGCGTGCGCACGCTTTCCAGGTCGCCCTCCGCCTCTTCCGGCGCCGTCAGCAAAATCCGCAAAATCGCGTCCCGCCCCGCCACCGGCTCAACCAGCCCGTAGTGCGCCTCACCATTCCATTGAAACCGACAATATTTCATCGTCACCTATCTAATCACGAGACCGCCAACTCGCGCGAAAAATCTCGAAAGAAGTTCTCCGGATAACCCAAAATCAGCTCAACCTTCTTAAGTTTATGATTTTAGTTATGTCATCCTGAGCGAAGTTGTCGTCCGCGAAGCGAACGACAACGTAGTCGAAGGATCCCTACCCATTCCACGCTCTCTCGTAGGAGGGCTTTAGCTGAAGCCCGATAGCCGAAGCCCGAAGCCCGCCCTCACGGCACCGTCTCCCCCGCCTCCTCCGAGCGCGCACTCTCATTCCCTCGCACATCCACCGCCGACACCGCATACAAATAACTCTTCCCTGCTGCGACGTTCGCATCGCGATACGCCGGCGTCTTCACCGGATCCCCATTCAGCTTCTCCGCCGCGCCTCCCGCCTCGTGCCGGTAAACGTTGTAACCTGCCAAATCCATATCCGTCACCGGAGCCCATACCAGATCGATGGCCGGCGACTGCCCCGGCCCGGAAAATACTGCCTGCAATTCCGCCGGCACGGCCGGCGGAAACACATCATGCGCGAACACTTTCACTTCCGCCGAGTCATCCCCTTCGATTTCGATTTTCTTGTGATCGGCCGCGTCATCCCCGGCAAGCACCGTCACCGCTTCCACGTGGTAATAGTAAGTCTGCTCCCACTCGATGCTCGCATCAGTGAGCGACAGATTCGTCTCGCCCACCACGGGCACCTCACCCACAAGATTCGCCTTGCTCCCCGCGGTGTGGCGATACACTCGATAGAAATAGCTCACCTCACGCCGTGTAGGAGCGGTCTCGACCGGAGCCGCCGTCCACTTCAGCACCACGCCCTGTCCCGTGACGCGAGCGCCAAAATCCGCGGGCGCAGGAAGCGTCCGCGCCAGCGGTACCCGCGCCGAATTCGACACGCCCGCCCCGCGTCCATTCGCATTCAGCACCTCAACCGCGTAACTGGCAAACCCAGACATTTCAGGATGCACATTCCCGGAAAATAACTCGTCGGTATAGCTCGCCGCAATTTTCTGTCCAGACTTCGGCTTCGATCCAGAACCGCGCGGCACCGGGCGACTCGCCCGCTCGGTTTGCGGGAGGGAAGCAGTAGTGTGTGCCACAGGCGAAGCCTCCCCCACCGCGGTCCCGCACTCCTTCAAAACCGGCTCACTCCCCCGGCAAATGCGAGTCGCCCCTAAACTTCGCACCGTCTGATGATCGGTAGTGAGCGCAGGAACCGTCCAGGTCAGCACAACTTTGTCGCCCTTGCGCGCAGCCCGCAAGTCCGTAGGCGGCTTGGGCAATTCCAGCGACGGCGGCCGCGGCGGCCCCATTGCCGCGCACCCCGCCAGCACCAGCGGCGTGATCCCCAGCAGCAGCTTTCGCGCAAGAATTGTCATGCAGAAGAAAAAGATTAACAGAAGCGGGCGTAGGAACGACTTGTGTGGGAGCGGGCGCCCACGGGCCTTGCCGGATTCGAAATTACAGAATGTATCTCGACAAATCCTGGTCCTTCACAATATCGGTCAGCATCTTGCGGACATACTCCGCATCGATGGTCACATGCTCGCCTTTTTTCTCCGGCGCATCAAAACTCAGCTCATCCAAAACCCGCTCCATAATCGTATGCAGACGCCGCGCGCCAATATTCTCCGTGCTCTCATTCACGCGGAATGCGAAGTGCGCAATTTCTTCCAGCGATTCGCGCGTGAACTCCAGCTTCACGCCCTCGGTTTCGAGCAGAGCCGTGTACTGCTTCACCAGCGAAGATTTCGGCTCCGTCAAAATTCGGATGAAATCTTCCATGGTCAGCGACTGCAGCTCCACGCGAATCGGGAACCGCCCCTGCAACTCCGGAATCAGATCACTTGGCTTCGAAACGTGAAACGCACCGGCCGCAATAAACAGAATGTGATCGGTGCGGACCATGCCGTAACGCGTGTTGACGGTCGTCCCTTCCACGATCGGCAGAATATCCCGCTGCACGCCTTCCCGCGAAACGTCCGGCCCATGGCCGCCTTCGCGCCCGGCGATCTTGTCGATCTCGTCCAGAAAAATAATTCCCGCATTCTCCACGCGGTCAATCGCCATGCGCGTCACCTGATCCATATCGATGAGCCGCTGCTCTTCTTCCTGAATCAGATATTCGAACGCCTCGTTCACCTTCATCTTCCGCTTCTTGGTGCGCTGGCCGAAGATGCTGGGCAGCATGTCCTTGAGGTTGACGTCCATCTCCTCGACGCCCTGGTTCGTCATAATTTCAAACGACGGAAAATTCCGTTCGCGCACATCAATCTCCACCATGCGCTCGTCGAGTTTCCCTTCGCGCAACTGCTGCCGCAATTTTTCGCGCGTGCGTCCGGACGATTCCGCCAAAGCGGTGTTTCCGTCAATCACCACCCCACCCGAAGCCATCGGAGAAGATGAGGATGACGATGAAGAAGCCGACGCCGAACCCGGCGCCGGTCCCGATGGCGGCAACAGAATATCCAGCAGCCGCTCTTCCGCGTTGAGTTCGGCCTTGTCCGCCACATCCTCCAGCTTCTCTTCGCGGACGTTATCAATCGCAATCTCCACCAGATCGCGCACCATGGATTCCACGTCCCGCCCCACGTACCCAACCTCGGTAAACTTCGAAGCCTCCACCTTTAGAAATGGAGAATTCGCCAGCTTGGCCAGCCGCCGGGCAATCTCCGTCTTCCCTACCCCCGTGGGCCCGATCATGATGATGTTCTTGGGGATAATTTCTTCGGCGAGTTCCGCGGAAAGTTTTTGCCGCCTCATGCGGTTGCGCAAGGCAATAGCCACGGCGCGCTTGGCGTCCTTCTGCCCAATCACATGTTTGTCGAGCTCGACCACGATCTCACGCGGTGTGAGTTCGTCGAGCGCTAACTGCTCTTCTTCAGCGGAGGATGGAAGGTAAATAGCCATAAAAAACAGTTCTCGGTTCTTAGCTCTCGGTTCTCAGCAAAATCCCTGGCAGACGGTTCTCGCTGAGAACTGAGAACCGAGAACTGAGAACTTGCTTACAGCTCTTCAACCGTCACACTATCGTTCGTATAAATGCACATCTTGCCCGCAATCTTCATCGACTCTTCGGCAATCTGCCGCGCGGTGAGCTGCGTATGCAGCGCCAACGCCTGAGCCGCCGCCTGCGCATAAGGACCGCCGCTGCCGATCGCCGCGACCTCGCCGTCGGGCTCGATCACATCGCCCTGCCCACTCAACAGAAACGTCGTTTCCTTGTCGCAAACCAGCAGCAGAGCTTCCAGATGACGCAGAAATTTATCGGTGCGCCAATCTTTCGCCAGCTCTACCGCGGCGCGCCCCAGGTTGCCGTGATACTGCTCCAGCTTGGCCTCGAAGCGGCTGAAAAGTGTAAATGCGTCTGCGGTCGAGCCGGCAAACCCCGCCAGAATCTTATCGTTATAGAGGCGGCGAATTTTTTTCGCGGTGTGTTTGATCACCGATTCGCCGAGCGTAACCTGGCCATCCCCGGCCAGAACCACTTTGCCATCGCGGCGCACCGACAACACGGTAGTCGAGCGTATCAGTCGTTTCCTGGTCATGAGCGCAATTCTTGATTATAGCAGCGCGCAGCCAATCCATTCCGATGCGTAAGCGGGACGGCCACTCCGCAGCACCACGCTTGCGGCCGCGCTTGCAGGCGCCCGATCCATCGTGGTTTTCCATGAGTGCCTGATAGCGAGGGTTGAGAATGCAGCTTACGAACGAGCCAGCATTTGCAGTCCAGAGTAACGTAGACGGGTCTGGAACGGCACACTAGGCTTGAATGGGAGCAATCGCCGTTGCGGCTCCGTACGTTATGGACATTCTCTTTTATTTCGGAATCTTCTATTCGGCGGGTCTGGCCCAGTGGATGGTTTGGAAGCGAATTACCCGCGAGGTTAACCAACACCTCCCGGACTGCGAACAATTTCCCACTTCCGTGTGGGCATTTTCGCCGAGGTCAGCTCGCGCGCCGATCAACCAGATCAAAATTTGGCGACTGCATCGGCAACTCTTCCGCGAAAGCTACCTTCGATTGTTTTATTTAGCTACTTGGGTCTTGATGATTTTATTCTTCGTACTCTGCGCGCAGTTTGACCGCTCCCATTCCATCGTCCACCCAGGAGTAGTTGTTGAAACGTCGCGATAGCACTCACTCACCGGGGTTCTGAGTGCAATGGCCTGTTTTCGCCGACCATCGTATTCATTCTGCGAACCATTCGACTCAGCAATCTCCGCAAGAGTTGGATCAACGTAACCCTGATTCCACGCGTACGACGGTTACTCGGAGCGCAACGCTTGCATAACGTTGACGCGCGCGGCGCGTGCCGCGGGCAGAACCGACGCGATAACCGCGACCGCCATCAGAACGAACGCAGAGACCAACACAGGCAATGCGCCCGGCATCTTGATGTCAAGAAAATATCTGCCCGCCAAACGCGCCAGCGCGAAGCCGAACGCCGCGCCTGCAAATACGCTCGCCCCAGCCATCACGGCGCCCTCTGCGATCACGCCTTTGAGGAGTCTCTCCGGCTCCGATCCGAGGGCCAGGCGGATGCCGAATTCCCGCGTCCGCGCGCTCACTGAAAACGCCAGCACCCCCGCCACGCCCACCACCGCAATCGCCAGCGCGACGGCGGCAAATACGCCGAATACCAGCGAGTTCAGGCGGTCCGGCGTGAGCACCTCGGCGCGGACGTCTTCGAGAGTAGCGGCGCGCTCAACGGGCTGATCGGCCGACATGTCGCGAATAACGCGCGTGACCGACGGGACCAGCGCATAGGGATTTGCAGCCGTGTGAATAAAAACACGGCCGCCAAAAATTGCACCTTCGTCAAAAGAGCTGTAAACGGTGAGCGTGGGTTCAGGAACGACGTGTTCGTCGTCGATATCGGCCGTGACACCGATGATGCGGTGCGGCGCGACAAGGCGCGCCTTTTCGAGATCGGTTCCGGGAAAGAATTGCAGCACGGGATCCGTCCAATAGACGTGCCGGTTAACCGCATCCTGATTGGGGAACATGCGCTTTGCCAAAGTCTCGCTGACGATCACGACAGGCTCTTGATTATTATTCTGGCCGTTATGTTGGTAATCCAGCGCGTTGAAATCGCGGCCGGCAATGATAGGAACGCCAAGCGCCGCAAAAAAACCGGGAGAGATGGAACGCGACTGCGCCCTGGGATCCTCTACGCCGGCGACATGAACGCGTCCGTCAGCGGAGAATTGCAGACCAGGACCGAAGCTGGGGTCGCGCCAGGGAACGACGTCGCCGAACGCGGTCTTGCTCACGCCCGGCAGGGCATCAATGCGCCGCATCGCTTCCTTGTAGAAATCGACCACCTGCTGCGGTGTCTTCCCATAAGACATAGCGGGAACATCGATCGCCAGGACGTGTTGTGTGTCGAGTCCCCTCTGCGTCCTTTGCAGTGCGATCAGCGTCGTGATCAACATACTTGCGCCGGCCAGCAGCACGAACGACGCGGCGATCTGTGTCACCGCGAAGACGCGCTGGCGGCGGCTCGTGCTGCCGGTGATGCGCACACTTCCGCTTGTCAGGTTTAGTCCGCTCGGAGTGCCGGACGTGCCGGAAGAAGATGGCAGGCGTGGGACGAAGGCGAGAATCACCGCGGCGACCACGGCCAGGGCGGCTCCGACCCAAAGCAAGCTCGAGTCCACTCTGAAATCGAGCGCGCGGATGGAGAAGCGCGAAGCGTAACGGGCCAGCACGGCCACCATCGGCTGCGCGCTCAGTACACCGAGTGCGGCGCCGGCGCCGCAGAGCAGAAGACTTTCGGCCAGCAGCATGCGGCGCAACGCGCCTCTGCTTGCGCCCAGTGCCACGCGGACCGTCAGTTCGCCTTCGCGGCGAACCGTCCGTGCCAGAATCAGATTGGCGACATTGGAACACGCGATGATGAAGACCAGTCCTGACGCTGCCAGCAGCACCAGCAGCACCGTCCGGGCGCCCGACGTGATCTGGTCGCGAAGCAACTTGGCCCCGATCTGGAAGTTCGCTTCCTGCGCGTACGCTTCGGGGTGGTCCTTCTTCATCGCGGAGTAAACCGAGCTCAACTCAGCGCGAGCCTGATCGAGGGTGGCTCCGGGAGCCAGACGGCCGAAAACCTCGGTCATGCGATGGATGCGGCCCGTGACCATGGTTGCCGAAAGATGATGCGGGCTGGTGACCACATTGGAAATAATTTCGGTATCTTGCGGATAGGGGACGCAAGGTTCGAGGACGCCAATGACTGTCGCAGACCGATCGCCGATGCTACCGAGCCGAACGGTTTTCCCGAGGACCGAAGGATCTTTGTGAAGAGCGGTCGTCCAGAAACGATAGGTGAGAACTACGACGCCCGCAGCGTTAGGACCGTCGTCCTGAGGTCCGATGAGGCGGCCGAGTACGGGATGAAGTCCCATCACATCGAAATACGTGCCGCCGACAACGCCACCTCGAATAGAACGAGGCTCGCCGAGGCCGATCATGGTGAAGTCCATGGCGGAGAAGTCGCCAAAGGCGCTCAGGGTTTTCACGCTCGTACGCAAATCCTGTAGCTCGGGTACGGAAAACGCCGCGTTTTCGTCGCCGATGCCGGGAGCGCTCTGCCGGATATAGATCAGCCGGTCCTCGTCGCGATTGACCAGCGGCTTCAGCAGCACTCCGCGCACCAGCGTGAAAATGGCAGCGTTCGCGCCGATGCCGAGCGCCAGCGTGAGAATCACCGCGATCGCCAACCCTGGAGTCCGAATTAACGAGTGAGCTGCAACTCTCAGATCGCGCACGAATGACATGTTCTTTACCCTCCCTGCCCCGTGATCAGCATCACGCTTGCCAATACGAAGCGTCACATTGTAAACGACTTAATACGCGATAAGTTAGTTCGCGCTGTCCGATTCCGGACACCGCTATGGCAAATTCGGACACTAAACACAGCCCTGGTACGCGGACAGGATTGTTCTCATTCCATGTCGCGCGTTGTCGGCGGTTATCGGCATCCCCCCTCCGGTTCCGGCCCTCGGTGAAGCATAATATCTCCTAATTCATCGCACTCCGGTAACGCTTCTCCCGATTACTGGTGTGACGTTTACCCCGCGCCGTTGCCGCCTTAGTTTCAGTGCATGTCCAGGTTCATGTCCGAGTTTATGTCGAGGTCCGCAGCGTTGTTCTGCCACCATGCCCCGTCCCTTCGAATTCTGAGGACCGCCCTCGACGAAGCCGGAATCGGCTACCTGCTCTGCCGTTCCCAGCAACAAACTCTCGAACTCACGCTGGCAGGAGAATGCTCACTCCTGATCGCAGACTTCGCCTTGCCCGAAGCAGGAGAACTGGTGCGCCTGGCATCGCTGCTGCCGCCGCCGCAGAAGCCGGTAGTCCTGGCCCTCGCCGAAGAATATCCGGGAACCGGCGCAGCCTTTCAGTCGGGGGCAAACCGCATTCTCTACAGTCCACTCGCCAGCGCGCAGGTGCGGAACGCTCTTCAGGAAGTTCTGGAAAACGCCCGGAAGCGCGCCCACCGCGACCGCAAGACAACCTTTGCGAAGTCGACAAATGGTGCGAGGTCAACGAAGGCTGCGAGTTTGGCCAGGGTTGCGAAGTTAACAAAGTTTTCGAATTTAAAGTCTTCGAGTTTAAAGTTTGCGAGTTTACGAAAAAACGACCGGCGCGCTGCTGTCCGCACCGGCATCAAGACTCTGGTCTATCTCGAACTTGAAACCGGGACACGCCCGGCCATCGGCGTCGACCTCAGCGAGCAGGGGCTCGCCGTGCAAGCCCCCGAGCCCATCCCCGCCCGCGCCAGGATGCCCTTCCGCTGCCTGCTGCCCGGCACCGGCCACACCCTGCGCGGCCTCGCCGACGTGATCTGGACCGACGCCCAGGGACGCGCCGGAATGTTCTTCTCGCACCTCCCGCCGTCGTCCCGAAAACTTCTGAAGCATTGGCTCGCCCGCGGCAGCGCCCACACCGCCGACGCAGTCCGCGTCCTCCTGCCTCCCGAAGGCGTCGCCCTGTTTTCGTAGTCACGACGTTACGGTATGGACTTGCTCGTGTGGAGCGGGCACTCTTGCCCGCTTGCCTTTGACTTGACTCCGTCGCTGAAGGCACACACTAAGTGTCGTCGGTGGTCGAACTGGAGGGAGGTTTACTCTGCTCCCAGCTTTTGCGAAGTGCCTGCTTGCGCGCATCCAACGCTCCGATCAGCTTATCCACCAACTCCGACAGACGTTTGGGATCGGATTCCACCGCGACCCGAACGAAGAGTAGTTCTTTCGGTGCAAAGTCAGAAGTCAGAAGTCAGAAGTCAGAAGTCAAAAGTCAGAAGTAATACCTGGGTTTACTTCTGCATTTCGACTTCTGACTTCTGACTTCTCTTCTGGTGGCGACGCGGAGCCCGTTTTCGACCAAAAGATTCCCTTGATGTGCCCATGCAGTTACGTTACTATTTACTCACGTAATGACGAATCGCTCCCCGGAGCAGGAAAGAGAAAACCATGACACTGGACGACCTGACCCTCGACCTTGAGCAGCACATCGACATCAAAGCCACACCGGAAAAGGCGTTTGCGGCGGTTCTGTATCGCCTCGGAAAAGGCAACACCCGGCCCGACGGCCAATCGCTGAACATGCTGCTCGAAGCCAAACCGGGCGGCCGCTGGTATCGCGACCGCGGCAACGGCGTCGGCCACCTGTGGGGGTTCGTGCAGGTGATCAAGGCGCCCACGCTGCTGGAATTGAGCGGGCCCATGTTCATGTCGTATCCCGCCATCAATCACCTCGAGGTCAAGATCGAGGAAGTGAAGATCGAAGAAGTGAAGATCGAGCCGGGCACGGCAGGCTGCAAAGTCGTGCTGCGGCATCGCGCGATCGGCATGATCGATCCGCAGCATCGCAAGGGCGTCGTCGAAGGCTGGAGCCACATGCTCGGCCAAACAAAAAAGGACTGCGAGTAAGAGCGTGACCGAAACCGCGGCTCGTCCGGCGGACGAACTCGACCCGGTGTGGAAGGCGCTTTCCGACCCGACCCGGCGCGCGATTCTGGATTTTCTGCGCGAGCGTCCCCGCACCACCACAGAAATTGTGGACGCCTTCCCGCACCTCACGCGTTTTGGGGTGATGAAGCATCTCGAAGTATTGCGCCAGGCGCATCTGGTGCAGACGCGCGAAGCCGGAAGGCAGCGGGTGAACTCGCTGAACGTCGTCCCTATCCGCCAGATTTATGAACGATGGGTGGGCCCGTTCCAGGAGCTGTGGTCCGGCGAACTGCTTCGCATCAAGGAGATCGCGGAAGAAGATAGCCCGGACAGCAAGCAGGCAACTTCGCACAAAAGAAAGAAACACTAGGCACGAGAGGTGAGCAGCATCGAAGAACGTAACTGAAAGTACTCAGAATTCAGTGAACCACGCAAAGATAGGACCTGAGAACTGAGAACCGAGAACTGAGAACTCATAGCTAGAAGCTCAAAAGGAGAAACCAATGACCACCCTAACCACCAGCACCGGAATTCAAAACCACGAAGTAGTCTCCCCACAACAATGGATCGCCCGCCGCAAAGAGTTGCTGCGCAAAGAAAAAGAATTCACCAAACTCCGCGACGACCTGAGCCGGGAGCGCCGCGAACTGCCCTGGGAAAAAGTTGAAAAACAATACGTCTTCGATGGTTCGAACGGCAAGCAGACGCTTGCCGACCTGTTCGATGGCCGTAGCCAGCTGATCATCTACCACTTCATGTTCGGTCCGGGATGGGAGCAGGGTTGCCCGAGCTGCTCGTACCTGGCCGACCATTTCAGCGGCAGCCTGGTGCATCTCGCCAATCGCGACGTCACGCTGGCCGTGATTTCGCGCGCTCCCATCGCCCAGATCGAAGCCTTCAAGCAGCGGATGGGCTGGCAGTTCCGCTGGGTGTCGTCGTTCGAAACGGACTTCAACCATGACTACCACGTCTCCTTCACGAAAGAGGAAATGGCCAGCGGCAAGTTGAAGTACAACTATGACGCGCTGGCCGACTTCCCCGCCGAAGAAGCTCCCGGCGCCAGCGTGTTCTACAAAAACGACGCGGGCGAAATCTTCCACACCTATTCCACTTACGCCCGCGGTCTCGACATCCTCGTCGGCGCCTACAATTTTCTCGACCTCGCGCCCAAAGGCCGCGACGAAGATGGCTTGGCCTTCAGCATGGCGTGGGTTCGTCATCACGACCGCTACGCCGAGGGCTACTCCGTCGACCCCAAAGCGCAATACGTAGCTCCCAAAGGCGCAAGCTCTTCCTGCTGCTCAGGAGACGACCACTCGTGAAGACGACAGCTCGTTATTTTTCAATTACTTACAGGTTCTCGCCCGGTTTTTCGCGCGAGTGAACTTTTCGACGGTGATCCAGGCACACCCAGCTTGATTGGCGGAAAAATCGAATTTTGGGGCATTTTTGTGGTTGCTCGAATGCCGTGTTGTTGCTATTGTATTTCGCCAGACCGCGCGCCTGGCGCGGACGAAGAGGCGCGACACAGTCGCCTTCCCTGAGGAGACCACATGGAAACTGCAATCGGAGTATTCGCTGCGCGTGATCACGCCGAGAGAGCCGTCAAAGAGTTACTGCAACGGGGTGTGCCTGAAGAATCCATGGTGTTCCTGACTCGTTCTGAGAACGAGGCAAAAAACATCGCGAAAGAGTTCGGCGCCTCCGTGGGCGGCTTCGTTGGCGGAGCCGCGGGGATGACCGCCGGAGTCGTAGCTGCATCGTTGCTTCTTCCCGGAGTGGGGACGGTATTCGCGCTAGGGTTCGGCGCCGCCGCATTGCTCGGCCTTGCGGGCGCGGGCGCGGGGGCCGGCGTCGGTTCGGCGGCCGCACACGACCCGAAGGCGCCAAAACCGACGACCGATGAAAAGGGCGCCGAGGACGTCGCGTTTTTCCGCGAAGTGCTCAAAGAGGGTCGCTCGCTGATCGTGGTTCGGACCGAGTCCCAGCAACTTGCCACCGCAGCCTGCGAAGTGATCGACCGACTAGGGCTCGGCATCCAGGGCCGAACCCCCGTCAAAATGACGACCACCACACGCTACGTCGGCAAGGTTGCCGTCCTGGACATCGCTGGAAGGATCACGCTGGGTGAGGGGAATGTAATGCTCCGCGAAATCGTTCGCGAGTTGACCGACAAGGGACACAACAAGATCGTTCTAAATCTCGGTGAGGTTCAGTATATCGATAGCTCAGGAGTTGGCGAATTGGTGAAGACACACACCACCGTTCGGAATCAGGGTGGGCAGCTTGTGCTGGTAAACCTCAGCCCGCGGGTTGATCATTTGCTGCAGCTGACAAAATTGTCCGCCGTGTTTGCTATTGAAAGGGACGAGGCCAGCGCAATCAGGTCCTTGGGAGAGGCTGCCGCGTGAGCGGCAGCACGCTGTCAATAGCAAGAGAGTAAACGTTTGAGCCTAACTTGCTGAGAACAATGGGCAAATATTTGCGAAAACCGTGTTACATTCCCCTTCGCAAAATGCCATACTAGATATAGAGAGTAAATTTCAGGAATAAGGCGCGGCCACCGGTCGCGCCTTTTCCATTTGGGGCCGAACGTGGGTTCAGGGGAGTGGGGCGGATGGCGACTACCAGGCGCGAGGACACCAGCAACGAGGAAACCACCAACTACGCCGAGACGCCCAGGCGCGGAAACAACTACCGCGAAATGGCGAAGCGCGAGACTTTCAAGAACTTTAAGGAACGTGGCGAGTGGGTGGAACTTCGCTTCATGACGCAAGCCATCGAGTACGGCTTCAAAGTATCGAAGCCCTGGGGAGACTGCTCCTCCTACGACGTCGGCGTCGAATCCAACTCGCGCGTGATTCGCGTGCAGGTCAAGTCCACCACCTGCCGCACCGGCAGCGGCTATCTTTGCCAGTTCAAACCCAACTATTTCACTGAGCCCTACAAGCTCAGCCAAATCGACTTCTTCGCCGCCTACGTCATCCCGCAGGACGTCTGGTACCTGATTCCGGCCCGCATTCTCATCTCCGGCATCCGCAAAGAAGCCATCATGGTGTGCCCGATGCGCCCGCTCAGAAAAAACCGCTACCGCTACGAACGCTTCCGCGAAGCCTGGAAACTCCTCCGCCCCCGCCTGCGTAAAAGCCCGAAAGCAAAAGTGTAGGGCGGACACTCCTGTCCGCCGTTCTTGACGTTGACCTCCGTTCTTGAAGTAGATCTCGGACGATTCGCGGAGCGTACAAAATGTCAGGCTCAACCGTGGAAGAGCGGCGCTTCAGCGCCGCGTAAGCGGCCAGGACGGGCCCAGATCTTCTGCTCGGCAGGCGAAGCGCGCAAAAAAGAGCCGCCCACTCCAGCCGCGGAGCGGCGGCATATGATAGCCCCGGAAGTAAGTCCGGGGTAAGCAGTCTAGCGAGGAACCGAGTCACGTAGGGACGACAGAGACGAGCACGTAACTTGCTTGCTATTGAATGGGCTTCCGGAATGTGCCAAAATAGTCCTGCACTAAAGCGAATAAAAAGCGAACGTGCGTCGATGGAGTCGCGACGTGACAAATGATGATGCCGCGAAGCCGACCGACGACCACTTGGTCTGTCCTGAGGTAGGGGGATGGACGGAGGATAAGCACAGGCTCGTCTCGTTATACGCAACACTGTTTTCGTCCGGGATGAAGGACAAGTGGAAGAAGCGCGTTTATCTAGAGTTATACGCGGGAGCTGGTTACAGTAGGGTCCGTAGCACGCAGAAAATCATATTTGGTTCCCCGCTTCGGGCACTTACGGTGACGAATCCTTTCGACAAGTACATATTCTGTGAGGCCACAGCGGAGAACCTTGAGGCGCTGAAGGTCCGCGTGAAGCGTCACGCACCAACAGCAAGCGTGTCTTATATCGAGGGTGACTGCAATCTGCGAGTGGCCGATATCATGACCGAAATTCCTGTCGGGTCGAAAGACGACACGGTCCTGACCCTGTGCTTTGCTGATCCTTATGACATCGGTCTCAAGTTTCGCACGATTAGGACACTATCATCCCGAATCGTGGACTTCTTGGTACTGCTGGCGGTGTATTCGGACGCGAACCGCGCTTATAAACGATATGTTATGGAAGACGCGACGAAGGTTGACGAGTTCTTAGGGTCCGAAACATGGCGTGAGCGATGGAAAGTTGCGCAGAACAAAGCCGTGCCCTTCCCAAAGTTCTTGGCGGGGGAGTTCGCCGGAAGCATGGAGAATCTCGGCTACCTGCCGACTCCGATTCATAAGATGAAGTGTGTCAGATCGGACGAAAAAAACCTGCGTCTATACTATATCGCGCTGTTTTCCCGAAAACGGATTGCTCACGATTTGTGGGATGAGGTTTTGAAGTACGAAACCGATCAAAAGCAATTCCCTTGGGGTTGAGCATGTCACTTAACTCTCACATTGAATGGACCGACGCGACCTGGAACCCCGTGCGCGGCTGCACGAAGATCAGTCCCGGCTGCAAGCACTGTTACGCCGAGACGTTCGCGGAGCGTTTTCGCGGCGTCAAAGGGCATCCCTATGAGCAGGGGTTTGACCTCCGCTTGGTTCCTCACAAGCTGAGCGAGCCTTTCGCCTGGCGGTCGCCAAAGCTTGTGTTCGTGAACTCCATGAGCGATCTTTTCCAGGACGGCGTTCCCGATGATTACATTGAAGCGGTTTGCCGGGTAATGGTTACGGCAAAGTGGCACACGTTCCAGGTGCTCACGAAACGATCAGCCAGACTCAAGGAGTTACTAAGAGCTCGCCTGCGGTTCGCGGCGGAGCAGGATCACATCTGGTGGGGCGTCAGCGTCGAGGACCGCAAATACGGACTGCCCAGAATTGCCGACCTGCAGAAAACCCCGGCCAGAGTCCGCTTTCTCTCAATCGAGCCGCTGCTCGAGGACTTGGGTCCGTTCAACCTTACCGGCATCAGTTGGGCAATCGTCGGCGGCGAAAGTGGCTCGGGCGCCCGTCCCATGCGGGAAGAATGGGTCATTTCTGTCCGTGACCAGTGCCGGGAATCGATGGTTCCTTTCTTTTTCAAACAGTGGGGCGGCGTTCGCAAAGCGAAAAACGGCAGGCTGCTCGACGGCCGGACCTACGATGAATATCCCGTGCGAGTCGTATCACCAATTCCCGAGCGCGCGAGCTGCATGGCATACGCCCGCGATATCCTGAATTATTTCCAACAAAGCCCTCACCTCAATTCGCTGGCGCACGTCACAGCTTAGGCGGCGCCAAGGGCTCCTATACCCCTACTGTTTGCGCGCTCGGCTTGGCTGCCAGCAGCTGCCGCAGCACGTACGGCAGAATTCCGCCGTTGGCGTAGTAGAGGGCTTCCTGCGGCGTATCGATGCGCACCAGCGCCTCGAACTCGATCGCTTTGTCGCGGGGCTTCCCTTTCGCGCGCACTTTGATCTGCTTTCCCGCGGCGAATTTCTCGACCACGTCGCGAATGCCGGTGATGTCGAAAGTTTCCTCGCCGGTCAGCTTGAGCGATTCCGCGGTCTGGCCTGCAAGGAATTGCAGTGGAAGGATTCCCATCCCCACCAGATTCGAGCGGTGAATGCGTTCGTAACTTTCGGCGATCACGGCATGCACTCCGAGCAGCTTGGGACCTTTCGCCGCCCAGTCGCGCGAGGAGCCGGAGCCGTATTCTTTGCCGGCGAGAATCACCAGCGGAATTCCTTCCGCCTGGTACTTCTCGGAGGCTTCGAAGATCGACATTTCGGTTTGCGTGGGCAGATGGCGGGTGAATCCGCCTTCGGTCTGAACCAGCTTGTTGCGCAGGCGGACGTTGGCGAAGGTGCCACGCACCATCACTTCATGATTGCCGCGGCGTGAACCGTAGGAGTTGAAGTCCGCGGGCTGTACGCCGTGTTCCTGCAAGTATTTTCCCGCTGGGCTGTCTTTCTTGATGGAGCCGGCGGGGGAAATGTGGTCGGTGGTGACGCTGTCGCCGACCACGGCGAGCGCGCGGGCTTTGCGAATGTCTTCGATGGGCGAAGGCTTCACCGCCATCTCGTCGAAGTAGGGAGCGCGGCGAATGTAGGTGGAATCTTTTTCCCAGGCGTAAGTTTGGCCCTTGGGAACAGGCAGGCCGCGCCAGCGTTCGTCGCCCAGGAAAACTTCGGCATAACTCTTGGTGAACATGTCGGAAGAAATGGAATGCTGCATGGCCTCTTCGATTTCACGCTCGGTGGGCCAGATATCGGCGAGGTAGACGGGTTTGTTTTCGCGGTCTTTGCCGAGCGGATCTTTGCGCAGGTCGAGATCGATGCGTCCGGCGAGGGCAAACGCGACGACCAGCGGCGGCGACATGAGGTAATTGGCGCGAACTTCGGAATTGATGCGGCCTTCAAAATTTCTGTTGCCGGAAAGCACCGAGGCCACCACCAGATTGTTTTCGTCGATAGCTTGCGAAACTTCCGCCGGCAGCGGGCCGGAGTTGCCGATGCAGGTGGTGCATCCGTAACCCACGGTATGAAACTTCAGCTTCTCGAGATAAGGCGTGAGGCCGGCCTTATTCAGATAATCCGTGACTACCTTCGATCCCGGCGCGAGTGAAGTCTTGACCCAGGGCGGGACCGACAATCCTTTTTCGACGGCTTTTTTCGCCAGCAATCCCGCGCCGATCAGTACGTGCGGGTTAGAAGTGTTGGTGCACGATGTGATGGCCGCGATGACCACGCTGCCGTGTTTGAGCGAGTTCTTGACGTCCGCGGAAACATGCTCGTGCACGTTGGGATCTTCCACGCCGATAGCAGCGGGACTTCCGCCTTCCTGCTCCCAGCGGCCGGAGTTGTTGATGGCGCTGGCAGTCGCGGATGCTGCAGCGGCCTTCGCTCCCGATTTCGGTTTGATCAGCGAAGGCAACTCTTTGTTGAACGACTCTCCGGCTTGCGAGAGCAGTACGCGGTCCTGCGGGCGCTTGGGCCCAGCGAGGCTGGGCTCAACCGTGTCGAGATCGAGCGTGAGCAGTTCGGAATATTCTGCTTCGGGAGTTTTCTCGTCGTGGAAGATGCCTTGTTCGCGGGCGTAGGCTTCGACCAGCGCGATCTGTTCTTCGCTGCGTCCGGTGAGGCGCAGATAGCGCAAACTTTCTTTGTCGATGGGGAAGATGCCGCACGTGGCGCCGTATTCCGGCGACATGTTGGCGATAGTGGCGCGGTCGGCGAGAGCAAGATCGCGCAGGCCGGGACCAAAATATTCGACAAACTTTCCGACCACGCCGTGCCTGCGCAACATCTCGGTAATCGTCAGCACCAGATCAGTAGCAGTCGCACCTTCGCGCAAGCGTCCGGTAAGCCTGACACCGACCACCAGCGGAATCAGCATGGAGACAGGCTGCCCGAGCATCGCAGCCTCGGCCTCAATTCCACCCACGCCCCACCCGAGAACTCCCAACCCGTTAATCATCGTGGTGTGACTGTCGGTGCCGACTAACGTGTCGGGGTAGGCGACGCGCTTGCCGGGGCTTTCCTGGACGAAGACGACGCGGGCGAGATATTCGAGATTGACTTGATGGACGATGCCAGTGTCGGGCGGGACGATGGCGAGATTTCGGAATCCGGTTTGTCCCCAGCGGAGGAAAGCGTAACGCTCCTGGTTGCGGCCGAACTCGAGCAGGGCGTTCAGGTCGAGAGCGCCGGGCGTGCCGAATTCGTCGACCTGCACGGAGTGGTCGATGACGAGTTCAACGGGCTGTAAGGGGTTGATCAGCGCGGGGTCGCCGCCGAGTTGCTTCATGGCATCGCGCATGGCGGCGAGGTCGACGACGCAAGGGACACCGGTGAAATCCTGGAGGAGGACGCGGGTGGGAGTGAAGGCGATTTCTTTGTCGGGCTTCGAGTTTTTGTTCCAGCTGGTGAGCGCGCGGATTTCGTTCGTGGTAACGTTGCGGCCGTCTTCGGTGCGCAGCAAGTTTTCCAGCAGGATGCGCAGGGAAAAGGGCAAGTGCTGGGTCGAGATTCCCTGCTTGTCGAGAGCGTCGAGGCGGTAGATTTCGTATTCTTTTTCGCCGACCTTGAGAGTAGAGCGGCTGTTGAAACTGTTTGACGACATGAATGGCCTTCCTGAATAAATGGATGCGGCGCGCCGATTGGAGACGCGGGGAATTCTGAACTTAATAGTTTAGTCGTTCTATCGCGGATTGCGTAGAGCGGGAGTGAAAACGAAAGGACTTTGAACTTTGAGGAGCTTGGATCGGAGGTCAAAACCCGTTTACCGCTAAGGACACTAAGGAAAATCTACGGCTGTGTGTCTCGGAGATGAAGGCGGCTAGTGTGCGCCGGTCCAGATCTGATAAAC
>Ga0302326_10000539_pt1 | contig 105207 bp, 109 predicted proteins | sample Palsa_T0_3_FD_202264 | JGI IMG/M metagenome (GOLD analysis project Ga0302326, IMG submission 202264) | Peat permafrost microbial communities from Stordalen Mire near Abisko, Sweden - Palsa_T0_3 | ecosystem: Environmental > Terrestrial > Soil > Palsa > Peat permafrost | place: Sweden: Abisko... | reverse complement strand
CCGAGAACCCGCATTCACAACGTCTCCGCGGCCCAATGGAGCGCTAACGGCGACGCCCTGGGGACGCGCGATCTCACCGAGCTGACCAACCAAGAGTTTGGCGCCAACGTCTTCAGCCTGAGCGAGCAGCGCAAGCGCCTGCCGAAGCACGTCTACTCCCAGCTGCGCGCCACGCTGGCACGCGGAGAGGAGCTCGACACTTCGCTCGCCGACATGGTCGCCCAGGCGATGAAGGAGTGGGCGCTGGAGCGCGGCGCGACCCACTACACGCATTGGTTCCAGCCGCTGACCGGCCTGACGGCCGAAAAGCACGACTCATTCTACGGTCCGACCGGCGACGGCACCGCGATCGCCGACTTCTCGGGCAAGGAACTGATCCAAGGTGAGCCGGACGCTTCGAGCTTCCCGACCGGAGGGATCCGCGCCACGTTCGAGGCGCGTGGCTACACGGCCTGGGACCCGACGTCCCCAGCGTTCATCCTTGAGAACCCGAACGGGGCGCTGCTCTGCATCCCAACTGCGTTCGCGTCCTGGACAGGCGAGGCGCTTGACCACAAGATCCCCCTGCTCCGCTCGATGGATGCGCTTTCAGCGGCCGCGGTTCGAGCGCTGCGGCTGCTCGGCGACGAGGCGACGGCACGCGTCTTTACGACGGTCGGCCCGGAGCAGGAGTACTTCCTGATCGACGAGCAGTACTTCTTCGAGCGCCCCGACCTCGTGACGACAGGTCGGACGCTGTTCGGCGCCAAGCCACCGAAAGGGCATGAGCTCGACGATCACTACTTCGGCTCGATTCCGGAGCGGATTCTCGCCTACATGCTCGAGACCGAGAGCGAGCTGGCAAAGCTAGGCGTACCGGTCAAGACGCGCCACAACGAGGTTGCCCCGAACCAGTACGAGCTCGCGCCCGTGTTCGAGGGTACGAACGTCGGCTGTGACCACCAGATGCTGACGATGCAGCTGATGCAGAACATCGCGCGAAACTACGGCCTCGTGTGCCTCTTGCACGAGAAGCCGTTCGCCGGCGTCAACGGCTCGGGCAAGCACAACAACTGGTCGATGGGCACCGACACGGGCGACAATCTGCTCGAGCCAGGCGACACGCCCAACGAAAACCTGTCGTTCCTGTTCTTCGCTGGCGCGGTCATCGAGGCGGTCGACACCTACGCGCAGTTGTTGCGCGCATCGATCGCGAGCCCGGGCCAGGACTTCCGGCTCGGCGCGAACGAGGCGCCGCCGGCGATCATCTCGATCTTCCTCGGCAGCGAGCTCGAGGAGATCTTCGGCGCGATCGCCGAGGGCAAGGTGAGCGCATCGAAGCCCGGCTCCTTCCTCGGCCTTGGTACGCCGGTCCTGCCGCCGCTACCGCTGCACTCAGGCGATCGCAACCGGACGAGCCCGTTCGCCTTCACCGGCAATAAGTTCGAGTTCCGCGCACTCGGCTCGAGCCAGTCGCCGGCATGGCCGAACACTGTGCTGAACACGATCGTCGCTGAGATCATCGACAAGTTCGCGAGCGAGCTCGAAACGCGGCTAAAGAGTGGGGCGTCGCTCGAGAAGGCGATCCTCGCGATCGTCAAGGACTCCTATAAGGAGCACAGCCGCGTCGTCTTCAACGGCGACGGCTACTCGCCGGCCTGGCACGAGGAGGCCGAGAAGCGCGGGCTTGCAAACCTGCGCTCGACGACTGACGCGCTGCCCTGGCTGGTTGAGAAGTCGACGATCGACCTGTTCAAGGAGCACAAGGTGCTATCGAAGCGTGAGCTCGGGGCGCGCTACGAGGTCTACGTCGAGCAGTACTCGACGAAGGTCAACATCGAAGCCGAGACCGCGGCCTCGATCGCGCGTACGCTGCTCCTCCCGGCGTCGCTACGACACCTCGCGGAGCTCAAGGAGGCTGGAGTCGAGAGCCTCGTCCTCGAGACGCAGGAGCTCGTCGACGAGTTGGTAGGTGCGATCCACGTGCTCGAGGACGCCAACGCCGAGCACCCCGACGTCGAGGGACTCGAGCACGCTGTCTACATGCGCGACACCGTGCTCCCGGCGATGGAAGCTGTCCGCACCGCAGCCGACAAGCTCGAGAAGATCGTCGCCGACGACCTCTGGCCGCTGCCGAAGTACCAGGAGATGCTCTTCATCAAGTAGACGGCCTCAAGTAGACGGCGACGGCCGCGCGCCCGGTGTCCCGCGGCGAGTCGACCAACCTTGCCACGACTATGTCAAGGTTGGTCGACTCGCTGCTAGCATTGCTGGACTATGGCCGACTTCAGTCAGGCGCTTGCATCGCGTGTGCTCGTCTATGACGGCGCCATGGGCGCGACGCTCGAGCAGCTCGACCTGACCGCGGCCGACTACGGCGGCCTACCCGGTCGCTGCCACGAGGCACTCGTCCTGCACCGCCCCGACGTGATCGAGGGCGTCCACAGTTCGATGCTCAACGCCGGCGCCGAGGTGCTCGAGACATGCACATTCCAGGCGTCGCGGATCAAGCTCGGCGAATGGGGTCTGGCGGACGAGACACTCGAAATCAACACCCGCGCCGCGCAGATCGCTCGCGCCGCCGCCGGACCGGAGCGCTTCGTCGCCGGATCGATCGGACCGACCGGTTACCTCCCGGCCTCCGAGGAACCGACGCTCGGGCAAATCAGCTTCCGCGAGCTGGTCGAGGTGTTTGCCGAACAGGCCCGCGGACTGATCGCCGGCGGCGTCGACCTGATCATCATCGAGACCGCCCAGGACATCCTCGAGGTCAAGGCGGCGGTTTTCGGCGTACGCGAGGCGTTCAAGCTGGCCGGGCACGCGCTGCCGATCCACACCTCTGTTTCGTTGCTCCCCAATGGCGGCAAGATGCTGCTTGGAACCGACATCTCCTCGTTGCTCACGACGCTCGAAGCGCTCGACGTCGAGGTGATAGGGCTCAACTGTTCGACTGGGCCGGAGGACATGCGCGACGCAATCCGCTTCCTCGGTGAGCTCTCGTCGCGCCCCGCGGCCTGCATCCCAAACGCCGGCCTGCCGATCCAGGGCCCAAACGGCGAGACGATCTTCCCGATGAAGCCCGAGCCGATGGCGAACATCCTTGGCGAATTCGTCGAGCGCTACGGCGTCGGTATCGTTGGTGGCTGCTGCGGCACGACGCCGGCACACATCGCGGCGCTCGTCGAGCGCGTCGGCCGACCGGCTGCCACCCCGCGGCCGGCGCCGCGACCGGCACACGTTTCCTCGATGATCGCCGCCACCCCGCTCGCCCAGCTCCCGGCGCCGACGATCGTCGGCGAGCGCGTCAACTCGCAGGGGTCGCGGCGGGCGAAGGAGCTGCTGCTCGCCGACGACTATGACGGGCTGGTGACGATCGCCGAGAACCAGGTCGAAGGTGGCGCGCACATTCTCGACCTCTGTGTCGCGCTGACCGAACGCCAGGACGAGGCCGAACAGATGCGCCGCCTCGCCAAGCGCATCTCGCTCGCACTGCCGGCGCCGCTGCAGATCGACTCCACCGAGCCGGATGTGATGCGCGCTGCGCTCGAGCAGATTCCGGGGCGCGCGATCGTCAACTCGGTCAACCTCGAGGCCGGGCGGGCGAAGCTCGACACGGTGGTCCCGCTCTGCCGCGAGCACGGCGCCGCCCTGATCGCCTTGACGATCGACGAGGAGTCGATGGCGAAGACCGCCACGCGCAAGCTCGATGTGGCCAAGCGGATCTATGGCTATGTCGTGACCGAGCACGGGTTGAATCCCGAGCTGCTGATCTTTGATGCGCTCACCTTTACGCTCGCGACCGGCCAGGACGAGTTCAAAAACTCGGCGGTCGAGACGATCGAGGGTATTCGCCAGATCAAGGCGGCACTGCCCGGGACCAAGACTTCGCTCGGCGTTTCGAACGTCTCATTCGGCTTCGGCAAGACCGCCCGCGCGGTGCTGAACTCGGTCTTCCTCCACCACTGCGTCGCCGCCGGGCTGGACCTCGCCATGGTTCACCCGGCCGACATCACGCCCTACGCCGAGATCAGCCCGCTCGAGCGCGAGCTCGCCGACGACCTCGTCTTCAACCGCCGCGACGATGCGACGCAGCGATTCATCGAGCACTTTGAGGAGCGCGGCGAGAGCAATGAACCCGAGGTGGCCGATCCGACCGCGGGGATGGAGCCCGAGGAAGCGCTGCACTTCCACATCCTGCGCCGGCGCAAGGAGGGCGTCGATGAGTGGATCGACCGCAGCGTCGAGAAGATCGGCGCCGTGCCGACCCTCAACGAAGTGCTGCTGCCGGCGATGAAGGAGGTCGGCGACAAGTTCGGGGCCGGCGAGCTGATCCTGCCGTTCGTGCTGCAGTCGGCTGAGGTGATGAAGCGCGCCGTCGCCAGGCTCGAGCGCTATCTCGACCGGATCGAGGGCTACACCAAGGGCACGGTGGTGATCGCGACCGTGTTTGGCGACGTCCACGACATCGGCAAGTCGCTCGTCAACACGATCCTCACGAACAACGGCTACACGGTCGTCGATCTCGGCAAGCAGGTCCCGATCAGCGCGATCCTCGAAGCCGCGCAAGAGCATGACGCGACGGCGATCGGCCTCTCGGCGCTGCTCGTCTCGACCTCGAAGCAGATGCCGCTGTGCATTGCCGAGCTGCACGAACGCGGTCTTGGCTATCCCGTGCTCGTCGGCGGCGCCGCGATCAACCGCGACTTCGGCCTGCGAATCCTTTACCCCAAGGGCGCTGACTCCGAGGAGATCTACGAACCCGGCGTCTTCTACTGCAAGGACGCGTTCGCCGGCCTCGCCCGGATGGACGAGCTGATCGACGAAGGGCAGCGCGCGGATCTCGTCACGCGAACCCGCGAGGCCGCGCGGGCGCTGCGCGAGCGCAAGCCAGCGCCAGCCGAGCTGCCGACCGACGATGCGAGCGTCCGCTCCGCCGCGGCAGTCGATGTCGCGATTCCCACACCGCCATTCTGGGGCGTGCGCGAGGTCGCGGTCGATCTCGCCGAGGTCTACCCCCACCTCGACACCCACGTGCTCTTCAAGCTCCACTGGGGCGGCAGCGGCGTCAAGGGCGAGGCCTGGCGCGAGCTCGTCGAGGAGAACTTCCAGCCGCGGCTCGAGCGCATGTGGCGCGAGCAGACCTACCTGCACCCGCGGGCGCTGCTCGGCTACTTCCCGTGCTACTCGGAGGGCAACGAACTCGTCGTCCTCGATCCCGCCGATCGCGCGAGCGTGCTCGAGCGCCTCGTCTTTCCGCGCCAACCCGGGCATGACCGTATCTGCCTCGCCGACTTCTTTCGCCCGCGTGAGACGGGCGAGCTCGACGTCGTCGCGCTGCAAGCCGTGACCGTCGGCGAGGAGGTGACCGAGGTGATCTCCCAACTGGAACGCGACGGCGAGTTCGCCGAGCAGCTCTTCACCCATGGCCTCGGAGTCCAGGCTGCCGAAGGATCGGCCGAGTGGCTCCACGCGCTCGTGCGCCACGAGCTCGGCATCGAGCCGACTCGGGGCCGGCGCTATTCATGGGGCTATCCGGCCTGCCCCGACCAGTCAGAGCACGAGAAGATCTTCCGCCTGCTCGACGCGCCGCAGATCGGCCTGCGCCTCTCGAGCGGCTGGGCGCTCGAGCCGGAGCAGTCGACGCTGGCGATCATCGCCCACCACCCGCAGGCGGTCTACTTCGGCATGAAATCGGGCTTTCTGCCCAAGGGCGCGCCACCGCCGGATGACGTCATCGCCGGCTCGCCGCGCGATCCAACGCGCGGTGGCGACGCCGATGCGCTCGCTGCCGACGAGCCCGCGTTCGTCATCGAAGACGAGAGTGGTGCGACGCTCGTTGCCGGCGATCCCGCCTGAACTGCGCAGCGACCGCGCCGCCGAGCTGCGGACCGGCCGACGCGGCCCTCCCTGCGTCGGCGCTTAAAGCACCGACGCCCCGGGGGGTGCAGGGCGTCGGCGTGCTACTGGGAGGAGGCGCGAGTATGTGTCGCAGGGTCGATTCTGCATCCCGACCCTCAGGATCTCCTAAACGAACCTGAAGGATTTGCTCCGAGCGACCTCGGGCGGCGCTTGACCGGCGTGACGCCTTGCGGCTCCGCCTGGCCAGCCGCGACGTCTAGGCCCCGGCGCCCGCGGCCAGTGCGAGCTTCGCCGGGCGGCGCAGCTGCTTGATTCGCGCTTCTTCGCGGCGGGCGCTGCTCGCGTCGCTCATCGGGAATGCGACGAGCAACTCGACCGGCAATCTCGCGCGTGTGTAGCGGCTGGCGGTCCCTGCAGCGTGGGCGGCAAGACGACGGTCGACATCGACGGTCCAACCGGTATAGAGCGAGCCGTCGGCGCAGCGCAGTATGTAGACCCACGCCGAGGCGAGCTCAGGCTTCGGCTGCACTGCCTCGCGCCATGCGCTGGGATTCGGGCACGATGAGCCGAACTGGAGCGGCGTGCATCGTGCGCAGGCGCACGTCGCGCCACGAGAGCCCTTCGCGCACCAACGCCGGCAGGCCCATCACGACGGCGGTCGTGATCTCAACCCCCTGGAGGATGATCCCGTAGGCGATCGCGTCGGCTGAGGAAACGTGGTAGGCACCGGCGAGGACGGCGACGCAGGCAGCCTGGAAGACGCCGATGTTCGAAGGCGCCGCCGGCAGCACGGCGGTGACGTTGACCGCGAACAACACTGCGGCCGCGGCAGCAAGCCCGGCGCGATTGCCAAGGCCGAGCGCGAGCAGCAAGACGTAGCACGACGAGCACTGCAGCGCCCACGCGCCGAGCTGGGCCGTGACAGCGACCGTCGCCAGCCGGGGCTCGCGGAACACGCGCATGCCAGCGCGGACGCGCAGCAATGTCCCGCGAACGTGCTCGGCGAGGGCCGCGCGGCGATCCGAGCGCGAGGGCGCGGCGCCGCGACCCAAGAGCAGGGGGGCGATCACGATCGCTGCGACGAGCGCCGCGGGGGCGACCGCGGCGGCGACGAGCACGCTGTGGTGGGCGTTGAAGATGTCGATGCTCGAGAACATGACGGCGCCGAGGATCGCCAGGGCGAACAGGTTGATCAAGGTTTGCGAGACGATCGTGCCGAGCACGACCGGCAGCGTCTCGATCGGGCGCCCGACGCGTCGCGCGACGATCAGCGACCGCGACGGCTCACCAAGTCGAGCGGGCAGCGTCGCGCTCATCAGCACGCCGATGAACGTCCCCTGCATCGCGTCGCTGCGCTTGACTCGCGTGCGCGGCAACGCGGCGCTCAGGATCGCGTGCCAGGCGATGCCGCGGGCGACCATCGCGGCGCACATCAACGCGACGCCGATCACGACCCACGATGGCTGGGAGGTGAGGAGGCTGCTGACGATGCGCGCCGGGCCGATCTGGCGGATCGCGATCGCGGCCGCAAGCATGCCACCGAGCGCGGCCGCGGCGATCAAGGCACGGCGTCCGGCGGCGAGCGCGCGCGCGCGCCGCGAGCGAGTCTCGCGCTCGAGGCTTGGCAGGTAGCGGCGGCGCGGCAGGTGCTGCGCCTGCGGGTCCGCCGAGTGCAGGCCGAGCCGCACTGCGGATCGCTCGGTCCTCGAATCCGGCGCGGGGATCGCGATCGCATCGCTGTAGGCCTCGAGCACCTGCTCGGTAACGCGGGGCCAGGCGTAGCGCTGCGCCGAGGTGATCGCGGCGCGAGACATCGCGGCACGGCGCGGCAGGTCGTAGGCAAGATCAAACAGCAGCGCGGCCAGCGCACTGGCGTCGCCCGGCGGTGTGAGGACACCATCAACGCCGTCGTGCACGACGTCGGCATAGCCCGGGATGTCGGAGGCCACGACGGGAGTGCCCGCGGCGAAGGCCTCGGTCAACACCATGCCGAAGCTTTCGCCGCCCAGCGAGGGAGCGATGAGCAGGTCGGCGGTGCGCAGCATCGCGAGCTTTTGGGCATCGTCGAGCTTGCCCAGGGCGCTGACGCCGCGTGGATCGAGCAGCATCGCCTCGACTTCGCTCGGCTCGGTACCGACTAGCGTCAGCGTCACCGGGACGTGCTCGCGCAACGCCTCGAAGGCGCGCAACGCCACGGGCAGTCCCTTGCGGGCGACAGCCTGACCGACGAACATCAGCCGCAGCGGCCGCGCGGCGCTCGGCAACTCGAAGTCGGCGCGCTCGAGCACCGGTGAGACCTCGACCCCGTTGGGAATCACGCGGTAGCGACCACCGAAGAAGCGCTCGCCCGTCCACGCGGCGGCGTCGGAGACCGCGATGCGCACGCCGAGACGGTTGAAGCGCCGGCTCGCTCCGGCGAGGTTGCCCAGGCCGTTCGTCAGGCGGTTGGTCGAGTAGCAGTGAAACGTGCCGACGAGCGGCAGCGCGCTGGAGGTCAGGACGTCCCAACCGAGTACCGGCGCGATCGGCTCGTGGACGTGCACGACGTCGTAGCCGCCATCGCGCAGCTCCTTGCGTAGCGTCCAGACCGCTCGCGGGGTCATCGCGAGGTTCGAAACCGCTCCGTTTGCGCGAAAGCCAATGGTCCGCCCGAGCGGGACGACATGGCTCGCAAGCTCGCGCGCCTGCGGCCGGGCACCGCGGTGCAGGTGCACGCTGAGCCGGTCGTCGGGATCGACCGGCGTGAGGATGCGCGCGTCGTGTCCGGCGGCGCGGAGATGTTCGGCGAGCGAATCGATGTGACGCGTCACACCGCCGGGGTAGCTCCATGAGTACGGCGAGACGAGCGCGATCCGCATCCCAACGAATCCTACCGCCGCCGCTCATCAGCTCGCCTGGCGCTTCGCCGCCGCTGAGAGGCCTCTGGGCCAGCGTATAATCGCCAGCCCGGCGCCTGCGGAGCAGCAGCTCGCCCGCCCGATGCCATCTCGTCATTTCGTCAAGTACACGTTCGTGAAAGTCGAGCCGGAGTGGCGTCGGCTCGATCCCGCGCGGCGGGCCGAGGACAAGCGGGAGTTCATCGCGGCGTGTGAGGACTTCGGCAGCGATCATCTGCTGCGCTGCTTCTCGACGGTCGGCACTCGCGGCGACGTCGACCTGCTACTGCTCGCGCAGTCGATCAACCTCGAGCGGATCCACGAATTCCACGTCGTGCTCGGCCAAACCGGCCTGATGAAGTGGGCGAGTACCCCCTACTCCTACCTCGCGATGACCAAGCCTTCGGAGTACTCCGAGGAGTCGCGCCTGGAGGTGCGCCCGGCTCACTCCAAGTACCTGTTCGTCTATCCGTTCGTCAAGACGCGCGAGTGGTACACGCTTCCGCGCGATGAGCGCTACCGGATCATGCAGGAGCACATCCGCATCGGCCGCGAGTACCCGAACATCGATCTCAACACGTCCTACTCGTTCGGCCTCGACGATCAGGAGTTCGTGGTCGCCTTCGAGACCGACGAGCCCGCCGACTTCCTCGACCTCGTGCAGCGCCTGCGGAGCACCGAATCCTCGCTCTACACACGGCGGGATACGCCGACCTTCAGCTGCATCGCGATGTCCGTGGCCCGCGCGCTTGCTGCGCTGGATGGCGAGACTGTCGCCGCCGAGCCGCTCTCCGGCGTCGCATGAGTGACGCGACCTACGACACGGGCGACGCCCGCGTCCGGGTCGCGATCATCGGCTCAGGGCCGGCCGGCAGCTACACCGCGGGCCATCTCCTGCGCCACAGCGCGCCCGAGCTGCACATCGACCTGTTCGAGCGACTGCCAACGCCGTGGGGGCTCGTTCGCGCCGGCGTCGCGCCCGATCACCCGAAGATCAAATCGGTCGACAGGATCTTTGAGCGCACCGCGGAGCATGCGCGCCTGCGCTACTTCGGCAACGTCGACTTCGGCGAGCATCTGACGCTCGAGCACCTGCGCCAGCACTACAACGCGATCGTCTACGCCGTCGGCACGCCGGTCGACCGCGCAATGGAGATCCCGGGCGAGGATCTCGACCGTAGCTACGCGGCGACCGACTTCGTCGGCTGGTACAACGGGCACCCCGACTTCCGCGACCTCGAGTTCGACCTCCGCGGCGAGCGCGCGATAGTCGTCGGCGCCGGCAACGTGGCGCTCGACGTTGCGCGCATGCTGCTGCTGACACGCGATGAGCTCGCCAGCACCGACGTCGCCGATCACGCGCTCGAGGTGCTCGCGGCGAGCGCGATCAAGGAGGTGCTCGTGGTCGCCCGTCGCGGTCCGGAGCAGGCCGCGTTCACCAATCCCGAGCTGCTCGAGCTCGGCGAGCTGAGCGCCGCCGACGTCGTCGTCGACGCCGCGGAGCTGGCGCTGGCTGGCGAGGGTCACGATCCGGGCGCCGACGCGACCGCGCGACGCAACGCTGAGATCCTGCAGGAGTACGCCGCGCGCCCGCTGAGCGGCAAGCCGCGGCGGATCGTGCTGCGCTTCCTGCTCTCACCGCTGGCCCTCGAAGGATCCGGCCAGGTCGAGTCGGTGACGCTCGCGCGCAACGAGCTCTATGCCGAGTCCGACGGCAGCCTCCGCGCGCGCGCGACCGATAAGCGCGTCACCGTGGCGGCGCACGCCGTCTTCCGTGCGATCGGCTATCGCGGCAGCGCGCTTCCGGGCGTGCCGTTCGATCAGCACCGCTCGGTGATCGCAAACGAAGGCGGACGGGTCCTCGGCGAGGAGGGCGTGCGGCCCGGCGAATATGTCGTCGGCTGGGCAAAGCGCGGTCCGAGCGGCGTCATCGGCACGAACAAGAAGGACGCCAACGAGACCGTCGACCGACTGCTCGAAGATCTCGCCGCCGGGCGCCTGCTGGCTCCGGCACCGATCGGCGACGCCGCGCTCGAAGCGTTCATCCGCGAGCTCCAGCCGGCCGTAGTTGACTATCCGGGGTGGGCGAGGATCGATCGCCACGAGCGCCAGCTCGGCGAGAGCAGCGGACGGCCCCGCGTCAAGCTGACGCGGATTGCGGAAATGCTCGATGCAGCCAAGCAAAAGTAGGCGGCCGATGGACGCGGCGAGCGCAGCGCTGAGTGCCGCCGACCCGGTGCTCGGAGCGTTGATTGAGCGGCTCGCGCCGACGATCACCCCACTCGAGACGCGCCGGGCGCGCCGGCCCGCGGAGTACTACGCCGGTCTCGTGCGAACGATCTGCGGCCAGCAACTTTCGACGAAGGCTGCGCAGTCGATCTGGCTGCGCCTGCTCGGGCACTTCGGCGGGGAGCCACCGACGCCGCAGACGATCCTTGACGCCGACCCCGAGGAGCTGCGGGCGGCGGCCGGGCTATCGCGGGCGAAGGTGCTCTACCTGCGCTCGCTCGCCGAGCACGTCCTCAGCGGCAGCCTCGAACTCGACCGCCTCCACCAACTCGACGACGAAACCGTGATCTCGGAGCTCGTCGCGGTCAAGGGGATCGGCGAGTGGAGCGCGCACATGTTCCTGATGTTCCAGCTCGCCCGTCCTGATGTCCTCGCACCGGGCGATCTCGGCATCCGCAAGGGCATCCAGATCGCCTACGGGCTCGAAGCGCTGCCGACGCCGGCCGAGGTCATCGCGATCGCCGAGGCCTGGCGGCCCCACCGTACGCTCGCCTGCCACTACCTCTGGGGCGCAATCGACGCCGCGCCACAGTAGAAGGCTCCGCGACCGGGCGCGCGCCCCGCATCGCGCGTCCGTCAAGGACAGGACGGACGGCTTAATGCTGGCGCAAAGACGCCTTCGCCGGGCCTTCACATGGCGGGGGCAGACTGCACCGTGAGCAGGAGAGGAAGAGTCGGAGGAGGAGTGAGCAGGAGGAGGGTGATGCGAGATCTGGACCTCAAAGCGGCCGTGACGTATGCCGCGCACAGCGAGGCAGCACGGGCTGCCCACCGTGACGCTTGTCGCAGCAGGCGAGGACCAGCTACGCAGTCGCCGCGCGACTCACGATGCGTGTTGGGAGACGCGCATCGTGAGTCCACGCGTTCCCCGTGCACGGACGGGAAGAACACGCGTGCGCCACACACGGGCCGCACCGTAAAAATCGCCTGGCGCTAAACCGGCGAGCAGGATGACTCTTGGCCGGCGACCCGGAACGATGAGCCGCAGCCGCAGGCCGCGACGACGTTCGGGTTCTCGACCTTGAAGCCGGCGTCGGTCAGCGCGTCGATGTAGTCGATCTGCGAGCCGTCGACGTACTCGAGCGCCGCCGGCGCGACCAGCAGCTTGAGACCGTGGTCCTCGAAGACGGTGTCCTCGGCGTGCGGCTCGTCAAAGGCGAGCTGGTACTGGAAGCCGGAGCAGCCGCCGCCACGGACCCCGACCCGCAGCCCCGCAGCGCCCGCGTCGGCACCCTGCGCGATGAGGAACTCACGGACCTTGTCGGCGCCTTTATCGGTGATCGTAATCATTGCTTTCGAAAGTATAGCGAGGCCTGATTGCGCGATCAATTGGTCTAAACTTTTCTGCCATGCCTGACGCTGTAGATATCAAATCGCGCATTGAGGCCGCAATTCCTGGGGCTCAAGCGGAGGTTGAGGACTGGACCGGCGGCGGCGATCATTTTCGCGCCACGGTCGTCGCGCCGAGCTTTGCCGGCCTCTCGCGGATCGAACAGCACCGTCTCGTTTACCGGGTCTTCGGCGAGGAGATCGGCGGCCCAATACACGCCCTGTCCCTGACGACACACAGCGAGTGAGGAACAAATGAACGATCAGCAAGACAACCCGATTCGCGAGGCGATCACCACCGCGATCCACGGCAACGAGGTGATCCTGTTCATGAAGGGCACGCCGGAGGCGCCGGCCTGCGGATTCTCGGCGCGAACGGCCGGTGCGTTGCGCTCGCTCGATGTCCCCTTCGCGGCGGTCGACATCCTGCCGGATCCGCGCATCCGCCAAGAGCTTTCGGCGTACTCGCAGTGGCCCACGATCCCGCAGCTGTTTGTCGGCGGCGAGCTGGTCGGTGGCTGCGACATCGTGCTCGAGATGCTGGAAACCGGGGAGCTTGCCGAGCTGCTCGGCGTCGATGGGGCGGCGGAGCCGCTGCCGGCGCCAGCCGTGAGCAACGGCGGCACGCTACAGATCGAGAACCAGCACTGATCGTTGATCGAAGACCGCGACCGAACGGACAGCCGCACCGGCGTCGTCCACATCTACGAGGAGGAAGAGGCTTCGTTTGATGTGGAGCGCCACCGTCCTGACGGGTCCTATCTGTGTGCGACGTTCGGCGGACGCTGGACGCGACGGCCGCGCGACATCGACGGTCCGTCGTTCGAAGGTCTCACGCTCAATGCGGCGCTCTCCTGGGGACGGGCCCGCGCGCCCGAGGTTCAGATCCGCTGGGGACGCGGTGAATACCACAGCGCCGGCGAGCTGAATCCGAGCGGGCTGCCGGAGTGGCCGCCGGCCAACCTGCCGGTGCCGCTGCGCCGCCGCCGGCCGCCGGAGCAGGGTTGGCGCGAGCGAAACGAGGGCGACCCGCCCGTGCAGTGGCGGCTCGAGCTGCTGCTCGCACCGCCAAACCCGCAGCTGCTACGCACGACAAAGCGCTGGGAAGCCGAGCGGCTGATCGAGCTCGCGGCACGCCAGGTCGGCGCCACGCACTGGGATTCAGAGCCGCTGGACGCCCACATCTACCACGACCTCAACAGCGTGCCGCAGATCGGCCTGGCGACGGTGGCCCCGCCGGGCTACCGCCTGCATCTTGCCGTCCGGGCCTCGACGTCCTCGGCTGCCGAGCAGCGCGCGCAAGCACGACTGCCGGAGCTGCCGCGCGGTTGGCGCGTGCGCGCGACTGCCTTTCCCGGCGGCTGAGCGGGCGCGCCGCGCCGGCGCTCGTGGCGTCCTTGCGGGAGCGAGGACGCCACGCCCAGCCCATGTAGTGTCCGGCGCTGATGCGCCCCGTCGCGATCGTCACCGACTCGACCCACTACGTGACGCGGGAGGTGATCGAGCGAGCCGAGATCGCCGAGGTGAGCCTCTATGTCCGGATCGGCGAGGACCAGCGCCGCGAGCTTGACATCACCGATTACGCCGGCTTCTACGGCCAGCTGCGAGCGCTCAGCGAGCTACCGAGCACGTCGCAGCCCTCGATCGGGGATTTCATGAGCGTGTATGAGCCGCTGCTCGCCTCGGGCCACGACATCGTCTCGATCCACCTCTCGGCCGCGCTTTCCGGCACGCACGGCGCCGCCGTCCAGGCGCAGGGGATGCTCCCCGAGGACCGGACCGGCGGGCGCATCGAGGTCTTCGACTCCGCGACCGCGGGCGGAGGCCTCGGCCTTGTGATCCTCGCCGCAGCCGCCGCGGCACGCGCGGGCCGAACCGTCGATGAGGTGCTCGCGCGGGCACGCGAGGCGCGCGAGCACCTGCAGATCTGGTTCTGCCTCGACACGCTCGAATACCTCCAGCGCGGCGGACGCCTCGGGCATGCCCAGGCCTGGATTGGCGGCGCGCTGCAGATCAAGCCGATCCTTTCGGTCGAGTCGGAGATCACGTTGGTCGAGCGCGTGCGCACCTCCGGCCGGGCGCTCGAGCGCATGGTCGAGTACATGGGCTCGCGTCGCGAGGACGGGGCCGACGGCTGGGTCGTGCAGCACATCCAGGCGACCGAGAAGGCGGAGGCGCTGGCTGCGCGCGGGCGCGAGATGTTCGGCTGCGAGCCGGTGTTCGTGTCCGAGGTCGGGCCGGTCATCGGTACCTACACCGGTCCCGGGCTGATCGGCGTCGGAGGTATACCGGCGCGACTGCTGCAGGGCTGAACGCGGTTGGATTGGGTGGCCGCGCCGCGCAGCGCGGGCTGGTCGCGTCGGCCGGCGTTAGCGGCGGCGTTAGCGGCGGCGTTTGCGCTTACGCCCGAAGCCGGTGAGGCCACCACCAGCGAGAAAGCCCGCGATCACCGCGCCGATGATCGCCTCACGACGGTGGACCGTCAGTTGCTTGCGCCAGTTCGTGATCTCGGCAACCTCACCGCGGAGCTTGTCGAGAGACACCGCCAGCGCCTTACGGTTCTCCTCGATCGAGGCGCGAATCTCCTCCGGGCTGCGATCCCCCATCAGCTCTCAACATCCTTCGCGCCGACCGTGTCGCGAATCTTACGCGCCTCGTCGATCGCCATCGCAGGCGTCGGCGGCGTGCCGTGGCGCAGCGCGCGTGCGGCGAGCCAGCCAGCGAGCAGGCCGAGCAAGAGCAGACCGCCGGCGACGACGAAGTAGCCCCAGAAGAACTGGTTGGCGGGGAACAGCTCATACCACGCGAGCCAGGCCAGGCCGTGCAGCGAGAAGTAGAGCGCCGTCAGCACGAACACGCCGGCGGCGACAGCAACGATCGCGCCGGTGACAAGCTTGGTGAGCTTCGCCACCATCTCGGCCTTGGCGAGCTCGATCTCCTCGCGAACGAGCAGCGACGCGCGCTCGGAGATCTCGGCGATCGCCTGAGCGAGATTCTGCGGCTCCTCGGATTCAGCGGGCAAGACGCCGGGCAAGAATCGCAAGGACGAGGCCGCCGGCGAACGCTGCGCCGACAACGAACTCCGGCCGCCCGGCGGCGAGCGCAGAGATCGAGCCGGCCGGCTCGTCGCCGAGGGCGCCAGCAGTGCTCGCGCCATTGCTCGACGCCCCCTGCGCCAAGGGTTCGCTCACTCGGGGGGTTCCTCGTCGAACACACGCCGCCATACCTCGGCAGCGGCGCGGTTTGTGACGATCGTCGCGAGCAAGCCGATTCCCGCGAGGAGGCCCGACCACATCAGTCGCTTCACAGGGTCACCTTCCATTTAGCGCAGTGAATCAGATCGCTCCGAATCGGGCCTCGCGCGTCAACGATCGGCGGTTTCTCCGGCTGGCCAAACGTAGGCTTGTGGGCGACGATTCGCCAGCGACGGCAACTCGGCACGGACCTGCTCGAGTCGCGCGAGGTCAAGATCGGCGGTGATCTGGCAGACGCCGTCGGAGGCCTGCGCCAGCACGACCCCCCAGGGATCGACGATCAGCGAACGCCCGCCGCTGCGCAACCCTGGCGCGTGGCTGCCGATTTGGTTGGCGGCGATCACGAACGCCTGGTTCTCGATCGCCCGCGCGCGCAGCAGAACCTCCCAATGCTCGCGCGTGGTGGCGAGCGTGAACGCCGACGGCACGAGCAGGACGCGGGCTCCGCGCAACGCCAGGATCCGGTAGAGCTCGGGAAAGCGCACGTCGTAGCAGATCGTCATGCCCAGTCCGATGCCCGCGGCGCTGTGCGAGAGGACGATCTCCTGGCCGGCCTGCTCGTGCGCGGACTCCTGATACTCGACGCCGTCGACCGTCACATCGAACATGTGGATCTTGCGGTAGATCGCGCGGATCTCGCCGTCTGGACCAACGTGCACCGAGGTGTTGGCGAGGCGTCGAGGGTGCTCGCCGTTGTCGGTGGCGTCGTTGATCCCGTCGTTCTCGCGGAGCTCGCAGATCGAGCCGGCGACGAGGTCGATCGCAAGCTCGCGCGCCGTGTCGCGCGCCCATTGGATCGCCGGGCCATCAAGCCTCTGGGCGCCGGCTTGAAGCTGGTCGGCCGTCCCGAGCACGCTCCACTTCTCGCCCAGAAGAACGAGAGTGGCACCGTCGGCGGCTGCGGCGCGGGTCAGCCGGTCGGCCTGCTCGAGGTTGGCGCTCCAGTCCGCGGTCGAGTTGAGCTGCACCGCGCCGACGCGCCAGGGCGCAGAGTCGGCGGTCTGCTGCCGCCGCGAGCTCATTGGTCGCGCGCGCCTGCCAGCGGCGCCGTGGCCCCGTGCCGCCCGCGCCGGTTGAGCTCAGCGTAGAGCGTCTTGATCTCGTCGAAGATCGCGTCGGCCACCTCCTGCTGGCGCTCGCGGCTCGGCTCGGGCTCGACTGCGAAGCGGATTGGGGCGCCGTAGGCGATGCTCACCGCCGGGAAACGCAGACGCTTCCAGTTGCGGATCTTCGACGAGCCGACGATCGCCACCGGCACCACCGGCGCGCCGCTTTCGAGTGCTAGCCGTCCGACGCCGGGCCTCGCGCGGGGCTGTAGCTCGCCCGTCCGCGATCGCCCGCCCTCGGGGTACATTGCGACGACGACGCCGCCGCCGAGGATCGCCTCGGCGGTGATGAATGTCTCCTCGTCACGCGCGCCACGGCGCACCGGGAAGACGCCGCCCTGCACGAAGACCCAGCCCATGGCGCCCTTGAAGAGCTGCGACTTGGCCATGAAGCGGACCTTGCGTCGCAGATAGGAGCCGAGCAGGAAGTGGTCCATGAAGGAGAAGTGGTTGGCAGCGAGGATCACGGCACCGCGCTCCGGCACATTCGCCACGTCGAGCGCACGGGCGCGCAGCAACACGTAGGCGTAGACCGAGGTCACGAGACGCACCAGTTCGTAGACGAAGCTCGGCTCGTGCGTGCGCGCGCGCTCGTGGAAGCGATCGAAGTACTCCTTCGGGCGCGGGTCGGCGTAAACCTGTTCCTTTATTTCTGCAAGCTCTGCGCTGATTGCGCCACCTCCGCGCACGACGTTGCGCGCAGCTTAGAACCTCTCAGCGGCGGACCGCGTACACGGCGCCAAAGTCGATCAGCTGGCGGGCGCGGTGGGCAAAGCCAGCTGGGGTGCGCCCGGTGCTGCGATGGGCGAGATCGAGTGAAATCTCGAGCACGGTGCCACCGTAGCGCAGCGTGTCGATCGTCATCGCGAGCTCCATGCCGAAGCGTGGGGCGAACGGAAGGGCGGCGAGGAGCGTCGCGCCATTGAGCGCGCGCTGGCCTGAGATCGGTGCCGCGAGCTCGGCGGCGGCGCAGCGGCGGAGCACGGCTCGGGCGAAGCCAAGTGCGATGCCAAAGCCGCCGCCGCTCGGACGCGCGAAGACCGCGATCGCGAGATCGGCCGCGCCGCCCGCGACGGCGTCTCGCAGTGCCACGAGGAGCGCGGCGCTCGTGCCGAGGTCGGCGTCAGCGAACACGTAGGTCGCCGACTCGCCGCCGAGCTCGAGCGCTCGTCTGGCGGCAAGCGTCGCCGCGCCGCCCTTGCCGCGCCGGCGGCCGTCGCCGACCACCTCGACGCCGCACCCGCGGGCGAGCGTGGCGGTTCCATCGCGCGAGCCGTCGTCGCCGAGCACGATCGGCGCAGCGGGGAAGGCCTCCGCGAGCGCCGCCAGCGTCGCGGCGATGCCCGGCGCCTCGTTGCGCGCGGTGACGATCACAATCGTCGCCGGGGCCGTGTCGGCGTCGCGAGCTATTGTGCCCTCCGGCAGCGCCCAGCCGAGGTAAGACGATGACCAAGATCGAGGCTCATATCAGCGGTGTCGTGTGGAGGATCGCCTGCGCCGTCGGTGACGACGTCGAGGAGGGCGACACCGTAGCGATCCTCGAGTCGATGAAGATGGAGCTGCCCGTCGAAGCCGAGGAAGGTGGGCGGGTGAGCGAGATTCTCTGCGAGGAGGGTCAGTCCGTCAACGAGGGCGACGCACTGATCGTGCTGGAGTAGCGCTGGCGCTCCGAGGGCGGCCCGAGGCGGCCGCCTCTTGTCCACGTCAAGCCGTAGGGTTCACCCCTCACCGATGCCGCCACTGATCACACGCGAGGAGGCACTGCGCCTCGGCCGGATCGTCAGTCACGCCGAGATCGAAGAGCTCGTGGAACGGGCCTGGGAGGCTCGCGTCGAGCGTTTCGGCGATTCGACGGACATGTGCTCGCTGGTGAACGCGAAGTCGGGCGGCTGCGCCGAGGACTGCGGCTTCTGCGCCCAATCGCGTCACGCGGACGCCGATACGCCAATGCACGCGATGATGGAGCCCGAGCAGATGCTCGCGCACGCCTACGCGGCCGAGGCCGCCGGCGCGCACCGCTTCTGCATGGTCGCCCAAGGCCAGGGTCTGTCCAAGCGCGATTTTGGGAAGGTGCTCGAAGGCGCGCGCCTCGTCGCGGAGCACACCAACCTCAAGCGCTGTGCGTCGATCGGCCACATGTCCGTGGAGCGCGCTAAGCAACTGCGCGAGGCCGGCATCCAGCGCGTTCATCACAACGTCGAGAGCGCCTCGAGCTACTACCCCGAGGTCTCCGAGACGGTGCGCTACGAAAGCCGCCTGCGCACGATCGACGCGGTTCGCGAAGCGGGCCTCGAGACCTGCGTCGGCGGGATCCTCAACCTCGGCGAGACCGAGGAGCAAAGGGTCGAGATGGCCTTCGAGCTCGCCGCGATCAACCCCACGAGCGTGCCGATCAACCTGCTGATCCCGCGCCCGGGCACGAAGTTCGGAGAGCGCGAGGTGATGGAGCCGTGGGAGGCCGTCAAATGGGTCGCGATCTTCCGCCTGATCCTGCCGGACGCGCTGTTCCGCCTGTGTGGCGGGCGGATTGAGAACCTCGGCGAGCTGCAGGGTCTGGCGGTGAAAGCAGGCCTCAACGGCGTGATGATGGGCAACTTCCTCACGGCGCTCGGCGCCGAACCCGAGGAGGACCGGGCGATGTTCGAGGAACTCGGGCTGAACGTCGCGCGCCAGCCGGACAACGGCACCAACCCGCGTCCGGACAACCGTTCGGGCTGGCTCGAGGGCGAAACGCCGAACGTGATCGAGGAGCACCTCGCGGTCAGCCCGCCCGTGTCGCTGGACGTGCGTTTGTGGGATCCCTCGACGCAGCTGCACTATGCCGGCAGGCGCAAGACGCGCAGTCGCCGCCCGCCGACGCCGCCGCGCGTGACGGAGCCGGCGCCGTGAACGACATCGAGGCGGCGCTCGAGGAGCTCCGAGACCTCGGCCTGTATCGCTCGACACGCCTGATCAGCGGCCCGCAGGGCCCGCAGGTGCTGCTGGACGGCCGGCCTGTGCTGCTGCTGTGCTCGAACAACTATCTCGGTCTAGCCGACCACCCGCGCGTCCGCGAGGCGGCCGCTGACGCGGCGATGCGCTGGGGCGTGGGCGCCGGCGCCTCACGCCTGGTGTCCGGCACGATGACGATTCACGGCACGCTCGAGGAGCGGCTGGCGGAATTCCAGTCCCGCGAGAGCTGCGTTCTGTTTGGCTCCGGCTATCTCGCAAACGTCGGTGTGATCTCAGCGCTCGCCCGTCGCGACTCGATCGTCTTCTCCGACGCGCTCAACCACGCATCGATTGTCGATGGCTGCAGGCTGGCGCGGGCGGAGACGTTCGTCTACCAGCACTGCGACCTCGATCATCTGGCGTGGGGCCTCGAGAAGGCTCCGCCCGGCTGCGTCATCGTCACCGATTCGCTGTTCTCGATGACCGGCGATTTGGCGCCGCTGAGCGGAATCGTCGAGCTTGCTGAGCGCCATGGCGCACGCGTCGTCGTCGATGAGGCGCACGCAATCGGCGCAATGGGACCGGGCGGTCGGGGGGCCCTCGCCGAAGCCGGTCTCGAGGACCGCGTGGATGTGATCACGGGCACGCTCGGCAAGGCACTCGGCTCTTACGGCGCCTTCGCTTGCGCCTCGAGCGAGATCGTCGCCTACCTCGTCAACGTCGCGCGCACGCTGATCTTCTCGACCGCTCCGCCACCCCCCGCGCTGGCCGGCGCGCTCGCCGCGCTCGAGTTGCTCGTCGAGCAGCCACGCCGAGTTGAGAAGCTGCAAGCGAACGCCGCGCTGATGCGCGCCGAGTTGACGAGCGCCGGGGCCGAGGTTCCCGCCGGGCGCACGCAGATCATCCCGCTCGTGATCGGCGACGCCGAGGCCACGGTTGCCGTGAGCGTCGCGGCGCTGGCACACGGCGTTTTCGTGCAAGCAATTCGCCCGCCAACGGTGCCGGCCGGAGGCTCGTTGCTACGCGTGACGCTCATGGCATCGCACACTGCGAGCGAGCTCACGCGCGCCGCGGGCGTGATCGCCGCCGCGATACGCCAGACTCGGATGGGCTTTGCATCGGCCGATCCCGGGGAGTCGAGCAAGAAGAAGCGCAAGCGTTCGCGCGACGACGGCGACGCCGCGGTCGCTCACGCCGCCTAACCTCCGCTCGGGGCCGTGACACGCGCCTGCTTCGTCACGGCGACCGACACAGGCGTCGGTAAGACGATCCTGACCGCGACGATCGCCGCTGGACTCCTTGCGGACGGCGTCGATGTAAAGGTGCGCAAGCCGGTACTCACCGGCGCCGCGGAGCCGCCCTCGCACCGCCGACCGTCGATGACCCAGGACCTCAGTCAGCTCCCCGACCACGAGCTGCTCGGGGCTGTCAGCGGCGAGCGGCCAGAGGACGTGTCTGCGGCCCGCTACGAAGCCCCGGTCGCGCCGCCGCTCGCGGCTGAGCTGACGGGACGTCCGCTCGAGCTCGAGGAGATTCTCGACTCGCTGCGCGCGGCGGCAGCGGCCGCCGGAGCGATCGTGATCGAGGGGATCGGCGGTCTGCTCGTGCCGCTGGCCGCGTCCTGGGACGTCCGCCGCCTGGCGCAGGAGCTCGGCTGGCCGGTGATCGTTGCCGCCCGCTGCGGACTCGGGACCATCAACCACACGCTGCTCACGCTCGAGGCGGCGCGGCACGCGGCGCTCGACGTGCGCGCTGTCGTGCTGACACCGTGGCCTGGCGCCCCCGACGCGGTCGCGCGTTCAAACCGCGATCTGATCGCGCGCCTCGGCGAGGTCGAGGTCGCGACGCTTCCGGCGCTTTCGGCGATCACGCGAGCGGCGCTCGCGGAGGCCTCAGCGGCGCTTGCTTACGAACCCTGGCTCGCGGCGGCGTAGGGGAGCTGCGCGGGTCGTGGGCGCCGCAGTCGCGCCGCGGGGCGTAGCGGCATCAGTCGCCGGCGGCGCCGGCGCGCGAGCAGTCGTGCGATCGTCAACCCTGCGATCGCACCGCCGGCGATCGCGACCAGCGGTAGGCGGTGGTCGTCGATCGGTTGGAATCGGGCACCCTCGGGTCCGATCTCTATGAAACCGACCGGGCGCGCTTCGATCGCACCGCCGCCACCGGCGCCCGTCGGGCCCTCCGGCTCGAGATCGCCAGCGGCCTTGCCGAAGCCGAAACCGCCGGCGCTGCGGACGCTCGCGACGGTGATGACAGTGCGTCCGCTGAGCTCGATTGGCTTGCCGTAGCAGAGCTTGGCGCCGGTCAGCCGCAGGAGAGCCTGGCGCACACCCGGCAGGTCGATCTGGCCCGCGTTCGCGCGCCGATCGGGGTCAGACTTGTCCTTCCTGCGCGACGGCACGCCGTCCCCGTCCTTATCGCGTGAGGAGCTCATCGCGAAACGATCACCGAGCCCTCAGTCCTCGTAGGGTGTGAAGTCGCGCTTGCGGGCACCGCACACCGGGCAAAACCACGTGTCCGGAATGTCCTCAAATGCCGTCCCGGCTGGGATACCACCGTCGGGGTCGCCGGTCTCGACCTCGTAAATGTAGCCGCAGGATTCGCAGATCCAACGTTCGATCGTCTTGGTCACCAAGAGTGAAAGCTTACCCCCGGCGATCCCGGCGAGATGATCAAACCTCGACGAGGTCGTGCCGCCCAGCGGCCTCGAGCTGCGCCTTGTAGCGGGGTATGACCGCCTTGACCAGCGGCGCGAGCTTGAGGATCTTCGCCACCGGGCCCGTGGTCTTGATCTGGCCCCGCGCGAGCGCGAAGGTGACGTTGACCTTGCCGAGCCAGAAGCGGTGTGCGAGGTCGGCGTCCATCGCCATCACGACCTCGGGTTGGAGCTCGCTCTGCGCGAAATCGACCTGCAGCGGCTCCGCCGGTAATAGCTTGATCGTGATCTGCGACGCCGGTTTGCGGCACTGATACTGCACGATCGTGTTCGCCTCGGCGAACCTCGGCGCCAGCTCCTCGTCGGCCAGCAGGTCGACGAAGAGCGCTCCGAGGTAGCGGTAAACCTCTTGCTCGTCTTTGAAGTAGGGCACGATGAGATCCGCGGCTCGGAGGGCGCGCGCCGCGGCGCCAGTCTAGTCCTGCTGCCCGCTTCAGGAGGCGAGCGGTGCCGACTCCTCGTCGCGGATCACGTGTAGCACCGCGTTGATCAGCGCGAGGTGGGTGAAGGCCTGGGGGAAGTTTCCGAGGTGACGGCCACTGCGCGCATCGAGTTCCTCAGCGAACAGGTCCAGCGGCGATGCGTGCGCGAGCAGCCGCTCGCACATCGCCCGGCCACGAGCCCGCTCGCCGATCTCGAGCAGCGCCGAGACCATCCAGAAAGAGCAGATCAGGAAGGTGCCCTCCGCCGCACCACCAAGACCGTCGTCGGTCTGATCGGTCCGGTAGCGGAGGATCAACCCCTGCTCGCCGAGCTCGCGTTCAATCGCGAGCACGGTGGCGCGCACGCGCGGGTCCTCCCCGGGCAGGAACCGCACGAGCGGAATCAGCAGATTCGACGCGTCGAGCGCAACCGTGTCGTAATGCTGGACAAAGACGCCGCGCTCATCGACGCCGCGATCGCAGACATCGGCGTGGATGTCGTTCGCGACCGCGCGCCAACGGTCGGCGAGCGAGTCGCGCCCGCGCCGCGCAGCGAGTCGGGCGGCGCGGTCGAGCGCGACCCAGCACATCAGCTTGGAGGAAACGTAGTGCGCCGGATCGCCGCGCGACTCCCAGATCCCGTGGTCGGGCTCACGCCAGACCGCAGCCGCGCGTTCGGCCTGCGCATCGATCACCGGCCACAGGCGCTGCGAGTTGTGCCCGTACTGCTTGGTGTGCACGTAGAGCGAGTCGAGGACCGCGCCGAAGACATCGTTCTGGCGCTGCTCGTAGGCGGCGTTGCCAACCCGAACGGGCCGCGATCCCTCATAGCCAGTCAGGTGGTCGAGCTCCCGCTCGGGTAGGTCGCGCTCGCCGCCGATCCCGTACATGATCTGCAGCGAGCCGTCGGGGTTGCGCTCGAGGTCGGCAACGTACTGGATGAAGTCGTCGGCCTCCCAACTCAGGCCGAGCGCGCTGAGCCCCCAGAGGGTGAACGTCGCGTCGCGCATCCAGGTGTAGCGGTAGTCCCAGTTGCGCTCGCCGCCCGGCGTCTCGGGCAGTGACGTCGTCGCTGCTGCGACGATCGCTCCGGTGGGCGCGTAGGTGAGACCCTTCAAGACCAGCGCCGATCGCTGCAGCTGCGCGCGCCAGCGATGGTCCGGGAAACGACCCGTGTCGAGCCAGTTGCGCCAATACTCGGCCGTCACCTCGAGGCTCTTTGCGGCCTCCTCAAAGCTGTGCGGACCGTCCAGCTTGCGCGACCAAGACAGCGTGCAGAAGCGGCGATCACCTTTGACGAGGCGGTGGCGCGCCCGCGCCGAGCCACCTTCGAGCCCGAGGCGCAGATCGCTTACCAGTCGCAGCGTGCGGCCGCTGCCGGTCGCATCGAACGCCTGGGGGTCACCTTCGACCGGGCTCCACACGCCGGCGATCCGCCCGTAGTCGAACATCGGCTCGCAGAGCAACTCGACCTGGATCGTGCCGTGGAAGCATTCGATCGTGCGAACCAGCACGTGGTAGGCGTCATGCTCAGCGGGCGGACGCGTGTGGGCGGTTGCCGCGCCCATCTCGCGCTCACGCCAGTGGCCGACGATCAGCGCGTCACGTACGACGGCCCAGCCCGTGGGGGTTTGCCATGTCGTCTCCAAAACGTTGGTGCCAGGCTCGTAGCGCCGACCAGCAGGCACACCCATGCCGGCTGGACCGAGGCGGAAGCCACCCGCACCGCGGTCGAGGATCGCCGCAAACACGCTCGGCGAGTCAAAGCGCGGCGGGCAAAGCCACTCGACCGTGCCGTCCGGGGCGACAAGCGCAGCGGTGTGACAGTCCGAGAGGAACGCGTAGTCGGCAATCGGGGGAAACGGAGAGCTGCGAGCAACGCGATCGTCAAACGGCGTCGCGGTTGGGCGCGGCCGGGCCCATGGATCCATGGCGCCAGCGCGTCGCAGCGCAACCACGTTTTCGGCGCCCTCGGCGCCGGCCGTCGTCGCGGTCTCAGGCACGTCGAGCTCGGACATCTACTTGAACGATTGCACGGAAGACCGCCCCGCGCAGCAGGCGCACGTTACTTTTCAGCCTCCGCTTTCGATCACGTGCGTGACGGCATTGATCAAGGCGAGGTGGGTAAAGGCCTGGGGGAAGTTCCCGAGGTGGCGCCCGCTACGCGCGTCGAGCTCCTCGGCATAGAGTTGTAACGGAGAGGCGTGGGCGAGCAGCTGCTCGCAAAGTTCGCGCGCTCGGTCGCGCTCGCCGATCTCGCTCAACGCCGAGACCATCCAGAACGAGCAGATCAGAAACGTGCCCTCCTCGCCGTGTAGACCGTCGTCGGTCTCGTCGACGCGGTAGCGCAGCACGAGCCCATGGTCGTTCAGCTCGTCGGCGATCGCGAGCACGGTGGCGCGCACGCGCTCATCATCAGCCGGGAGGAAACGCACGAGCGGCACGAGCAGGTTCGAGGCGTCGAGCGCGTCGGTGTCGTAGTGCTGGACGAAGACGCCGCGCTTATCAACGCCCCGCTTGAGGATGTCGGCATGGACCTCATCCGCGACCTCCTGCCAGCGCCGCGCGAGCTCGGGCTCGCCGCGCAGCTCCGCGAGGCGGGCGCCGCGGTCGAGCGCCACCCAGCACATCAGCTTCGAGGACACGTAGTGCTGCGGCGCGCCGCGCGCCTCCCAGATTCCCTGGTCGGGCTTGCGCCAAACGCGCCGTGCCCCCTCGACCTGATCGGTCAGCACCGGCCAAAGACGATCCGGGATGTGGTCGTGGCGCTTGGTGTGCAGATAGACGGAGTCGAGAACCGCGCCGAAGACGTCATTCTGGCGCTGGTTGTAGGCACCGTTCCCCTTGCGGACCGGACGCGCGCCCTCATAGCCTTTGAGATGGCGCAGCGTCGTTTCGCGCAGGTTCCGCTCGCCGCCGATCCCGTACATGATCTGAAGCGAGCCGTCCTTGTTGCGCTCGAGATCGGCGAGGTACTCCATGAAGTCGTTGGCCTCCCAATCGAGGCCCAGGGCGTGCAATCCCCAGAGCGTGAACGTAGCGTCGCGCATCCAGCAGTAGCGATAGTCCCAATTGCGCTCGCCGCCGGGCGTTTCCGGTAGCGACGTCGTGAGCGCCGCGACCATTGCGCCGGTCGGCGCGTAGGTGAGCCCCTTCAAAACCAGTGCCGAGCGTTGTAGGTAGGCCCGCCACGGGTGGTCGGGGTAGCTGCCGGCAGCGAGCCACTCACGCCAGAAGTGCGATGTTCGCGTGATGTGCGCGTCAGCCTCGTCCCAAGTCCAAGGCCCGGATGGGGCGGGCACCCAGGTGAGCGCACAGAACCGCCGCTCGCCTTCGCGCAGAGTGTGACGGGCGTGGGCGTCCGCGCCCTCGATGCCCAGCCGCATGTCGCTCATCAGCCGCATGGTCGTGGTGCCGTCCGTGGCGTCGAGCACATACTCGGGCTCCTCCTCCGACGCGGTCCAGCGAGCAGGCACGCGGCCGTAACAGAAACGGGGCCCACACACCAGCTCGAGCGCAACCTCCCCCTGGAGGCACTCGACCGTCCGCACCAGCATGTGGTCGGCGTCATGGTCGGTCGGCGGGCGGGTGTACGGCTGTCGGGCCTCGTGATCGGAGTGCCAGTCGCCGATCGTCAAAGCATCGTGGACGACCGCCCACCCGGTGGGGGTCATCCAGGTCGTCTCGAGCACGTTGGTGCCCGGTATGTAGCGCCGGCCGGCGGGGACGTCCACGCCGTAGGGAGCAAGACGAAAGGCTCCGGCGCTGCGGTCGAGCAACGCGCCGAAGACACTTTCGCCATCAAAACGCGGCAAGCAGAGCCACTCAACGGAGCCGTCGGGTGCGATCAATGCGCCTGTGTGGCAGTCCGAGAGGAACGCATACTCGGCGATCGGCGGAAACGGCGAGCTACCATTCCATCTAGCCTGTGTGGCGGCCACAGTGGACGCCGCGGTCTGCCCGCGAGTGCTGCGGCGGCCAGTGCTGGCGCGCGGCGCAGGTGGCGTCGCCGAGGTTGTCCGTCGGCCCGCAGACTGCGGTTTGCGGCGTGGCGGCGGCATCAATGGCGAGCCTACCGCGGCGCGCGGATACCGGAACTTCAGCGATCCAGACGCGTTAGAGTCGGTAACGGACCGAGAGGAGCGAAGTGGAAGCATCAGCCCTCCCACGACGCAACCACGCCAGCCGGGCGAAGCGCTCGACTGCATTTCTGCGTCTGCGCACCGACGAGCAGCTTGTGTCGCTCTTCCGCGCCGGTTCTGATGACGCCTTCGGGGTAATCCATGACCGCTACCACGCGCGGCTGCTCGCGTACTCACGCCAGATGCTGCGCGACTCGGCAAGCGACGCCGAAGACGCCCTTCAGGATGTGTTCGTGCGTGCGTTCAAAGCACTGCGCGCAAGCAACCGGCCGGTCCTGCTGCGCGCCTGGCTGTACCGGATCGCGCACAACCGCTGCATCGACGAGCTTCGCCGTCCACTGCCTGTCGCTACCGAGCTGGATGCCGAGGGCGCTCCCACGCTAGCGGCAGCGAAGGCGCAGGAGCCAGCGGCGGTTGCCGAGCGTAGTGAGGCGCTCGCGCGGCTGGTCGCCGACGTTCAGACGCTGCCGCCGCCGCAGCGCTCGGTCTTGCTGATGCGCGAGCTTCAGGGCCTCAGCTACCGCGAGCTTTCGGACACGCTCGGAATCTCCGTGCCGGCGGTGAAGTCGCTGCTGTTGCGCGCCCGTACCGGACTCGTCGACCTCAAGGTGGCGCGGGACGCGCCGTGCGAGCACATCCGCCACGAGCTCGCCGGCGCTGCCGACCGCGGAGTGCGGATGAGTGGGCACTCCCGGCGCCACATTCGCGAGTGTGGTGCGTGTCGCGCCTACCACCGCGAGCTGCGCGGACTGCACAAGCAGCTTGCTGCGCTCACGCCATCGGGCCCGCTCGCGCAGATTGGCTTGCTTTTCGGCTTTAGCGGCACCTCCAGTGCGGGTGCGGGCGCTGGGGCAGGCGCGAGCGCCGGCGGCGGCATTGCGGCTGGCGGCGGCATCGCGGCTGGCGGCGGCGCGAGCATTATCGGTGGCGTGACCGCCGCCACAGCGGTGAAACTCGCAGCGGTCATCGCGGTGGTCGCGGCGATCGGGACCGCGGGTCAGGCCGCGCTGGCGCCGCCCGTAACTACTCCGGCGCACACCATCACCGGCGAACGGCTGCCCGCCGACGCGCGCCAGCTCACGCAACTGACCGGCGCGGCAGTTGCGCCCTCGCCGGCTGCCGTCAATGCCGGTCTCGGCGGCTCCGGCACAGCCGCCGGCGGCGCACCGGGCAGTTCTGGGGCAGCCCTCGGTGCGACGGGGGCGAGCGGCGCAAGCGGCGCCATTGGCGCGAGCGGGACGACCGGGGTGACCGGCACAACCGGAACGAGCGGCGCAAGCGGCGCAAGCGGCGTGACCGGGACGAGCGCCGCGGGCGGTGGTGGAGCGATCGGTGAAGGCAGCACGAGTGGCGCGAGCGGCTTCGCGTCGACGACCACCGCGACTCTCGGTGCGAGCGGACCGACCGCGACAGATGCCAGCGCGGCGTCCGCAGGTAGCAGCGGCGATAGCGGGACGAGCGGCAATAGCGGGACGACCGGCGATACCGGGACAAGTGGCAGCGTGATCAGCGGGACGAGCGCGACTTTCAAGAGCAGCGGGTCGACCGGCGCGACCCTCAAGAGCAGCGGGTCGACCGGCGCCACCGGCAGCGACACACACCACAAGAGTCACCGCCGGGTGCTGACGGGACTCATCCCGGCCGCGTCTACGTCACCAACCGGCGCTTCGTGATCGCTTAGAGCAGCAGGCCGGCAGGTCGCTCGAGCCGCTTACGCACGGTGCCGAGAAACTCCGCTGCCTCGGCGCCGTAGACGATGCGGTGATCCGCCGAGATCGTCAGTTCCATCACTCGTCCGACGCCGATGCTGCCGTCCGCTCGTACGATCGGCCGCGGACTCGCCGCGCCAACCGCGAGGATCGCCGCCTGCGGTGAGTTGATCACAGCGGTGAACCTTGCGACACCCAGCATCCCGAGATTCGAGACGGTGAAGGTCCCGCCGGCGAGGTCCGCGGGGGCGATCGTGCCGTCGCGCACCTGCGCGGCGAGCGCACGAGTCTGGCTCGCTATCTCGACAAGCGATTTGACGTCGGCATCGAAGACCGTGGGCACGACCAGCGTTTCCTCGCCCGCGACGGCGACGCCGATGTTGATCCGCGAATACCGCTCAAAATGCCCGTCCACGTAGGAGGCGTTGACGTTCGGATGCGCGGCCAGCGCTATCGCACACGCCTTGACCACCAGATCGTTGACCGAGGGCAATGGCGAGCAGACGTTCCGCAACTGCTCACGCAACTCGAGTGCCGGATCGGCGTTGACTTCGACGCTAACGGTGAACTCGGGGATCGTCGCTTTGGCGCTTGCCATGCGACGAGCTATCAGCTGCTGCGTTCGCGTCGGCTCGGCGATCGTGACCTCGCCCTTCGCACCAAGCGGACCGGCGCCCTCGCTGGGCACGGCCACTGGCGGCGGCGCACCCGGCACGCCGGCGCTCGCGCCGACGACGTCGGCCTTGACGATGCGCCCGTCGGGTCCGCTGCCGCTGATTGTCGCGAGATCGAGGCCGCGTTCGCGGGCGAATCGTCGCGCGACGGGCGAGGCTTTGATGCGACCGGACTCGCTGACCGCCAGGGCGCCAGTCGGTGCGCCCGCGGGGGTATCCGGCTCGTCGGCCTCACGGCTACCGTTGGCGACAGGGCTCGGCTGCGCGGCAAGCGCTGGCTCGGCAGCCGGCGCTGGCTCAAGCGCCGTCTTGGCGTCGCTCAGCAGATGGGCGATCGTTGAGCCGATAGCGCGCGTGTCGCCTTCGGCCGCAACGATCTGCAGAAAGCCGTCGGCGTCGGCCTCGTAGGTCACCGTGGCCTTGTCGGTCTCGATGTCCGCGAGCGGCTCACCGACACGCACCTCGTCGCCGGACTTCTTGAGCCACTTGATGATCGTGCCCTCCTCCATCGAGTCGGAGAGGCGGGGCATTACGATTTCGCTCACGCGCGCAAGCCTAGCGTCGCGAGCACCGCAGCCTCGATTCGATCGGCGCCGGGGAGCGCGGCCGTCTCGAGCTCCTTGGCGTAGGGAAGCGGCACCTCAGCCATCCCAACGCGCTCGACCGGAGCATCGAGCTCATCGAAGCACGCCTTTTGAATCCGCGCTGCGAGCTCCGCGGTCACGCCGTAGGTGGGCCAACCCTCCTCGATACAAACCGCGCGGTTGGTCTTCGCTACCGAAGCTACGACGGTGTCGACATCGAGCGGGCGCAGCGAGCGCAGATCGACAACCTCAGCGTCCACACCGTGATCACGAGCCAACGCTTCGGCGACGTGAAGTGCACGAACAGTCGCGTAGGAGTGCGCGACCAGCGTGATATCGCTGCCGGTGCGAGCGACGTTGGCGAGACCGATCGGCGTCAAGAACTCGGGGTCCAGCGGCACCGCACCGCGCTCCTTGTAAATCGCCAGGTTCTCGACGAGCAACACGGGGTCATCGTCACGGATCGCCGACTTCAGCAGGCCCTTGGCGTCGGCGGGTGAGGCGGGTGCGAGCACCTTGAGTCCGGGCGTTCCAGCGAACCAAACTTCGAAGGATTGAGAGTGCTGCGCTGTGAGCTGATTGCCAGCGCCGTTGGGCGTGCGGATCACGAGCGGACAGCGGACCTCGCCGCCAAACATCGCGCCGATCTTTGCGGCGTGATTGACCACCTGGTCCATCGCCACGAGGAGGAAGTTGATCGTCATGATCTCGACCACCGGACGCTCACCCAGCATCGCCGCGCCGACCCCGGCGCCGACGAACCCTTCCTCAGAGATCGGCGTGTCGCGCACCCGCTCGGGGCCGAACTCCTCGAGCAGACCAGCGGTCACCTTGTAGGCGCCGTCGAAGACGCCAACCTCCTCCCCCATGATGAAGACGTGCTCATCGCGTTGAAGCTCCTCGCGCAGGGCGAGCCGCAGCGCGTCGCGGTAGGTCATGACCTCCGAGGCGCTTGCGAGCGCATCCGCCGTTTCCTCGCGAACGACGGTGTCGGTCCTGCTCATTCGCCGAGTCCCCCCGCGAACACCAATTCGCGCTCACCGAACGGGGCACCCGCGAGCATCCGTGCAAACTGCGCCGCGCTGCCCGGCGCGTACATGCCCCGCGCCAGCTCGCTGACGGGAGGCGGCGGGCTCGCGAGCGACGCGGCAATGGCTGTAGCAACGCTCTGATCGACCTCGAGCGCGATGGCATCGAGCTCATCGTCGCCAACCCCCGTTTCGCTCAGCAGCGCACGCACGCGGTTGAGCGGGTCGTGCTTGACATGCTCAGCGATCTCTTCGCTCGTGCGATAAGCCAGCCCGGGGTCAGCCACCGAATGCCCGCGGTAGCGGTAGGTGACGAGCTCGAGCACGGCGGCCTGGCGGTCGTTGCGCGCCCCTGACAGCAGAGTCGACGCGGCCTCGATAACTGCGAGGAGGTCATCACCGTCGACGCGTTCGGCGGGCAGACCGAAGGCCGCCGCGCGGCGATGCAGGTCGGTCACCGCCGAGGCCCGCTCGACACTGGTTCCCATCCCGTATTCGTTGTTCATCACGAGGAAGACCACGGGCAGCCGCCACACCGCGGCAAGGTTGAGCGACTCGTGCCAGGCACCCATATTGACGGCACCGTCGCCAAGCTCGCACAAGACGCACTGCTGGCGCTTCTGACGGACGAGGCCGAGCGCGAGACCGGTCGCAATCGGCAGCTGGCCCGCGACGATCCCCCAGCCACCGTAATAGCCGACGGCCACGTCAAGAAGGTGCATCGAGCCGCCACGACCGTGCGCGCAACCGCCCGAGCGTCCAAACAGTTCGGCCATCACCGCCTCCGGCGGAACGCCGCGAGCCAGCGCGAAACCGTGGCAGCGGTAGCCGGTGACGAGCAGATCCTCGGCGTCCAGCGCATACGTCGCACCGACCGTCGCCGCTTCCTGGCCGGAGGAGAGGTGGCAATAGCCGCCGATCCGCGCCGCCTTGTACTCGCGCTCAGCGGCCGTCTCAAAGACGCGGATCAGCAGCATCTGCTCGTAGAGCTCCCGCAGCTTCGCGTTGGAAATCGCCATCAGGCCTGGTCCTCCTCGAAGTAGTCGGGGTGCTGCTCGCGGATCGCGGGCACCGCCGAGAGCACCATCCGCAGATGATGGCGCAGCGCAGCTTCCGCGTCGTCGGGCGCGTTACGACCCAGTGCCTCGAGCACGACGTGGTGCTCGGCCACCATCTCTGCCAGGTACTCCGGCTGCGGCAGGCTCAATCGACGAACGCGGCTGAGGTGCCCCTTGGCCCGCTGCGCGACCTCCCAGGCGAATCCGCGCCCGCTCAGCTCGCAGATCGCCGCGTGAAACTCGTCATCGAGTACCGCGAAGCGCTCGAAGTCCGATTGGGCTACTACCTCCCCCTGACGGAGGACGAGCCCCGAGAGGGCATCGAGGTCATCACGGTCGGCACGAACCGCGGCGATCCTCACCGCGGCACACTCGAGCGCCTCACGCACGAACTGGGCATCCTCGACGGCGGCCGTGCTGATGCGCGTGACGAAGGTGCCGAGCTGCGGAACGATCTGGACGAAGCGCTCGTCGCGTAGGCGTGCCAACGCCTCGCGGATCGGGGTGCGGCTGACGCCAAGCCGCGCTGCGAGCTCGTTTTCGGAGATACGCTGACCGGGTTCGAGCTCGGCAGCGATGATCGCCTCGCGCAGCGCTGCATAGACATGGCGGCTCGCCGAACCTGAGGCCAGGCGCTGCGAGTGGCGAATACGCACGTCGAGCACAGCTGTATACTTACATACAAGCTGTCGTCGCGCTGCAAGCTTATGCCCGCAGAGGCGCGCCCAGAGGTCGCACCGCGGGCCAGCCTGCCGGCCTCATATCTCGCCGGTAGAAGTAGTACCTCTCCTCCCCCCTCGTGTCGGCGGGGCGACGGGCCTCACCGCCCTCGCCCCGCCGGTGCTGCCTGCTCTCAGCCGGTGAGTGCAGCGGCTGCTGCCGCTTGGCGCGTCAACCCGCGCTTGCCCCAACGCGAGCGTTCGGCGTAGTCGATGATCCGAGTGAAGTAATCGCGTAGTGGCAGCGCGCCAATGCCGAGCGGCCCAAGCAGTGCCCGGGCGCGATCGTTGTCAAGGGTCGCTTCGATTCCGAAGTACGGGAGGTAGACGCTGGCCTCGTCGAGCGTCCCGGAACCGTGGGCGACCAGTCGCGGCGGAGGGCGGCCGAACTGCCGGCAGGCCATCTCGATCAGCTCCGAGTTGGAGATCGCGTCCGCCCCTGCGACGAGGTGCACGTTGCCGCCGACGTCATCGAGCTCGAGCAGGGCGATGAGGGCACTCGCCACATAGTCAACCGAAACGATGTCGGCGACGCCCTCGGGATCGACCGGCACTTCATCCATCAGCCCACGCGAGAAAGCCCGCAGCGGCCAGTATATGACGTTGAATACCGGCGTCCAGCCGCTGTGCGAATCGCCGACGACGATGCTCGGACGCGCAACCACGACCGGCAGCTCGCTGGCGGGCTGCGCGATCGCCTGTTCGCCATCGAACTTGGACTGCTCGTAGGTGTTGCGGAAGCCCTGGCCCAGGTCGAGGTCAACCTCGCGAAAGTGTCCGTGGTGGCGGCCGGCGACATAGGCCGTGGAAACGTGCACGTGGCGTCGCAGCTGTCCGCGATCGGCGAGCACGCGTGCCAGCTCGAGCATTCGCACCGGTCCTTGGGCGTTCGTCCCGCGGGCCGTCTCGAGCGGCAGGTCGAACGAAATCGACGCAGCGCAATGGATGATGCTGGTGACTCGCGCCAGCACCTCGTCCCGGTCTCGCCCGCTGAGCGCAAGCCGATCGACCGTGATGTCACCCGCAACCGCGCTGACGCGGGCGATCGAAGCCGGCGGGTCGTCATAAAGCTGGGCGTAGACGCCGGCAAGTCGCGTCTCCGCGGCCGCGCGGTTGGGCGCCCGGACGAGGCAGATGACCTCGACATCGTCGCGCTCGAGCAGCCGCGCGAGCACCTCCATGCCGACGAATCCCGTCGCTCCTGTGAGGAGCACCGTCTCGCTCACCGCAGCGGAGCCCCCATCGCGTGAAAGCCACCGTCGACGTGAACGATCTCGCCCGTGATCGCCCGCGCATAGTCGGACAGCAAGAAACAGACCGTCGCGCCGACAGGCGCCGCGTCGCGGGTGTCCCAGCCAAGCGGAGCGCCTGCGCGCCACAGGCTCGCGAGTTCGTCAAAGCCGGGAATCCCACCGGCGGCGATCGTCTCGATCGGGCCCGCGGAGACGAGGTTGACGCGGATGCCTCGCGGTCCGAGGTCGCGCGCGAGATAGCGCGAGACGCTTTCGAGTGCGGCCTTTGCCACCCCCATCCAGTCATACACCGGCCAGGCGACGCTGGCGTCGAAGTCCAGTCCGACGACCGAGCCACCACCCTCGGCGGCCGCTAGTGCTGGCGCGAGCGCCGCGGCAAGCGCCTTGAACGAGAACGCACTGGTCTCAAACGCGGTGAGCGCGCTCTGCACCGGCGTCTCGAGAAAGCCGCCGCCGAGCGCGTCCTGCGGCGCGAAGGCAATCGCGTGCAGCAGACCGTCGAGCGCGCCCCAGCGGCTCGCGATCTCCGCCGCCACCGCGTCCAGGTCCTCGGGCTTGGTGACGTCCAGCTCGAGCACGTCGGGTGGGATGGGCAGCGCCCTGGCCGCGCGTTCGGTGAGTCGCCTGGCGCGACCAAAGCTGGTCAGCGTGACCTGCGCGCCGAGATCCTGGGCTTGGCGCGCCACCTCGAAGGCGATCGAGCCGCGCGTCAACACACCGGTGATCAGCAGCCGCTTGCCGTCGAGCATCATGCCCCCTCGACGGAATTGGTCATAGTGGAATGTTGCCGAGCGGACGCCGCCGCGGCGGAACCGAGTCCAGCGCCCCGAAAGCCGCCGAGACGCGGTCGCGCGTTTCCGCCGGTTGGATCACGTCGTCGACGTAGCCGTCGGCGGTCGCCGCCCCTGGGTGCAGGTGCTCGGCGGTATAGGTAGCGGCGAACGCCTCGCGCGCTCGCGCTGGATCCTCGGCGGCCTCGATCTCGCGCCGGTTGATGATGTCGACCGCCTGCAGCGCACCCATCACCCCGAGTTGAGCCGACGGCCAGGCGTAGACGAAGTCGGCGCCGAGGTCCTTGCTGTTCATCGCGATGAACGCACCGCCAAACGCCTTGCGAAGCAGCACCGTGACCCGCGGCACCGTGCACTCGGAGAACGCGTGTACCAGCTTGGCCCCATGACGGATCACGCCGAGTTGTTCTTGCTTGGTGCCCGGCAGGAACCCGGGCGTATCGACCAGTACGAGCAGCGGAATGCGAAACAGATTGCAGGTCCGCACGAAGCGCGCCGCCTTCTGTGAGGCGTCGCTGTCGAGCACGCCACCGAGGTAGCGCGGCTGGTTCGCGACAATCCCAACCGAGCGACCGTCGAGGCGGCCGAAGGCGCAGAGGATGTTGCGCGCGTAGCGCGGCGAAATCTCAAGCATCCGGCCGCCGTCGAGCAACGCGCGTGCGACCTCGCGAACGTCATAAACCTGCCGTGCGGCGGCCGGCACCGGGGCATCCGGCGCATAGCCGGGCGGATCGATGATCGGCCAGCGGGTCGGTGGCTCGGAGCTGTTTTGGGGGAGATAGTCGAGGAGGTCGCGCGCGAGTAGGGCGGCTTCGAGATCACTCGGCGCCACGAGGTGACAGACGCCGTTGCGCTCATGCACGCGGTACCCGCCAAGCTCGACGGCGCTGACATGCTCGCCGGTGACCGCCTCAACGACGCCGGGGCCGGTTAGGAACATGCTCGCGCCCTCGGTCATGATCACGAAGTCGGTCAGCGCCGGCGCGTAGGATCCGCCGCCGGCCGATGCACCGCAGATCACCGAGATCTGGGGCACGCGACCGGAGAGCTGGACGTGACGGTGGAAGATCCGCCCGTAGCCACTGAGCGCAGCAAGACCCTCTTGCATCCGCGCGCCCGCCGACTCGATGAAGCCGATCACCGGCACGAGCGTGCGTTCGGCCAGCGCGAGCACGGAAACGACCGTGTCGGCGTGCGCCTCGCCCAGCGAGCCACCGGCAAACGAGGCGTCCTGCGCAAAGGCCGCGACCGGTCGACCGTCGACGCGGCCGGTGGCGCCGATCACGCCGTCACCGGGGCGCGCCTTCTCGCCCATCCGCCGCGAGCGCACGTCGGTGCGCAGGAGGTGGAGTGAGTCGGGGTCGCAGAGCACCTCGAGGCGCTCGAGCGGCGTCAATCGCTCCTCCGGTCGTGAGTCGGTTAGGACTTTCATGTGGCCTCCAGACACAGCACAGCATTGTGACCGCCAAAGCCGAAGGAGTTTGAGATCGCGATCGCGCGCTGGTCTTGTGCGAGTTCCAACGGACGCGCGACTTGCGGAATGTAATCGAGGTCGAGCTCTGGATCGGGTTCCTCAAGGCCGAGCGTCGGCGGCAGCAGGCGGGCACGCAAAGCAAGGATCGTGGCAACCGCCTCGACCGCCCCGGCGGCGCCGAGCAGATGTCCGATCGCCGACTTCGTCGAGGAGATCGGCACCTTGGCAGCGTGTTCGCCGAGCGCGGTCTTCAGCGCGCCCGTCTCGGCCCGGTCGTTAATCTGCGTCGAGGTGCCGTGGGCGTTGACGTAAACCACGTCGCTGGCCCTCACGTCTGCGTCTTCGAGCGCGCGCACGATCGCCGCCGCCGCGCCTTCGCCGTCCGCCGGCGGCGCCGTGATGTGGAATGCGTCAGAGGTTGCTCCGTAGCCACGGAGCACAGCGAGAATGCGCGCGCCGCGTGCACGGGCCGCGGCGCCGTTTTCGAGCACGAGCGCCGCCGCGCCCTCGCCCATCACGAAACCGTCGCGGCGCAGGTCAAAGGGGCGCGAGATACCGGACGGCGAAAGTGCGTCAACGGCGACGAATGCCGCCCGCGAAAGTGGCGTGAGCGCAGCCTCGGTCCCCCCCGCGACGACCGCCGTGGCGTCGCCGTACTGGATCGCGCGCATCGCCGAGCCGATCGCGTGGGTGCCGGCGGCACATGCCGAGACGACGCCGTAGCTCGGGCCCTTGAGGCGGTGGCGCATGCTCACCGCCGCAGCGCCCGCGTTACCCATCATCAAAGGGACCGCGAGCGGCGACACGCGCTTGGGTCCGTGCTCGATCAGCATCTGGTCATTGGCCTCGATCGTGCCGATGCCGCCGATGCCGGTACCGATGATCGCCCCGATCCGCCTCGGGTCGTGCGGCAGACCGTCACCCCAACCGGCGTCGGCAAGCGCTTCGGCGCTCGCTACGAGCACAAGCTGGCTGAAGCGGTCGGCGCGACGCGCCTCCTTGACCGAGAAGTGGTCGGTCGCCTGGAACTCGTCGCAGCGCCCCTCGCCGTCCTCGATGCCGCAAACGCCGGCGGCCCAGCGCTCGTGCAGCGTCGCGGCGCCAAGGCCTAACGGCGTGACCGCGCCAAGGCCGGTGACGACTACTTCGTTCACTGCGCGCGCGCCGCCACGATGTCGATCGCGTCGCCGACGGTCTTGATCTCGGCAACGTCGCTGCTCGTCAGCTCCACGCCGAACCGCTCCTCGATGATCTGCGACAGCTCGGCCAGGTCGAGCGAGTCGACGTCGAGGGCTTCGAGTTCGGCGTCGCGCGTGATCGCCGACTCCTCCGCACCAAAGGTGACGAGTGCATCGGTTATGACCTGTTCAATCTGCTCGGTGTTGCTATCTGCCATCTGGGTCCTTTCGCTGGGGATCAGGCGGAAAGCCCGCCATCGACGTACAGGGTGGAAGCCGTGATGTAACTAGCTCGCTCCGAGGCGAGGAAGGCGACAGCCGCCGCCACCTCCTCCGGGCGACCGGGGCGCTGTGCGGGCACTCGCTCACCGAGCGCAGTCGGGATGTCCTCCGTCATGTCGGTCGCAATCAGACCCGGTGCGACGGCGTTAACCGTGACACCGCGCCGCGCAACCTCGACCGCCGCCGTCTTCGTAAAAGCGATCACGGCGGCCTTTGACGCAGCGTAGTTGGCTTGACCTGCGTTTGCGCGCGGGCCGACCACAGAGGCGATATTGACAATGCGGCCGAAGCGGGCGCGGATCATCTCGCGCAGCACGGTGCGCGTGAGCCGGTAGGTCGAGCCGAGGTTGGTGTCGAGCACGCGCTGCCAGTCCTCGTCAGTGAGCGACAGTGCGAGCCCGTCCGCACGCAAGCCGGCGTTGTTTACCAGCACGGCGATCGGGCCGAGCTGGGTGTGGACCGCTTCGACAAGCTGCGCCGGCACCGAAGGATCTGCAACGTCGCCCTGGATCGCCACCGCGCGTCCGCCAGCCGCCTCTATCGCCGCCACGGTGGCTGCGGCCGCGTCGCCGCTACTGCGGTAGTTGACGGCAACCGGCCAGCCATCCTCGGCCAGGGCGAGCGCAATCGCCCTGCCAATTCCGCGCCCTGCCCCGGTGACCAGCGCGCACGACCCCTCGGGCCGCCGCTGGGCTTCGCCGAGCACCGACACCCGGGGCTCGCTCGCGGCGGCCGGCGTGACGCTCGCAGAAGGACTCACGGCTTGCCCCACTCAATCACCGTAGCTCCCCAGGTAAAGCCGGCGCCGGCGGCGCCGAGCAGCACGCGCATCCCCTCACGCAGAGTGCGTTTGGCACGCGCCTGCGCGAGCGCGAGCGGCACGCTGGCAGCGGAGGTGTTGCCGAGCTCCGCGATGCAGTCAAAGACCTTGGCCGGCGCGATCTGCAGGCGCTCGGCGAGCGTCTGCAGGATGCGGACGTTTGCTTGGTGGTAGATGAAGAGGTCGATGTCGGTGAGCGCCACGCCAGCCTGCTCGCAGGCGGCCTGCGTGCCGCCGGCCAGCCTGCGCACCGCTTGTTTGAACGTCTCGTGCCCGTCCATCGAAAGCAGCTGCGTGTCGCGGTCGGCGACGATCAGCCCGGCGTGGGCGCCGTCGCTGCCGAGCACGACCGGACCAAGCGACCCCGCAGCGCCGGTCGAGCAGACCACCGCGCCCGCGCCGTCGCCGAACAGCGCCGCCGTGTTGCGGTCCGTCGGATCGACGTGGCGCGACATGATCTCGGCGCCGATAACGAGGGCGTGCGAGGCGGCGCCGGTGAGGAGCATGCCGCGGGCAACGGCCAGCGCGGAGATGAAGCCCGTGCATGCGCTGCCGACGTCAAAGGACCCGGCGTTCTCGGCCCCGAGCGCGTGGGCGACGACCGGTGCGGCGTTAGGCATCACAGAGTCCTGGCTGCAGCTCGCGACCAGCACGAGGTCAAGCTCTGAGCCGTCGAGGCCCGCGTCGAGCAGCGCGGCGCGTCCAGCCTCGCTCGCCAGCTCTGCGAGGTTGGCGCGCGGATCGGCGTAGTGCCGCGCCTGGATGCCGGTGCGCTTGACGATCCAGTCCTCGGTGACGCCGATCTGCGCGCTCACCTCGGCGTTTTGCACGACACGCGACGGCAGCGCGCCACCGACGCCAACGATTCCGGCACGCACGGTCAGCGGCAGGGCCAGCGCGAGGGCGGCGTGCTCAACGGCGGACGCCATCGCTCCTCGCGATGCTCGCGTGCATAACTAAAGCTACGCAGATCACGCGCGTGCGGTACACCGCGAGGCGGCGTACACCCCCGGACGTGGGGGGTCAACCACCCAAATGGGGGGTGCGATCCCGGCGCGGCGGCTAGACCGGCGAGTGAGAGCCTCATCGTCGGCCACAGTGCCGGCCCGCCTCGCCTCGTGTACTCCTGCTCGACGACGTTTGCCCGGCCCGATGTTGTCCTTTGTATCAACCACACCGGCGATCTTCTCGCTGGCTAGCGTCGCCATGAGCACCCAATCGCCCAGTCCCGGTTGCTCATCGATGCGCCACCAATGCACTCAGTTGGACAGCCCAAGACGCTGCGCGCGCTGGACCGCGTCGGCACGGTTGCGCGCGCCGAGCTTGCGATAGAGGCTGCTGGTGTGCTCCTTGATCGTGTGCGGCGAGAGATGCAGCGCCGCCGCGATCTCGCGGTTCGTCGAGCCGCCGGAGATAAGGTCGAGAACCTCGCGCTCGCGCGGTGAGAGCGGCGTGCCATCGACGTCTACCTGTGGTTGGAAGACGGTCATCCCGAGCCCGACCATCCGCACGGCCCGCGCGATGTCCGAGGCGCCCCAGTCTTTGGGGATGAATCCCGACGCGCCCGCAGCTTGTGCTGCCCCGGGAGAGATCCGTCCGGCGCCTGAGATCAACAGCACCTTTGTCTCAGGCGAGCGCTCACGCAGCTGGGCGGAAATCTCCGGCCCGGACTCCTCGCCGATGAACAGGTCGACGAGCGCCACGTGCGGCTTGTAGCGCGCAGCAAGCGCATAGGCCTCGGCAGCTGAGCGCGAGCTGATGCAGCGCTCGACCCACGGTTGGTTGCTGAGCATTAGACGGAAGCCCCAATGAACGACGTCGTGGTCATCGACGATCAGCACTCGCAGGCGCGTCTGCGAGTCGGCAGCGTCGAGCAGCTCCTCAGCCGGGCCTAGCGCGCCCGGGCCGACACCGCCCGCGTCACTCTCGCTCGCGAGCGTCATTGGTCGCCCTGGCCGTAAGGCACGACGAGTCGCACCTGCCAGCGATCGTCGTCGCGAGCACCAAACTCGAGCAAACCGCCCGCCTGCAGCGCTTCGAAGCCCGCCAGTCTGAGTCCCATGCCAGCGATCCCGGCGGCCTGACCGCTGACGCCGTCGTTGGTCACCTCGAGCACGAATGTGCCATCGCGCGTCTCTGTCCGCACACCGACGCTCGTCGGCTGAGCGTGCTTGTGCGCGTTGCGGATCGCCTCGGCCAGCACGGATTGGGCGAGCGGTTCGAGTTCAGCCGGCACCGCGATCGCGACCTGCTGCCCGCCGTTCCCCGCGGGCCCGGTCGGCCCGTCCAGCTCGATGCCGAGGTCGGGATGCTCGTGGCGCAGCCGCGCGACCTCTTCGCCCAGCGTCGTCTTCGTCGCCGCGACCGAGCGGCCTAGCGGACGTTGCATCGCTGTGCGCAGTTCACCCAGCGCGCGCTGGATCTCCTCGGCGCAGCGCTGCCGTGTCTCGTCGTCGAGCACGTGGTCGCCAGACAGCGCGAGCGAGACTCCGAACAGCCGCTGCACGACGCTCTCGTGCACCTCGCGCGCGAGGTCGATTCGCGCCTCGAGCTGCCCCGCACGCTCGTATTGGCGGGTCGCGGCGCGGGCCATCGAGGCCAGTGCCGCCATCTTGCCGAGGATCCACAACACCTCTCGCTCGCCGTCGGTAAGCGTCGCCTCATCGCCGCCGCGGTCACCGAGGATCACGCCCATCCACCGTCCGCGGGCCGACATCGGCGTGCATACGACCGTCCGTGCGCCCAGCGCCTTGATGTAGTCAGCCGGCAGTTGGCTCTCGAGATCGGTCGAGATCTCAAGCACCTGGTCTTCTTCGAGCGAACGGCGGGCGAGCGCCGCCGATTCAACGTTGAAGAAGTCGTCGGCAAACAGGCTCAGATCGACGCCAAAACTGCCGGCGGCGTGCACCCGGCGACGCGCCGAGTCGTAGCGGAAGATAACCAGGCGGCGCATCGCGGTACAGCGCGTGATGCCCTCGCAGAGCCGGCTGTAGAAGTCATCGCCAAGCCCCTCCTCCTCGCTCTGGGCGAGAACGTCGGCGAAGATCTCAATCGCGTCTGCACTCGCCGGAGCCAGCGGCGCGGTGGTCGGCTTGTGCTTGGTCTCGTTGGCTGGCATCTCTGAAGCGGCGCCTCGGGAGGGCGCGCTTTTACATTCTCCACCCTCGCGCGCGCGCATGACCGGCGCCGGCTCGGCGTAGGCTCTGGCGCACCGTGGAACTTCGCCACCTACGCTATTTCGTCGCGGTCGCCGAGGAGCTCCACTTCCGCCGCGCGGCCGTCCGCCTGCACATCTCCCAACCGCCGCTGAGCCAGCAGATTCGCGCGCTCGAGCGCGAGCTCGGTGTGTCGCTGCTCGAGCGCAACCGCCGTCGCGTCGAGCTGACCCCGGCCGGCGCGAGCTTTCTCGCTTCGGCGCGCGAGATTCTCGACGCTGTCGATCGCGCCGCCGGCACGGCACGGCGCGTCGCCGGCGGCGAGCTCGGCTCGCTGTCGATCGGCTTCGTCGGGTCAGCGATGCTCAGCCCGACGCTGCCGGCAATCCTGCGCGACTTTCGCGCCCGCTATCCCGACGTCGAGCTCGGCCTTCGCGAGCTGCCGACAACCGAACAGCTTGACGCACTGCTCGCCGGGCGGATCGACATCGGTGTAATTCGCGGGCCGCTCACGATCCCGGCCAACGCCGGGATCTTTGATTTCATCGCTATCCAGCGCGAGCGCCTCGTCGTGGCCCTGCCCGATACCCACCCGTTCGCGACCAAGCCGCGTGTGCGGGCAGCCGATCTTCGCGGCGAGACGTTTGTCATCTTGCGTCGGCGCGAGTCACCGGGCCTGTTCGCCTCGCTGGCCTCCGTGATGAGCGATGTCGGCGGTATCCCCGACGGCGCGCTCGAGGTGACGGAGATGCAGACGATCGTCGGACTGGTCGCCAGCGGCTATGGGATTTCGCTGGTGCCCGCCTCGGTCGGCGAGCGCGAGCGCAAGGGTGTCACGTTCCGGCCGCTCGCCGATCCATCGCCGATGCTCGAGCTGCAGGTCGCCTGGCGCGCCGGCGAGCGCTCAGCGGTCCGCGATGCCTTCCTGCGCGTTGCCGCCGCCGAGCAGTCGATCGCGAGCACTGCAGCGAGCACGCCAGCCTGACGGCGGCTCTGTTAAACGTGCAAAGCCCCCGGGGATATGAACGAGCGGTCACGGGGGCTTTGCACAGGGAGGAGAGGGAGACATCAGACTACGTCCACCTCCGTAACACGTCCAATATGTATTTTTACCACCTGTGAGTCGTTCGACGTCTCAGGCCTTGAGCCGCATATAGACTGAGATAACGTCCCGAGCGCAGCGCCACACCACGCAGGCAACTCGATTGGAGATCACCGTTGAGCACCGACGCGACCCCAACAATCCTCCTCTGCTACGACGGCTCCGAGCACGCGACGCACGCCATCAGCGTCACCGCAGCGCTGTTCCCCGGTGCAACCGTGAAAGTCCTGCACGTCTGGGAACCCGTCGAGCACATCATCGCCCGCTACGCGGTCCTCGCGCCCTACCTCGGCGGCGAGCTGATCCCCGCCGCGGACGCCGGCGCTGAGGAGCAGTCGGACAGCCTTGCTGACGAGGGTGCGAAGCTCGCCAAGCAGGCCGGCTTGATCGCCACCGCCCACAGCGCAAAGCTCTCGACCACCGTCTGGGAGGCCGTCGTCGCGGCGTCCACCTCTCTTGGCGCGCAGCTGATCGTCACCGGCACGCGCAGCCTGAGCGGCGTGCACGAGCTCGTCGTCGGCACCCTCTCGCACTCGTTGCTACAGCACAGCGAGCTGCCACTGTTGGCGATCCCTGCGCCCCTCCCCGACTAGCCCGCGTCCCGGGGGGCGGTTCAGGTGTCCTGCTGGTAGGTGTGCACCACGGTCTCGTGCTTATAGGTGCAGGTGACCCGCGCGTCTATCTCGGTGGGAATCGAGTCACTCACGACGCTGCAGCGAAACCCGAGCACGCCACCGGGGCAGCGGCCTTTGACACCGCCATGCTTGAGGCGGCAGTGGTAGTAGGCGATCGCGACCTTCTTGCCCGTCGCGCAGGTCGTCCCCGAGACCGAAAGCGAAGTGAAGTAGCCAAGGCCGGGATAGGTTGGCAACGGGCAGGTGCGCGGCGGGTGTGCCGTGGGCTTGGCGCTCGCCCCGCACGCCCCGCCGAGCGGCGCAGTGACCGCCGCGAGCAGCACGGCGGCGCGCAGGTACCACTCGGCCCGGCTCGTCCTCTTTGACCTTCCTGTCATCTGCCAATGCTCTCGATCGTCGTTAGTCGGTGAAGTCGCGCCTGACTGCCGCGAGTACCGTCTGCGCCAGTAGAGCCGAACCGGCGGCGTTGAGGTGGATGCCGTCGGACTCGCGCACGATCGTTTCGACGCCGTCGATCTTCATCGCATCGCGATAGACACCGCCCGGGGTAAAGATCGGGACGGTGTCGATCACGCTGACCTGCGCCGCCCACGGCTGCACGCCAACTTCGATCGCCGCGTTGACCACACGACTGATCCTCGCACGCGCCGCATCACGGGGCGTCGGGAGCGTCAGCCAGTAAACGTGCGCGGCGCCGTCTTGGCGATAGGTGTTGGCCATCTGCCTGACGCGGTTGGCGTAGATCGCAGCCCATTGCGCGTCGCAGCAGGAGACCTGCTGGCCGCTCGGTCCGCTCATCGGAAAGCCGTCGTTGGCGCCGATGAAGACGACGATCGCGTCCGGGTGATACCGCTTGACCTGATAGGCCGACAGCTGGGCCCAGTTAACGATGAAGGTCGTCGAGATCCCGGTGCCGATGTGGGGGTCTTGGACTACGTGCACGCCCTTGGGAATGAGGTCGCCGGCGAGGTCGGAGTCGAGCGGCTCGGACATCGAGTCGCCGGTGACCAGCAGCGTGTGCAGCGCGACTTTGGGCGGCGCTCGCGCTCCGATCGTCGCCGGCGGGAAGGCCGCCGGCGTAACTGTCGAAGCCTGCGCGCCCCTCGTCACGGCGGCGAACCCCGGCCCGCTCAGCGCCGGCTCGGGGTTGAGGAACGCGGTCGTCGTGTGGGCAGCGCTTGCTAGCGGTAGCTGGCCAGCGATCCAGCTGCTCGGGTGACCGACCGCGACCACGATCGCGCGTCCGATCCCGGGGTTCATCTCATCTCCCGCCTTGAGCACGGAATGGCCTGCGAAAAGGACGAGCAGGGCGGCAACCAGGAGCACCGACACGACCGCGTCGCGCGCCTTGAAGCGGCGCAGACCGAAGTCGTCGAAACGGTTCATCAGGCTGTCGTCGCGCGGTTCAGCCATGACTCAGAAGCGGAAGTAGATGAACGGTGGCACGCCCTGGCTGGATACCGTAGCGCCGGCAACCACGATGACGACCGCCAAGCCGCAGGCCACAACCAGCGGACGCAGGCGCTCGATTCGCCCCTGCAGCCGCTCGAGCAGCCGCGGTGGCGGCAGCTGGAAGCCGACTACGACAGCGATCGCGAGCAGGACTGGCGCCGTCCACAGCGTGGCCGGGCCGAACACTGTGAGGCGCGTGAGGAACAACCAGAAATTCGCGAGGCTCGTGGCGCGGAAGAGGATCCAGCCGAGCACGATCAGATGAAAGGTCACAAGCCAGCGCAGCCAACCCGGGAGCTTGAAGCGCCCGCCGATCGCGTGCTCGACGCACAGGCCAACCCCGTGGAACGCGCCCCACAAAACGAACGGCCAGGCGGCCCCATGCCAGAGGCCGACGAGCACCATCGTGATCATCAGGTTGCGGTAGGTCAGCAAGGTCCCGCCGCGGCTGCCGCCGAGCGGGATGAAGAGGTCGTCGCGGATGAAGCGCGAGAGCGTCATGTGCCAGCGTCGCCAGAAGTCGCGGAAGCCGGTCGCGCGGTAGGGGCTGCGAAAGTTCTGCGGCAGGATGAATCCGAGCAGCAGCGCGAGCCCGATCGCCATATCGGTGTAGCCCGAGAAGTCGCAGTAGATCTGTGCCGCGTAGCCGTAGGCAGCCAGCAGCACATCCGGCGCCTTGTAGGCCTGCGGCACAGCGAACACAGGATCGACCACGGCGGTCGCGAGGAAGTCGGCGATGACGACCTTCTTGATGATGCCTAGCGCGATCAGCGAGAGCCCTGAGCTGACGGCCACGCGGTCGGGGTCGCGCGGGCTTGTCAGTTGCGGCAGGAACTCGCGCGCCCGCACGATCGGGCCGGCGACCAGATGGGGAAAGAAGCTGAGGTAGACGGCAAAGTCGATCAGCGAAGCCGGCTCGACATGTCGTCGCTTGACGTCGACCACATAGGAGATCGCTTGGAACGTGTAAAAGCTGACGCCAACCGGCAGCGCGATCGTCAGCAGCGGCAGCGGCGCTCCGAGCCCGACATGATGGAACACGTCGGCCCATTGCTGGACGAAGAACGAGTAGTACTTGAAGACCGCTAGGACGAGCAGGTTGAGCGCGACGGCTACGCCGACGATGACGCGGCGGCGGCGTTCATCCTCGGTGCGGTGCAGCAGGAGTGCGGCCGCCTGGTTCCCGAGCGTTACGCCGGCGAGCAGGAAGCAGAACGTCCATCCAGCCGCTGCGTAGAAGACGTAGCTCGCGAGCAGCATGAACGGCTTCCAGGCCCGCGGGTGCGGCATCAGGGCCCACGAGATCGTGAGCACCACCGGAAAGAAGATCGCGAACTGGATCGTCGGGAACAGCAAGGGCCCGCCGGCCTAGTGCCAGCTCGTCATCAGCTTGCGGATCGACCGCAGCAGATATGGCCCGAGCGTCGTCGAATAGGTGCTGGTCATGTGGTCGAAGTCGTCCTTGTAGACGAGCGCGCCGCCGATCACCGGGTAGCACAGGCGGCTACCACAGAAGAAGTTGGTGAGGTCGACGATCTGTACACGCGACGAGTGCAGCTTCTCCGCCGCGAGGACGTCAGGATCGACATGCAGCGCCCCCGAACGCGGGAACGCGCACCGCAGGCCGGCGTCTTCGTGCTCGGCGATCGCCTTCGTGACGCAGGGGAGCGTGCCCCCGTCGATTTGGGGATCGTCACGGATCACGATGATGTGCTTGACCGTCGCCGGCAGCGCCGCCCACGCGGAGGTGATGCCGGCGACGCGCGCCGCTGTCTCGCTCACGCCGGGCGCGGTCATGACCAGACCCGGGTGATCGGAGGTGATGACCGTGCTGATCTGGGGGTTCTGGTCGAACCACTGCAGGACGTCCTGATTCCAATCGATGCAGGCGTCGCGCTGCGGGTTGCCTTGGGCCAGGATCGCCTTCGTGAAGGGACAGCTGGGGTGGGTGACGTCGTAGGCAGACCAGTCCAGTGCTTGTGAGGCGACCTGGAGAGCGGCACGCCAGTGCTCGGCATGACTGTCGCCGAGCAGCGCGACCGACGCAGTCGCGCCGGCGCTCGCGGCGCCGAACGTGCACACCGGGATGACCGCTTCGATCGGCGTACACGGAGCACCGGGGATCAGCAGCGCTGCACTCGGGGTGGGCACGACCATGAGCCTCAGCTCGGGGTTCTCACAGCGGTGCAGCCGATCGCGTGAGGCGGCGCCGAAGCACCGCGGCGGCGATGTGGCGGCGGGCGCGCCCGTAGCAAACGCGCATGCTGCCCCGACGAGGGCAATAAGGACGACGGCTCGACACACGCGCTCCGAGCGGTCGGGCCTGACGACTGCAGCCAGCACGCAACAAACGCGTCGCATTACCGTCGCCATCGCGCGTCACTGTACAACGGAGGCTCTGACGCGCACATAGGGCCCTCTGATATCGGGGCGCCCGGATTTGAACCGGGGACCTCACCGACCCGAACGGTGCGCGCTACCAGGCTGCGCCACGCCCCGACGAAGTTGGCGAGTATCCCACAGCCGTCGCGTTCGCTACCGTGACGGCGATGGCGGCGCTCAGTGAGATCCTCCTGGAACTCGACCGCCTGCTCGAACCGGACGCGTTCAGCGACTACTGCCCGAACGGCCTTCAGGTCGAGGGCCGCGGCGAGGTCCAGCGCATCGCGACAGGCGTCTCGGCCAGCAGCGAATTCTTCGAGCGCGCGCTCGAGGCGGACGCCGACCTCCTGCTCACTCATCACGGCCTTTTCTGGACGGGTGACGATGTCCGCGTGGTGGGGCGACACCGCGAGCGCCTGCGTTTGCTGCTGGCCGCCGATGTTTCGCTTGTCGCCTATCACCTGCCGCTCGACGCCCATCCGACATTCGGTAACAACGCGCTGATTGCTACGGGGATCGGCGGCACGCTCGAGGCGCCGTTCGCCGCCGTCGCCGGGCGCGACATCGGCTGGCGGGCGCGGTTTGACGACGACGGCGTCACGGCAAGCGAGCTGGCCGAGCGACTGCGCGCGCTCACCGGCCGCGAGCCGCTGACGTTTGCGTTCGGCCCGCAACGCATTCGCACGATCGGCATCGTCTCCGGCGGTGGCGCGCGCAACGTCACCGACGCGATTGCCGCCGGTCTCGACGCTTTCATCACCGGCGAACCCGCGGAGTGGGCGCGCGCGGTCGCGCGCGAGTCGGCGATCCACTTCATCGCGGCGGGCCACCACGCAACCGAAACGTTCGGCGTCCGAGCGCTCGGCGAGCACCTTGCCGAGCGTTTCGGCGGCGAGCACACCTACATCGACATCGAGAACCCGGTCTGAGGAAATACTTATTGGCGGCGCGCTTGCATGTGTCTGACACAGGCGATATACCTATTCGTGGTCACGAAACAGGAGGGACGCACCGATGGCGAATCACCTGACGCCCACGGAGCTCGCGCGTGAAGCAGGCCTCGAACGCCGCGAAGTGATCTCGAAGTGCATGGAGATGGGCGTCCCGATCTTCCAAGGTCGGATCGACAAGGCTCTGTTCCTCGACAACCTCAGCCGCCTCGGCATAATTCGCCAGACGGCGGAGGCCTAACCTACCGCCACAACTCGCACTCATGTGCCGGCTTCGTCGCCGGCACGTGAGTTCCTGCGTCAAGCGCCGTAGCGGAGTGTGTCGGCGCGGTTGCTGGCGCTGGCCCCCGGTCCGGGGCCTATCCTCTGATCGGGTGTCTCGCGGACCGTCCGCAAAGATCATCGCGCTCTGTGCCGCGCTCGTGCTGGGGTCCGCCGCGACCGTCGCCGCGTCGACGGGTGGTTCTGCTGCACCCGGCGGGTCGAGCGGGACCAGCGGGTCGAGCGGGTCGAGCGCCCTGGGCGGCACGACGGGCGCGACCGGTGCGATCTCCGCGACCGTGCTGGCCAAGCTCGACAAGACGATGACCAAGGCGATGAAATCGGTCGGCTCGCATTCCAGCGCCTATGTGATCGACCTGAGCACCGGCGAGACGCTCTTCGACGACGACGGTCTCGTCCCGCGCTACCCGGCGTCGGTCGAGAAGCTCTACACGCTCTCGACCGCGCTCGCGCGGTTCGGTCCGAGCGGCACGCTCCAGACGAGCGTCTACGGCGTCGGCACGCTCGAAGCGGGCGGCGTCTGGGACGGCAACCTCTATCTGCGGGGAGGCGGCGACCCAACGTTTGGCTCAAGCGGCTACATCAAGGAGAACTACAGCGTTGGCACGAGCGTCGCGGCGCTCGCCGCGCAACTCGTCGCGGCCACCGGCATCACTCGCGTCGACGGCTCGATCGTGGGCGACGAGTCCTATTTCGACAGCCTCCGTGGCGACCCGGCGAGCGGCTACCTGCCGGACCCGGAGCTGGTCGGCGAGCTGAGCGCGCTGAGCTTCGATCGCGGCGACAGCGGCAAGCAGGGTTCGCCGCCGGCGCACGCCGCGCACGAGCTGGCCCTCGCGCTACGCGCGCTCAAGGTCACGGTTACCGAGCATTCTGTCGCCGGCACCACGCCGAGCGGCGCGCGACTGCTGACGAGCATCGCTTCGCCACCGATGAGCACGCTGGCGGCACTCACCGCGACGCCCTCGGACAACCTCTTCGCCGAGATGATCCTCAAGGGCTTGGGCGCGCGCTTTGGCACCGGCGGGACCACGGCCGCGGGGGCGGCGGTGGTGCTGCATTTCCTTGCCGGCCTGTCAATTACGCCGCAGATCGTCGACGGCTCGGGCCTTTCGCGCTCGGACTTGACGAGCCCGGTCCAGGTTGTCACGCTGCTGCGCGACCTCAGCCCCGGCGGCGTGAGCGCGCTGGCCGGGGTTGGCGATGCGCTGCGCGCGGCGCTGCCAGTCGACGGCGAGACCGGGACCCTGGTGGCGCGGATGATAGGAACGCCGGCCCAGGGGAACTGCATCGCAAAGACCGGGACCCTCAGCGACGCCTCAGACCTCGCGGGCTGGTGCGATGGGCGCTTCGCCTTCGCCTTGCTGATGAACTACGTCGACGTCACCAAAGCGCAGAAGGCGCAGGACAAGATCGTTGAGGCGCTCGCCGCGCTCGACCCGCCGGCGAGCCACGGCTCATTCCAGCAGCGCTAGGAAGGCGGCCTCGTCGAGCACCGCCACCCCTAGTCGCTCGGCCTTTGCGAGCTTTGAGCCAGGCGAGTCACCGGCGAGCAGATAGTCGGTCTTCTTCGACACGGTGCTCGTCACACGGCCCCCGGCCGTGAGGATCCGCTCGCTTGCCTGCTCGCGCGTGAGCGTTGGCAGCGTGCCGGTAAGCACGAAGGTGAGCTCAGCTAGCGGCCCGTCACCGGGTGGCGGACCATCCTCTTCAAGGCGAAGCCCCGCTGCGCGGATGCGCTCGATCAGCTCAAGGAGCACCGGATCGGCCAGCTGGGCGGCGATCGCTTCCGCCATTTTCGGGCCGACGCCGGGCGTCTGCTCGATCTCTGCGGGCGTTGCCGCCAGCAGCCGGTCGAGCGAGCGGAACTGGCTTGCCAGGTTTCGTGCCGTCACCCCGCCGACCTCTTCGATGCCGATCGCGAAGAGCACGCGGTGAAACGGGCGCTCGCGTGAAGCGTCGATCGCCGCGATCAGGTTGCGCGCGGAGATCTCGCCGAAGCCCTCGAGCTCGAGCAACTGATCCTCGCCAAGCGCGTAAAGGTCAGCCGCGTTGCGGACGAGTCCCTGGTTCAGGAGCGTCCCCACGAGCGTTTCGCCGAGTCCGTCGATATCCATTGCGCCGCGCGAGACGAAGTGGCGCAGCAGCTGCCATTGGCGGCCCGCGCAGGCGGTGTTGGGACAGTTGGTGAAGACCGAGCCCGCCGGCTTGACGGTCGGCGTGTCGCACACCGGGCAGCGCTCGGGCGGCCGTGGCGGCGGTTCTCGGTCGGGGTTCTCGACGGCGTGCGGTGCCGGCGAGACGACCTGGGGAATCACGTCACCGGCACGCAGCACGATGACCTCGTCGCCGGGGCGGAGATCCTTGCGCGCAAGGTCCTCCTCGTTGTGCAGCGTCGCCAGCTTGACGGTTACGCCGCCGACGTGGACCGGTTCGAGCTCCGCGAAAGGATGCAGATCGCCGAACTTGCCGACGTTCCAGTGGATCGCAAGGAGTCGGGTCTTGGCCGTGGTCGGTGGGAACTTCCAGGCGACCGCCCAGCGCGGATCGCGCCCGGCGGCACCGAGACGGCGCTGTAGCTCAAAGTCCGACACCTTGACGACAACGCCGTCGATCTCGAACTCGAGCCCGCCGCGCCGCTGCTCCCACTCCAGGCACTGCGCGACGACCGCCTCCTCGTCCTCCAATGCCACGATCTCGCTGTTGACGTGGAAGCCGTGCTCACGCAGCCAGGCCAGCGCCTCCCACTGCCCGGTGAGCTCGAGTCCCTCGACGGTGCCGATCGCATAGGCGAGCATCGACAGCGGGCGCCCCGCCGCGAGCGCCGGATCGAGTTGGCGGATCGTGCCGGCGGCGGTGTTGCGCGGGTTCATGAACGTTGAGCGGCCCTCGGCGGCAAGCCGCTCGTTGAGCGCCGCGAAGTCGGGCAGCGACATGTAGACCTCGCCGCGAACCTCGAGCAGAGGTGGGGCGCCGTCGACCACCAGCGGGATCTGGGCGATCGTCCGCAGGTTGTGCGTCACGTCCTCCCCGACCTCGCCGTCGCCGCGCGTAGCTCCGCGCTCGAACACGCCGTTGCGGTAGAGCAGCGAGATCGCGAGGCCATCGATCTTCGGCTCGCAGACAAAGCGAAACTGCGCGTCGGCAATCCCCTCGCGCGCGAGGTGCGCGCGCATGCGCGCGACCCAGGCGCGCAGCTCTTCGGCCGAGCGGACGTTGGCGAGCGAGAGCATCGGCTGGAGGTGGCGGACCTTCTCGAGTCGCTCGACGGGCTGACCGCCGACGCGCTGCGTCGGCGAGTCGGGCGTCGTCAGCTCCGGATGGGCGGCCTCGAGGTCGCGCAACTCGTTGTAGAGCGCGTCATATTCGTCGTCGCCGATCTCCGGGTCGTCTTCGACGTAGTAGCGGCGGGCGTGGTAGTCCAGCAGCCGACGCAGCTCGCCGGCGCGCGCCGCAGGATCCTCGGTGCTCGTCACGGCGCCAGCAGACGCTCGAGATCGAGCTGCTCGAGCGCTTCGATCCCCGGTCGGTGGGTGAGGTCGAAATGGATTGGCGTGAGCGCGATCTTGCCGGCAGCAACCGCCGCCAGGTCGGTCCCGGGCACGTCCTCGAATCCCGGCGCGCTGCCGTAGATCCAGTAGCGCCGCCGGCCCTCCTCCTCCTGGTCGAGACGCAGCTCGTCACGGTAGACGCGCTTGCCGAGCTCGGTCACCTCGATACCCACTGGCACGCCGCCGGGGACGTTGATGTTGAGCAGCGTCGACGGCGACAGCGGCACCCGGTCGGGTGAGCCGACGAGCCGCGTGACGAGCGCGGCGGCGGTGGCGAAGTCGTAGCGACCGCGCTCGACGTAATCGAGTTGGCGTCCTGCCGCCTGCTGGGAGACGGCGATGCTCGGAATGCCGAGCACGACGGCCTCGAGCGCCGCGGCAACGGTGCCGGAGTAGGTGATGTCATCGCCGAGGTTGGCGCCGTGATTGATTCCTGACACGACGAGGCCTGGTTTGAAGTCGCCGACCAGTCCGAGGTTCGCCAGCCGCACGCAGTCCACGGGCGTGCCGTCGGTGGAGTAGCCGACGGTGCCGTCTTCGAAGTCGACCTCGGCGACCCACAGCGGTCGCCGCGTCGTGATCGAGCGCGCCATCGCCGAGCGGTTGCCATCGGGCGCGATGACGACGACGCGGACATCCTCGAGCTCGACGAGCGCCCGCCGCAGTGTCTGCAAGCCCTCGGCCTCGATGCCATCGTCGTTGGTTAGCAGGACCTCGAGCACGCGCTGTGAGGATATTCCGCGGCGCGGCCCTGGTCGTGCGCGAACGCCGATGAGGGCCCGGGGCCGATCGTAGGGAGGCTGGTGGTGTCGGCTCGGCGGACCGGCCGGCTGCCGCCGGCGCTAAGCGAGGACTGTTGGAAGGTCGTGCGCGCCGGCGAGGATGGCATCGAGCAGTCCGGGGAAACGCGCCTCGAGATCTTCGCGGCGAAGGGTGCTCAGTCGCGCGGTGCCCTCATCGTGCTGCTCGATCACCCCAGCCTCGCGCAGGACGCGGAAATGGTGAGTGAGCGTGGATTTGGTTACGCACAGCCCGAATGAGCCACAGCGCCGGGGCGTCGGGTCCTCGGCAAGGCTCTGAACGATGCTCAGGCGCTGCGGATCGCTGAGGGCGTGCAGCACGGGCGCGATCTGCAACTGCTCGCGGGTGGGATGGAGAAGGCTCATAAAAACATTGTACGCCGATCGTCGTCCAATATGGTACGATGTCCGTCGTACTAACGAACTACCAAGTGAAAGACACTGTCATGACCAAGACTTTGATCGCGCCCGCAAGCACCACAGCGGAAGCCGGCGAACACCAGAACAATTGGAGCGACGCTCGTTGGGCAGCCGTCGTCGAGGCGGCGTACGTGCTCGACGCGGTGCGTCGATGAACGCCACCATCGAGAGTCGCATTCGCGCTCGCACCCGCGATCGCGCCGGGGTGCTGCTGGTCCTCGTGTGCCTCGCCCAGTTCATGGTGATCCTCGACGTCTCGATCGTCAACGTCGCGCTGCCGTCGATCCGTAGCGGGCTGCATTTCTCGACCACCGGGCTGCAGTGGGTCGTCAACGCCTACACGCTGACATTTGCCGGGCTTTTGATGTTGGGGGGACGCGCCGCGGATCTGCTCGGCCGCCGACGCGTGTTCATCGGCGGCACGGCGCTGTTCACGCTCGCCTCGCTCGCCTGCGCACTGGCCGCCTCGCGCGGCCTGCTGATCGCAGCGCGCACCGTCCAGGGCTTCGGTGGAGCGATCATCTCGCCGGCGAGTCTCGCGATCATCGCCACGTCGTTTCCCGAAGGCCGCGAACGCAATCGCGCGCTTGGGATCTGGGGCGCGATCGGTGGCATCGGCGCGACCTGCGGCGTGCTGCTCGGAGGAGTCCTCACGCAGACGCTCGGCTGGCCATCGATCTTCCTGATCAACGTTCCAGTCGGTCTGGCTGTCTTGCTGCTGGCCCCGGCGATCGTGCCGGAGGGCCGCCGCAGCGAGGCCCGGCGCAACTTCGATGCCACCGGGGCACTGCTCGTCACGGGCGGCCTGATGGCGGTCGTCTACGGAATCGTGCGCACCGACACGCACGGCTGGGGTTCGACGGGGGTGATCGGACCGATTGCGCTCGGCCTGCTCGCGCTGCTCGCCTTCCTGGCGGTCGAGGGCCGCTTCGCCACCGCACCACTGATGCCGCTGGGGCTGTTCCGCTCGCACTCGCTGCGGGCAGCCAACTTGATCGTCTTCCTACTCGGCCTCGCGGTATTCGCGATGTGGTTCATCCTCTCGCTCTACCTGCAGCAGATACGCCACCTGGATGCGCTCGAAACGGGCTTCGCGTTTCTGCCAATGACGCTCGGCATCATCACCGCCGCGTCACTCGCGCCCCGGCTCGTCGCGCGCGTCGGCGTGCGCCGACTGATCACAACGGGAATGGCGCTCACCGCGGCCGGTCTCGCCCTGCTCTCCGGCGTAACACCGGGCTCGAGCTATTTCACCCACGTGCTCCCCGGTGGCCTGCTGGCGGCGATCGGCATGGGGCTGTCACTGGTTCCCGCAACAATCGTCGCCGTCCAAGGTGTCCCCGGGCACCAGAGCGGGCTGGCCTCGGGCCTGGTCAACACCTCGCGGCTGATGGGCGGTGCGCTGGGCCTCGCCGTGCTTAGCACGATCGCCGCCGCGCGCACGCACGCAGAGCTGCTCAACGGAGTCGCTAGCCAGACCGCGACGACCCACGGCTACGAGCTGGCCTTCAGGGTCGGCGCCTTGATGGCGCTTGCCGGTGCGGTGAGCGCAGCGGCGCTGCTGCGGCCAACCGCGAGCACCCAGGGCAAACGGGCGGATGAGGCAAACGGCACCGCTGCGCAAGCCGCCTGAGGCGATAGCGCCTAAGCGTGGTGGCGCCTGCGGTTGAGCGCGGGGACGCGCCGCAGCCCTAGCTCACCACCAGGAGCGCTCGCGCGCACGCTCGGTGCCGCCGGTTCGGTCGAGCGCGTCGAGGGCGGCCAGTTCGTCCGCTGACAGCGCGAAGTCGAAGAGCTCGGCGTTTTCGGCGAGCCGCTCGCGATGCGTCGACTTCGGGATCACGATTGTCTCGCGCTGGATGCACCAGCGCAGTAGGACCTGTGCCGGCGTGCGTCCGAGCGCTTCCGCGATCCCGGCGACGGTGGGATCGGAGAGATGGCTGCCCGTCCCGAGCGGGCTGTAGGCCTCGAGGGCGACCTGACGCTCGCGGCAGGCCGCAAGCAGCGCCCGCCGGTATTCGAAGGGGCTGAACTGGACCTGGTTGAGGACCGGCGCGACGGTGGCGATGGCGATCACCTGATCGAGCTCGCTGACGCTGAAGTTCGAAACCCCGATCGAGCGCGCGTAGCCGCGCTGGTGGGCCTCCTCCATCCCCGGCCAGGCCCAGGTCGGCCCACCCCCCGGCCAGTGGACGATGTAGAGATCGACCTGGTCGACGCCGAGCGCCCGCAAGCTCTGCTCGGCCGCGGCCGCCGGATCGCGGTTGCGCGGGTTGAGCTTGGTTGTGATGAAGACCTCCTCGCGCGGGACGCCGCTCTCGCGCAGTGCGCGGCCGACGCTCGCCTCGTTGCCATAGGCCTGCGCGGTGTCGATGTGGCGATAGCCGAGCTCGAGCGCCGTACGGACAGCCCCTTCACATTCGGGCCCGTCGGGCACCTGCCATACGCCGAGGCCGAGGGTCGGTATCAGCGAGCCATCGGCAAGTACACGCGTGCGCTCCTGTGATCCGGCTATTGGGTCTGGCATGTTCTCCTTAGTTGGTGTCGGGCGGATGAGCCCGCCGATTGGCGATTGAGGTGCTCAAAAGGTGACGGCCTGCCAGCGCCGGCCGCCGTCGAAGGTCATGATCATGCGCGTAGCGGTGCTGCTCTGCGAGCCGATGATCGCGAAGCCCTGGCTGGGGCTTGTGAAGGCGAGGTAGTCGACATCGCCGTGGTAGACGATGCTCCAGTGGAGTCCGCGGTCGAAGCTCGCGACCAGGGCTGACGGTCCGTTCTGGGCCGTGTCGGGGAGCAGGACGACCCCGGGACTCGGCGACGCTATGGGCCCGCCGAAATACTGCGCCCGCGCGGGAAGCCGGAGCTCGGGACCAGCCTCGAAGCTCGCGCCGGCGTTGCTCGAGAAGTAGAGCCAGACCGAGCCGAGGGTGGCGCCGGGCGGAGCGGACTTCGACAGCGGGTAGGCGAAGCCGCCCATCGTGCACAGCGCGACGAGGTTGCGCGGTGTCGAGGCCGCGGGGATCGCAAAGCTGTGGCCGACGGCGGCGCACGGCGGCGTCCAGTTGACCCATTGGCCGTCCGTCGTCAGCCGCGCGCTGCCGGTCGTGCCGCGATCGTTGCCCTCGACGAGCCAGCCGGTCGCGCCTTGAAGGACGAACGCCCCCGATTGCTCGGCACCGCCAGCGGGATCTTCCAAGCTCGGGGTACGCGCGCGCCGCCAGCTGTCGTGTGCGACCGGAGAGACTTCGACTTCGACGGTGGCGGCGCCGTTTCGCTGGAGCAGGTAGACCTCTCCGGCCGCAGTCTCGACGTCGAGCAGCGCCCCTTCGCTCCCCAGGGCATGGAGCGATTGCGCGTGCCAGGTCGAGCCGCCGTCGTGTGTGGACCACAGGGTTGGCTCGCTCGCGACATAGGAGTAGCCGTCCTCGCGGGCCGGCGTGGCGAGGCCGCCGTAGATCCAGCCGTTGCTCGCGTCGGCGAAGCGAACGTTGAGGTCGGTGGCCTCGTTGAGCGCGGCCGCGGCGCCGCTGACCCTGCGCTCGGCGGCCGCGAGGAGGGCGGCGGGAAGCGGGCGGAGGAGCCACGAGCGTCCCGCGTCGGTACTCTCGCGCAGCTCGAGACAGGCGCCGGCGGACGTGCAAGGCGCCGTCCCGAGCGCCCACGCTCGCCGCAGTGAAACGAAGGTCACGGAGAGCGGGGCGAAACCGCTCGCGGCCGAGACACTGCGCCCGAGCGGAGGGGCCGCCGACGCGGACGCCGAACGGCTGGCCGTGACGATTAGAGCCAGCGCCCCGAGAGCCAGGCAAGCGGCGAGCGCCAGCGAGCGCCTGGTGGCGCCGCTCCTTCCCCCGATCAGACGCATGAGATCATCCTCGCACGCCGCGACCGCGCTCAGGTCCGTTGGGGCGGGCCGGCGGCGCAGCGTAGGTGACGGAGGCGAGATAGAGGCCGTGGGCGGGCGCGGTTCGTCCGGCCGCGCTGCGCGGAGCGCCATCGAGGAGCGCCGCGAACTCCTCGTAGCTCCGGCTGGCGGCGGCGACCTCGAGCATCGTGCCGACGAGCACGCGAACCATCTGGCGCATGAAGCTGTCGGCCTCGATCCAGAAAACGTCATCGCGCCATTCGGCTTGGATGACATGTCGTTCAAAACGGGTGTGATGGGTCTCGGTCGGAGTGAAAGCGGTGAAGTTGTGCGTGCCCATCAGCGCCGCGGCGCAGGCATCCAGGGCCTCGCGGTCGAGCTTGCCGGGGACGTGGAAGGCGCGGCCGTACTCGAAAGGGGAGCGGACGGGCGCGGCGAGGAGGCGGTAGCAGTAGGTGCGGCTCTTGGCGCTGTGACGGGCGTGGAAGTCCGCCGGCGCCGGCTCGCTCGAGAGCACCGCGACGTCGTGGGGCAGTAGGCCATTGAGCCGGCGCGGATCGAGGGCTTCATGGCGGTAGCTCGCGACCTGGGCCAGCGCGTGCACGCCCGCGTCCGTCCGACCGGCGACGGAGGTCGGAATCGGTTCGCCGAGGATCGTGGCGAGCGCGCGCTCGAGCTCCTCCTGAACGGTTCTTTGGCCAGGCTGCCGCGCCCAGCCCGTGAACTCGCCGCCGTCGTAGGCGAGCGTCAGCTTGGTGACGAAGTGGTCGGCCACGCGCCTACGTCGCGAAGAGCAACGGGATCGTCAAGCAGCACCGCACCCAAAGAACGGCTTGCGCGCGAGCGCGCGGCGCCGCCGTTCAGCCGACGAGCTCGAGGAAGACCATCTCCGTCGAGTCGCTCTGGCGCGGGCCGAGCTTGATGATGCGGGTGTAGCCGCCGGCGCGCTGCTCGTAGCGCGGGGCGACGACCTCGAACAGCTTGTGCACGGCGAACTTGTCCTGGCCGAGCGCCGACAGCGCCTGGCGTCGCGCGTGCAGGTCGCCGCGCTTGGCGAGCGTGATCAGCTTCTCGACCTCCGGCCCGGCGGCCTTGGCCTTGGCCTGCGTCGTCTTGATCCGCTCGTGCTCGATGAGCTCCTTGGAGAGGTTCATCAGCAGCGACTTGCGGTGCGCGGCGTCGCGACTGAGCTTGTGGCGTGCTTTCTGGTGGCGCATCTCGCCTTACAGCCTAGTCTTCACGGAGGGTGAGGCCGCGCGCCTCGAGCGTCTCGATGACCTCGTCGATCGACTTCTTGCCGAAGTTCGGGATCGCGTTCAGCTCTGCCTCGGATTTCGAGATCAGATCGCCGACGGTCTGGATGCCGGCGCGCTTGAGGCAGTTGTAGGAGCGCACGCCGAGCTCGAGCTCCTCGATCAGGATGCCCCACTCCTCGCCCTGCATCACCAGCGGCACGGTGCCGACGGCCTGGAGGCCACCGTCGAGCTGGCCGGCCGGGCCGGCGCGGAGCTCCTCGACGCGGTCCTCGTCGGTGAAGATCGCGAGCTGGGAGATCAGCAGCTCGGCGGCTTCGCGCAGGGCCGCCGACGGCTCGACCGAACCGTCGGTCTCGATGTCGAGGGTGAGCTTGTCGAAGTCGGTCCGCTGTCCGACGCGGGCCTGCTCGACGGCGTAGGCGACGCGTCGCACCGGCGAGAAGATCGAGTCGATCGGGATCACGCCGATCGGCTGGTCCGGGGACTTGTTGTCCTCCGCCGGACGGTAGCCGCGGCCGCGGCCAATCGTCAGGTAGAACTCGAGCCGGGCCTTCTTGTCGAGCGCGGCAATGTGGACCTCGGGGTTGAGGATCTCGACGCCCGCGGGGAGGTCGATGTCGGCAGCCGTGATGTCGGCCGGACCGGTGGCGACCAGCGCCGCCTCGATCTCGGTCGCGTCGGAGTGCATCCGGCAGACGATGCCCTTGAGGTTGAGCACGATGTCGGTGACGTCCTCCTTGACTCCGTTGATCGTCGAGAACTCGTGAGCCACACCCTCGATGCGAACGCTCGTCACCGCCGCACCGGCCAGAGAGGAGAGCAGCACGCGCCGCAGCGAGTTGCCGAAGGTGTAGCCGAATCCGCGGTCGAGGGGCTCGATTACGAACGAGCCACGGTTGTCCTCGACGGATTCGCTCGTGATCCGGGGGATTTGAAAGTCAAGCATCGGGGTCCTCACGTCGTGATGTTCAGAAGCTCGCGGCCCGCGAAGACGCCGGCTTGCGAGCGTGGGGCGCTGCTGCTACTTGGAATAGTGCTCGACGATGAGCTGCTCCTGCACGGGCGCCGCAACCTCGCGGCGCTCCGGTTTGCGCAAGACCTTCGCCGTCAGCCCATCGTGATCTGCCTGCAGCCAAGCCGGCACCTGACCCGTCAATTCCGTCGCCTCGCGAATTACCTGCTGCGCCGTCGTTCCGGCCTTCACCGCGATGACGTCACCGGGGCGAACCTGATAGCTCGGGATGTCGACGCGGCGTCCGTTGACGGTCCAATGGCCGTGCCGCACAAGCTGGCGCGCCTGGCGCCGTGAAGCGGCGAAGCCGAGCCGCACGAGCACGTTGTCGAGGCGACACTCGAGCAGCGTGAGCAGGTTCTCGCCGGTGATCCCGGGCTGCCGCGAAGCCTTCTCGTAGTAGTTGCGAAACTGGCGCTCGAGGAGCCCATAGTAGCGACGGGCCTTCTGCTTCTCGCGCAGCTGGAGGCGATATTCGCTCTGCTTCTGGCGGCCGCGGCCGTGCTCCCCCGGCGGATAGGCACGCCGCTCAACGCCGCACTTGTCGGTCAGGCAGCGCTCTCCCTTGAGGAAGAGCTTCTGGCCTTCACGGCGGCACTGCTTGCACTGGGGGGAGGTGTCTCTTGCCATGTTTTCGGGGGGTGTTGCTGTTCGGGTTTGCTGCTGCGGGGTTGCCTAGACGCGGCGGCGCTTGCGCGGGCGGCAGCCGTTGTGGGCCTGTGGCGTCACGTCCTTGACGACCGTCACCTCGAGACCCGCGGCCTGGAGCGAGCGGATCGCCGTCTCGCGCCCGGAGCCCGGGCCCTTGACGAAGACTTCGACCTTCTGCAACCCCTGCTCCATGCCCTTGCGGGCGGCGGCGTCGGCGGTCACCTGCGCGGCGAACGGCGTCGACTTGCGCGAGCCCTTGAAACCGGCGCCGCCGGCGGACTCCCACGCGATCACGTTGCCGTGCTGGTCTGTCAGCGAAACGATCGTGTTGTTGAAAGAGGTCTTGATGTGTGCCTGACCGATCGGGATGTTCTTCTTGACCTTGCGCCGTCCGCGCGCTGGACGCCTGGGTGCCGGCATTACTTCTTCCCGGCCTTCTTCTTGCCGGCGACCTGCATGCGCTTGGGCCCCTTACGGGTCCGGGCATTGGTCTTGGTGTTCTGGCCGCGAACCGGCAGGCCGCGGCGGTGGCGCATGCCGCGATAGCAGCCGATCTCGGTCAGCCGCTTGATGTCCTGCGAAACCTCGCGGCGCAGGTCGCCCTCGACGGTCAGCTGCTGGTCGATCGCGTCGCGAAGCTGCGCAACCTCCGATTCGGTGAGGTCGCGCACGTAGGTGTCGGGAGAGATCCCGAGCTCTGCGAGCAGCTTCGAGGACATCGGGCGACCGATGCCGTAGATGTAGGTGAGGCCAATCTCGACGCGCTTGTTCAGCGGGAGATTGACCCCCGAAATGCGGGCCATCGGCTAGCTACCCCTGCCGTTGCTTGTGGCGCGGGTTCTTGCAGATGACCAGCACGGTGCCGTGGCGGCGGACGATCTTGCACTTCTCGCACATCGGCTTGACCGACGGTCGTACTTTCATGAGACCTTTCAGATGAGCCCGTGGAGTTGGCTCTGGCTGCCGTTGCGGCCGCCGCTACCACCCACAGGTTACGCACAAACGGCCCCGGCTAGCTGACCGGAGCACGACCGCCAATATTAGCAAGCGGGAGTTGCTCATCGTCGGCTCGGTGCCAGGGGGTCAGAATTCGTGGGCCGTCGCGGGTGATCGCGACCGTGAATTCGAAGTGCGCGGCGAGCGAGCCGTCTTGCGAATAGATCGCCCAGCCGTCGTTTCCGGCCCGCACCTCGGCCGATCCGGTGGTCGTCATCGGCTCGATCGCGAAGACCATGCCTTCGGCCAAGCGCGGGCCGCTGCCGGCTGCACCGAAGTTCGGGATCTGCGGGTCCTCGTGCATGTCGCGACCGACCCCATGCCCGACGAGCGAGCGCACCACCGCCACGCCGTCGCCCTCGCAGCTCGACTGGATCGCGTGCGAAACGTCGCCGAGGCGGTTCCCGACGACACACTGCTCGACGCCGCGGAAGAGCGACCGCTGTGTCGAATCGAGCAGGTGCGAGGCGAGCACGTCGACCTGGCCGACCGCGAACGTACGCGCCGCGTCGGCGACCCAGCCGTCGAGGGTGACGCCGACGTCGAGTGAGATGACGTCGCCGCGCGAAAGTTTGTAGGGACCGGGGATGCCGTGGACGATCATCGAGTTCGGCGACGCGCAAATCGAGGCGGGAAAGCCGCGGTATCCCTTGAAGGTCGGCACCGCGCCCTGTGAGCGGATGTACTTCTCGGCCGCCTGATCGAGTTCGGCCGTGCTGACGCCGGGGCGAATCTGGCGTTCGAGCAGTTGCAGCGTGCGGACGAGGATCGCGCCGCTGGCCGCGATGGCGTCGATCTCCTCCGGCGATTTGCGGATGATCACAGCTCGTCCTCCAGACGCAGCGTCGCGATCGTCGCCCGAATGTGGGCGTGCACTTCGCTCGGCGAACGGGTACCGTCGATGCGCCGCAGCAGGCCCAGGTCCTCGTAGTAGGCGATCAGCGGCTCGGTCTGCTCGTGGTAGACCACGAGGCGCTTGCGCACCGTCTCCTCGCGGTCGTCGTCGCGCTGGATCAGCTCGGAGCCATCGACGTCGCAACGCCCCTCGTGGGTCGGAGGGTCGAAATCGACGTGGTAGATGCGACCCGTCTTGCGGCTCACGCGCCGGCCGCTGATCCGCTTGATGACGACATCATCGGGAGTATCGATCAACAGCACGCCGGTGAGCCGGCGCTCGCGCGCCTCGAGTTCCTTGCCGAGCGAGTCTGCCTGATCGACCGTGCGCGGAAAGCCGTCGAGCACGAAGCCGTCACGGGCATCGTCCTCGGCGACGCGCTCGAGGATGACGCCGGTGATGACGCTGTCGGGGACGAGATCGCCGGCATCCATGAAGCGCTTGGCTTCCTTGCCAAGATCGGTTTCGCCAGCGACAGCGGCGCGCAGGATGTCACCGGTCGCGATGTGCGGCAGACCGAAGTCGGCGGTCAAGTTCGTCGCCTGGGTGCCCTTTCCAGCGCCGGGAGGTCCGAGCAGGATGAGGTTGAGTTCGGCCATGTGAGCTCCGCTATCCGCCGGGCCCATTTTGGGCGCACGACTCCCGCTGAAGCGTACTGACTACGTTTTGAGGAAGCCCTCGTAGTTGCGCATCATCAGCTGCGCCTCGAGCTGTTTCATCGTGTCCAGCGCGACGCCGATGACGATGATGATCGAGGTGCCGCCGAAGTTGAAGGTCACCCCGGTGCGGGCGTAGACGACCGCCGGCAGCGTCGCCACCGCGGCCAGATAGAGCGCACCCGGGAACGTAAGGCGGGCGAGGATACGGTCGAGGAATTCGGCGGTTGGCCGACCCGGTCGGACCCCGGGGATGAACCCGCCGTACTTCTTCAGGTTGTCGGCTTGGTCGACAGGGTTGAACGTCACGGCCGTATAGAAGTAGGTGAAGACGATGATCAGCAGCGCCTCGCCGAGGATGTAATGCCAGCCACTGGGTGAGAAGAAGTCCGCCACCTGCTGTGACCAGTGCGTGTGCAAGAGCTGGCCGACGGTTGGCGGGAAGGCCATCAACGAGGCAGCGAAGATCACCGGGATGACGCCCGCCATGTTGACCCGCAGCGGCAAATAGGTCTGCCCGCCCGATGTCATTCGGCGCCCGATCACGCGTTTGGCGTACTGCACCGGGATCCGGCGCTGGCCCTCTTGGACGAACACCACCGCCGCCACCACGGCGAGCACGAGGAAAGGCAACACGACCTTGAAGACCTGGTTTGTCGACGTGTACCACGTCTGGGCGGCGCCGGGAAGGCGCGAAACGATCGAGGCGAAAATCATCAGCGAGATGCCGTTGCCGATCCCGCGCTGGGTTATCAGCTCGCCCATCCACATGACCAGCACCGTGCCCGCCGTCAGCGACATCACGATCAGGAAGATGTGCTGCAGGTCGAAGTGGGTGATTACCGGGTTGTTGGACGTGCCGAGCGAGTGGAAGAGGAACACGTAGCCGATCGATTGCGCGAAGGCGAGGCCGACGGTGAGGTAGCGCGTGTACTGGGTGATCCGCGCCTGCCCGACCTCGCCCTCCTTAGAGAGCTTCTCCAGCGACGGCACGACGACCGTGAGCAGCTGCAGGATGATCGACGCCGTGATGTAGGGCATGATCCCGAGCGCAAACACGGCCATCTCCGAGAGCGCCCCGCCCGAGAAGAGGTTGAGGAAGCCGAGGATGCTCGAAGAGCCGAGCTGGCTCGAGAGCTGCTTCGCGGCGCCGGCGTTGATCCCCGGCGCCGTCAGGTGCGCGCCGAAGCGGTACAGACCGAGCATCAGCGCCGTGAAACCGATCTTCTTGCGGATGTCGGGAACCGACAGCGAGCTGAGGATCGTGCTGAGCATCCGAAACGAAGTCTAGGGACCGACCGCGGTCGCGGGTCTAGGAATCGACGAGCACGCAGCTGCCGCCGGCGCTCTCGATGCGCGCCTGTGCGGTCTTGCTGAAGGCATGCGCGTGCACGGTGAGGCCCTTGGTCAGCTCGCCGGTCGCGAGGACCTTGATCGGGATCCCCTTGCGCGTGCCGAGGCCCGCCGCCTGGAGCGCCTCAAGCGTGACCTCGCTGCCCGCGTCAAAGCGCGCCTCGATGTCGCGGAGGTTGACCGGCTGGGTGTGCGTACGAAACATCTCGAAAGGCATCGACTGCTTCTTTTGCGGACCGCGCAACTTGCGCATCCGCATGTGGATCGGCATCTGACCACCCTCGAAGCGCGCGCGGTCCTTGGCGCCTGAACGCGAGCCATAGCCCTTTTGGCCGCGGCCGGCCGTCTTGCCGGTGCCCGAGCCCTCGCCGCGACCGACTCGTTTGCGTGGACGGCGACTGCCTGGGGCTGGGCGGAGCGAATGCAGGCCGATCCGCTCGGCGCCGCTTGCCACCGGCGGCGACGCGGTCGCCGCTACCTCGACGACGGGCTCGGCCGGCTTCGCCGCCGGCTTCCTGGCCCGGGGCGCGGGGGGCGTCTTTCCTGCTTCTGGCGCGGCGGGCGTCTTTCTGGCCCGTGGCGCGGGGGGCGTCATCGCTTGCCCGCTTCCTCGACGCGCACGAGGTGGCGCACGGCGTGGAGCATGCCGCGCGACTGGGGGGTATCGGTGACCTCCACGGCGTGGCCGATGCGGAGCAGACCGAGCGAGCGCAGCGTCGCGCGCTGGGCCTTGTTCGAGCCGTTGCGCGAGCGTTCCTGGACGACACGCAAGCTGGCCGACTGGCCGGGGGTCGCGGCCGCAGCTGTTTTAGGGGCGGGGCTCATGCGCTCGCTTCCGCTGAGGCCGGCTTGCTCTCTGTCTGCTCGAGATGCTCGACTGCGCTTTCGCGTTTGTCGGCGATGCCCAGCACCTGGGCGACCGAGAGACCGCGGAGCTCCGCCACCTCCAGCGGCGTGCGCAGGCCCTTCAGCCCGTCAACGGTCGCCTTTACGAGGTTGATCGGGTTCTGCGAGCCAAGGCTCTTGGAGAGGATGTCGTGGATCCCGGCGAGCTCGAGCACGGCGCGCACACCGCCACCGGCGATCACGCCCGCTCCTGGCGCTGCCGGCTTGAGGAACACCCGCCCGGCGCCGAACACGCCGGTCGTCTCGTGGGTGATAGTCGAGCCGTGCTTGGGCACCCGGAAGAGCGATTTCTTGGCCTGCTCGACACCTTTCTGGATTGCGAGCGGCACCTCGTTTGCCTTGCCGTAGCCGACGCCGACGATGTCCCGCTCGTCGCCGACGACCACCAACGCAGTGAACGAGAAACGCCGGCCGCCCTTGACGACCTTGGCGACACGGTTTATCTCGACGACGCGCTCCTGGAGATCCAGGCCGGCCGAGCTGACTGTTCGATCAATTCGCATAAGAAGAACGGGGAAGGGTAGCAGCGGCCCTAGAAGGCCAGGCCGCCTTCGCGCGCTCCCTCCGCGAACGCCTTGACCTGGCCGTGGTAGCGGTAGCCGCCACGATCGAAGACCGCGGTGGCTACGCCGGCAGCCTTCGCGCGTTCGGCCAGCAGCTCGCCGGCCCGCGTCGCGCGCGGGGTCGGCGCGAGCGTGCGCAGCTCCGGCTCGGTCCAGTTCACAGATGCCAGCGTGCGCGCCGCGACGTCGTCGACCAGCTGCGCCGAGATCCCACGATTGGAGCGGAAGACCGAGACACGCGGACGCTCGGCAGTACCGGAAACCTTGGCGCGTACGCGCCGACGCCGGCGCAGCCGCCGCGCTTCCTTGGTGATCACTGACATCTGCAGCTCCTCACGCGCGCTTGCCAACCTTGCGGGCGACGATCTCGCCCTCGTAGCGGATGCCCTTTCCCTTGTAGGGCTCGGGTGGGCGTTGCTTGCGGATCTTCGCAGCGACCTCGCCGACCTGCTGCTTTGAGATCCCGCGCACGACAACCCTTGTCGGCTGCGGCACCTCGAACTCGATGCCGTCGGGTGCCGGCACGCTGACCGGGTGCGAGAAGCCGAGCGCGAGTTCGAGATCGCGTCCCTTCAGCTGCGCGCGATAGCCGACGCCCTGGATCTCGAGGCGTTTCTCGTAGCCGTCAGTGACGCCGATCACCATGTTGGCGACAAGCGTACGAACGAGCCCGTGGAGGGCGCGATGCTCGCCACGGTCGGTCGGGCGCGTCACGATGAGCTGATCCTCGTTACGGGCGACGGTGATGTCGCGCGGGATCCTCTCCGACAGCGCGCCCCTGGGCCCGTTGACGCTGACGAGGTCTGGCTCGATCGTCACCTCGACGCCGGTCGGCACCGGGATCGGTGCTCTACCGATGCGAGACATTCACCACACCTCCGCGACGACTTCGCCACCGACGCCCGCGGCGCGGGCCTCGTGGCCGGTCATCACGCCCTTCGAGGTGGAGACGATCGCCGTGCCCATGCCACCCTGAACGCGCGGGATGTGCTTGGCATCGACGTAGGTGCGCCGGCCGGGGCGCGATACACGGCGCAGGCCCGAGATCGCCGAGCGGCGCGACTCGTCGTACTTGAGGTTGATCTGGAGGACTTCGCCGGGAGCACCAAGCGCGGGCTCGACGCTGAACGCGTCGATGTAGCCCTGCTCGGCGAGGATCCGCGCAAGCTCGGACTTCTGGCGCGAGCCAGGCATCAGCACCGTCTCGTGCGAGGCGTGAATCGCATTGCGGATCCTTGTCAGAAAATCGGCGATCGGGTCGGTCATTGACATCGCGACGCTCCAGCTACCAGGACGACTTCGTCATTCCGGGGATCTGCCCCTGGTGGGCCATCTCGCGCAAACAGATACGGCAGAGGCCAAATTTGCGGTACACCGCACGGGCGCGGCCACAACGGTTGCACCGACTGTAGGCACGTGTCTTGAACTTCGCTGGTCGCGCCTGTCGGACGCGTTGTGAGGTTTTTGCCACTAAGACTCCTCTGAGTTGGTTTCGTCGCCGGGCGTTGCGGGGGCATCGGAGGTTGCTTCACTGCTCGCCTCGATCACCAGGTCCTCCTCGGGCTGTCCCGGCGCGTCGCTGACAGCCTCCGCACCTTCCGGCTCGGTAGCGCTTTCGGCCTCGGCAGCAGCCTCCGGCTCGGCCGCGCTTTCGGGCTCCGTCTCGGCATCCGGCTCGGTCTCGGCGGCATCCGGCTCGGTCGCGGCATCCGGTTCCGCAGCGGCGTCCGGCTCCGCAGCGCCATCCGGCTCGGCGGCCGCGTCGGGCTCGCCCTCGGCCGTGTCCTCGCCGCCCACCGGCGCGGCTTCGCTGACGTCGGCTGTTGCGGGCGCGGCCGGTGCTTCGGGTACCTGTGCTTCGGGCTCCGGGTCTCCGGGAAGGCGCGGGCGGCCGTCGTGGGCGAACGGGAAGCCGAAGGCTTCGAGCAGCGCGAAAGCTTCAGTGTCACTGCGGGCGCTGGTCGTGATCGTGATGTCGAGACCGCGTACCTGGTCAACTGCGTCGTAGTCGATCTCGGGGAAGATGATCTGCTCACGCACCCCCATTGAGTAGTTCCCGCGCCCGTCGAACGAGCGCGGGCTGAGCCCGCGGAAGTCGCGGATTCGCGGGATCGCAACCGACATCAGGCGATCGAGGAACTCGTAGCTGCGTTCACCGCGCAGCGTCACCGACACGCCGACCGGCATGCCCTCGCGCAACTTGAAGTTGGCGATCGACTTGCGGGCGCGACGGACGCTCGGGCGCTGTCCGGCGATGGTCGCCAGCTGCTCGGTCGCTGCATCGATCACCTTGGAGTCCTGCTTACCGTCGCCAACACCCATGTTGAGCGTGATCTTCTCGATGACTGGCGCCTGCATCGGCGAGGAGTAGCCGAACCGCTCGAGCAGTGACGGCCGGATCTCAGTCTCATAACGCGTCTTCAAGCGTGCTGTCTCCTTCACGGCCATCAGTCAAGCCTCGTCTTCGAACGTCGCGCGACGCGCAGACGGCGACCGTCTTCGCGTTCGATTCCGACGCGCGTCGGCTTGCGGTCCTTCGGGTCAAGCAGCGCAACGTTGGACACGTGGATCGGACCGGAGCGCTCGATCACGCCGCCGACAGTTTCGGCGCGCTGAGCACCGGGGACCTGGCGCGGGCGCTCGTGACGCTTGATCATGTTGAGGCCCTCGACGTAGACGCGCTCCTTCTTTGGATCCACGCGTGTCACCTTGCCGATCTTGCCGCGGTCCTTGCCGCTGATCACCATCACTTGGTCGTCGCGACGGATCTTCATCAGAGGACCTCCGGCGCGAGCGAGACGATTTTCATGAAGTTCCGCTCGCGTAGCTCGCGTGCGACCGGACCGAAGATGCGTGTACCGCGCGGGTTGTTCTGGTCGTCGATGATCACCGCAGCGTTCTCGTCGAATGCGATGTAGGTGCCGTCGGGTCGGCCGAAGGACTTCTTCGTGCGCACGATCACCGCGGTAACGACCTCGCCCTTCTTGACCGTTCCCTGAGGCGTCGCATGCTTGACGGTCGCCGTGATGATGTCGCCGACGTGCGCGTAGCGCCGCCGCGATCCGCCCTTGACGCGGATGCAGAGGATCTCGCGGGCACCGGTGTTGTCGGCGACGCGCAGCCTGGTCTCGTTCTGGATCATCGCGCCCGCTCCAGTACCTGGGACAGTCGCCAGCGCTTCGTCGCAGACAGTGGCCGGGTTTCGGTCAACAGCACCAGATCGCCTTCATGGGCATCGTTGTGCTCGTCGTGGGCGTGCAGCGTCTTTGAGCTGCGCACAATCTTCTTGTAGCGGCGGTGCTGGCGCGAGGTGTCGATGCGAACCGTGATCGTCTTCGCCGCCTTGTCGGAGACGACTATGCCCTGACGCGTCTTCTGGCGTCCGGCTTCGTGCGGAACTTCCGCGACCAGTTCAGCCGTGCTCGCCGGCTTCTTTGCGCGCACCTTGCCACGGCGCAGGGCGCGCGCCTTCGCGTTGGCGACGCGAAGCGCGTCGCGCTCGGCCTGACGCTCCTGCGACGTGCGTGCGGGCCCAGGCGCCGTGCTCGTACGTTGTCGCGCGCGGCGGCGGCGCTCCTTGGGATGAATCACCTCGGCGACTGGAGGCGGCGGCGCTGGCGCAGCTGCTGGCTCTGCTGGCTCCTCAGCGGGCGCGGGCTCCTCAGTGGGCGCCGGCTCCTCAGTGGGCGCCGGCTCCTCAGCGGCCGGCTCCTCAGCGGGCGGCTCCTCAGCGGGCGCCGACTCCTCGGCAGGCGCCGGCGCTTCAGCCGTCGGCTCCTCAACGGGCGCCGACTCGGCCTCAGTTTCCTGCGGCGTCACGGGCGAGCCCTCGGCTTCCATCAGCTCCTCGGCGGCCTCAATCTCTCCGTCGACTGCTTTCTCGTCGGCCATGGCTAGCTCTCCACGCTCTCGGGCGCGCGTAGCTCGCGCTCGCGTGCGATCGTGAGGGCACGTGCGAGTGCACGGCGACTGGCGCGCAGCCCGGTCGTGTTTTCGAGCTCACCCGTCGCGTTCTGGAAGCGCAGGCCAAAGATCTCCTTACGCGCTGTCGCGATATGCGCCTTTAGTTCAGCGTCGGGCATATCGCGGAGGTCTCTTGCGGAGTCGGCCATCAATCAGTCCTCCCGCGATACGAACTTGGTCTTCACGGGAAGCTTGTGCCCGGCAAGGCGCATCGCGTCGCGCGCGAGCGACTCCGGCACGCCTGCGAGCTCGAACATCACGCGACCCGGTTTGACCACGGCAACCCAGCCCTCAGGCGACCCCTTGCCGGAGCCCATGCGGGTCTCGGCCGGCTTCTTCGTCACCGGTTTGTCTGGAAACACGTTGATCCAAACCTTGCCGCCACGGCGAATCTTGCGAGTCATCGCGATACGAGCGGCCTCAATCTGGCGGTTCGTCAGCCAGCCCGCCTCGAGCGATTTGAGGCCGTACTCACCAAACTGAACGCGGACCTGGCCGCGCGAGACTCCGCCCCGCCGGCCGCGGTGCTGCTTGCGATGCTTGACGCGCTTCGGTGCGAGCATCAGCTGGCTCCTCCGGGACCGCGACCGCGACCGCCGCCACCACCGCCGCGACCACCCGGTCCGCCACCGCGACCGCGGCCCCCGGGACCGCCTGGGCCACCCGCATCGCCGGCACCTCGTCCGCGCCCGCCCTCGCGACCGCCACGGCCACCGCGATCACCGCGATCGCCGCGATCGCCGCGTTCGTTGCCTTGCGGAGCCGGCGCGCTCATGTCGGTGAGATCGGCGCCGGTGTAGCCCTCGGGCATGATCTCGCCCTTGTTGATCCAACACTTCACGCCGATCCGTCCGAACGTCGTGCGCGCCTCGTAGAAGCCGTAGTCGATGTCGGCACGCATCGTGTGCAGCGGGACGCGACCGTCGGAATAGGCCTCGGTGCGTGCCATCTCGGCACCACCGAGGCGTCCGGAGACCTGGACCTTGACGCCCTTGGCACCTGAGCGCATCGCGCTGGTCAGCGCCCGCTTCATCGCCCGGCGGAAGGCAACGCGGTTCTGGAGCTGCTCGGCGATCGATTGCGCGACAAGCTTGGCGTCGAGCTCCGGACGCTTGATCTCGAGGATGTTCACCTTTATCTGCTTGCCGGTGATGCGGTGCAGATCCTTGCGCAACGCATCCACCTCGCTGCCGGACTTGCCGATCACGATGCCGGGACGCGCGGTGCGAATGTTGACCTCGACTTCGTTCGCGTCCTTCTTGATCGTGATGTCCGACAGACCAGCGTGCGCGAGCTTGCGCACTATGTGCTCGCGAATCTGGATGTCCTCGTAGAGGAACTGAGCGAAGTGGCGCTCGTTGAACCAGTTCGACTGCCAATCGTGGATGTAGCCCACGCGCATCGACTCGGGATGTACTTTCTGTCCCACCAGTTACTCCTTCGGCCCGAGCATGATTGTGAGATGACTGGTCCGCTTGTGGATCGGCGTCGCGCGACCCATCGCGCGCGGACGGAAACGCTTCAGCGTGGGACCTTCGTCGGCGTAGACCCCGGTGACGTGGAGCTCGTCCCCTACGAGCTCGTGATTGTGCTCCGCGTTGGCGATCGCCGAATCGAGCAGCTTCGCCCAGTCGGCAGCGACGCCGCGCGGCGCGAAGCCCAGGAGCGCTCGAGCCTCGGGGACGGACTTGCCGCGGATGTGGTTACAGACAAGCCGTGCCTTGCGGGCCGATGAGTGCACGTAGCGCGCGTGCGCACGGACCGTCACAGGACCAACCGGTCGCGGCTTACGTGCCGGCGCGCGAACGGGAGCGGCGGCGGCCCGCTTTGCCGGCTGCTTTCCTGTCGGCGCCTTGGCGGCGGCACGAGTCCGAGCGGGCTTTGCAACCTCTGCGACCGCGGCGACAGCCTCGGTCGCGGGCGCCTTCGCGGCCGATTTGCTCGCTGCGGCCCGCGCGCGCGTGGGCTTTGTCTCGGCCGCGCCCTTCGCCGCAGGCTTCGCGCTCGCAGCCCTCGCCCGCGTCGGCTTGGCGTCAGCTGCCTTCGCCGCCGGCTTTGAAGCCGCTGCCTTCGCGGGCGTCGGCTTGGCCTCGGCAGCAGCCTTCGAAACCGGCTTCGCGGCCGCAGCGCGCGCCCGAGTCGGCTTCGCGCCAACAGCAGCAGCCGTCTTTGTCGCCGGCTTCTTCGCCGCCGCAGCAGCGCGCGTGCGCGCCGGCTTCTCCGCGTCGGGAGTTCCGGGAGTCTTCTTCTCGTCGGCCACGGCCTATCTCACCTTCCCGGAGCCGGCGTGCCCGCGATAGGTGCGCGTCGGAGCGAACTCGCCGAGCTTGTGACCGACCATCGACTCGCTGACAAAGACGGGGACGTGCTTGCGCCCGTCGTGGACGGCGATCGTGTGCCCGACCATCTCGGGAAAGATCGTCGACGTCCGCGACCAGGTCTTCAGCATCTGCTTGGTGTTGGCGGTGTTCATCGCAGTGATGCGCGCCATCAGGCGCTCCTGCACGTAGGGGCCCTTCTTGCTCGAGCGACTCATCGCTTGCCCTTCCCGCGCCGGCGGCCACGGACGATGTAGCGGTCCGAGTCCTTACCCTTCTTGCGCGTGCGGTAGCCGAGCGTCGGCACGCCCCACGGCGTGACCGGATGACGGCCGGGCGTGGTCGAGCCCTCGCCGCCGCCGTGCGGATGGTCGACGGGGTTCATCGCGGTGCCGCGAGTCTGCGGCCGCACGCCGAGGTGGCGCTTGCGTCCAGCCTTGCCGATCTTGACGTTCTGGTGCTCGGTGTTGCCGATGACACCGACGGTGGCACGGCACTCCGCGCGTACGAGTCGCATTTCACCGGAGGGCAGTCGCAGCGTCGCCATGTCACCGTCCTTGGCCATCAGCCGAATCGATGCGCCGGCGGAGCGTCCGAGCTGGCCGCCGCGACCGGGCTGCAGCTCGACGTTGTGAACGACGGTGCCAGTCGGCATCTTGGCGAGCGACATGCAGTTGCCAACCGCGATCTCGGCATCCTCGCCGGAGGCCACGACCATCCCAACCGTGAGGCGCGTCGGCGCCAGGATGTAGCGCTTCTCGCCGTCGGCGTAGTGCAGCAACGCAATGTAGGCCGTACGGTTGGGGTCATATTCGATCGCTGCGACCCGCGCCGGCACCCCATCCTTGCGCCGCTTGAAGTCGATCTGGCGGTACAGACGCTTCGCGCCGCCGCCGCGGTGACGCGAGGTCTTGCGGCCGTATGAGTTGCGGCCGCCGCTCTTGGTGAGGCCCTCGACCAGCGAGCGCTCCGGCTCGTCCTTGGTCACCTCGGCGAAGTCGGGATAGGAGACAAAACGCATCCCCGGGCTCGTCGGCTTGGGCTTGCGGATCGGCATTACTGAGTCCCTCCCCCAAGTCCGGCGTAGATCGGGATCGACTCGCCGGGGCCAACCTGCACGATCGCCTTGCGCCAAGCCCGCGTATGGCCGCGCGAGAGCCCGCGGCGCTTGGGCTTGGGCCGCACCGTGATCGTGCGGACATCCGCGACGTGGACGTCAAAGAGCGCCTCGACGGCCTGGCGCACGTGCGTCTTGTGGGCGTCGGGGTGGATCCGGAACGTGTACTTGCCCGCTGCGGCGAGCACATAGCTCTTCTCCGAGACGACCGGGCTGATGATCACTTGCGTGTGCTCCATCAGGCCGCGTCCTTCCCGGCCGCTTCGTCGGTCTCGCCGCCCTCTGGCTCGCGCGACTTCGCGCGCGCACTCAGCGCCGCAAGCCCGGCGTCGGAGCAGAGCAGCGAAGCGGCACCAACGATGTCGGCGATCCCGACGCTGCTCGGCTCGAGCACCGAAACCCGCGCGATGTTGCGAAAGGAGAGCGCCGCGCCACGCTCGTCGGCGTCGACAACGACGAGCGTCGTGAGCGGCTGCTTCCAGCTCGCCAGCAGCGCGGCCGCAGCATGCGTCGAGGGCTCGGCGAAGGCGGCGGCATCAAACACCGCGAGCGAGCCGCGCTCGGCGTGCAGCGATAGCGCGCTGCGCAACGCCGCCCGGCGCTCCTTGCGGTTGACCTTGAACACGTAGGAGCGTGGATGCGGCCCAAAGACGGTGCCGCCTCCGGTCCACACGGGCGAGCGGGACGAGCCCGCGCGCGCACGCCCGGTGCCTTTCTGGCGCCACGGCTTGGCGCCGCCCCCGCGGACGAGACCGCGCGTCTTGGTCGAGGCGCTGCCGCGGCGGCGCGCGGCGAGCTCGGCGCGCACGGACTCGTGCACCAGCGGACCGTTGAAGCGGGCACCAAAGGCATCGGCGTCGAGCTTGACCGTGCGCTTGCCCGTGCCTCCGAGTACCGGCGCGCTACTAGCCATCGGAGCGAACCTCGACATAACCGTTGCGCGGTCCGGGAACGGCGCCGCGAACGAACAGCAGATGCTCCGCCGGGCGCACCGCCACGACCTCGAGACCGCGCTGGGTGATGCGCTTGTTCCCCATCTGGCCCGGGCCGCGGATTCCCTTCATCACGCGTGAGGGCGTCGCCGAAGCGCCGATCGAGCCCGGCGCGCGAACGTTGTGTGAGCCGTGCGACACAGGGCCGCGGCTGAAGTTGTGGCGCTTGACCGTACCCTGGAACCCCTTGCCCTTGGAGACGCCCGAGATCTTGACCCGCTCGCCCGCTGTGAAGGTGTCGACGTCCACCGTCTCACCGACCGAAAGCCCTGCACCTTCGCCGCGAAACTCGACGAGATGGCGCAGCGGCGGCGCCGAGGCCTTGGCCAAGTGTCCGAGCTCGGGCTTGCTCAGCGCCTTCTCGCGCACGCTGCCGAACGCCAGCTGCACGGCGTCGTAGCCGTCGCGGTCATTGGTGCGGATCGCCGTCACGTGACACGGACCGGCCTCGAGCACCGTGACACGGGCGACCGCCCCGTCCTCGCCGAATAGCTGTGTCATGCCGAGCTTGCGTGCGAGGATTGCGGCCATCAGCTTGCGACGCGGATCTCGATGTCGACGCCGGCGGGCAGGTGGTCGAGTCGCTGCAGCGAGTCGACGGTCTTGGGCGTCGGCCGGTGGATGTCGATCAGCCGCTTGTGCGTGCGGATCTCGAAATGTTCGCGCGAGTCCTTGTCCTTGAACGGCGATCGGATCACGCAGTAGATGTTCTTCTCGGTCGGCAGCGGCACGGGCCCGGACACGGTCGCGCCGGTGCGCGTCGCGGTGTCCACGATCTCCTTGGCAGCGGTCTCAATGGCCCGCGTGTCGTAAGCCTTGAGTCGGATGCGAATCTTGTTTTGTGGCGTCGGTGGCATTCGTAAGCGCTGCTCTTCCCGTCTATTGCTGGTGTCTGTTAGCCCGCAAAACGGCGTGCCTGCGCGATGGTCGCCCACCCGCGGAGCCCGCCGATCGGTCCGCATCGTTGCGAACCGGCGTCAATGTCGTATCTGTCGTGGTTGCAGGCCTCGGGTCGCGCTAGCTGCGCTCCCCGGCGGCCCTACTTGATGATCTCGGTCACGACGCCCGAACCGACCGTACGGCCGCCCTCGCGAATCGCGAAGCGAAGACCGGGGTCCATGGCGATCGGCTGAATCAGCTCGATCTCCATCTGGACGTTGTCGCCTGGCATGACCATCTCGACACCGTCGGGCAGGTTTGCCACGCCGGTGACGTCGGTGGTGCGGAAGTAGAACTGGGGCCGGTAGCCCGAGAAGAACGGCGTGTGGCGGCCACCCTCCTCCTTCTTGAGCACGTAGACCTCGCTCTTGAAGTGCGTGTGCGGTGTGATCGAACCTGGCTTACAAAGGACCTGCCCCCGCTCGATCTCCTCGCGCTTGGTGCCACGCAGCAGGCAGCCGACGTTGTCGCCCGCCTGACCCTGGTCGAGAATCTTGCGGAACATCTCCACCCCTGTCACGACGGTGCTCGTCGTGTCCTTGATCCCGAGAATCTCGACTGTCTCGCCGGTCTTGATCACACCCTGCTCGATCCGGCCGGTCGCCACCGTGCCGCGGCCGGTGATCGAGAAGACGTCCTCGACCGGCATCAGGAACGGCTTGTCCAGCTCGCGAACGGGCTCGGGGATGTAGGAATCGAGTACCGCAGCCAGCTCGAGGATCTTCTCGCGCGACGCCTCGTCGCCCTCGAGTGCCTTGAGTGCCGAGCCGGTGACGAAGGGGACATCGTCGCCGGGGAAGTTGTAAAGCGTGAGCAGCTCCCGCACCTCGACTTCGACCAGCTCGAGCAGCTCTTCGTCGTCGACCATGTCCGCCTTGTTGAGGAAGACGACGATGTAGGGGACGCCGACCTGATGGGCGAGCAGGATGTGCTCGCGCGTCTGGGGCATCGGTCCGTCGGCCGCCGAGACCACGAGGATCGCCCCGTCCATCTGGGCGGCGCCGGTGATCATGTTCTTGACGTAGTCCGCGTGCCCCGGACAGTCGACGTGTGCGTAGTGACGGTTCTCGGTCTGATACTCGACGTGCGAGGTGGCGATCGTGATGCCGCGCTCGCGCTCCTCGGGAGCGTTGTCGATCTCCTCGAAAGTCTTGGCCTCCCCGCCCATCTTCTCGGCGAGTACGTTGGTGATGGCAGCGGTCAGCGTCGTCTTGCCGTGATCGATGTGACCGATCGTGCCGACGTTGACATGCGGCTTATCGCGCTCGAACTTCGCCTTGCCCACTTTTTCGTTGCTCCTGTTATCGCAGTTGGAGGCCCGCCAACAGAGGCGAACCCAGAGATACTCTCAGAAACCGCCACGCGGCGGCTGTGCGCCTCGACTACGCGGCGGCTGCCGCCTCTCCGCCACGACTCTCGACGACCTTCTCGGCGATGTTCGGCGGCACTTCCTCATAGCCCTCGAATTGCATTGTGTAGTTCGCGCGACCCTGCGTGTTGGAGCGCAGGTCCGTGGCGTAGCCGAACATCTCAGAAAGCGGGACACGACCAACAACCGCGATCGCGTTGCCGCGCCGTTCCTGTCCCTCGATCCGTCCGCGCCGGCGCGAGAGGTCGCCGATGACCTCGCCGACGAAGTCCTCCGGCACGACCACTTCGACCGAGAAGATCGGCTCGAGCAGCACCGGCTTAGCGCGCCGCGCCGCCTCCTTGAAGGCGAGCGACCCAGCGATCTTGAAAGCGATCTCCGAGGAGTCGGTGTCGTGGTACTTGCCGTCGGTCAGCGTCACCCGGATGTCGACCATCGGGTAGCCGGCCTTGACGCCGTTCTCTAGCGCCTCCTCGCAGCCCTTCTCGACGGCCGGAATGAACTCGCTCGGCACCGAACCGCCCTTGATCTTGTTGACGAAGTCAAAGCCCTCACCGGGCGCCGGCTCGAGGTCGATGTAGACCACGCCGTACTGGCCCGAACCGCCGGTCTGGCGGACGAACTTGCCCTCGACGTGACGCGCTTCGCCGCGCACCGTCTCACGGTAGGAGACCTGCGGCCGCCCGACGTTGGCCTCGACGTGGTATTCGCGCTTCATCCGGTCGACCAGCACCTCGAGGTGCAGCTCGCCCATGCCGGAGATCTCCGTCTGCCCGGTCTCATCGTTGGTCTGCACGCGGAAGGTCGGATCCTCCTCGGCGAGGCGTCCGAGCGCGATCGACATCTTCTCTTGGTCGACCTTCGTCTTGGGCTCGACGGCGACCTTGATCACCGGTTCGGGGAAGACGATCTGCTCGAGCTTGATCGGTGCGTCCGGCGCCGCCAGCGTGTCGCCGGTCGTGACCTGCTTGATGCCTACGGCGGCGGCGATGTCCCCGGCGTAGACCTCGCTGACATCCTCGCGGTCGTTCGCATGCATCATCAGAATCCGCCCGATTCGCTCCGTACGCCCGGTCGAGGCGTTCAGGATGCGCGAGCCGGAGGCGACCTTGCCGGAGTAGACGCGGAAGTAGGTGAGCTTGCCGACGAACGGGTCAGCCATGATCTTGAAGGCGAGCGCTGCGAACGGCTCGGCGTCGTCGGCAGAGCGCGTCGCCTCGCGACCTTCGCCGTCCTTGGTCGGCTCGATTCCGATCACCGGCGGCACCTCGAGCGGCGAGGGCAGGTAGTCGAGCACCGCGTCGAGCAGTGGCTGGACACCCTTGTTCTTGAATGAGGAGCCGCACAGCACGGGCGTCATCGCGATCTCGAGCGTCGCCTTGCGGATCGCTCGCTTGAGCAGTTCGACGGGAATCTCCTGTTCCTCGAGGATCAGCTCGATCAACTCGTCGTCGTGATGGGAGACCTCTTCCAGCAGGTGCTCGCGCGCCGCGGTGGCATCGGCGAGGAGATCAGCGGGGATCTCGCGCTCCTCCTGCTCGGTCCCCAGCTCGTCGAGGTAGTAGACCGCCTTCATCTTGACCAGGTCGACGATCCCAGCGAAATCTCCCTCGACGCCAATCGGCAACTGAATCGGCACCGGGTGGGCGGCGAGGCGGTCGATCATCGTCTGCACCCCGCGCGCGAAGTCGGCGCCGATCCGGTCCATCTTGTTGATGTAGGCGATGCGCGGAACCGAGTACTTGTCGGCCTGGCGCCAGACGGTCTCCGACTGCGGCTCGACGCCGGCGACTGAGTCAAACAGCGCAATCGCGCCGTCGAGCACGCGCAACGAGCGTTCGACCTCGACGGTGAAGTCGACGTGACCGGGCGTGTCGATGATGTTGATCCGATGTCCCTTCCACTCGCAGGTGGTCGCGGCCGAAGTGATCGTGATGCCGCGCTCCTGCTCCTGCTCCATCCAGTCCATCGTCGCTGCGCCTTCGTGCACCTCGCCGATCTTGTAGGTGCGACCGGTGTAGTAGAGGATGCGCTCGGTCGTCGTCGTCTTACCGGCGTCGATGTGCGCCATGATGCCGATGTTGCGGATCTTTGCGAGTGGGAAGGCTCTGGTCATAACGGCTTTGAGGTTCGGGTGGAGAGGCGCGAAGCCTGCTCACGAGCGCGGCGCGCGGGCAAAAAAATAGGCCCGCAGGGCCTAGAAGACAGTTAGTCCAGCCCTAAGTCGCGTTGTTGTTAGCTCGCGGTCTCCATAGTTAAAGCGTACGTGGCGGGCATGGCCCAAATGCGAGCAGGAACAGCCCGCACCACGCCTCTACGATCATAGCAGGGCCCTGCCGAGCGACCGCGCGGCTCAAGCGCTGCGTCCGCGGCGCACGGGCGCCGCGCTACCGTGCTTACCAGCGGTAGTGGGCGAAGGCCTTGTTGGCCTGTGCCATGCGGAAGATGTCGTCCTTGCGCTTGTAGGCGCCGCCCTGCTGTGACTGCGCGTCCAGCAGCTCGTTCGCGAGCCGCTGGGACATCTGCTTCTCGCGGCGGGCGCGAGCGTGCTCGACCAGCCAGCGCACGGCGAGCGTGCGCGCCCGGCGGGCGGGAACCTCGACCGGAACCTGGTAGGTGGCGCCACCGACGCGCCGTGATCGCACTTCGAGCGCGGGCGTGAGGATCTTGATCGACTCCTCGAGCGCCTCCACCGGGTCCTTGCCGGTCTTCTCGGCGAGGATCGCGAGCGCGTCGTAGACGATCCGCTCAGCGGTCGACTTCTTGCCGTCGACCATCACCTTGTTGATGACCTGCGCGACGATGCGCGAGCGATGAACCGGATCGGGAGCGACCGGGCGGATCTGTGCGGCGGCGCGGCGCGGCACTAGGCTTTCTTTACCCCGTACTGCGACCGTGCTTTCTTGCGATCGCTCACGCCAGCGGCGTCGAGCGCTCCGCGCACGACCTTGTAGCGCACACCGGGAAGATCCTTGACGCGGCCGCCGCGAACGAGCACCACGGAGTGCTCCTGCAGGTTGTGACCCTCGCCGGGGATGTAGGCGGTGACCTCGATCGAGCCGGTGATGCGAACGCGCGCGACCTTGCGCAGCGCCGAGTTCGGCTTCTTTGGCGTCACCGTGTAAACGCGTGTGCAGACGCCGCGGCGCTGGGGCGCGGCTACCTTGCGCTTGCGGCCAGCACCGGACTTGAGTCCGGGAGTCGCAAGCTTCTTCTTCGGCGGCTTGCGGCCGGTCCGGACAAGCTGGCTGGTGGTAGGCATGCGAGGCGGACCATAGCAAAGGCCGGGCCAGCGTCCTGCCGGCTTGGCACGACGTCGCCGGCGGGCGCCCTTAGGCCGTAGCGCCAACCGGATCGCCGAGTGCCGCTTTGCGGGCGCCCACGGACGGCATCAGCGCGGCGGCCAAGATCACCAGCAGCACGCCGATCGCCTGGACGGCGAGGCCGATCGCGCCGCTCGGCATCGGGTCACCGAAGACCAGGACGCCACCGGCGATTGCCGAGATATTGGCGGTCGCGCTGGTGATCGCGATCACGGGCACGGCATCGCCATCCTGGAGCGACTTGGCCGAGGCGAAGAACGCGACGATCGAAGCCGCCAACGTCACCGCAAACCAGGGGCTCAGCAGGCCGAGTGCGCCGTGAGCGCCGACGATGCCGGTCAGTGCTTTGATCGAGATGTCGGAGACGCCGAACAGGATGCCGCTCGCGGCGCCAAGCATCGTGCCGTGGTGCTGGCGTGGCGCGCCTGCCGAAGGGCCAACGATGAGGATCGCGCCGACGGCGCAGAGCGCGGTCTCAAACGCGATCATCGCCGAAGGCGAGAAGCTCGAGTGCGCCCCATGCATCTCCGGCGCGGTGGCGGCGAACGCCGCGAGGCCGAGCGCCGTCAGCACGAGACCGAGCCACTGGCGACGGCCGACGGCAAAGCCGAACACGCGGTCAGCCATCACGCCGACGAGCACGATGCCGGCGGCGAGCACGACCTGGACCACGCTCAGCGGCGCGAAGGTCATCGCCGCGACGTGCAGTATCCAAGCGACCACCGCGACGAGCATGCCCGCGGCAAACCAAGGCGTCGCGAACAGTCCCCGCGCCGAGTGCAATGGCCGCGACGGCTGAACGGCAGGCGCGCGGCAAGCCCCGCGCTGCTTGAAAAAGAACGCAAGGTTCGTCACAAGAGCGCAGCAGACCGCAAGCAAAACGCCGAGCTGAATCATCGAAACGTCCAGGAATCGCAGTTGGATAGGGGCCCCGCGCCCCGCGTGCTTCCCTATCGACGCTCGACTCCCTTGACTGAAGGGCGGTGAGCCACACTAGACGAGCGTCGGATCGCTGCGACCCAAAGGTCCCAGCGCAACCTAAGAGCAACACAAAGGCTTGCCGAGAACGCGGCTGCCCCATCTGCGCGTTTGTGCTTTCGGAGGGCGCGGCGGCACCCTCCGAAAGCGCGCTGCTCACTCCCCGTCGATATCGAGCTCGGCGAGCTCCTCGGCAAAGCCGCGATCGCTGCCGAGGCCGATCTCCTCCAACGAGGCTAGATCGGCTTCGAAGTCGGCGAACCCACTCGGCATCCCGAGCTCGTTGGCGAGATCCTCGCCGCCGAACAGGCCGAGATCGTCGACCGCGCGCGGGAGCGGCTTGGCCGGCTCGATCTCGATCCGCCGGTAGCGCTTCAGCCCGGTCGCTGCCGGGATTAGCTTGCCGATGATCACGTTCTCCTTGAGCCCGTTGAGGCGGTCGATCTTGCCTTCGAGCGCCGCGTCGGTGAGCACCTTGGTGGTCTCCTGGAAGGAGGCCGCCGAGAGGAACGAGTCGGTGTTCAGAGAGGCCTTGGTGATGCCGAGGATGATGTCCTCGAACTCCGCCGCCTCGCCGCCGTTCTTGGCCACCACCTCGGCCGCCTTGGCGAACTCGAAGCGATCGATGAACTGCCCCGGCAGGTAGTCGGTGTCGCCCTTCTGATCGACGCGAACCTTCTTCAGCATCTGCCGCACGATCAGCTCGATGTGCTTGTCGTTGATATCGACGCCCTGGGACTTGTAGACCTCCTGTACCTCCTTGACGAGGTACTGCTCGGTCTCAGTCCGCCCGCGCACCGCGAGCAGCTCGTGCGGGTAAAGCGAACCCTCGTTGAGCTGCGTGCCGGCAACCACTTTCTGGCCCGGCGTTACGAACACGCGCGTGCGACGCGGGAAGGTGTGGCGGTGCTCTTCGCCGCCAGCATCAGTGATCACGACAGTCAGTGCCTTGTCGGACTCCTCGATCGAGATCACCCCGTCCTGCTCGGCGATCTTCGCCAGGCCCTTCGGCTTGCGCGCCTCGAACAACTCGACCACGCGCGGTAGACCGTGCGTGATATCCGCGCCGGCGACACCGCCGGTGTGGAAGGTGCGCATCGTCAGCTGCGTGCCCGGCTCGCCGATCGATTGGGCGGCAATGATCCCGACGGCGTCGCCGATCTGGGCGATCTGGCCGGTCGCCAGCGCGCGTCCATAACAGGCCTGGCAGACGCCGGTAACGGCCTCACACTTGAGCACCGAGCGGACCGGCACCAGGGCGTTGTTGCCGCGCTCATATTCCTCACGGTAACTCTCGACGATGTCGGCGAGCTCGGCCCGGTCGATCTGCTTGCCGGCCTCGACGAGCATCCGGCCGCGCTTGGTCTTGAATTCGCGGGCCGCGATGCGCCCGAGCAAATTGTCGTTGGCCTCGCCGCCCTCCTTGAAGACGGGCACCTCGATCAGCTCCTGCGTGCCGCAGTCGGCCTGGCGGATGATGACGTCCTGGGCGACGTCGACCAGACGCCGCGTCAGGTAGCCCGAGTCCGCCGTGCGCAGCGCCGTGTCGGCGAGGCCCTTGCGGGCACCGTGCGTCGAGATGAAATACTCGAGCACGGACAGACCCTCGACGAAGTTGGCCTTGATCGGGCGCTCGATGATCTCGCCCTTCGGGTTGGCCATCAGGCCGCGCATCCCCGCCAGCTGGCGGATCTGCTTGAACGATCCACGCGCGCCCGAGTTGGCCATCATGAAGATCGGGTTCAACTCGTCGAGGTTGTCGATCATCGCCGCAGCCACCTCGTCGGTGCACGCATTCCAGCGCTCGACGACGGCCTCGTGGCGCTCCTCCTGGGTGATGAGGCCGGTGTCGTACTGCTCCTGGATCTCGGCGACCTCGGTCTCGTAGCGGCCGAGGATCTCCTGCTTGTTCGGCGGCACGACGACGTCGTTCTTGGAGATCGTGATCCCCGCCTGCGTCGCGTACTTGAAGCCGAGCTCCTTGAAGGCGTCGAGCACGAGCGAGATCGTCGTCGCGCCGTAGCGCTGGACGAGCGCGTCGATCAGCCGCGTCGTGTCGCGCTTCTTCATCGACTGGTTGACGAACACGTAGGTCGTCGGGTCGAAGTCGCTGCCGAGCGCCTCCTCGAGTGCCCGCTCGATGCGGTCGTTGTAGATGATGCGCCCGACGGTCGTCAGCACGTGCCCACCCTCACGGCGGAACGGGCGGAACTCGGCGAGGTCGTGCAGCTTGACCACCCCCGCCTCGTAGGACAGCTCCGCCTCCTGCGCGGTGCGGAAGACGTGCGGGCGCGGGTCGTGCGTCGCCCGATCGATCTTCTCCAGATCCTCGGCCTCCGGACCATAGGTGAGGTAGTAACCACCGAGGATCATGTCCTGGGTCGGCGTCGCCAGCGGCGCGCCGTGCGCCGGCGAGAGGATGTTGTTGGAGGAAAGCATCAGGATCCGCGCCTCAGCCTGGGCCTCCGCCGACAGCGGCAGGTGAACCGCCATCTGGTCGCCGTCGAAGTCGGCGTTGAACGCGTGGCAGACGAGTGGGTGGACTTGGATTGCCTTGCCTTCCACGAGCAGCGGCTCGAACGCCTGAATGCCCAGGCGATGGAGTGTCGGTGCGCGGTTGAGCAGCACCGGATGCTCGCGGATGACCTCCTCGAGGACGTCCCAGACCTCGGGAATCATCGAGTCGACCATCTTCTTGGCGGCCTTGATGTTCTGGGCTGACTTGCGCTCGACGAGGCGGGCCATGATGAACGGCTTGAACAGCTCGAGCGCCATCAACTTCGGCAGGCCGCACTGGTGCAGCTTGAGGTAGGGGCCCGAAACGATCACCGAGCGACCCGAGTAGTCGACGCGCTTGCCGAGCAGGTTCTGGCGGAAGCGTCCCTGCTTGCCCTTGAGCATGTCCGACAGCGACTTCAGCGGTCGATTGCCCGGTCCGGTGACGGGGCGGCCACGGCGGCCGTTGTCAAACAGCGCGTCAACGGCCTCCTGGAGCATGCGCTTCTCGTTGTTGACGATGATCTCGGGCGCGCCGAGGTCGAGCAGCCGCTTGAGGCGGTTGTTGCGGTTGATCACGCGACGGTATAGGTCGTTGAGGTCGCTGGTGGCGAAGCGGCCACCATCGAGCTGGACCATTGGCCGCAGCTCCGGTGGGATCACCGGTACCGCGTCGAGCACCATCATCTCCGGCTTGTTACCGGACTGGATGAACGCCGAGACGACCTTCAGGCGCTTCACGGCGCGAGCCTGTCGCTGCCCCTTGGCCGTCTTGATCACCTCGGAGAGCTCGATCCGCTCAGCCTCCAGATCGACTTGGGCCAGCAGGTCGCGAATTGCCTCCGCACCCATGCCGCCGCGGAAGTAGTCGCCAAAGCCGTACGGGCTGCCGAAGCGCTCCTTGAGCTCGCGGAACAGCGTCTCGTCGTGCTCGATCTGCTTGGGCTCCATCGTCTTGAAGAGCTCCCAAACCTGGCGCACGCGATCGGCGGCGTCGTCGATGTAGGCCTCCGTATCGGCGATATCGGCCTCGAAGGTCTTGCGCACCTCCTTGAGCAGCTTGTCGCGATCCTCAGCCGAGAGCTTGGCGACCTTCACGTCCAGCGCGTCGGCCCAGAGGTGATCCTCGGCCGAGAATCCCGTCTGCTTGCCGGTGGTCAGGTACTCCTCGCGCCGCGTCAGCGACTCGCGCAGTTCGAGCACGCTCTCCTCGCGCTCGCCCGTGTAGGTGTCGAGCACCTTGTTGATTTCCTTCTCGAGCTTGTCGAGGTCGCGCGTGCGAGCCTCATCATCGACCCAGGTGACGATCGAGGCGGCGAAGTAGAGGACCTTCTCGAGCTCTTTCGGCGCCATGTCGAGCAGGTAGCCGATGCGGCTCGGAACGCCCTTGAAGAACCAGATGTGGCTAACCGGTGCGGCGAGGTCGACGTGGCCCATGCGCTCGCGGCGCACCTTGGAGCGCGTCACCTCGACGCCGCAGCGCTCACAGACGATGCCCTTGTAGCGGACGCGCTTGTATTTACCGCAATAGCACTCCCAGTCCTTCGTCGGCCCGAAGATGCGCTCGCAGAACAGACCGTCCTTCTCCGGCTTGAGCGTCCGGTAGTTGATCGTCTCCGGCTTTGTTACCTCACCGGAGCTCCAGCCCCGGATCTGCTTTGAAGACGCGAGGCTGATCTCAATCGCGTCGAAGTTGTTGATGTCGATCACTCGGTCTCCTCATCAAGCGTTTCTTCCTGTTCCAGTGAGTCCAGGCTTACCTCAAGCGCGATCTCCTCGAGCGGATCGGCAATATCAAGTGGATCGCCGATGTCGAGTGGATCGCCTACCTCCAGTGGATCGTCGGGTACGTCGTCGAGGTCATCGAGCGTCGCGACCGCCTCGACTGCTTCCTCGCTGCCGGCCTCCGCCCCGCCCTCAGCCGCCTCCACCCCTTCGGGTATCTCCTCCTCGACGCGCACGCCCGAGAGATCGATGCCGAGCTCCTCGGCCGCGCGCAGCAGGTCATCATCCTCGTCGCGCATCTCCGTGCGCTGACCTTCCTCGGAGACGACGTTGACGTCCAGCGCCAGCGACTGCATCTCCTTCAGCAGCACCTTGAAGGACTCGGGGATCGACGGCTCGGCGATGTTCTCGCCCTTGACGATCGCCTCGTAGGCCTTGACACGACCGACGGTATCGTCGGATTTGATCGTCAGCATCTCCTGCAGCGTGTACGCCGCGCCGTAGGCCTCGAGCGCCCAGACCTCCATCTCGCCAAAGCGCTGGCCGCCGAACTGCGCCTTGCCGCCCAGCGGTTGCTGGGTGACCAGCGAGTACGGTCCGGTCGAGCGGGCGTGAATCTTGTCGTCGACGAGGTGCAGCAGCTTGAGGATGTACATGTAGCCGACGGTGATCTGCTCCTCGAAGGGCTCGCCAGTGCGGCCGTTGTAGAGCGTCACCTTGCCGCTCGCCTGCTCACCGGTGCGCCGGCTCTTGTCGATGTCCATGCGGATCGCGCCGTGGTAGTCGTCCTGCCAGGACACGAGCGCGTTGTCGACATCGGTGATCGTCGCCCCGTCGAACACGGGACTGGCGACGTACACACGACCGTTGCCACCCTTCTGGTGGGCGATCTTGTAGGCGTCCGAGCCATCGTCATACCAGCCCTGCGCGGCGACCCAGCCCAGGTGGGTCTCGAGGATCTGACCGACGTTCATCCGGCTCGGTACGCCAAGCGGGTTGAGGATCACATCGACCGGGGTCCCGTCTTCGAGGAACGGCATGTCCTGCTCGTCGACGATCTTCGAGATGACGCCCTTGTTGCCGTGGCGTCCGGCGAGCTTGTCGCCCTCGGAGATTTTGCGCTTCTTGGCCACGAACACGCGCACCAGATCGTTGACGCCCGGCGGCAGGTCATCGCCACCGTCGCGGCTGAAGATCATCACGTCGATCACCACGCCGCCCTCGCCGTGCGGCACCTTCAGCGAGGTGTCACGAACCTCGCGCGCCTTCTCCTTGAAGATTGCGCGGATCAGCTTCTCCTCGGCCGTCAACTCGGTCTCGCCCTTGGGCGTGACCTTGCCGACAAGCAGATCGCCTGAGCCGACCTCGGCGCCGACGCGGACGATGCCGCGGTCGTCGAGGTTGCGCAGCGACTCCTCCGAGCGGTTCGGGATGTCGCGCGTGATCTCCTCGTCGCCGAGCTTGGTCGTGCGCGCGTCGATCTCGTACTCCTCGATGTGAATCGAGGTCAGCTCGTCGTCACGAACCAGGCGCTTGGAGAGGATGATCGCGTCTTCGAAGTTGTAACCCTCCCAGCTCATGAAGGCGACCATCAGGTTCTTCCCGAGCGCCATCTCACCACGGTCGGTCGAGGAGCCGTCGGCGAGCACCGCACCCTTGGCCACCTTCTGGCCGCTCGCGACGAGCGGCTTCTGGTGGATCAGCGTGCCTTGGTTTGAGCGCATGAACTTCTGCAGCTTGTAGTCGTCGTTGGTGCCGTCAGAGCGCTGCACGCTGATCTGGGTTGCGTCGACAAACGAGACCGTTCCGGCGTGCTCGGACAACAACACGTCGCCGGTGTCGAGCGCCGCGCGGCGCTCCATGCCGGTGCCCACGAGCGGCGCGTCCGTCTTCAGCAGCGGCACCGCCTGGCGTTGCATGTTCGAGCCCATCAGCGCGCGATTCGCATCGTCGTGCTCGAGGAAGGGGATCATCGCCGTCGCCACCGACCAGATCTGCTCCGGCGAGACGTCGACCAGATCCACCTCACGCGGGCCAACCGTCACGTACTGACCGGCCTGCGTACGACAGAGGATCTCCGGGCCACGCAGACGTCCGGTCTTCGCATCGATCGGCGTGTTGGCTTGGGCGATCAACTGCTCCTCTTCCTGCGTCGCGTCGAGGTGGACGATCTCGTCGGTCAGCAGGCCGTCCTTGACGACTCGGTAGGGGGTCGTGACGAACCCGTGCTCGGAGACCTCGGCGTAGGAGGAGAGCGAGCCGATCAGGCCGATGTTGGGACCCTCCGGCGTCTCGATCGGGCACATCCGCCCGTAGTGCGTCGGGTGCACGTCACGCACCTCGATCGGCGCGCGTTCGCGCGTCAGGCCGCCCGCGCCGAGCGCCGATAGGCGCCGGCGGTGGGTGAGCCCGGCAAGCGAGTTCGTCTGGTCCATGAACTGCGAGAGCTGCGAGGAGCCGAAGAACTCCTTCAGCGCCGCGACCACCGGTCGGATGTTGATGATCGTCTGCGGCGTGATCGTGTCGGCGTCCTCGGTCGTCAGCCGTTCGCGCACGACGCGCTCCATGCGGTAGAGGCCGATCCGGAAGGCCTCCTGGATCAGCTCGCCGACGGTCCGCAGGCGGCGGTTGCCGAAGTGCTCGTACTCGTCGAGGTGCTCGGCGACCGCCTCGCGCGGCATGCTCGCGGCCTCGGCCGCGTAGTCCTTGATCTCGACCTCCGGGTTCTCGGGCATGCCGAGCCGGCGCGGGAGCAGGACGAGCTCGTTGACGAGCGCGATGATGTCGTCGTGGGTGAGGGTGCGCACGTCGAGGTCGATGTCGAGCCCGAGGCGCGAGTTGAGCTTGTAGCGACCGACGCGTGTCAGGTCGTAGCGCTTGGCGTCGAAGAACAGCTGGTTCAGCAACGCGCGCGCGTTTTCGACACTCGGCGGCTCGCCGGGACGCTGCTTCTTGAACAGCTCAACCAGCGCGCCTTCCTCCGAGCGCGTCTGCTCAGTGTCCGAGTCGATCGTGTTGCGAATGTAGTGCGAGTTGTCGAACAGGGCGAGGATCTGCTCATCGGACGCGTAGCCCATCGCGCGCAGCAGCACCGTCACCGGCAGCTTGCGCTTGCGGTCGATGCGTACATAGACCTTGCCCTTCTTGTCGATCTCGAGCTCGAGCCACGAGCCGCGTGCCGGCATCAGGTTGGCGACGAAGACCTGCTTCTCGCGGTCCTTCGGCTCCATCAGGTAGGCGCCGGGTGAACGCACCAGCTGGGTGACGACCACGCGTTCGGTGCCGTTGATGATGAACGTGCCGCGGTCGGTCATCCAGGGAAAGTCGCCCATGAACACCGACTGCTCGCGGATCTCACCGGTTTCACGGTTGATGAACGCAACGGTTACCGTGAGCGGCCGGGCGTAGGTGAGGTCCTTCTCGCGGCACTCCTCGATCGATGCGACGGGCTCGTCGAAAACGAAGTCGCCGAACTGCACGGCAAGGTTGCCTGTGTAGTCCTCGATCGGCGAGATGTCGTCGATCGTCTCGCGCAGACCGCCGGTTGCTGGCACGGTCAACCACTCGAACGAGCGGCGCTGAATGTCAATGAGGTTGGGGACGTCGAGCGGCTTGTTCAGACGCGCGAAGCTACGGCGCGTCCGAGGGACGTAGGCAGAGGCCAAGATGCGACTCCTGAGGGGTCGAGAGACAGACGGACGAGGGCGCGAAAGCGCAGACCAAGTAATCTAGCACAGCGAAGCTGCGCCCCCTTGGAGGCTGCCGACACTCACGGACCCCGCTCCACTCGACGCCGCGTATGTGGCGCGGCGCGGACCTGCGTGGGACGGCTACGACTATCGGTCGGCCGGGCAACTGTAGCGAAGTTTTCGCGGTTTTGCAGGACTTGCAACCGCCAAACCAGGGCAGCTGGAGCCATCGCGAGGCGAGCGCCAGGCCTCGACGGGCGACGCTCACCCCGCTAAGCGGAACCCTCGTTAGGTCAGCTCGACGGTCGCGCCGGCCTCTTCGAGCTCTTGCTTGAGCTTGTCGGCCTCTTCGCGATCAATACCTTCCCGGATGGGCTTCGGTGCCTCGTCCACGAGCGCCTTGGCTTCCTTCAGGCCCAACCCGGTCGCCGCGCGGACGACCTTGATGACCTGGATCTTCTTGTCGCCGGCCGCAATCAGCCCCACCGTGAACGCGGTCTGCTCTTCGGCCTCCTCCTCGCCGGCGCCGGCACCGCCGGCTTGCGGCGCGGCCGCCGCGACGGCGGTTGCCGAGACGCCAAACGTCTCTTCGAGCGCCTTGATCCGCTCGGCCAGCTCGAGCACCGAAATGCCCTTCAGCTCTTCAATCCAATCGGCTGTACTCGTAGCCATTACGCATTCTCCTTTTCGTCGTCGTCGCCGGACGCTTCAGGCGCCGACTCCTCATCAATAGCTTGGCCCGCCGGACCGTCTTCACTGCCTTCGCTCGCCGGTCCTTCATCGCTACCCTCGCCGACAGGCCCCACATCGCTGCCCTCGCCCGCCGGCCTCTCCTCACTGCCTTCATCCGCCGGCCCGACGGTTTCGGGGTCCTCGGCCGGAACTGCCGGTGCTTCGGCCCGCTCCTCAGCGGGCGCCGGTTCCGCGGGCGCGCTCTGCTCGGCCGGGCTCGGCCCAGCCGAGGCTGCTTTCTGCTCGAGTACGCCACCGAGTCCGATCGCGAGACCGCCGATGAGCGCGTTCAGCGCCCGGGCAAGGCCAGCCACCGGCGATGCGATGAGCCCGACAAGCTGACCATAGAGCGCATCGCGCGTAGGAAGCCGAGCGATCGCGGTCATCTCGGCAGCCGATAGTGCAGCCCCGTCCATCACACCGCCCTTGAACGCGAGCAGCTGGGTGGAGCGTGCGAAGTCGGCCAGCGACTTCGCGGCAACCGCACCGTCGCCACGCACGAACGTCAGCGCTGTGGGGCCCTGAAGAAGTGTCTTGATCAGCTCGGCACCCGCCTTGTCGGCGGCGCGCTCGGCGAGCGAGTTCTTGACGACGCGCAGCGTCGCGTCGGCCTCGCGCAGGCGGCCGCGCAGCTCGCGGGCCTGCTCAACGCTGATGCCGCGGTAGTCGACGGCAAAGATCGCCGCTGAGTCGCTGATGTTGGCGGCGATCTCGTCGATCACCGCAGCTTTCTGGTCTTTGTTCATACGGCTCCTATCCCGGTCTTAGGCTCCCAAAGGGAGCGTGCCGGAGGTCTACGGTGGCCTGGACGCTTGGGGCGAGCTATGCGGCTGCTGCCTGCGCCTCCTCGACGATGTCACGGGTGCGGCTCGGATCGACCTTGACGCCGGGACCCTGGGTCGAGGCAAACGTGATCGAGCGCAGGTAACGACCCTTAGCGACTGAGGGCTTCGCGCGGATGATCTCCTCGAGCACCGCGGCGTAGTTCTCGAGTAACGCACGCGTCTCAAAGCTGCGCTTGCCGATCACGAGATGGACGATCGCCGTGCGGTCGGTGCGGTACTCGACCTTCCCGGCCTTCGCCTCCTCGACGGCCTTGCGCACATCGGTCGTCACCGTCCCAACCTTGGGGTTGGGCATCTTCCCTTGCGGGCCGAGGACGCGCCCGAGGCGGCCGACGAGCGGCATCAAGTCAGGGGTGGCGATCGCAACATCGAAGTCCGTAAACCCTTCCTCGACGCGCTTGGCCAGATCCTCTGCGCCGACGAAGTCGGCACCAGCTTGCTCGGCCTCGCGCGCCGCATCGCCCTGAGCAAAGACGGCGATCGTGACGTCGCGTCCGAGACCGTTCGGCAGCGCCACCGTCCCGCGGAGTTGTTCGTCGGCGTGGCGGACGTTGAGGCCGGTGCGGATGTGCACCTCGATCGACTCGTCGAACTTTGCCTGGGCCAGACGCTTAACGATCTCCAGCGCGTCGACCGGGCTGTGCTCGCGCTCGTGTTCGATCTCGGAACGTGCCGCGATGACGCGCTTGCTGTGTTGAGCCATCAGCCAACCACCTCCACACCCATCGAACGCGCCGTGCCAGCGATGATCTGCGTCGCCGCATCGAGGTCGTTGGCATTGAGGTCCTCGAGCTTCTGGTTTGCGATCTCGCGCAGCTGGGCCTTGGTGATCGTCCCGGCCTTGATGCGATGAGGCTCGCTCGAGCCCTTCTCGAGACCGATCGCTTTGCGAATCAGGTCCGCCGCGGGCGGGGTCTTTGTAACAAAGGTAAACGAGCGGTCCTCATAGACCGTGATCACCACCGGAATCACGGTCCCGGCGTCTTGCTGGGTCTGGGCATTGAACGCCTTGCAGAATTCCATGATGTTGATCCCGTGCTGACCGAGCGCAGGGCCGACCGGCGGCGCCGGTGAGGCGGCGCCGCCGAGCGCTTGGAGCTTGATTGTGGTGAGGACTTTCTTGGCCATTGCTAAACCTTCTTGACCTGGTCGAAAGCAACCTCGACCGGAGTCTCGCGGCCAAAGATTGATACCAGGACCTTGAGGCGCGCGGCATCCTCATTGATTTCGGAGATCTCGCCCGAGAAGTCAGAGAGCGGGCCGGAGATGACCTTCACCGACTCGCCGATCACAAACGTCGCGCGCGGCCTGCCAGTCGCCACGGCGACCTCCTTCTTGAGGATCCGGTCGACCTCCATTTGGGTCAGTGGGACCGGCTCGTTTGACGCGCCGACGAAGCCGGTCACACCCGGCGTGCCTTTGACGAGCGTCCAGGAGTCCTCGTTGAGCTCCATGTTCACCAGGACGTAACCGGGCATCGTGCGCTTGTCGACCGTGATCTTCTGGTTGTCCTTCATTTCCGACACCGCCTCGGTCGGCACCACCACCTGGCGCACGGCCCGCTGCTGTCCCAGCGAGACGATGCGATGCTCGAGGTTCTGCTTGACCTTTTTCTCGTGCCCCGAGTAGGTGTTGACGACGTACCAGCGGAACATGGCTAAAGGATCGCGTCGACAATCTTCTGCGAGATCTCATCGGCGACGCCGAGGAAGACTCCCGCTATGACGACAAATCCGAGCACGACGCCGGTGGCCTGCGCGACCTGGCGCCGGTCGGGCCACTGCACACGCTGGAGCTCAGCCCAGCAGCCGCGCAGGAAGACGAATACCCGATTACCGGGTTCGCGCGCAGCCGGGCTCGCCCCGGGCCCGAGGTTGGTCGGCTCCTCACCGAAAGCACTCGCGGCTACGCTCACTGGGTCTCCCTCAAGCGCTTCGAGCCCGGGGACCTCGGACCCATCGCCTTCTTCGGGCAGGGCAAAGCCGCCGCCGCCTTGTGGCGGGGTCCGGTCGGCAGGCTGCCTCGGCCGGCCGCTACTACGGTTGCGCTTGCGGTCACGTGCCACGGCACCGGGAGCTAACGCGTCTCCCGATGGCTGGTGTGGCGTCGACACCAGCGACAGTACTTCGCCAGAGTGATGCGATCGGGGTTGTTGCGCTTGCTCTTATTCGTCTGATAGTTGCGACGCTTGCAATCCTCGCATGCGAGGGTGACAGCGATCCGCACGTCTCCGCGGGCCATGAGTCTTCCAGGGTCGGGATGATCTTCTGGCGCCGGGCAAGGAAAAACCCCGCCACGGCGCGAGGGAGTTTGAGTGTAGTGGTTCGCTCAATTCGGCGCGCGATGCATGCTCGGGCGCGCCGCTTCGGAGTATCGTGCGCCGCGTCCAGGCCACACGCCAAGCACCGAGGGGAACCCTGATGAAGCTACCCGAGCCGATCAAGATCGAGATCTCCGACGAGACCTTCGCCGGAGTTACCTACCACCTGCGCGGCGCGCTCGTGCCGGAGCTGCAAATCGAGGTCTCAGGTCAGGCCGTGATGTTTGAGCACCACACGCTGTTGTGGAAGGAACACGGCGTCAACATCGAACTGCGCAAGCTGCCGGGCGGCGTCAAGCGCAAGATCGCCGGGCTCGACTTCTTCATCACCAGGACCGCGGGCTCGGGACGGATCGCCTTCTCGCGCGACTGGCCCGGTCAGTGCATCCCGCTGCATCTTGCCAGGGGACAGGAGGTCAACGTCCGCGAGCACCACTTCCTCGCCGCGACCGACAACATCGAGTACAGCTTTGAGCGCGTCAAGGGCGTGCGCAACATGCTGCTTGGTGGCTCGGGGATCTTCATCGACAAGTTCCATGCCAAGGATGCGGACGCGGTCGTGTGGGTCTCCGGACAGGGCAACGTCTTCGAGCTCGAGCTCGACAGCGGCGAGGAAATCGACGTGGAGGCTGGCGGCTGGCTCTATAAGGATCCGAGCGTGACGCTTGAGTCGCACTCGATCGGACTGAAGAGCGGCATGTTCGCCGGTGACCACAAGCTCACCTGGAACCGCTTCACGGGACCCGGCAAGGTGGCGATCCAAACGCTCTACACGGAGCCGTTCGAGTCCGAAGCCGGGGGCGGCAACACCGCGGCCGCGGCCGCCAGTGGCGGTGTCGCCGGCGCGGTCATCAGCGGTCTGCTGCGCGGCTAGAAGGGCGTTTGACTCGTAGAGCCCATACGCCGGGGACGCGTCAGAGCCCGGGGTAATGGCGCTCGACGTAACCAACAAGTGAGGGCCGCGCGGTCAGCCAGCGTGTGCTGTAGGGACCGGCGCGCCCGGCGGTGTCAAACCATAGGCCGTCAACCCACATGAACGTGTGTCCGACCGTGGCGAACACGGTGAGGTAGCGGCCCGGTCCGGGCGCCCCCCAGCTTTTGAGCTGGCCGGAGGTTTCCGGCGCGTCGATCAGTCCGCCGGCGGCGAGTGCGTAGCTGACCGAACCGGAGCAGTCGTAAGCGTCGTCGATGAACGAGCGGTGCCCGCCGCCGTAGACGTAGGGGAAGTCGGTGATTGCGTTGCCGCCGGCGATCACTTCCTGGATCTGCACCGGTAGGCCGGGCGACGGCGTCGCCTTGCCGCTGACCGGATTGACGCTCGCGCCCGGATCTGACTTGGCCTCGGACTTCTCGAGCTGTTGCTCCTCGCGCAGCTCGGCGAGCACCTGCTGGTTGCTCGGGGCACCGGGGCTGATGAATGCCTCACGTGCCGCGGCGCGCGGCGCCGCCGCGTTGGCGTGTGCCGGGGCGCCCGCCGGCTCGGGATAGCTGTCGGCCGCGAGCGGGTCCGGAGCCTCGGCCACGTAGGTCGTACCCCGGGCGGGGCGACCCCTAGCATGGGCCGCGCCGGTCGCGCCGCCGCTAAGCGCCACCGCCGCCGTGACCGCTGCGACGAGGGCGAGCGCGAACACGCCGCCGAGCAGGAGGTAAATCCGCCGATGAGACAAGTGCAAGCGCGCGCTACTCATACAGGGTGACGACGGCCAGGATCGCATAGATAACAACGAGCGCCCAACCCTCGTAGGCGCGGCCTTCACCGTCCTCGGTGATCAACCAGACTGTTACAGCGCTGACGGCAAGCGCACCGATGTAGAGCGGCGGCAGTGCGAAGGTCAGCGTCGTGCTCAGTGTCAGCGAGACGAGTACGAGCAGCGGGAAGAGGAACGCCGCGATCTGCGCGACCGAGCTGACGACGACGGCGACCGCAAGATCGGACTTGCCCTTGGCCGCCAGCCGCACGCCGACGAGGTGCTCCACCGCATTGCCGGCGATCGCGACGATAACCAGACCGGTGAACGCCTGCGAGAGGTGCAGTTGTGCGATCGCCGGCTTGAGCGCGCCGATGAACCAATCCGAGACAAAGCCCGCGCCGACACCGCCGAGGACGAGCAGTGCCAGTGCCAGCGCGAGCCCGATGCGCGGCGCCGGCGCCTCCGGTCGAGCTGCGTTGCGGACTTCGGGCACGACCCAGGCGAGATAGACGCTGAGCAGCAGCAGCGCGGCAATCGCTGAGATTGCTTGGACGTGATGGCTGGCCGGATCGCCGGCCGACAGCGACAGGCCGACGAGGACGATGATGAACACGCAGACGAACAGGAGAGTTGCCGCGTCTTTGGGGATCTTCGGCTGAAAACGCATCACGCGTCCCTCGCCAACGTGCGCACCGACAACGAGCACGAAGCCGAGCACAAGCAGCGAGTTGGCAAACAGCGAGCCGACGATCGCGCTTTGGGCGACCACCTGCTCGCCCGCGCGCAGCGCGAAGATGACAACGAAGAGCTCTGGCAGGTTGCCGACGCTTGCCTGCAGCAGGCCAGTCGCCGACGGACTGATGTGTTCGCCCACCTGCTCGGTGGCGAGCGACACAATCCAGGCCAGACCCCCAAGCGCGATCGCGGCGATCGCGAACGTCCCAACCGCCGACCAGCCCGCGTAGTGGGCAACGCCGGCGATCGCGGCCACCAGGCAGACAGCCACGAGGGCGATCAGCTCAAGACGGGTGAGTTGCCTCATCGCTTAGCCAGCTTCGTGCTTGGCGGCGCGATTCCTCGACGCGCGCGCGCGGGCGTGCGCTCAGTGGGGGCTCAGTACGCGATCGATCAGGCCGTACTCGGCAGCCTCGTCAGCCTTGAAGAAGCGGTCGCGCTCCATGTCCTTGTGGACCTCCTCGACCGCCTTGCCAGTGTGTTTGGCATATATCTCGTCGATCCGCGCGCGCAGGTTAATGATCTCGCGGGCGTGGATCTCGATGTCGGTCGCCTGACCGTCGAAGCCCGCGGAAGGCTGGTGCATGAGGATCCGGCTGTTGGGCAGCGCCGAGCGTTTGCCGTGGGTCCCGCCACTGAGCAGCAGCGATGCCGCGGACATCGCGATACCGACGCACATCGTTGCTATGTCGGGCTTGATGAAGTTCATCGTGTCGTAGATCGCGAGGCCCGAGTAGACCGACCCGCCGGGCGAGTTGATGTAGAGCGAAACGTCCTTGTCGGGATCGACCGACTCGAGATGCAGCAACTGCGCCACGACCACGTTGGCAACCTGATCATCGATCGGGCTGCCGAGAAAGATGATCCGCTCGTTGAGCAGCCGCGAGTAGATGTCGTACTCGCGCTCGCCGCGAGCACTGCGCTCGATCACTGTCGGGATCAGGGGCATCGACGAACCCTATCGGTCGCTGGGCGCCGGCTCGTTCGCTGAAGCGCCGGCGAGCCAGCCGAGGACGGCGCTGCGCGCAAAGCGCCACGCCTGGCCGATTCGCCTGCCTGGCAACTCACCATCCTCGGCTAGTTGCTCAATCAGCGCCGGCTCGACGGCCAGCAACTCGGCGACCTCGTCGAGCGTGAGCACGTCGGCCTCGAAAGCGCGGAACGCGTGGCGGCCAACCACCAGCCCGCCGTCGTCTTGCGTCTCGATGGTTACGCGGCGCCGCTCCTCGGCCGGAGACTCGCTGATATAGCGCGACAGCAACTCGGACACCACGGCCTGCTTAGCCCGCCGCGACTCGAATGCCAGGCGATCGAGCGCTCGGGCCTGGGCGACGGGAATTCGCACAAAGAGTGCGGCGGTATCGCCCTCGCCGGGACGAAAAGCGTCACGTGGCATGCGGCGACGATATCACGATATCAGCGATATCGGGGCCCGCCCAGGCGTTAGGCGGCCGGTCACGGCCGGAGTATGGGCACTTGTGCTGGCTGAGTCGATCGCGCGCCTCAGGCGTCGAGCCACTGGCGCATCGTGGTGTGCGCGAGCGAATGCTGACCGCTTCTCAGCTCGCCACGAAGCTCGCCGAGCGTGCCCTGGCGCTCGGCCAGCACGTTGTGCTGATGGATCGACTCGAGGTTTTCCTGGCGGGCCGAGACGAACGCGTCATTAGGAAGGTCTGACAGCTCGTCGAGGACGCCCCGGATCATCTCTCGCACACAGTCCTCAACGAAGCGTGGTCGGCGGTGCGCCTTCTCGACGACGGCCACCTCGTCGACGCGCTTCATCAGCTCGTAGATCTCCGACGACATCGCGTTCTCGACGATCGTGAGCAGCGTCAGCGCATCGATCTCGAGCGCCCCCCGTTCGGTCGCTCCGATGTGCAACGTCCCGAGCCCGCGCTGGTTGTGCGTCGCAACCGGCACAGCTTCGAGGATCCGCTCGATCTCGCCCTCGCTGAAGCCATCCTCGTCGAGCCGCTCGCGTGCGCCGGCCGCAACGAGCTCCTGTGCGCAGGGGCACGCGGTCATCCCCTGGGCGGCGACGCCGACAACGCGGCGCGTGCCCTGCGCGGAAGCGACCGCGATGCCGAACAGCGTGTAGATCTCCTGAGTGTTGATGCCCGAGACAGGCGCCGGCCGGTGCTCGGGGTATCGCGCAGCGATCGTCACCTCGGCACGCAACGCATGCTGGCGCGAGCGCACGAGCTCAGCGATGTGCTCGGCGAGCAGCTCGGCGCGGAAGCCGGACTCGCCGAGGATCACCTCTCCGATCGCCTCGTTGATGACCTCCTCAAAGCGCGACATGTGGGCGCCCTTCTGGTCGAGTCCGAGGTCGACGAAGCACTCGATTTGCGCGGAGAACAGCTGCTCGACCCCGGCGTGACGGATGCGGATGACCTTTTCGACACCTGTTACGCCGACGCGTGAGAGACCGATCGCGACGCTCGGGGCCTGGGCCTGGACATCGGGAACGCGGGTGGTGGTGGCGCGGTTTGCCATTAGCGGTCCATGCAGCCTACCGAGGGCCGCACCGCCGCCGACTCCGTTGGCCCCGTCTGTGCTATCAATCTCCCGCGTCGGGGTCACTGAGGAGGCCGCGACGTTAGGAGAGGAGGGACCAAATGCAGGTTCTGCTTGCGGTTGCGTCGCCCACCGAGGACACGTCGGTACCGGTCGAGCCGGGGATCGTCAACGCCGAGGAGCTGGCAGGGCTGATTGCCGAGGGCCACGAGCGTGGCTACGTCACGCTGGCAAGCGTTGTCGCTGCGCTCGACGACCTCGATGTCTCGAGAGCCCAGGTACGCGAGTTCTACGCCTACCTCGAGGAACACGGAATCGAGCTGCTCGAGACCGACGGTGGCGCCGTCAGCGAACTGGAGAGCCCGGCCGCGCTCGACGCGGACGAAGCTGAGGTGCCGGAGCCGAAGGTCGAGCTCGATCTCTCGGTCGAACCGAGCCTCGACTCGCTGCGCCTCTACCTTCGAGCGATCGGACGCGTCGCGCTGCTTTCCGGTCAAGAGGAGGTCGCGCTCGCGAAGCGGATCGAACGCGGAGACGGCGTCGCCAAGCAGCAGATGGTTGAAGCCAACCTCCGCCTCGTCGTCTCGATCGCCAAGCGCTACCTCGGGCGCGGCCTCTCGTTTCTCGACCTCATCCAGGAGGGCTCGCTCGGCTTGATCCGCGCCGTCGAGAAGTTCGACCACCGGCGCGGCTACAAGTTCTCGACCTACGCGACGTGGTGGATCCGCCAGTCGGTGACGCGCGCAATCGCCGACAAGGGCCGCACCATTCGCATGCCAGTGCATATGGTGGAAAAGCTCAACAAGGTGATTCAGGTCGAGCGCCTGCTCGTGCAGGAGCTCGGACGCGAGCCAACGATGGATGAGGTCGCCGCAGAACTCGACTGCTCGGCGCGCGACGTGCGCGAGGTTCTGCGCCTGGCTCAGCAACCGGTCTCGCTCGAGAAGCCACTCGGCGACGAGGAGGACTCCGCGCTCGGCGATTTCGTTGAGGACCAGTCGGCTGAGTCGCCCTTCGAGCTCGCCGCCCGGAGCATCCGCAGCGAGAACGTCTGCCGCGCGCTCTCGGTGCTGCCACGACGCGAGCGCGAGGTCATCGAGATGCGCTTCGGCCTCACAGGCGGACGGCCGCGGACCCTCGAAGAGGTCGGCCAGGCGTTCAACGTGACGCGCGAGCGGATCCGCCAGATCGAGAACCACACGCTCAAGAAGCTTGAGCTCCTGCCCGAGGCTCAGCGCCTGCGCGACGCGTCCTGACGTTAGACTCCGACCGCTTGCGGCGGGGTTCCCGAGCGGTCAAAGGGGACGGACTGTAAATCCGTTGGCTCAGCCTTCGAAGGTTCGAATCCTTCCCCCGCCATCTTCCGGCGCGCGGAGCGACACGCGTCGCTAGCGGGCGCCGTGTGGTCGGGCAGAGCGAGCGTCTCGATGGACGCGGCCCAGATTGCCCGCGTTTCGTCCGAGGCACTCGCGGTCGCGTCGCGGCTTAGGAGCATGCCGCCGTGCGAGCGACGGCATGCTGCTGGTGAATGGCGTGCTCTAAACGGCGACAGGCGGTTTGCGCGTCTCGCGCGACGCGCCAATTGATGCAGCTACGACGAGCGCGATGCCCACCAGCGCGCGGCCACTGAGACCCTGCCCTAACACGAGGAGGCCGGCGAGCGCGGCCATCGCCGGTTCGAGGCTCATCAGCACCCCGAACACGTTTACGGCGATGCGGCGCAGCGCCTCGAGTTCGAATGAGTAGGGGATCGCGGAAGAGAGCATCCCGACAGCCGCCCCGAGCGCCAGCGACCTGGGTTTCAGCAGGTGCAATCCGCCCTGGACAAGACCCGCTGGTAGCGCCACGACTGACGCGACGCACATCGACAGCGCCAGCCCGGTGCCACCCTCGAACGCTTGGCCAAGGCGCGCATTCAGAAGGATGTAGATGGCCCAGAGACAGCCGGCAGTTAGCGCGAAGGCGACCCCTAGACCGTTCAGGCGATGCGTCCCCCCGTGCGTCAGTACGAGGATCCCAGCGGCAGCGAGCGCCACCCACAGCAGATCACTCCGCCGACGCGAGCCTCCGACCGCAACCGCCAGCGGGCCGACGAACTCGATCGCCACCGCGATGCCGAGCGGGATCCGGTGAATCGCGCTATAGAAGCTCAGGTTCATCCCCGCTAGCGTCATTCCGAACACGCCGGCGAGCAGCAGTTCACGCCGGGTCCGGCCCTGCAGCCGCGGCCGCCAGACGATCAGCAGCACGACGGTTGCGGAACTCAAACGCAGCAGCACGACGCCGTCAGGGCCAACCTGTGAAAACAGTTTCACCGCCAGAGCGGAGCCGAACTGCACGGAGGCGATCGCACCGACCACGAGTCCCCCTGACGGCGCGCTCGCCAGCAAACCCCTGCGACGCCGCCTTATATCGCCTTGAGACACGGCCAGCGATCGTAACCCGCAGAAGTCAGGGGAGACCTGCGAGGCGGGCCGTTACGATTGCCTCGTGGCTGGTAAGACGTGGTTCATCACCGGTACATCGCGCGGCTTCGGTCGAGAGTGGGCGAACGCAGCGTTGGAGCGCGGGGATCGTGTCGCCGCTACGGCGCGGGACACGAGCACGCTTGACGACCTGCGGGCAGAGCACGGCGACGCGCTGCTGGCGCTGGCGTTGGATGTCACGGACCGGGACGCAGCGTTCGGCACTGTCGCCCAGGCCCACCAGCATTTCGGCCGCCTGGATATCGTCGTCAACAACGCCGGCTACGGCCACTTCGGGACGATGGAGGAGATCTCCGAGCAAGAGGCTCGCGCCCAGATCGAGACCAATCTGTTCGGCGCACTCTGGGTGACGCAGGCTGCGCTGCCGTTCTTGCGTGAGCAGGGCGGCGGTCACATCGTCCAGGTGTCCTCGATTGGCGGTATCTCCGCTTTTCCGACCGTCGGCATGTATCACGCTTCGAAGTGGGGCCTTGAGGGGTTCAGTCAGGCGCTCGCTCAGGAGGTCAGCGAGTTCGGGATCCACGTCACGCTTGTCGAGCCGGGCGGCTTCTCGACGGATTGGAGCGGGGCGTCGGCGAAGCGCTCGCAGCCCATTCCTGCCTATGACGGGCTCCGGGAGCGCCAGCAGCAGTGGCGCGCCGGCACCGTGCCGGGAGATCCTGCCGCCTCGGCTGCGGCGATCATGCGTGTCGTCGACGCTGACCCGCCGCCGCTACGGGTGTTCTTCGGCACGGCGCCGCTCGCGATCGCCGAGAACGATTACGCGAGCCGACTGGCGACCTGGCGCGAGTGGCAACCGGTGTCTGAACTGGCTCAGGGCCCCAGCAAGTAAGCCGACTGTCGCTCGGCGCGACGCCTTCAGACGTCCTCGCACCGGCCAACGCCACTCTCGCTCCCACGCGAAGGCAGTCACGCCCAGGGTCCGGGGTCGCGCGGCTCCTTTGGCCCGGCAAAGGGAGCGTCTCGAATAGCGCCGCGCGCGTGCTGCAACTCGTCGGTTGGGGCAGCGCACGTCGCCGTCGCGCGCGTGCCTGCTCTACGGCGGGAGCAGACCATTGCGGCCGCTCTCCGGGCTGAGCCTTGGGTCCGCGGTCGGTAGGTTTTGGGCGTGGACTTGCAGCGGTGCATTGTCGAGCGGACGGGTGAGTTCTTGCTCTTCGCGGTGACGCCGCCCCGCTTGGCGACGGGACCAGAGCAGAGCAGGCAGATCGCCGAGGTGACCCTCGAGCGACTGCGGCCATTGGACGTCGATGGCCTCGTGCTCTACGACATCGATGACGAGAGCGACCGCAATTCCAAGGAGCGCCCCTTTCCGTTTCTGCCCACGACGGACCCGGCCGCGTACCTCGCTCGCGACCTCGCCGGGCTGGACGTGCCCGCCATCGTCTACCGCGCCGTCGGCAAGTACACAGAGCACGACCTCCGCTCGTGGCTTCGCGAGCAAGATCCGGCCCGAGTCCTATCTGTGTTCGTCGGCGCCCCGTCCCGCGAGAAGTCGGTCGCCACCTCGCTCCAACGGGCCTACGAGCTTCGGACCGAGGTCCGCCCGGACGTGCTACTCGGCGGGGTCGCGATCCCGGAGCGGCACGCGCGCGGGGGCAGGGAGCACCTGCGTCTGCTCGCCAAACAGACCAAAGGGTGCTCCTTCTTTGTCACCCAGATCGTTTACGACGCCAACGCTGCAAAGGACCTGGCCTCCGACTATCACTATGAGTGCGTCGCCCAGGGCCTGAAGCCGGTGCCGATCGTGTTCACGTTCTCAGTCTGCGGCTCGGTGAAGACATTGGACTTCCTTCAGTGGCTCGGTGTCGACGTGCCGCGCTGGATCGAGAATGAGCTGCGCCATGCCGACGACACGCTCGACGCGTCCTACGATCAAGCGCTTGCGACGGCCCTCGAGCTGATCGCTTTCTGCCGGCGCGTTGGCGTTCCGTTCGGGCTCAACGTCGAGAGCGTCTCGATCCGCGGAGTCGAGATCGCCGCCTCTGTGCGGCTCGCTGCCCGGCTACGAGCCGAACTGCGGGGTTAGCGCTGGAGCCCGCACACCGCCGTTGCGCCAGGCGCCAAAGCGACACGAAGGCCGCAACACCGCAGGCCGCTCCCAAATCGCCGCCGCCCGCGCTCGCAATCCCGCGCGAGCAAGCGCTTGAACGGCACCCTCCACGCGCTCCCAAAGCGCGACGAGCAGCAGCGCCACGTTCTACTGGGCCGTTGCGATGCGTGCCCGTCAGTCACGAGTTCAACCTCGCCTTGGTGGCATGATTTATCGATACGTCGCTTGGGAGTCCTCACCGTCGTCTTCGCGTGCTGTCTACCCGTGCCGGCGCTTGCCGCGGCGACATCCAAAGTCGAGCTCTGGACTGCATTGGACGGAAACCTCGGGTGCGGCGCAGCCATCCACGCACCGGGCAAGCCTGTGAGCGAGATCATCTGCAGCGACATTCGCATTCCAGCGCCTAGGAATGAGGGACCTGCCGATGGGGATCCCGGCTTTTTGTTCCTCGCATCCTCCGGCCGTCCGGTCCTCGCGCGGACAAGCCAGGACACCTTCGCCGGCACGGGCAACCCCGTGAAGCTACGCGCAGGAACGAAATGGCATCTCGGAACGGTCAACGTGACCTGCACGATCAGCGCGCAGTCCGTTCGCTGCGTGAACGGTGCGCATCACGGCTTCACGATCACAAAGCGCTCGTACTCCGCGTTCTGAGGCGGTGCCGGGGTCGCGCTCGCATTTTGGGAGGCTGTCGCAAAATCTAAGAGCAGCGGTCTTCCGCGGAGCGCCGCCCGTGACTGCGTTGCGCGAGAGGCGAGCGCTTAGTCGGCCTGATCGCCAGGGGCTGCTTGGTGCCAGCTTTCCCAGTGAACGCGGTCGCTCATCGCGAGACGAGGTCCGGGTTTGAAGTCGGTGCCGATCGTGTACGCGACAGGAATCAGCGCGACCTGCATTACGCGCTCGTAGGGAATGGCGAGGATTTCGGCGGCCTCGCGTTCGTATTCCAAGTGAAGACTGGTCCACGCAGTGCCGAGGCCGCGAGCACGCGCCGCCAACATGAAGCTCCAAGTCGCGGGCAGAATCGAACCCCATGTCGCCGCCTGCACAATGAACGGAGCGTTCTCAACGCGGCCTTCGATACACGGCACGACTAGCACCGGCACCTCGTGAAGATGTTCCGCAAGATAAGCCGACGAATCCATCATCGCCTGATGCTCCGGCGGAGTCGAGCCCGGATCGTTCTTGACCTTCGACTTGCGATAAAGGTCGCTGATCGCCCGCTTACGGCTTTCGTCGGTGATCAACACAAAATGCCAGCCCTGGACGCTGCCACCGTTCGGTGCTTGCATCGCCAAAGCGACGCACTCCTCCAGCGCCTCCCGCTCCACCGGACGCTCAAGATCAAGACGCTTACGAACCGCGCGCGTCGTGGAAAGCAACTGATCCGGGCTGAGGTCGAGTCGGATCACAGTCGAGTCACACCCCTTGTCGTGCCGTCATTTCCGCCGAGCCCGCAATGAGCAGCAGCGGTCGTATCAAGCACCGCCCAGCAGCCGTCCGTACAAGCCTCGCACCAGGTCAGCGTACAGCTGCCACCGCGCCCGCTCCCACAAAAAAAGCGAGCGCGAACGTCGGCCGGCTACACGCAGCCGCCTCGCGCGAACAGCGAGCGCGTGGGCGGAGATCGTGGGATGTCGGCGGTGACAGTGCTGCTTATAGTGCGGTGCGGGATGCGCACTTGTCCTGGAAGGGACATGCCTAGTCGACGTCGGTTAGCGGCTGTCGTTGCGGTCACGTTGTCGATATTGGCCGCCGCCGCGCAAGCCGACGGGCGGCCTGGCCTACTCGAACAGACGGCTCACGCGCGATGTCACTCGGCGCAACTGGCCGTTTACGTCGGACGCTCCGGGGCGGCACTAGGCCACATAGGCGTGACGGTCAACTTCAAGAACGTCTCCACTGAAACCTGCACGCTCTACGGCTACCCGGGACTGCAGATGCTGAACGCGGCCGGGCATCCGATCCAGACCGACGTGCTCCGCGGAACCGCCTACACAGTTCCTTCGATCCCGGAACACACCGTCACTCTCGTCTCCCACGCGGAGGCTGCGTTTGACCTCGGCTTCGACGACTCAACCGGCTACGGGCTCGACAAGTGCCCGACATCGGCACGAGTCGAGATCACGCCACCCAACGCGTACCGGCCGATCACCATCACGTGGTGTATCCAGCCATACGGCGGCGGAACGATCAGCCACCTCCGCTGCGGACAGATCACCGTCTCACCAGTCTTCGCGGGACATTAGGCCGCCCACGCACCAGCCGACGCGATTGGCGTCGAACTTGAGACCAAGTCAGTCGGCGGTGGGCTGACCATGACCGACGTGCTCGGGATCGTGGGCGTAGCCCTCTTCGCCCCCCGCATTGATCCACTACCGCCGGCGACTCCCACGCCAGGCTGCTCCCGCCGCCTGATACTCAGACGCCCGACACGCAGAACGGAGCGAGCCGCACACAGAAACCCGGACGCTCGCCGTGCGGGGACGGCCTTCTACGACAGGCCACTGAACACGATGTTCGAGTGCAAGACCTCGTGAGCCGTGATCGATTTGTTTCTCGACTGCGGCTGTCGCACTACCGATTGACGATCTCGGCGGCCGCGGTGAGCGGGTCGATGTTTGCTGCGTCCGCGATGCCGGCGCGGTACTCGTCGGTGTTGGTGAGTGGTGGGGTCAGGTTCCGCTCGTAGCGAACTCTCTCGGCGGCGACCATCCGGAAGCCGATCTCGTGCTCGAGCCGCTCGGCGAGAGTCCATAGGCGGCCGGCCGCGGTTGCGTCCTCGTTTCGCGCGGCAACGCAGGCGAGACCCGCGAGGCAGTACGCCCCCAACCGCACGTCTCCCTCTTGTAGGCCGAGCGCGAGCGCCTCACGGTAGTAACGCTCAGCGGCGGGCATATCGCCCTTGTCGAGCGAGAGGTCACCGAGGCTGTGTACCGTCGCCCGACCGCTGCCGAGGCCGTTTGCGCGCCGAATCTCGATCAAACGGGCGAACAGCTCGGCGGAGCGCTCGAAATCGCCGAGGTCCCGGAGAGCCTCAGCGATGTGGTGCAAGGTGCGGGCGATTCCGAGCGTGTCGTCGAGGCGCTCATAGATCGGAAGCGCCTGCTCCGCCCATGCGAGGGTGCTCTCCGGCGCGCCGGCAATGAACTCGGCGGCGGCGAGGCGAAGCAGCACGAGGGTCTCACCGCGTTCATCGCCGGCGTCTCGGTAGAGCGTGAGCGCCTCTATCAGCGCCGCCCGCGCCTGCTCGAGGCGCTCGAGGAACACCAGCGCGGAGCCGAGCCCGGCGAGAGCCTTGGCGCGGTCTCCCGGTGACAGTGCGGTCGGATCGGCCAGCGCCCGCTCGTACCACCGCTCTAATTCACGGATGCGTCCGGCCCCTAACCAGGGCGTGAAGAGGGCATCGGCGAGTGGGAGTGCGGCGGCGATGTCGTGGTCGAGCGCCCAGGCGAGCGCGAGTCCGACATTGGCGGCGTCCTGGCGCAGCCGAATCGGGTCATCGATGCCCTCCCCGGGGCCGTCACCATCAGCGACACCGAGCGCGAAGTACCAGCGTGCGTGGCGCGCGCG
>Ga0302326_10000535_pt1 | contig 105514 bp, 100 predicted proteins | sample Palsa_T0_3_FD_202264 | JGI IMG/M metagenome (GOLD analysis project Ga0302326, IMG submission 202264) | Peat permafrost microbial communities from Stordalen Mire near Abisko, Sweden - Palsa_T0_3 | ecosystem: Environmental > Terrestrial > Soil > Palsa > Peat permafrost | place: Sweden: Abisko... | reverse complement strand
ACCGAATTTATTTGGCGCGTTCGAGGATCAACGACCTCGCGCAGTGATCGGGAATGGCAGCTAACAGGCGACGATTTCGTGACCATGAACTTCGCCTTGTGGCCGATCAGAGACGCAGAGCTGGTGTCGTCGCATACCAAAAAACTTCAGCCAAGTCTCGAAGTAGACTATGCTTTCAATTAGCCTGCTAGCATCTTGAATTGATCGCGTTCCGCGCGTGACCATCTTGCCTGAAGGCTCGAGAAGAAATGGTCCGATCTGCGGCATTCCTCGGACAATAGGTCCACCACTCTGTCTTGGCTATTGTTGATTCCGCGATAAAGACGATCCCATACATAGGTGGCAACATAGGCCGCGTTGACCCGCGTTTCAACTGGACCCGACGGGTGCTCGATCGCGGGGGGCCATAGGGGCGCCCGCTCAACATCGTGCCAGACCCTATTCCAGAGACGTGCAATACCGGTCAGCTCGTAGTACAGAACGTCGGCGCTGGCCGACCCGATATGCAGTAACAGATCCCGGCCAGAGGTGCTCTTGAGCATAGCGAGCAATAGGTTTTTAAACCGACCAGCGGGGGTGCCATCATCGTAGAGGAGGTGAGGGAGCTGCGCCTGCACGACGGATGGCTTACGCTGCGCGGGCTCACGCGGCCCGGGAAACATGCTTCGGACGCCGCAGATCTCAGCGGTGCGGGACTCCACTGGCTCGAAGCGACCCAACGCGCAACTGTGGCGTTCACAGACGAGCGTCCAGGCGTCAAGCCAGGCTCTGCGTCGATAATAGATGTCGCGTTGGCGGTCTTCGTCGAAACATTGTGGGCAGTAAGCATCGCGGTGCATGACTGGTAGAATCGCCGGCGTCGGCCTTACGATCAGGCGCTCGAGTTCCAAACGTCTGAGGCTGGAATATTTCGCCAACGCTGCGAGGAGTTCCTCGGGCGGCTCGCTGTCAAGGTCCAAGCGCCGCGGAAGTTTGTGCCCATCCAGGCGGAGGTACGGCACCGGCAATCCGGGCTTGTGGGCGCCGCAATATCGCTGCGCCGAGCCGATCACCCAGGAGAATTGCAACAGCGGCAAGTTCGACAACAAGTGGTCCATGAGCATCTTCGCCCGCAACATCGACACCGGCGAGGTGGAGTGGGTCTACCAGATGACGCCGTTCGACCAGTGGGACTATGACGGCATCAACGAGGTGGTCCTGGTCGACCTGAACGTCGACGGCAAGCCGCACAAGTCCCTGGTGCACTTCGATCGCAACGGCTTCGCCTATGTGCTCGACCGGGTGGATGGGACGCTGTTGCGCGCCAACAAGTACGTCACGACGAACTGGGCCGAGAAGGTGGACATGAAGACCGGGCGGCCGGTGAAGGTACCCGAGCATTCGCCATTGAAGGTGGGCGGCAATACGCGAGCCTGCCCCTCGGCGATGGGCGGCAAGGACCAGCAACCGGTGGCAGTGGATCCGAACGATCCTGAGAATTTCTATGTGCCGACCAATAACTGGTGCATGGAACTCGAGCCTCAGGCGCGCTCGCACACACAGCAAGGCACCGTGTACGTCTTCGCGAACGTGTACATGTATCCCGAGAAGCCGGGGGTCACGGGCAAGTTCAAGAAGTTCAACGTCGTGACGGGCAAGACCGAGCGGGAAATTCCCGATCAGTACCCGAACTGGGGCGGAGCGTTGGTGACCGGCGGCGGACTGGCGTTCTATGGGAGCCTCGGCGGCGATTTCCGAGCTGTCGATCGCTCGACCGGCAAGATTCTTTGGTCGCGCAAGCTGAGCTCGGGAATCATCGGCAACCCCATCACATATTCGGTCAAGGGTAAGCAGTACGTGTCGGTGTGGTCGGGTACCGGTGGCTGGATCGGTTTGCCGGTGACCGCGGGACTCGATCTCAGCGACAAGTTCGGCGCCATCGGAGCGACGGCGATGACCAAGGCCGCCGGTCTCAATCACATTCCTCAGGGCGGCACGCTGTTCACCTTCCGCGTGGGCGAGCCGGCGCCGGATAGTCCGACGACGGAAAAATGACGAACGCAAGTCGGCGCCACGTCCAACTCGAGCCGGCTTTGTTCTCTCACTTGGGGTCCCAGCCGGGAGCTGGAATGTACGGTCACGAAATGCTGATGTCGACAGCCATCTTGACGCGGCTATTTATTCGGCGTTAGCTATTCGCAATTAGAAGAGCCGCATGGCAATCGGTTCAGGGATGAAATGATTAGTTGCTGCACAATCAAATCCCTGCGTCAAAACTTATGTCGCCGACACGGGCAAGTGCCAAATGGTTGAGATTCGAGCCGTTCGACTCGGACATTTCATGCATTCTTGTCCACGCAAAGTAACGTAGGTGTAAGGCAGCGGATCTGGTGATGAGAAGCTCGCGTCGGCTGACGAAAGCCAATTGGAAGGGGATAGAAGAAAGGAGGCCACCGTGCGAATTGTATTACTGTCCGCGTTCGTCGTGCTGGTAGCTATATGGGTCCTGTCATTTTTCTTCCGAGCATGCGTCAGACTCAAGAGGAGGTGTACAGGCGATTCAGTAATGGGCAGCTTAGTCCGTGGCTATCCGTATTTGAGGCGTCGACGCTGCATTGGCCGTATGCGTGGGCGGCGGTGGCTTCCTACCAGGATTCCGATGATCCAAAACGCAAGCCTTTAAAGACCACGCCCGAATGCCCTGAACCACATGCGTTCCTGTCAAGGGCGGGCTGGAGTCTCTGGGAGGAACTACCCCTGCTGAAAACGCCAAGCAGTCCTGGAACGGCGTCGTATGAAATCCGTCGCGTACATCTAAGGCCGGAAGTTTGGTCCAGCGAGAAGGAAGGCAAAGTCATCGTCGCATTCGCCGGCACTGCGGCCGCCAGTCTACAAGACTGGAAATCGAACTTTCGCTGGGTTCTTGCCCCGTTTCCTCGGCACGATGCATTTGATGTTCTAACGACCACTTTCGTTCCTGAATTCGTCAACGCCTACCGAAAAAGACGCGACCAGCCTGGGGGTGAATGGTTGAAGACGGCTCAAGTGATTTCGACAGGACATTCGCTTGGTGCTGGGCTCGCAGAGCGCTTCGCTTATTCGTTGAATGCAAAATATGGGATTCCGAGAGTGAAAGACGTATATGCGTTCGATCCATCACCAGTGTCAGGCAAAAGAAGTGTCGAAGGCTGGGAAGAGCAAGCGCGTGGGTTGACCATCTACCGAATTTACAACCGCGGCGAGATCTTGGCCAGTATACGGTCCATCTTTGCGCTAATTGAAAAGCCACCTATCAGAGAAGGCCAAACCTGGATCGACATTCGTTACCGTGACAATTGGACTTGGAGGACCTTGCTGCCATCCGGGACGGTCCACGCGCACGGCATGTACGATTTGGCGTGCTTTATGAAAAAGCATCTCGACGCAACTGGGGAGGCTGGCTGATGTCAGCCAACACTGCGAGTGCAGGCAGATGGGTACCGCGCGAAACGAAGCGAGGACGACGGTGACTTTGGCGAACCTGGAGCCCCGCCGGCGGGAATGCCAATGACGCCTTTACGAGCAAAGTCTGGCTGCGCTCATAGAACGGTGGGGCCAGATTTCGCCCTCCATGAGTGCAATTTTCCCCGTTAGTGCGGCGGCCTGGCATCAAAAGCGCGCGCACTCCGACGAGCGCGGGCCGCCGATGCCTCATGGTTCTCAATGTACTGGCGCAGATTCCCGTCACGGCGAGTGCCCCGTCCAAGTCCGAGGTGCGATCGTAGGCGTCGTAACTTGATCGCACCGAGGTTTCGCGAGTATATGATAGGTTATGGGTTAAAGGTCGGAGCCCGTGAGTGCGGCGGTTCTGGCGAGCTCGTTCACCGCTTTCGGTTCGCCGGTGCGCAATAATTCCTCTAGATGTCACACGGAAGTCAACTCCTATGAGCAGTAATCAGGAAGAAAAACCCGAAACATCGGTGGTTGGAGTGGTGCCCGAGGCGGTGTACGACATCGTTGCGCGGGTGCTTCCAGGGGCGGGCCTTCTTTTTGGATTTGTGTTTGTCATCAGTACGTGCCGCCCGGGCGAGATTTCACATTCTCTCGAGTTTCTAATCGAGCACTACGTGCCGACTGTTGCGTGCAGCTACGTGCTCGGCTTGTTGATGCCGCCGTTGATACAGGCGCTATTTATTTCTGCCGTCGCAGAAAAGACCGCCTCTTGGACATGGTTCGGTGAACACTCAATTGATAACGAAGAAGATCAAACCAGCAAACTTACGAGCGCCGCCTTCCCACGCATGAGCTGGTCACGACGATTAGCGTTTGTTCGAAAGGATTCTGGCATGGAGCGCCGGTTACTTAAGCTACTTTCAGAAGCAGATCTCTGTGCTGGGCTCTTTAATGCCTGGGTCATTGTAGTGATCGTGGGGTTCGTGAGTCGACAGAGATGGCTGCCGACCGCCGTCTCCGGACGAGACTACTGGTTTGTAGCCGGGCTCGCGGCCCTATACCTATATGTGCAAAGTGTGGCACGGCTACGCCGATATCGGCGGGCTTTATTTAATGCATGACCTTTTGTCGATTTAGGCGACACCATTCCGCAAGTGGCTCGCAACACTACCGCCTCGGCCTGCCTGTCGGGTGTGCTTCCGATGGCGCCCAGAAGCCTCACGGCGTGAGTCGCCTCACTCCGGCTCGGAAACTGGCGATATGTTAATGGCTACGCCCAAGTCCTCCACCCTACATCCAGTGCCCGAACGGAGGGATTATATAGATTGCACTGAGCGGCCCGACCTGCTGTACGCCTTCGATCTGTAGCACTTCCGTGAGCGGTTTGTTATCGCTCAGTCGCTTGAACGTCGATGGAACTATGACGCGCGATAAAAGAAGTCACACCGCTGCCGAGTTCCGGAGATACGCTGCGGGCGTGACCTCGATGAAGCGGCTGGGACGGCCGCAAGAACGCGCGGGCAGATCGGGAAAACCTATGAATAGCGGGTGTTTCGCTTGCTGCCTCGGGACATCAATCGCCTTACGGCAAAAGATCGGCGAAGTGGCATCGCGAAAGGCCTAGTCAGACCTCGATCCCGGATCGCGGCCAGCCTTGGGCGCGAAGTGGTTTCGCTGGTCGAAAGTGAAATGCGTAGTCACCGACTCTGATAAGAGCGATGCCAGGTTCCAGCCCTCACGATTGAAGCGCGACCTCACCAGTTCCGGCTCCGTACATAGCGCGAGATGTCCGCCCGCAATATAAAAGACGCGCCCATTCAGCGCACTCGTCGCTGGCAGGGACAGCCAGGCCAATACGGCCGCAACATGCTCGGTCAAGCACTCGGGCTCCTCCCCGTTCATCCCGGGGAACCATTGGGTGCCGATCGGGGGCACCCCCAGCTCGCCGACGACGTATTTCATATCGTCGGCAATTTCATTGAGAAACATGCGCGTGTTTGCGCATGGACGAATGGCATTACAACGGATGCCGTATTCGCCAAGCTCTCTGGCTATGCTGCGTGTGAACGCGACCAAGCCCTCTTTACTTGTCGCGTAAGCGCTCATGGCGTAATGGCCATAACCGGAGGGAGAGGTTATGGAGAGTATTGCTCCGCTCCGCTGCTTCATCATGTGGGGCACGGCATGGCGAACCATGCCATAAACGCTTTTCATATTGACCCGGATCACGTCATCCCACGTACTCTCCGGCATCTCATGGATCATGCCTCGTCGTATAATTCCTGCGCCATTGACGAGTACGTCGATGCGGCCAAATCTCGAGATGGCATCGCCGACGATAGACTTCGCCCCGTCGAAGCTTGCGGCGTCGGCGCCATTAGCAGCAGCCTCGCCGCCGAGACGGTGTATTTCTTCAGCGACCTGCTCCGCCACGCCGGGGTCGGCGCCCCCGCCCCCCACCTCGCTCCCCAAATCATTCACGATGACCTTCGCGCCTTCGCTCGCGAGCAGCAGCGCCGTGGCCCGTCCGATTCCCCGGCCACCGCCGGTAATAACCGCAACCTTACCTTCAAACGTCCCCGCCATGTGTTTGCTTCCCGTGTAGGGTCTGTGGTCGAGCCAGTATCTCGGAACGTACCGTGGCGGGCGCACGGTGTCGAGTGCTTGCAGAGAAAGCAAGCGACCCTCGTCGCGTTGGCGTCGTCAGAACAGTCCTGTTGTCGATCTTGGGGTTCTCGTTAGCCGGCGCCCACGCTCACGACCAGATGCACCAATGCGGGTCTCTACATTCATCCTGAATGCCGCGTGCTTGATCAGCATGACCGGCCCATTCCCCGACTCCACGCAGCAGACGAGGTGCTCGGCTGTGCGAGTCTACGCGGGGGGGTGGAATAGTTGGTTGGCTCGGCTTTCATATTGTCGCAGGCGGTCAGCCAAGCACACTACATGTCTTGACAAATGTGCGGGAACGCTGTTCTATATCGCCGGGCGAGACGCCTTCTCGGGGCGGGATACACCGGCAGTGTACTCTGATGCACAGTCGCGATGACCATTTGCGATGGATAAACCACTGATAAAGCGGGCGGCTGCCCAAAAAGAGTCAGGATCGGCTGGCACAGCCCCGCTGTTCGCGAGCGGAGTAGCGGCTTCTTCCTCATCGAGGCCACCGAGTTACTTAATGCGGATGGCTCCATCGCGCAACTGACTTGGAAAGCTATTACTGCGGTCTTGGCATAGCGGCGCGGAAGAAAGATGATGCCGAAGATTACCTATGTAGAATGGAGTGGGACCGAGCACAGCGTCAACGTTGAATCAGGGCAGACTTTGATGCGCGGTGCGACAGAAAACGGCGTGCCCGGGATCATCGCGGATTGCGGGGGGAATTGCGCTTGTGGAACGTGCCGAGTATTCGTCGAACCACAATGGCGTGCGTTGACGGGTGAGCCTTCCGATATGGAAGCGGCCATATTGGAAGGGACCGAAGAGTATGATGAGAAACTACCCGGTCGCCGCTTGTCCTGCCAAATCGATGTTTCGGACGCCTTGGATGGCCTAATAGTGCGCATGCCGAAAAGACAGTTCTGATAATCGGCTATCAACCCGATAGGACGACCATGTCGTCGCCACGGTCCTTGACGCTCTCGCTGGCTAATCCCGACCGCACTCTAAACGGATCTTAATGCCTGAGCTGGCTGTTGTCCCGAGTATCGTCCCTTGGTACGCTGTCTCCCTTGGAGAGACACCGCGCTTCTGGGCCGAATTAATGTTGAAGCGGTTTTACTCGCAATTGCTGAGGAGATTTCAATGCAATTGATTAGCGAGGTCGATCTACACTATCTGCCTGTCGACGATCCCGGGCTGCGGGCGGACCCATTTCCGGCTCTCAACGCAGCGCGCGCACAGCATCCTTGGATCGCCAAGATCGACCTCGGGTACTTCGTTTTCGGCTACCAGGCGGTGAAAGATCTTGCCGGCAAAGACGACTGTCTTCACCCGGACTTTGAAACGGTGGTCGATCATCTCGGGGTTCGTGGTACGCCTTGGGCGGAGTTCCAGACCAACATTCTCGTGGCCATCTCAGGCGAGAGACATTTGCGGATCCGTTCCAGTGCCGCAGAGGCATTCACACCCCGAAACATCAATCGCAACATCGCCATGATTCGGGCTCAGGCGAATGCGATGCTCGACGAATGGGTTCCGAAAGGGAAATTTGATTTCGTCGAATTCGCCGCGACTTATCCCATCAGCGTCATGTGCGGACTGCTTGGCACTTCGACCGAAGAAATCCCCCGCATTAAGGACACGCTAGACGCTCAGTCGCGCGTGGGCTCGAGGGATCCCGCGCTAATTTCCACCTTGCTCGACGGCTACCATATTATGTGGGATTATTGTGATCGTTTGGTTCGAGGGCGCGAAGCAGAGGGCGTCGATGACAGTGATCTGCTAGATCAGTTGATCACGGCGAAGAATGAAGGGGAGCTGAGCGAGAAGGAGCTTCGCTACCTACTGATGATGCTTTTCCCGGCCGGCTACGATACCTCAAAGAATTCATTAAGCCTTATCCTGTACTACATGATTGACCGCCCGGAAGATTGGCGCCGATGCGCCGAGGACTTGCCGTATTGCCAGCGCGTCACCGAGGAAATGTTTCGTTTTCATAGCACGGTGTCGCAAAAGCGCACCGTGGTTAAGGAATTTGATTATGACGGCATCCGCTTCCCCGTGGGCACATTTTTGATCTTCGGTACGTCCGTCGCCGGACGAGACCCTACCGCCTTCAAGGACGCCGACACATTTAATCCAGATCTACCTCGTGATATCCGCAACGTCGCTTTCGGCAGAGGTGTGCACATGTGCCTCGGCCAGCATCTCGCACGAGCGCAGATCGCCGAAGGCATACATTTAATCGCCCAACGTATTACCAACCCGCGACGTACTGGACCAGTCGCATGGCGCCAGTTTCTCGGGATTGGTGGCCTCGAAACGCTTCCTATCGAGTTCGACCCCGCTCCCGCGCGCAACGATCGATAAGATCGACGCTGCAATCCATCGGGCCACCTACTCCGGGCCTCCCACTACCGTGCCGCGTGCCATCACCCCGCATCGCATCGTGATCACGGACATGCTCAGTCGATATGAGCGCGAGGTACGAGGTGGCTCAGTCAATTTATTGCCTTGCGCCACATGGGCGTTAGTTGACTGCGGTTTACAGAAGCTGAGAGACGGCATTTTTCTTGACACTGATCGTCCGCACCTCGTATCCTCAGCCGAGCCAGTGTCTCGACTGGAGATACAGAATAGACGGCTGTATGCGGAGAGGGCGCCGTCGGAGTGCCCATATAAGAAGTAGCACTAGAGGGGGATGTCCAGTGTCTAAACACTTTGCCAATTGCTTTTTTGGTGCGCTCTATATTTGCGCGGTGACCTCAGCCATGGCGCAAATCAATTCCGCGAATACCACGCCGCCGAGTCAGCCATCGGACCAGCTGGAGACAGTTACGGTTACCGCGCGGAAAGTTAGCGAATCTTTACAGGACGTGCCGGTCGCGGTCTTCGCGATCACGAAGATGCAACTCAACAACAATCTCGCATCCAGTCTTGAGAATATTGCCGAATTGGCGCCGTTGGTGTCGATCGGTAAGGAGACGACGGGTACGGGTGCTTTGATCACCATCCGCGGTATAAGCTCAGCGGCCACCGATGCTGGGTTAGATCAGAGCGTAACCATGGATATTGATGGTGTTGCGCTTAGTCGTGGCCGCATTGTCCAGGCAGCCACTTTTGACTTGGCCTCGGTGCAGATCTTGGAGGGGCCGCAGGCCCTGTTCTTCGGCAAGAATTCTCCTGCGGGAGTGATTGTCATAAATTCCGCCGATCCGACGAATTCCTACGAGAGCTCTGCGAAGGTTGGGCACGAATTCAACGCTGAAGAGACCTATGGAGAGGCCTTCGTTTCGGGCCCGATCAACGATACGTTAAAAGCAAGAGTCGCAGTTCGTTATGATTACACTTTGGGTTGGATCGATAACAACTCCCCGGCTGAGGCGAACCCGTTCCAACCTTTTGCCCCTTTGCCAGGCTCCGCGGATGGGTCCGATCGCCTGCCGACGAGTCATGATACGTCGGGCCGAATTTCCCTGTTCTGGGACCCGGTGGAAGATTTCAGTGCGAAGCTGAAGGTAACGCTAAATCGTGAAACCACCAACAGCAACGCCGGCTTCACGAATACGTTATGCACCAATGGTCAGAATCACATAATTATCTTGGGCGTGGTGGCGACCCACAGCGATTGTGCAGGGAATGAGAGGGAGGCTATTAGTAATCTGCCGCCGGTACTTGCAGTCAATTACCCTTACGGCAATGACGGCGTACCGTTCACGGAATCGAATCTCGGAATAGGTTCACTTATTCTCAATAAAACATTGGGCGACATTAGCGTCACGTCAACCACCGGCTATTATAGTCAGACTCATCAGGGTACTTTCATCGGCGACTTTAGCGAGTTCGCGCAAATTTTCGACGCCGAATCCGAGCGTTTCCATCAAGTCAATGAAGAATTGAGGGCCAATACGACATTCGCGAGCTCCGTCAACGGCATGCTCGGTGCCTATTATGAGAGTGCGCACCGCTATTGGTTTAACGCGCCGGATCTTTTGAACCTATTCAATTCGGTCGCTAACAATTACCAGAGTTTTTCGCAGTTCTCGAATAGCGACAATTCGAATTATTCGGCGTTTGGCCAGCTGCGTTGGAAAATCATCCCGACATTGGAGCTCGCCGGTGGAGCGCGTTATAGCCACGATTCCAAGACTACCGACTATGTCAACGAAGGCAACAATCCCTATAATCCCAGTCTTGGCATTTATCTGCGCCCCGATGGCTTAGTGCTGCCGGCACAGTACTCGGGCAATAACACCTCGCCTGAAGTGACCCTTGCCTGGAAGCCCGAGCCAAACCAAACCCTCTATGCTGCATACAAGACGGGTTATAAGGCAGGTGGTCTTTCCAATGGAGCGCTCTTAACGGCTACGGCCACAGCGGAAAGCCTCACGTTTGGGCCTGAGAAAACTCATGGCTTTGAAGCCGGTTATAAAAGCGACCTGCTTTCTAATACCTTGCGCCTTGACGTCATAGGCTATGACTATGACTACAATGGCCTGCAAGTAACCACTCTCGTACCTCCGACTTTTAGCCCCGCTATTGAGAACGCGGCGAAGGCTCGCACTTACGGGGTTGAAGTATCGGCACAATGGATCGCCACATACCACCTGTCGTTCAATGGTGATGCGGCCTTCAACCACGCACGGTATCTATCGTTCCCGAATTCAGAATGCTATTTCGGCCAGACTCTTGCGACGGGCTGCGTCAATAATGTCCAAAATTTGTACGGGAAACCATTGCAGCGCGCGCCGAATGCCGGCTTCAGGGTCGGTACTGACTACAAGATTGACCTTCCCGGCAGGGCAACGGCCGACTTCTCGCTCAGCGGTGCGTACACCTCGTCGTATCTCACGGCGGCCGACTACAGTCCCGGTGGTCCGCAATCGGGCTATTGGTTGCTGAACTCGGCCTTGCGCCTTAGCCCGCAAAACGATAAGTACGAAGTCGCGGTCATCGGCCGAAATCTAACCAACTCGTTTGTCAAACTTGACACTCACACAATTGATTTTGGTACGCCCTACCAGTACTACGCGACCTATAATCGCCCACGGGAGATTGTTCTTCAATTTCAATACAATTTCTTTTGACTTTAGGAGAGTAGCGCCGATTCTTAGGATCTTCTCTTCGTTGCGCGCGAACACGGAGGGTCCGTACCCTGCTGGGCGTTTCGGCTATGCCGCAAACACCGTATAGCGTCCGGCCAAAGGCTATCCTAGACCATGCGACCATCGACACACTGTGCCGATCGGTCCCGAGACAATCGTTCGAACAAAGATTCGCTCGAGGACTCATCGGAGCCCTGTGCGGCGCCGAAATTCGGGGACCATCTCTTCCTTGATCGTGCGGACAATGTCGCCGCGACGGTAGCCCAGTAGCGCCGCTTCCTGCGGGTCCGCCTCGTAGAATAGGCTGTTGCCGCGGCCCCACGCAATTGCTAGATCGATGATGATCGGGTGCTCGTGATTCTCGACTTTCGGCGCGGGATTGCCGAACGCTTCAAACAGCGCGCCAAGAAACGTTTCAAATGTCAGATTCTCGTCGTTCACCAGATAGCTGGCGCCGGCTTGGCCGCGTTCCAATCCACCCTCTATTGCGTCTGTAACTGAGTCACAGGACATATAGGCAACGCCTCCGGGGGGAGCGAATATGGGCAGATCCGTCATTCCGGCTGCGTACCGCAGATAAGGATCCCATAATATCGTCGACAGTCCCTCGACGGCGCCGGGGAGCCACGGGGGATTAATACTAAATACGCGGAACTTGTCCGTGGCCAGCGCGCAGATAGCCTCGTCGGCTAGCTTGCGCGAACGGATGTAATGATTGTTGGGCGCGAGATACGGCGCCGCCTGCGGATAGAAAGTCCCTATATATATTGCGGTGCTAACGCCCGCCTCCCGCAGCTTTGCGAAGAACGCTGGCAGCGCGACTGCATTGGTCCGCCACATGTAGCTCTCTTCGGCCGCGCCGACCGGCATATGGCGCGCGTCTTGACCCGCACAGAATATCACCGCCTCGAAGCGCGCCAGCGCCGACGCCGGAATATCGTCCTCGATATAATTGAGCTTTACGAACTCCATTTCGCACAAGGGCGTTGTCACCGGAGCCGGCTTACGCGACGCGAGCGTCACCTCATGGCCTTTGTCATGGAGGCGCAATGCAGCATGTCCCCCCACCATTCCAGTGCCGCCGACTATGAGTATTTTCATGTATCCCGCTCGTAGTTGTCGCCCGCTAAAGCGCGGCCGGGACGATCTTGGCGCCGATCTTGCCGTGCTTCGCTTTTGTCAGCCTCTCGCTCGGACTGGCAACCACGATCGTGCAGCCTTATTGCTTGGCGACAAGGAAGCAGACTATATGATCGTTTTAAAAACACCGAAAACGCTCGGGGGCGACAACTTCTGTCGTAGCCCAGCCGATCCCCTGCCGACAACACAGGTCACCGCAAATAGATTGTGGCCCATATCGCTATAGTATATAGAGTATCGCAGGGCTATCGGCGCTGTTGGAGGTGACTGGCGTGGAAGCAAAACTTCGGGAAATAATCGATCACCACGAGATCCGAAAGACCCTTGGCGAATACTGCCAAGGCTGCGACCGAGCCGATCCCGTCCGAATGGCCAGCGTCTATGCCGAGGACAGCTGGGATGATCACGGCGAGCTCAAGGCTTCGGGTCCAGAGTTTTCCCGCGTGATGGCGGCTCGCATACGAGAGACCTATGACACGATGTACCACTTGCTGGGTCAGTCGACGATTAGAGTGGATGGCGATAGCGCCGCAGCGGAAACCTATTTTATCGCTATCGCGCAGACGAAAGCCGCAGACGGCCCTTCCATCTGCAACCAGCTCGGCGGCCGCTTCATCGACAAGCTTGAACGCACGGGCGACGGCTGGAAAATAAAGCATCGCACGGTAGTGGGTGATTGGAACATCGCCCTGCCCCTCAGTCAGGATTGGCCAAGGACGCGTTATCTAGCACGAGGGCAACACTCGAATGCGGACCTTGTCTACGCCGCGCTTGGCAGGGTGCACGGAAGCTTGACCGAAAGCGTGCGAATAGCTGAGATCGAGTCCCCGACAGCGACCCCGGCGACACCCGCAAAGGGGATCTCGACGACCGACGAGTAACGTTCAAATTCTTGGTTTCGTTGTGCGGACCGTCGAAGAACTCGCCTCACTTCATCGCGACGAGATTCGCCTATCCCATGAGCACCATTTTCCTGCCGTCATGATGCGGCACTGACCTAAAGCGCTGTTTCTGGTCGGAAGTGGGATTAACAGACCTGGGATGAGCGTATAGGCGACCTTTGCGGTCTTCTCATCGGATTTCTAGGCGCTCCCGCGCTCGGGCCAATGCTGCTTTTGAGTCTGTCTCCATTAGCCAGGATTCCGCTCCTCGCTCATCGAAGCGGACAGGCAGATCTCCGCCATCCGGCTCTCGGACACGAAGCGGCACGCCGATTGCTGAGGATGCGAATTGCGAATCTTCGTCCAAGTCCGCAACGATCGGACGATCTAATTATGTACCACGGCGTGATTCTAGTATTGTCCGTCCATCCCCGACTTCCCCCGTAGCGTGACCGAGCGGGAAGGGGTGTACTTGACCCGTTACCTCAGCCGAGATCATGATATCTTGATGAGACACCGCGTATCGGCAGGGGATATAACATTCCGCAGGGAAAGACCATCGCCATGGTGCGAACGTCGCCCCAATGGAGGAGGGCCAATCCGACATCGACGATGCCAGTTCCAATCTAGGGAGGATTCGTAATTTCGGCCAGGACAATGCTTCGGATCGGTCGCACTATCCAACAACTTGCATCGGGTGATTTGACGATGGCCGACATCGATAAGCTCAAAAAGAAATATCAAGAGGAGCGAGCGAAGAGACTACGGTCGGACTCGCTTGGTCAATATCGGCACCTCGAGGGAAAATTAGCCGAATTTGCCAAGGATCCCAACGCGGGACCGGACCTTGTACGCGATCCGGTCTGCCGCGAAGCCGATGTCCTCATAATCGGGGGTGGTTTTGGCGGGCTTTTGGCCGCCGCGCATTTGCGCGAGAAGGGCGTAGAAGGCATCCTTGTTGTCGACGAGGCCGCTGATTTCGGCGGCACTTGGTACTGGAACCGCTATCCAGGAATTCGCTGCGACATCGAATCGTATATTTATCTCCCCTTTTTGGAGGAAACCGGTGTCATACCCAGCGAGAAATACGCCAAGGGCGGAGAGATTTATAAGCACTGTCAGCGGATCGCCCAGCATTTCGACCTCTACCGCGACACGCTGTTTAAAACGGTCGTCGCCAGCCTGCAGTGGAATGAAAAGCGATCACGGTGGATCGTCAGGACCGACCGCGAAGATGAGATCGCCTCCCGCTTCGTCATTTCCTGCACCGGGTTGCTGAGCAATCCGAAGTTGCCCGGCATTCCCGGTATCGAGACATTTGAGGGCCATAGTTTCCATACGAGTCGATGGGACTATGCATATACCGGCGGGAGCGCGGACGGCGGCCTCGTCGGTCTGAGGGACAAAAAGGTTGGCATCATCGGCACAGGCTCGACAGGCATTCAGTGCATCCCTGCGATCGCCGGAAGCGCCGAGCATCTCTACGTATTCCAGCGCACACCCTGTTCCGTAGACGTGCGCGGCAACCGGCCGACGGATTCCGAATGGATCGCGTCGCTCCAGCCCGGATGGCAGAAGGAAAGGGTTAAGAACTTCAGCTACTGGACTTCGGGAATTCGCCAGGGCGAGGATCTGATCGCGGATAGCTGGACGAACCTGCTGAGCCAGCCTACGGCCGTAGCCGGCGGCGTGGTCAAGCAAGTCGATCCCGAAGAGATGCAGAAAGCCGAGATTATGAAGATGGAATCTGTGCGGCAGCGGGTGGAAGCGCTCGTGAAAGATCGAACGACTGCCGAAGCCCTAAAACCCTACTATCATTACTTCTGCAAGCGGCCCGGCTTCAGCGATGACTATCTGCCCACTTACAACCGCCGCAACGTAACGCTGGTCGATACTCAGGGAAAGGGTGTCGAACGGATTACGCCCCGGGGCGCTATCGTAGATGGCAAAGAATATGCACTCGATTGCCTTATCTACGCGACCGGCTTCGACTTCATGACGAATTACACCAAGGAATCGGGCCTCGCCATCAGCGGGCGCAATGGTATCCCCCTCGAACAGCATTGGTCGCGCGGTGCGCACACGCTGTATGGCATTCAGACGCGCGGCTTTCCCAATTTCTTTCTGATGAGCCTGCTGCAGGCCGGACTTTCGATCAACTACATGCACACCGCCGATGAGCAGACACGCTATATCGCCGAGGTAGTATCTCATTGCCTAAAAGACGGCATCCATTCGGTCGAACCAAGGGAAGAGGCGGAAAATGCCTGGGTTGACCGAGTTGTAGAGCTGAGCGGGGCACGTCGCGCATTCCTGGAAACGTGCACGCCCAGTTACTTCAACCACGAAGGCAGGGATCAGGCGGATCTCGAACTGAATATCCCATTCGGAGGCGGTCCATTCGAATATTTCGAACTGCTACATAAGGCTGCGGCAGGTGCCTTCAAGGAACTGCTCGAATTCACCTGAGGTCATTGGAGTAAGAATGACTGTCCTTGAGTACGTCCCGTCCTCGAACTGATGATTGGATTCCGGCGTGGCGATTCATAGCGCGACGCTCGAGCTACCCGGAGGGGGAAGCTCTTGCCCGGCAGATCAATGTCAGCCGGAAGGCAATGGCTTTATCGTCTTCCGCGAAGTCGAGTCGACCAGCACGACTACGAGAGACATGGGCTGTTTCGAAAATAACCGCGCCGGCGGTCGCGCACTTGAACACAGTTTTGATGGCCGCTCAGCGGTTGCGGCGCAGGGGGTCTGGGTGAAAGGTCGCAGGAATCCCGCCCGAAACTCTGTCCTAGGGCGAGAGAGATATCGGAGCAAAGGCCCGTACATTTCTTATCTTAGCCGGCCAACTTGAACCTCCTTTAGGGAGCGGTGGCGTCTCAATGATAAGAGGGGCACAGGTTGATCAAGCACAGGAGAATTGCGCGATGAGCGAGCATGTTTCGGCGCAGGCCCGATGGACAAGACGGCCGGAAGGATCGAACTGGGGCGATTTCGGACCGGAGGACCAGGTCGGGCGGATGAACCTCATCACGGCCGAGAAGCGACTCGAAGCCGCCCGTGAGATTCGCGACGGCCGAGTCTTCGTCCTCAGCCTTCCGCTCGACTTTCCCGGCGGCGATACCGAGGAATCGTCGCGCCGCGCGCCCAGGCTCCATTCCAATGCCTTCCAGGGCCATTCCCTCTGCAACTTGCCGATGTCGGCGAAAGAAATCTGCTGCGACGATCGCGTGCTAATGTCGCTGCAGTATTCCACGCAGTGGGACGCGCTAGTGCATTGGGGACGCCGATTCGACGTAGACGGTAGTGGAAATCCGCAACCGGTGTATTACAACGGCTTCCGCGCCGGCACCGATTACAAGTGCTGCGACGAAAAATCCGGCCCCTATGCCTATAGATTGGGAATCGAGAAAATGGCCGAAACCGGAGTTCAGGGGCGCGGAGTGTTGATCAACCTGGTCAAGGCATTCGGCACGCGCCGCCAGGTCATTGACTATGACATGCTGATGCACGCGATTGAGGTGCAGCGCGTGGAAGTGCGCGAGGCTGACATGCTGCTGCTCTACACCGGGTATGGCGATGCCCTTATCGCGATGAATCGTCAGCCCGATACCAGCATTCTGGCCCGCACCGGAGCCGTGCTGAAAGGTTCGGACAAGCGTCTGCAAGACTGGATTGAAAAAAGCGGGATCGCGGCGCTGATTTCGGATAACGAGGCCGTCGAAGGTTTCGATCTTAGTCAGCAGCCGGATGAAACGGAGTTTCTTTTTCCTCTGCACGACTGCTGCCTCTTCCGACTTGGTATCCATCTCGGGGAAATGTGGTGGCTGAAGGATCTGGCTGAATATCTCGATCAGGGCGTCCGCCACGCCTTTATGCTGACCGCGCCACCGTTGCGGCTCCCCGGTGCCGCGGGATCACCGGCGACACCTGTCGCGACCGTCTGATGAGTGCTGCACTGAGCTCTTGGGGCTAGCTAGACGCTTCTGTGCAGCCAGCAAGCGCCTGAGGGTGTCGCTTTCCGGATGGGGCTACTATCCGCTTTTTGCGATCACTTCCTCGCCATACCAAGCGATGCTTTCGACAAATCCGGCCCGACTCGGCGAGGGCAACAGGGTCCAGACCCAGCTCGCGCCACAATCCTTGACCGAACCGATGAATTGCAAATATTGATCAGCGGACACTTCGCCAAGGCGACGGGGCCGAAAGGGTGCGACCACGGCGATATCGAAAGTGCCCGTCACTCTGAATTGTCCGCGCAGGTCCTTCAGCCTGGCGATCTTTTCGGCAAAACTGTGATACGAACTGATCGACGATGCCGAGACGATCGCGTCGTCGGTAGGCGTCGAGAAATACGGGATCCAGCCATCGCCCCATCGAGCAGCCCGACGCAACGCAAGTTCGGAGCCTCCACCGACCCAAATGGGTGGCGCGGGATACGGGACAGGGCGCGGCTCCACTTGCGCGGCATCAAACGACGTCCCCTTAGCGTCGATAGCCCCGCCTTTCCAGATTGCCCGTATGGTTTCCAGCGCTTCATCGGTCAGCGGGCCACGTCGATCGAATGGCACGCCCAGCGCGGCGAATTCCCGTTTCTGATATCCCACGCCGACCCCCATAATGAGCCGGCCATTGGAGAGCACTTGGAGCGTTGACGCTATCTTGGAGGTCAGAAAGGGGTTGCGATATGGCAGGACAACGATATTCGTCACCAATCTCGTCCGCTGCGTGTGAGCGGCGATGAAGGCGAGCCCCGTGAAGGGATCGAGCGAGTCATGTGCGGCCGGGTCGCTGTGTAGCCATTCACTCGCCGGCGCGGGGTGATCCGTGAGGCTCGCACCCGCGACGCCCGCGCTCTCAAGTGCGGCGGCAATCTCCTTCACCGCTTCAAGGGATTGGAATTCCCTTGCCGGACTTATCTTCCCGAGCGGAAGCGACGTACCAAACTTCATCGTTCAACCTTTCAAGCCCATTGGCGTTACAGACGCCGGACCGCCGTTCTGCGCCGGCATCGGCAACGTGATTTCGCATCAAAGCTCGCGGGGCAATCCCGCGCCATCCATGTATCGAGCAAGATTGCGGTGGAGGTTGAGGACCGTTTGTTCCTGCTCCGGATTGGGAATGCACCCTCGAAAACCGCGCGATTTAACCCCGCGCTGGACCTCGCGCATGTTGCTAAAGTCCTGCGACAAGACGAGACGCCAAACCTCAAAATTGTCCGGGTGCGAAAGTTCCCACTCTGTCGCGGGTTCCTCGCCTTTCGGGAACAGCTCAATCACGCAGCCTTCGAAAAAGCACTTCCCGGGATCTTCGCCGTAGGGACGCATGCGATAGACCAGCGCGTTGGTCGGCGCTTGGGCAATCAGCATATTGGGAAAGACGTGCCACGAGCTGCCAGCGGCGGTCAGCTGGTCAGCCGACAGCTTGGGCCAGGTGATCCCGCGTGCTGCATCGTCCGCCTGCGCGGCTCTCATCCAGTGGGCGACCACTTCGGCCGGGGTCGCGCCTTCCTGTACCTCGTCGACCAGGCGTTTGGCGGCCTCGACCATCGTCGCCGTCGTGCGGGCGTTCACCGTTTCCCATGTCTCGACCTGGAGAGCGGCGGTAGCCGCCCTTGGATCAGCACCCTTGCCCGCGCGATTGATAGTGTTCGAACCGGCCTTGGCATCTCCGAAGCTGTTATAGCCGTGCAGCCCCTCTGCGCGGCTGATCATGTTGAAATCCCCATATTTAGTCAGTTGAGGGTGCGTTCCCTCGACATGGTAGGACTCGATGAAGGCCTCCAGCGCGACCTTCCAATTGCAATCGAACACACACCAGCGCCGCCAGCGATAACGCATATTCTCGAGCTGAAAGGGATCAAGGCGAGAAGCCGCTGGCTCCAGAAACTCTCGCAGGGGTCCGGCATCGGGGTCCATGTTGACAAACACCCACCCGCCCCAGCTGTCGGCCTTCACCTGAGGGATCTGCAGGCGCTCGGCGGTCAGCTTGTTATGCCAGTCGCGCGGGCTGAGCACTCGAGTACAGCGTCCGGTAAGGTTGTATCTCCAGCCGTGAAAGCTGCACTGGAATTCCCGGACATTGCCGCGGCCACGCGCGATCGTCTTGCCCCGATGGGCACAAACGTTAAAGAACGCGCTAATCCTGTCTTGCGCCGAGCGTACAACAATGATCGAGTCGTTCATGATTTCGTATGTAACAAAATCCCCCACATTAGGGATCTCTTCGATCCGGCAGACGTGTTGCCACACGCGGGGCCACAGCTTATCGCCTTCGGCACGGGCATATTCCGGCGATATGTAAGCCTCAGCTCCGTACGTTTCCGGTACGTAACCATTTGAATTGCTCATGCGCCTTCCTCCAGCGACACTTTGGACCAAAATCTACCCTCTGTCTCTTATTACGATATAGTATATCGCAAGGCAATACCTGCTTCCCATGGGGTCGTGGCGACACGAGATTGGAGTTTCACCATCAGCCGCGACGTCTGGGGAGTTGCAAAACAGACAGAGGTAAGATTGACTTATGGCGACGCCGGTCTATAGACGCATTCTTGAACTGTTCGAAGCAGAGGGAGTCAAGACTCTTTTCGGCATCCCCGATCCGAACTTCGTCCATCTGTTCCACGAAGCGGAGCAGCGCGGCTGGACGGTGGTCTCCCCACACCACGAATCGGCCGGCGGGTTCATGGCCGAAGCCGCCACACGCATCACAGGAAAGCCCGCTGTCGCAATCGGCACCCTTGGCCCGGGTATGGCGAATATGATGCCCGCCATTCAGTGCTGTCTCGTAGAAAACTCTCCGGTCATCTTCATAGGCGGCCAACGTGCCCGAATCACTGAGCGGCGCGTGCGTCGGGGACGAATCCAATTCGTGAGGCAAGAACCTCTTATCGAAGACTCAGTAAAATATTGCGCCTCAATCGAACATGCGGACCAGACAGACGAGATCATCCGCGAGGCGATTCGTCAGTCCCTCTCGGGCACTCCGGGACCAAGCTATGTCGAGTATCCCGCCCATACGATCCTCGCAGAGCTCGAGGTGCCCCAAGCGCTGCCGCCGCACCGCTATCGTCTGGTCAATCAGGGCGCCGATGTCGATCGCCTAGGCGAGGCAGTGGATCTTATCCGTAGCGCGACCAATCCCGTCCTGCTCGTCGGACACGCCGTCTATACCTCGAAGACTGGCATAGCAGCTAGGGGTTTGGCCGAGCGGATGAACTGCCCGGTCATCCAGACTTCGGGCGGCACTTCATTCATTCCTGGGCTTGAGGATCGTACCTTCCCCTATCTCTTTTCGGATGTTTCCATCGAGGCTGTCGAAGCATCGGATCTTTGCGTGGCGCTGGGCACGGAACTCGGCGAGCCAATGCATTTCGGCCGTTGGCGTCACTGGATGAAAAACGATGCCGATCGCAAGTGGATCTATGTGCAGCAGGATCCGACCGCGATCGGGGTCAATCGCCCTATCGACGTCCCTCTGGTCGGCGACTTGCGGGCGGTGATCCCGCAGTTGGTCGGCGCCCTGGGGGAGACCCGCCGCGATCCGTCGCCGGGTCTGCAAGGTTTCGTTTCCCGCGAGGCGCAGATGCTGCGCCACCTTTCGGAGGAAGCGGAAGGCCGTAACGATGGGAGCGGAAAAGTCCCAATGCACCCGTCTCGATTCGTGACGGAGGCCACAAAGGCGTTCCCCAAGGACGGCATTCTGGTCCGCGACGGCGGAGCCACTGTGATTTACCAGTGGACCTATTCGCAGTGCAAGCCTCAGGACGTGATTTGGAACCAAAACTTCGGTCACATTGGCACCGGCCTTCCCTACGCCGTGGGAGCGATGCTGGCGGAGCGCGCAGAAACCGGAAAATTGCGTCCGACTATGCTGCTCACATCGGATTCATCGTTTCTGTTTCACATTGGAGAGCTAGAAACGGCTGCTCGCTTTGAGTTGCCGCTCGTTTGTGTTGTCGGTGTGGACTACCAGTGGGGCCTGGAAGTTGGCGTCTACAAGCGCACGTTCGGACAAGGTAGTAGCGAAATCGGCACGCATTGGAGCGACAAGGTCCGTTTCGATAAAATTGCGGAAGGCTTCGGCTGCGATGGCGCTTTTGTACGAGAGGGAGACAAGCTTCGTCCGGTGATCGAACGGGCGTTCGCAAACGGCAAGCCGACCGTCATCCATGTGCCGATTGATCCGAAGGCCAATTCCGAAGAGGTTCCAAAATATGACCGGTTCCGGACCTGGTATGCCGAAGGTAGTTAGTACCTCTCCGGCGCGTTGCTTTTACTCGAGGGTCCTCTCGTTTTCAATGCGATAATCTATGGTCGGCCCGTTTACAGCTACTCCCGCCGTGATTCTCGTTAATTTTGTCGGCAATTATCCATACTATTGTCTGTACCTCGTTGCGGCAGCGGGCCATCACGCGCGAAAATTTGGCACCCGGAGCCTCGAGCTCGCCCTGATCGTCCCAGCTGTCTCAGCATAGACGCTGGCCATGCGCGCGGGATCGGCTCGGGCGCCGCCCTGGCAATCCTCTCTCAGGGTCATGATGATCGATCATTTCCCGAAGTTTTGCTTCGGCGCACCAACCGCTGGGCTGGCATCCGCGATACGCTATATACTCCATGGTTATAATTGCCGCATCATATGTCTTTTGCGATAAACCAGATGGGGATGTCTCGTGTCATTGAGTCGACCTTTGGTCACGCGCCCGTTGGGCACCTGTGGCAAGCATTTGGCTGCATCGGTCTCCGTAGGCTACGAAAGCGCGTTTGCCGACCCCGGCTCCGGTCTGCCGGAACATTTACGTACTGTGCTTCATTTGTCGCTAGGCGATCGGATGGGACATCGAACAACTTAGGACAGCAGAGTGGCAGTCAAAAAGAATCAAAGTGCAGAATTTACGATCAAGGTTCTGGAGAAGATCGCGGAACATCAGCCGGTCGGTGTTACTGAACTTTCCAACATTATGGGGAACACCAAGAGCAGCTTGCAGCGCGCGCTTGTCACCCTTTCCGAATGCAAATGGATCCGCATGACGCATGGAAAGTCTGGCCGCTGGGAATTGAGTGAACGCATTCACACGATCGCCTATATGGGCCGAAGCCATTCGGACCTTCGCAGCCGAGCGCGCGGGCCACTGGAGCGGTTGCGTGACGAAACCGGAGAAACGGTCGTGCTAGCCGTCCCAGAGGACGGGCACATGGTGTTGATCGAATCTTTCGAAAGCCGACAGATGGTGCGCACCTCGTCCGCGGTGGGCATGACCTTTCCGGTGCGCGACAGCGCATCGGGCCATGCGGTGCTTGCCAATCTTGACCCGGCCTCGCAGGAGGTTCTCTTGGGTCGACCCGTGGATATCGCGCTTCGCAAGAAGCTTGATAAGGTTCGGGCGCTTGGTTATGCAGTGAATGATGAGGCGCTCGTTACAGGATCTTCGAACATTGGGGCGGCGGTCTTTGAGGCCGGGCGTCCCATCGGCGCGATCGTGGTTGCCGGTCCCAGCGAAAGGCTGACGAAAAAAACTCACAGTAAAATCGGCGCAATGGTCGTCAAGACAGCCGAAATGCTCTCTCACGGACGCATGCGCTAAGAATGTAGTCCGCTTTCGTAGTTACGGCGATGGAACGCCGAGTTTCCCTGCGATGTTGCGGCTTACTGTGTCCTGCAGATCTGATTACCTGAGTTAGCAGTTCCCGCAGAGGATAAATCCGTCGTGACGTCTCATATCTGGCCACGATATGGCGCACTTGAGGCAGGGTACGAAATATTGGGGTTGTGGCCTGAGGCCTAGTGTCGTTCGTGACTGTCGAGGTGAGCAAAAACACTCTGGTTTGCGCGGATTAAACGATCCGATTGAGCGCACCCGTTTCATTGCGAGTGTATTGTCGGGTGGAACCAGATCATTGCCGCGCTGCCCAGCTGCGTACTTTGGTGGCCTAGCAAAAATCAATTAGCGGTTTATGGCGACGCACGTTGTCTGCGCGGGATGTCGACCTCGGATCGGGTTTTAAGTGCGAGGCCTACCAGGGAGACATATAGCGACGCGGGCGCCGCAGCCGGCGAAAACCCCGTCCGTTCGAATGTTACCTTCATAGGTGAGCTTGACAGGACTTTGGATTTGTCGATAACGTGGAACGTCCAGATACAGCGTATCTATATACGATACAGTATTAGGTGGGGGATTCAATTGATTAAGCGCTTTGGCGCGCCTCGATTTGGGACTCGTCGATATGAATAAAAGCGTGCCAGTCATTGATTTTGATCACCATTCCAAGGAGCACACGCGTACCTGGGTGGAGACCTATCGCTACTTGCGGTCCTACTGCCCAATTGCATGGACCGAAAGTCATGGTGGCTATTACGTGGTAACGCGTTTCAACGATGTGGTTGCTGTAGCCCAGGACAAAGTCAATTTTACCAAGCGAAAATGGCAGGATGATAATGGCAAGTGGCAGGGTGGTGGTACGATTCCTACCATCAGCGGGTTACTCATTCCCGATGATATCGACGCGCCCGAGTGGAAAGTGTATCGGCATCTTCTAAATCCATTTTTTGCACCGAAAGTCATTGCCCGCTCGAGAGCAATGGCCGAGGTTGTCGCGTCAATCTTGGTGGATGCGGTCATTGAGAGCGGACGGGTCGAAATGATTGACCAACTCGCCAGTCCGCTGCCAACGATTATGACTCTGGAAATGCTCGGTATGCCTCTAGAGCATTGGCGCGAGTACGCGGAACCATCCCACGAAGCCGTTTATACGGTTCCTGGCACGCCCGAGTACGCACGAGCGGTCGAGCGCCTCCAATGGGGCGAGAGCAAAATGGGGGAAGCCCTTAAGGCCCGCCGTGGCAATCCTGGCAATGATCTCATCTCGCATATAACCAACGCCCGCACCGCTGAGGGTGAGTATTTCAGCGATTATGAGTTAATGGCGATATGTCGCCAAGTTATCGGCGGCGGGGCAGATACCACGACAAGTTTGCTAGGAAACGTATTCATATACCTTAGCAAACATCCGGAGGCGCGACAGAGGTTGACCGAAGACCCAAAGGTTGCGCCTTATGCATGCGAGGAGTTCCTGCGTTTTTTCACGCCCATCCATTCTTCCGCCAGGACCGTCAAACAACCGCTAAAGGTTGCGGGGGAGTTATTAGACGTGGGTGACAAGGTGTTCATGGCATATGCCTCAGCTAACCGTGATGAGAACTACTTCGAAGATCCCGATTCCGTGAAACTGGATCGCTTCCCGAATCCTCATATTGGGTTTGGCGTTGGAATCCATAGGTGCCTTGGATCGCATATGGCGCGGCAGTCCTTTGGTGTGCTCGTGAGCGAGATGCTTCGAAGAATTCCGGACTTCCGAGTACTGGACGATCAGGCGGAGCAATACGGCACCACCGGAGTAGTTAACGGATGGGTTCTTGTCCCCGCCGTATTCACCCCAGGGCGCAAAGAGAATCGCGATCCCGATCTTGCGAAACGGCTACTTTTAGGGGGTTAGGATCGTGAAGGTGCGGGTTAGTGGCGAGCGATGTCAGGGACACGTGATGTGCGTCCTGGCATGCCCGCAAGTATTCCTAATCAACGACGACGACGGGCACGCTTATGTTGCACAGGAAGTCGTCGCGAAGGAATATGAGGAAAGGGTTCTCCTTGCTGTACGCGGCTGTCCAGAGAAGGCAATTGAGGCTTTTGAGCCGTAAGCTCGCCCCGCAATGGGGCGCCAGATCTCTCGGTGGTCGTAGTCATCGCTCGCCGAGGCTGCCCTGAGGTATCAAGCGTCCGACGGGCGGGCAAAAGGCGTAGCCACCGCGACGTTACTGGTCCTTTTCTTTGTCGCTTTATTCAGTAACCTCGATCGAGCGCTGATATCAATCCTTCAGGTTCCGATTAAGCGAGACTTAAGTCTTTCCGATGCTCAATTGGGGGGGTTGACCGGCCTCACGTTCGCCGTCGTTTATGCCCTCGCATCATTGCCAATAGGGTACGTGGTAGACCGGTATCGGCGTACATGGCTATTGGCAGGTGCGCTTACAATTTGGTCGCTGCTTACCGGCGCCAGTGGGTTTGCGCAGAGCTATGCGGCGCTCGTTGTCTGCCGATTAGGCGTTGCGCTCGGTGAGGCCTGCGGTAATCCGGCGTCTTTTTCCCTTTTGTCTGACATTTACGCTCTGCGGCGTAGGGGAACCGTTTTCTCCCTGTTTCAAGTTGCCCCATTTTTGGGGATATTCCTGGGCGTCGTATCGGGCGGATGGCTAAGCAACGATATCGGCTGGCGAAACAGCTTCTTCCTTATTGGGCTAATCGGATTGTTAGTGGTTCCATTTCTAATTGGGTTACCTGAACCTCGTCGAGGTCTATCGGAGGAGAAGGGAAGCGAGACGGATGCGGCATTAACCTCTTCTCCTGCGTTTCACGTGCGCGCCGTGCTGGTAAGTCTGTTTCATATGCGTGCATTCCGCTTCTTGGTTATGGGAATGACGCTGCAGAATTTTGTGACGTCAACCTTTTTAAACTGGAACGCTCCTTTCCTTTCCCGACTCCACCATATGTCATTGGCAGATGTCGGCCTTTGGACAGCGCTCCCAATTGGGGTAGGAGGGGCGGTGGGTGCAGTAGGTAGCGGTGTGGCGGTCGACTATCTGGCACGTCGCAGTATCGGATGGTATGGCTGGGCAACCGGGTTGGTGTCGGCAAGCTTTTTTCCCGTTGCTGCAGTGCAGATCTGGATTGGATCTACATCTTTCTCGATCGTTGTGAGCTTCTTGACTGCAGCCATGGCGAGCTTCTATCTCGGGCCCGTATTTGCAACCGCTAATTCGCTCGTGCCTCCGGCAACACGCGGGACGACCACCGCTGTACTTATGACGATCCCCGCGATATTCGGTACCGGTCTGGGCCCGTTTGTCGCTGGCACCCTGAGTGATCACATATCGATCGCCTACGGATTGGGTGAGGAGAGTCTCCGATACGCGCTCCTCGTGAGCTTCCTGCCGGCTTTCGGTGCCGCAATAGCGTTCTATTTCATGGGCCGAGAGCTAGCCCGAGCTGAGCACAGCGAGCCAAAGGAAGGGAGAGTTTGCAAACCGTAGAAAAAGGCGCGATTTCGAGCAGCTACTCAAAGGTGGCAAGAGTCCAAAGGATCATTGGCGGTCGATTACAATGCCTGTATTATATATCGATACGCGATATCGACAGGAGATATCGCATGCTCTGGTCAGGAAACGAACCGCCGGATCTTGACATAGATCACGTATCCATCGCCTTTGCTATCTGGAAACAATATTAAGGGGAAGTGGCATGCCGCTCGATCTCAAGATTGCAGGAGGAACGGTTGTAGATGGCACAGGCAAAGCGCGTTACGCAGCCGACGTAGGTATTCGGGAGGGGCGGGTGGTTGAAATAGGAAATATTTCAACCGCCGCAAAACGTACAATCGACGCTGACGGTGCCCTTGTGACACCTGGCTTCGTCGATATGCATACGCACTACGACGCGCAGGTATTTTGGGACAGTGAACTCATCAGTTCATCTCGAAACGGTGTTACTACCGCGGTCATGGGAAATTGCGGCGTTGGCTGCGCGCCTTTCGTGCCTTCAATAAAGGAGCCCATTAAGGGCCTGTTAGGAGGCGTCGAGGACATTCCTAGTACCGCGCTTGATGCCGCTTTGTCTTGGGACTGGAGAACCTTTGGTTCTTATCTCGACCGAGTTGGGGAGCGACCGCACAGTATTAATCTGGCTGCGCATGTCGCCCATGCGCCGATCCGCATGATTGCGATGGGCGAGCGCGCTTTCGATCGTAGCGCTCCGACGGAAGACGATATTGCGAAGATGCAGACGATGCTGGAGGAAGCGCTATGGTCTGGGGCCTCCGCGTTTTCGACCGATCGGGTGTCGGTGCATCGCATGTCCGACGGGAGTAACGTTCCAGACTTTGATTCGCCTGTCGACGAGTTACTTGCGTTAGCGAGGATAGTCGCGAAATTCCCGGGGCGTCCGATGCAGTATGCGACAGACTATGCAATGCTCGGTACAGAAGAAGAGACGCTGAAAGAACTATCAGTCCTCGGCAGAATAGCCGCTTTGGGTATTCCCATCTTCGCTCCACTCAATCAATATCCTGTCCGGGGCGGATGGCGCCGGCTGGTCGCGGACATAGATAAACTTCGCGCAGAAGGCGCTAAGATCGTGTGCGAGACTTCAGCGCGTGCGATCGGTGCCTTGCTTGGCCTTGAAGCCCTTATACATCCCTTCTGCCGCCATCCCAGTTATATGGCCATCTCTGATCTGCCTCTTGAGAAGCGTGTTGAAAGAATGCGCGATCCCGAATTCCGTACGCGACTATTGTCCGAAAATCCCAAGCTTGGACCCGCGGATGTGCGCATTCAAATGCGTTTCGATAAGCTGAAAGACGAAGCCGAAAAGACGTTTATTATGGGATCAGAGGCAGATTACGAACCGCCCGCGTCTAACTCGATTAAGGCGCGAGCGGAGCGCGAAGGTAAGACACTTCACGAAGTGTATTATGACGCCATGATCGCGAATGAAGGGCGCAGTCTCCTTTACGTTCCGCTGGCCAATTTTGCCAATGGCAGGTTGGACGAGCTGCATGAAATGTTGTCCAGGCCGGAGACGATGTTCAGCTTAGGTGACGCAGGTGCACATCTCGCTTCTATCTGCGACGCTGCCTATGCATCATTCAGTCTGATTCATTGGGGGCGCGATAGGGCTATTGGGATTCCACTCGAGCTGCTCGTTCGAAAGATGACCAGTGCCCAAGCTGAACTCTTCGGCTTTAAAGGTCGCGGCCGCGTTGAAGTCGGATCGATTGCCGACATAAATGTGATTGATCATGGGGCGCTAAAATTGGAGGCGCCCACCATGCTGTACGATATCCCGGGCGGAAGCAATCGACTGGTTCAATGCGCGAGCGGCTATATTGCAACTCTGGTTAGCGGTGAGGCCGTCGTCGACCGCGATACACTAACGGGCGCGTTGCCAGGCCAGGTGCTTCGCTGTTAATGCTGGCTGAGGCGTGCCGTACGTAACCTGCGAATTTAGCGATGTTTGTCTAATAGTGCGCCGACGTAATTCAGGCGACCGGTCGAGAGGGGGGCGGCTCCACGACTCGGTGCGCCTACAGGAGGTAGTGTGGCCTCCTCTGCGGCATCGATGGAGTCTATGAAGATCTATCATCGGGTGTGTTGGCCCGAAACGCCTAACGTCAAGGATGCCTTACTCAGACGCTTACGATCTATCTATATGATTTATGATAGTTTTCCCATATAGCTATCGATAACCGGCCTTCTCACTACCTAAGGTTTGAGGTAATTAACGTTCGATAAGATACTCATTGGGCACGTCGGGTCGACCGACAGCGGGGATAGGCTCGAGCCGTCATGATTATGGCATCGAAGCCGTGCGGGTATTATCAACTCGAATGCCGGTGAGTCCCTCATGATTCGCAACGAAGCCGAATATCAGGAAGCCTCCAAGCGGTCGGTCGAGGAAGCTCTGCGATTCGATGAACATCGCCTGCGGCTGAAGCAATCAGGCTTAAGCGATGTGGAGATCCGTCGCGTCATTGATCCCCTCGAGTCCTTCCACTTGCAGCTTAAGGAGGCGGTGGAGGCCTACGAGCACCTGAACCCCGGACAGGCGAGGTCTGGATGAAGAGGCGCGTCGCCGTCGATACTGTCTCTCGCGCAATCTCTAGGCGCCTCGCTCTGGGAACAACCCTGGCATCCAGCGAGAAGCCAGGGCTGCCGGAAAAGCCAGCCGCAATGGGGCCCGCGTGCTTTCCGATACCAGCACTCCGTGGTCGATGAGCGCCGAGACTACGCGGCGGGCCTGACGGTCGCCGGTACCGACAATACTGGCGGCATCGCTGCGCGGCACCTCGCCGCGATAGAGCACCGCTTCGAGGATGGCGCCGGATCGTGGCGGCAGGCGATCCAGGCGGATCTCTTCTTCGGCCCATAGCAGGATGCGCGCGCGCAGGGTATCCGGACTCATCAGTCCTTCCATGAAAGTGACTTGGTCGAGGCAGGTCGTCAGGAAGAAGCGCGTGAACTCCGCCAGCGCTTCTTCGCTGAGATGGCCACGGCCGTCGAGATCGTTGCGGCGGGTCTGATCGCACGCGGCGAGATGGCCCTTGTAGGTTGCGACGTTGCGCGCCAGGCCGCGCGCGACCGACCAAACTGCGCCGGTACCGAGCGCGTCCAAGAGTGTGGCGTGCGACATCAGTCGCGCGACGCGGCCGTTACCATCGACAAAAGGGTGTATCCATGCGAGACGGTGATGCGCGGCCGCGGCCGCAAGGATGGTCTCGGTCTTGCCAAGGCGGGCGTAGGCCTCCTCGAAGCGCGCGAGGAAACGAGGGACGGCGGGTGCGCTGATAGCGATATGGCCGCCGACCATTACATCGCGGGTGCGTAGTTCGCCCGGAACAACCTGCATACGCTCGTGCGTGTTCGGATTTTCTACGCAGAGCAGGTCCTCGGGAAGCGCCGCGCAGAAGCGCCGGTGTATCTCGCGGATGGCGTCGGCGGTGACCGCGCGCGCCTTGAGGCCGCCTTCGTCGATCCATTGTTGGACGTCGATATGCGCCCTGGCTTCGAGCTGCAGATCGCGTTTTTTCCTGTCACCGCTATAGTCGCCCTGCAGTGCGCGCTCGATATCGACAGGGTGCGTGTCATGCCCCTCGATCAGGTTGCTGTAGTAGCAGTTCATCGCGCGCACGAGCGTCGCCAGCGAGGCCAATAAGCTGGCCGGCAGCGAGCGACGGAACCCGGCGCTGCGCTGGGCCAATTCGAGCGCAAGATCGGTCAGCGGAGGCCGATGTCGCGAGCCTTCGCCCAACACAAGCGGCTCCATCAGAGTGGTGCGTTCACCTCGGTCCTCCGCCGCTTTAATGTCCGGTTTTGGGTCCGCTTTACGGGTGACCATAATGCATTCTATATCATATGGTTATGCATGACAAAGATAGAAAATAATCCTTCAAAATGGCCGTTTTTATGACCGGTTTGGGCGCTTCAAGCGCGCGCTTTGGGAACGGCCGGCCGACCGGGGCGTTCCCGCTGGAAAGTTGTCGGCGAGGTCGCGATGCGGAGGATTCGGAACTCAGGCCGTCGCGGGGGCAGAGGCTCGTTCGGACGCCGCGTTTCAATCGGATTTCGAGGGCCGCTTAGATACCGGGGTACGCGTCTGGGGTAGCCTGGATCGGCACGGCTGAGTTAATCCCTGCGCGACAGCTACCTACACGGGACCTTGGATTCCGACCTTAAATTCTCAGTCGATCGCGCCCACTCCTCACTTCGCGATCGCGTTCAGCTTGTCGCGCATGGCGCTTGAGATGAACTTGAAGTAGTACTTCTCGATCATCAAGATGCTCGTGCCGCACTGCTGTGCAACCGTGAGAGGATCGATCCCGTAGAGCTGCAGGAGCTCGCTGATCCGCGAGTGACGAAAGGAATACGCAGATGCGCGTGCAGGGATGCGCTGCGCAGGTTTTCTGGCGGACGCATTAGCCGCGTCCGCAGCGGCCCGGATCGCGAACGACCAATCACCAGCCCGCCAATGACCGCCATCGGCGCCAGAGATGAGAGGTGCCTTTGGGAGCTTACCCCGCGCCTGAGCTCGGAAGAAGGTGATCCCCTCATCGCTGAGCATGACGGCGCGCGACCTGAGCTTTGCGCCGGCCTTTGCGATGCCGTAGGGTAATCGTTCCGGCGGAAGCGTCGAAATCCGCGACCGTCGCCTCGGCGAGCTCGGAGGGGCGGGCGCCGGTGTGGCTGTAGCCGATCAGCAGCGCGGCGAGCGGCCTCGAACTATGCGCGATGAGACGAATCCGTTGCTCGTTGGTCAGAAACACAGCGACGTTTTCCTCGCCATCGTCGACCAAATGCTCAAGCTCCCACGCTTCGCGGGTGCCGATGTGCCCGCGTTTTGACACGGCAAAGTTGAGTGCCGCAACGACAGCGCGCACTTGGCGGTTTACGGAACGAGGCAGACGCCCGCGCCGAAGTCCGTCTCGCCATTGCTCGACGTCCTCGCGGCGCACGTCCTCGAGCCGCATACGGCCAAATGCGCTATTTCGGCCAACTGTAAGTCGGAAGCGCTGCCCGGCGTCCCAAGCGGTCGCGCGGCGACCGACCGAGCGAAGGTTCCGCACGTAGCTTGCAAGGGCATCGCGCACGGTGCCTCGCGACGGCGCACGGTGGGCGCCATGGGCGATCTGGGCGAGCCAACGATCGGCGCGCTCTTTCGCCTCGCTGAATTCCTCGAACTCGCCGAGCGAGCGGTACTGCTGTCGGCCGTCGTGATCGCGATGTCGGACGATCCAGGTTCCAGCGCCGGCGCGAAAGCCGAGATAAGATCCGCGTCCAATTTGCACCCAGTACGGCTCGCGGCGAGGAGCGAGGCGAGCGCGTGCGGACTTGCTGGTGAGCATCGCCAACCTTGTGTTCCTTTGCTGGGCTTCGTCGCCTGATTGCGCGGAGTCCGGCCGAGTCCGTACGGAAAAAGTACGGAAAAACTGCATGAGACAACCGAGGACAGGGAAAGATAGAATCAGGATAAATCAGCCACTTACGAGACGCGAAAGGACGGCATTGTACGTCGGGAAAACCCTTTTAAGGCTTTGGTCCTAGGTTCGAGTCCCAGCCGTCCCAAATCCGCAGACTTCCGGCGACCTTCATCGGTGTCGATGTCACCGACGAAGCGGCTCGCCGACCTTTTTGGAGATGCCGGAGTATTGCAGTGAGCAGAGAGGGTAGGGTCATGAATATTGTCCACGCTGCCGCGAGGCGGCCGAGGCACCGCTGGGGCGCGGAAATTTTGGCTGCCGTCCTGTCGTCGACTCTTTTGTTTGCGATTTGCCCTCGGAATCTATTCGCCGAGCAAGATGCGCAGCTCCCGCAAGCTCCTCCGCATGCTCAACAAACTTCCGACCAGCTGCAGCAGCTGGTCGCGCCGATCGCGCTGTACCCGGATTCGCTTGTAGCGCAGATCCTGGCGGCGTCGACATTTCCCGAGCAAGTGGTCGAGGCGGATAGATGGCTGCAAGCGCATCCCGACTTGAAAGGCGACGCGTTGGGCCAAGCGATAGACCCGCAACCGTGGGATCCCAGCGTCAAGGCGCTTACGGCATTCCCGTCGGTCCTGGGCAATATGGACAAGAATCTCTCTTGGACGTCCTCCCTTGGCGACGCCTTCTACAATCAGCAGCAGGATGTCATGGATGCCGTTCAGGTGATGCGCCAGCGGGCGCAAGCGGCGGGCAATCTGCGGTCCACCTCTCAGCAAACGGTAGACGAGCAGGACTCGACGATTAGCATTGAGCCGACGAGCACGGAGGTGGTTTACGTTCCCGCGTATGATCCGTGGTTGGCTTACGGTGATCCCCTGGTAGCGTGGCCAGGGTGGTATCCGTACCCGGGAATCTGGTTTGGCGGTCCTTACCTCGCCTTTGGAATTGGCTTCGATATCGGCTTCGTGGGGGCTTTTGGCTGGGGCTGGGGTCAGTGGGGGTTCGATTGGCGTAACCGATATCCTCTCTATAACCACGGCAGGTATTACTCTCGGAGCAACACGTTTTACAACCGCAGCAGTTATTACCGTGGCGGAGGCGAGCGCGGCGTAGCAAGAGACGTGCAGCAGGGAGTGGGCGCCAGCCGCACCGGATACGCCGGGCGGCCCGGCGAAGATCCGAGAAGTCGGGAACCGTCCAGGGGCGGCCCCTCAGCGCCCCGTCCTTTCGACGGCACTGAAGCGGCTCGAGGATACGCGGGCGCGCGCGACGAGAGCGCCATTCGCTCGAGCGCCTTTAGCGGCTACGATCATGGAGGAGATGTCAGAAGTTTCTCCTCTCGCGGGAGCGCGAGCTTCGGTGGCGGCGGCGGACCTCGAGGCGGCATTGGTGGGCGGCGGTGATCGAATTTTGCCGTATGCCTGCCGGCAGAGCTTGGATATGGAGAGATGCCCTATGCAGCGAATGACTTTGAACACCGGCAAATGGCACAGAGCGACGGTGCGTGAGTTTGCCGTGCTGGCTATCTTCTTGGCTGGATCCTTTCCCGCAGGTAGCTTGGCGCAGCAGCCCGGCCAGAAGACATTTCCGTCAGCGGAAGAGGCGAGTAATTCCCTGGTTGCCGCCATGCAGAGCAAAAACGAAAAGGCTTTGCTCGCGTTCCTGGGTCCGGACGGAAAGGAAATCGTCTCTTCGGGGGACGAGATCGAAGACCTTCATACTCGGGCTGATTTCGTGCAGAGATATTTAGAAATGCACCGTCTGGTCAATGAACCGGATGGAACTACCGTTTTATACATCGGCGCCAGGAACTGGCCTACGCCCATTCCGCTCGTTCATAATGCCAATGGGTGGTACTTCGACACCGAGGCGGGCAAGAGGGAGATCCTTTATCGGCGAATTGGCCGCAACGAAATGTCGGCCATTCGCGTTTGCCAGGAGCTCGCGGCGGCGGAACACGAATACCACGATGCGCAGCACTCGCAATACGCGCAGGCCATCTACAGCGATGAAGGGCAACATAACGGTCTTTATTGGAAGGTGGCCGCCGGCGAACCCCAGAGTCCCATCGGACCGCTGGTGGCGAACGCTGTCGCTCAAGGCTACGCGCCCGGGAGAAGCGGCACTCCCACTCCTTATCGCGGTTACTACTTCCAGATCCTGACGACGCAGGGGAAACACGCCCCGGGCGGCGCAAAGCAATACATCGTAGATGGCAAGATGACCGAGGGATTTGCTTTCGTGGCTTATCCGGCGGAATACCGCTCATCCGGCGTGATGACGTTCATCGTCGGGAGCGACGGAGTGGTATATCAGCGGGATCTCGGCAAAGCGACCGACGCGATTGCCGGCTCGGTGAAGACATACAATCCGGATTCCACCTGGAAAAAAGCTGAGGAGTCGTCAGACACCACCGCTCGCGAGCCTGAGGCTCGGTAGTGCCGAGACAGAGAAATGCTGACCCTGTCGCAGCGTGCGGTGTAGCGCGGCCAATTCGTGAACTCGGCTGTCGCCAGGGAAGAGCGGCTCGGGTAGCCTTTCCGGACCGCTTGCAACGCTTGTGGAGGTGCTGTGCTTGTCGTAACAACAGAGAACGTGCCCGGACATCGCGTGCGCGAGGTCAAGGGCCAGGTCTTCGGCGTGGTAGTCAGAAGCCGCGGGCTTGGTGGGAACATCATGGCGGGGCTGCGCTCGATCGTCGGCGGCGAGATTACCGAGTACACACAATTGCTCGAGGAGGCGCGGCGTCACGCGGTCGACCGCATGGTCCGCAACGCGAGTCTCATGCACGCCAATGCCATTGTCATGATGCGATTCGATTCGGCCGAGATCGGCCAAACTATGAGCGAGATCGTCGCGTATGGAACGGCAGTGGTGCTGGAATCGGCGGCTTGATCATGTTGCGGACCGTCGTGATTGCGGCGGCAGCGATCCTCACCTGCGTCGGTATCGCCCTCATAGCCTGCGGATTTCACGCTGGCTGGCAGGCTCTGGCCATCGGTGTGATCGTCCTCATTGGCACGCTGTTCGAGCGCTGGCGGTACCGTCGCATCGAGGAACGGCCCAACGGCGATTGGCAGCGAACGGGGGAGCGATTTATCGATCCGTCGACCGGGGATCCCGTTGAAGTGATGTTTGACCCAGGTACCGGTGAGCGGCGCTATGTCGCCGGAGAGTCAGGCGGAGCAAAGGATCCGGCGCCCTGAAGCGCAGGCCGGCGGGCAAGTCCGAGCGCCAGCACTGAGATGTCCATCCGCGAATAACATTGAACTCGTGTGGCGCTGCGCGAGGCGAATAAGTGACGTACGGCCTTGCGCCAAACCCTTGGCGCCAAGGCCGTACGATCTCAGCCTGCTTTACGATTTCTGGAGCGTGATATGTATGCCGTTGGCCGACAGGTTGAATCGCAACCCCTCGGTCTGCGAGTGCAGCTTGATTACGACGCCCTTATCGTTCTTGAGATATGCGACCGAGCCGCCGGCAACGACCGTCGCTCCGGCTGTGACTGCCGAATAGTCGCCGTTCAGATCCGACGGTTTGGTCAGATTGTAGACCTCGCCCTCTGCGGTAATGCTGGCACCGCCCACATCGGCGACCGAGACGCCCGAGAGTTTGAATTTGTACTCTTTTTGGTCCTTGCTGTAATAGAGCGTGCCGTGGCCCCAGGCGTAGCCGATGCCGATGGCGACAGAGCCGCCGGAAAGCCATACGTAGGCCGATGGTATAGCGCCCTCGCTGACGGGCGCAGGCCCACTGTCCGCCGCGGCCGCGGCGGCAGATACGAAGACTGAAGCAAAAAGACTCAGTAATAACTTGTGCATGATTTTTCCTTGATGTGCAATATCTTATGTATTGCGCCGCACTTACTCGAGACCGATGGCACGGGGTGCGTCAGCGCAAGTATTCATGTTGCCGATCGGCAATAGGAAGATCTTGAACCAAGTTATCCAAACTTGACGAGAATTGCTGTTCGTTGGGGGCTTCGCAACACACACACAGAAAGACGATTTCCTTCGCGCAATCAGGTGCCTATAGGTAAAATACCTTGCCCGGCAGTCCCAAACCAAAAAAAACCCGCGCGAGGCGGGAGTCCATGTCCAGCAAGATCAACCGTCGCGACTTTCTCAGCGGCACCGCGCTCGTCATCGCGGCCGGTCTGACTCCGCTCGCTCAGATGCGCGGCGAGCCCGCCCGCTACTATCCACCGTCGCTCACGGGCCTGCGGGGCAGCCATCCCGGATCGTTCGAGGTTGCTCATCAGGTCGGCCGCGAGGGCAAGTCCTTTGATATCTCCGGCCTGCCGATCGAGCAGAGTTTCGATTTGGTCGTGGTCGGCGGCGGCATCAGCGGATTGGCTGCGGCATGGTTCTATCGCGAAGCGCACGGGTCCGCGGCGCGCGTCCTGATTCTCGAAAACCACGACGACTTCGGCGGACACGCCAAGCGCAACGAGTTTCGGGTCGGCGATCGCCTGCTGCTTGGATATGGTGGCACCGAGTCGCTGCAATCCCCCAAGACCTTCTTCAGCAAGACGGTCAACCGGCTGCTACGCTCGCTCGGCGTCGAGCTGAGCCGCTTCGATACGGCCTTTGACCGCAAGCTCTATCGGTCGCTCGGCCTGACTCAGGGCGTGTACTTCGACCGCGAGACCTTTGGGGTGGATAAGCTCGTCGCCGGCAACCCGGTCGTTACGGGGGGCGATTCGTTTGCGAGCGATGCAAATCCCGGTCCGATCGAGGCCGTGATTGGGCAATTTCCCATGTCCGATGAGGCCCGAGGGCGGCTCATCGAATTCTTCGCTCGCCCGAAGGATTATCTCGCCGGAAGGTCGCAAGCGGAGAAAATCGCGTATTTGAAGAAAATCTCCTACCGAGACTTCCTGCGTAAGGATGCCGGGCTGGGCGATGAGGCGGTCAAGTTCTTCGACGGCTCGACACTCGGTCTCACGGCGATGGGTCCCGACATACTGCCCGCGCTGGATGCGATGACGAGCCAGTACATCGGCTTCGCCGGCCTGGGGCTAGGCAACCTCAACGATCCTGAAATTGCAGCATTCAACGAGCCCTATATCTACCATTTCCCCGACGGCAACGCGTCCATCGCGCGGCTTCTGGCCCGCAGTTTGATTCCCACGGTGGCTCCGGGCCGTACCATGGAGGATGTGGTGCTTGCCGATTTCGACTATACAAAGCTCGATTTGGACGGAGCGCCCATCCGATTGCGCCTGAATAGTACGGCGGTGGCTATCGCCAATGCACGGAACAGGGGTGTGGACATCGGTTACATGCGTGCTGGCGCACTTAACCGTATTCAGGCCAAGCACTGCGTGCTTGCCGGCTACAATATGATGATTCCCCATATCATGCCGGAGCTGCCCGATCCGCAGAAACAGGCGTTAGCCCTCAGCGTCAAAATGCCACTGGTCTACGTCAACGTGGCGGTTCGAAATTGGCATTCCTTCGTCAAGCTGGGTGTTCACGACATTTATAGTCCTCACGCCTATTTCTCGAACACCAAGCTCGATTATCCCGTGGCGCTCGGCGGCTACCGCAATCCGAGCGGGCCGAGCGAGCCCATGCTGTTGCATATGGAGCACATACCGCTCACGCCAAACCAGGGTCTTTCGAACGTCCAGCAGTTTCGTTTGGGACGGCAGCTGCTGCTGAATACGCCGTTCGCAGAATACGAAGCGCGGATCGTCGACCAGCTCGACCGTATGCTGGGTCGGGGCGGATTTCGGTCGACGCGCGACATCTCTGCGATCACCGTGAATCGCTGGCCGCACGGCTATGCCTACAGCGCCGATTCGCTGTTCGACCCGGAGACCTCGGGACCCCAGCCCTATGAGATCGCCCGCAGGCGCTGCGGGAGCGTCACCATCGCCAACTCCGATGCGGGGTGGAACTCATACACGCACGAGGCGATCGATCAGGCATGGCGAGCAGTCAATGAATTGAAGTCGGCGTGAGGGCTCGCGAGTCGGTTACGGCGGCTTGAGCCTCACGGCGCAGCCGCCGACACTCGCCAGACGCTGCTGCCGGTGTCATCGGCTACCAGCAGGCCGCCTTGGCCATCCACCGCGAGGCCGACGGGCCGTCCCCGTGCCTTGTCGCCGTCGATAAGGAAGCCTGTGACGACGTCCTCCGGCGGCCCCGCCGGGCGGCCGTCGGCGAACGGCACGTAAACGATCTTGTAGCCGTTCAGCACGGTCCGATCCCAACTCCCATGCTCGCCGACAAACGCGCCTCCGCGGTAGTGCGCCGGCAGATTCGTCCCGGTGTAAAAGACGAGCCCCAATGGCGCGACGTGCGAACTCAGAGCGTAGTCGGGGACGATTGCCTTGGCGACGAGATCCGGCCGCTGCGGTTGAACCCGCGGATCGATGTGTTTGCCGTAGTAGCTGTAGGGCCAACCGTAGAATCCGCCGTCCCGCACCGAGGTCAGATAATCGGGTACCAAATCCGGGCCGAGCTCGTCGCGCTCGTTGACGACGGCCCAGAGCGTATGAGTCTGCGGCTCGAATTGCAGTCCGTTCGGATTGCGCAATCCCGTGGCGTATTCCCGGTGCGCACCGCTGGCCCGATCGATCTGCCAGATTGCCGCGCGGCCCAGCTCGGCCTGAATGCCGTTCTCCGTGATGTTGCTGTTGGAGCCGACGCCCGCAAACAGCTGAGTTCCATCCGGGCTTGCGGTCAGGCTCTTCGTCCAGTGATGGTCGATCGGCCCGCCAGGCAGGTCGCACAGCTTTACGCCGGGTGCGGTGATTCGAGTCTGCCCCGTACTGTAGGGAAAGCGGACCACCGCATCGGTGTTGGCCACATAAAGATCGTTTTCCACCAGAACGACGCCAAAGGGAGAATTGAGATGGTCGAGAAACACGGTCTTCTCATCCGGCATTCCGTCGCCGTTGGTGTCGCGGAACAGAAGGATGCGCTGACCAGGCTTGGTGCGGGAGTGCGCCATCTTTTCCATCCAGTTCATGACGATCTCCTTGGGCCGGCTGACCGGCCCGGGCGGGCCGCCCGTCTCGACCACGAGCACATCGCCGTTCGGCAAAACATAAAGTGAGCGGGGGTTCGCAAGACCGGTGGCGAAGGGTTGCACCCTCAAGCCGGGCGCTGCGGTCGGTGTCGCACCGTTCGAACCGACCACCTTGGCCAGATGCATGGGCGGCAGCAGGTACTCGTGGATTGGCGGCAAATATGGGTTGGCACCGATTTGCCGTTGCGGATCGACGGGGGCGGGTCCGCAACCGGCGATCGCGAGCAGGATGGCGGTCGCACCCAGGAGTTCGGCGGTTTTCATGGCGACTCTCTCTGGCAGACTCCGACGCCGTGACGATACACCAGGGACCACCCGTTCCAGCCGGTAACCAGCAGGATCGCGACGACCAGCGCCGAGAGGATCAGGCCCGAAGGGACGACGGAGGTATAGGCATCACGAGTGTGGATCAATGCGTTGAACGTCGAGAGGACGAGCGCTGCGATGTTGCCGAGCCCGTGAATCCAGGCGGCGCGAAGCTCGCGAATACGGCGGTCGCCGAAGAAGTCGACGAGCCCTGCCGCCGCCGCGAAGACTGAGAAAATAAGGCCGACTACCAATAGCCACGCTGAAATGTCCGCCCAGAGCATTGCAGCCGTCCGCCAATACGCAATGTCCGTAACGAGCGTAGCGACGAAGCAGACGATCGGGACGGGCACGATCATCACATGCAGAGGGCGACCGCGAAGGCTCACTGTCGCGCGAGGATTGATGCTTGGCACGGCGTCTACTCCAAAGATAAGACGATTTTGCCGACCGAGCCTCCGCGCTCGACGACCGCCATGGCCGTTTGCCCGGCCAAGGGGATTGCCGCCGCATGCGTGTGATCCATAAGGGGAGGCTTGCGGGCGCCAGCCTGCTGGTCCAGAACGGCCTTCTCGGCGTAACCGCCGCCGCCAATGCCCACCATGCCGAACACCTCGTCGCCGACCTTGAAGCGCGCGGCTTGAGCGCCACACTTCTCGATGATGCCCGACGCGTCGCGCCCGAGGGTACAGGGCAATCGGTGAATTCGGACTTGTCGGATCTTCATAATCAGCCAGCCCTCTTCAACGGTAACAACCGACTCAACCGCCAGCCTCAGCGACTACAAGCCAGCCGATGATACGCGGTGATGGCCCGTCCTACCGGCCGGCAAACAACCCGGTCTCATGTAGGAATCCGCGGGAGGGACGACCGGTCGCGAGCCGGCCTCTGTGCGGTACCCCACTCATGCCGGTGCAAGGCAAATCAAAGTGGCTAGCCGTCGCAAGTGCCCCTGTTTTTCATGGATCGAACGGCGACCTGGCGCACGCTTTATTCAGGTAATCGGGCGGATAGTGAGATCGTCTATAGGGAAATTATAGCGACCGCCCTGGACGGGCCGATCTCGACCGCTGTCCTGCCGCAGTCTCGAATCCGTAAGCGCACTCCGCCAAATTCGGCAAGCGTAATCGCGCGCGCTGGCACGAAAAATGGCGAAGTCAAGAAAGGAATTGCAATGAGTATCGACGCGGAGAAGATTGCGCCGAACGGCGGTATTGCTGATGAACTGCGCGGCAAGCTGCCCGCAGCCGAGGGCGCGGTCGAAATCAGACGCCTGCAGACGACCGCGCTGCAGGACGCCATCTTCAACAGCGCCTACTTCTCCAGCATCGCCACGGATGAAAAAGGCGTCATACAAATATTCAACGTCGGCGCGGAGCGGATGCTGGGATACACCGCCGCCGAAGTGATGAACAAAATCACACCCGCCGATATTTCCGATCCGCAGGAAGTGATCGCCCGCGCCGCCGCCTTGAGCTCCGAGTTGCGCACGCTGATCACGCCGGGATTCGAGGCGCTCGTATTCAAAGCCTCGCGCGGCATCGAGGATATCTACGAGTTGACCTACATCCGCAAGGATGGCAGCCGCTTTCCCGCCATCGTCTCGGTCACCGCATTGAGAGACGAGATGGATGCCATCATCGGTTATCTGCTGATCGGCACCGACAATACGGCCCGCAAAGAGGTCGAGGCGTCGAAGACGCTCCTCGATCAACGATTGCGCGACCAGCAGTTTTACACCCGATCCCTGATCGAATCGAATATTGACGCGCTCATGACGACCGACCCGCAGGGTGTCATTTCGGACGTAAATCAGCAGATGATTGCACTCACCGGACGGACACGGGATGAGCTCATCGGCGCGCCTTGCAGGGACTTCTTTACCAACCCGGCGGCGGCCGATGCCGCGATCAAACGCGTCATCACTGAGAACCGAGTAAGCAACTATGAACTGACGGTGCGTGCGCAGAATGGGGTGGAAACCGTAGTGTCGTACAACGCCGCAACCTTCCATAATCGCGACCGTAAGTTACTGGGTGTTTTCGCCGCGGCACGTGATGTGACCGAGCGCAAGCGCTTCGAGCGCGCGCTGGAAGAGAAGAATATCGAATTGGTGCACGCCAGCCGCATGAAATCGGAGTTCCTTGCGACGATGTCGCACGAATTGCGCACCCCGCTGAACGCCATAATCGGCTTCTCCGAGGCGCTCAAGGACGGTTTGATGGGGAAAATGACCCTTACTCAGCACGAGTACATCGCGGATATCTTCACCAGCGGCCAGCACCTGTTATCGCTGATCAACGACATTCTCGATTTATCAAAAGTCGAAGCGGGAATGATGACGCTCGACCTGGAGTCGGTGGATTTGAACAGCTTGCTGTCGAACAGCCTGTCGATCGTCAAGGAAAAGGCTGCCGCCCAGAGTATCAGTCTTGAACTGGAGTCGGATCAGGCCTTGGGCAATGTGCAAGTGGACGTGCGCAAGACAAAGCAGATTGTCTACAACTTGTTATCGAATGCCGTGAAATTCAGCGCGTACGGCGGCCGCGTGATTTTGCGGGCGCGACGGGTGCCGCGTGATTTGGTCGGCACGGTGCCGGGGGGGCGGGCCGTTCACGGTTTTCCCCTGGCCGATAGTGAACACACCGAATTTGTAGAGATATGCGTCATCGACAACGGTATCGGCATATCCCGAGAGAACATGGCGAAATTGTTTCAGGCGTTCAGTCAAATCGACAGTAGTCTGGCACGCAGATTCGAAGGCACCGGCCTCGGCCTGGCGATGGTCAAACAATTGGCCGAGTTGCAAGGGGGCGCGGTAGCCGTTGCCAGTGCAGAGGGCGAGGGGGCGTGCTTCGCCGCCTGGTTGCCGATGCGTGAGCCGCCTGAAGATGCCACGGTCCTGCCGCAGAATGCGCTTGCTTCACCGGCGGCAACCGAATTTGAGGAACGCATTGCGCTGGTGGTCGAAGACGACGACCGCGCGGCGGATCTGATCCGTCTGTTGCTCGAAGCCGAGGGCTTTACCGTGCTGCGCGCCGCAACTGCTGAGGCCGCCTTGGAGGTGGCGCCGCAGCAGCCCCTTAACCTGATCACACTTGACATCAGGTTGCCCGGCATGGATGGCTGGGAATTTCTAGCTCGAATTCGGCAGAACCATTCGCTTGCCCGGGTGCCCGTGATGGTCATTTCCGGGATTCCCGAGGGCAATCTGACGCTGACGAGAGGCGCGGCGGCCGTACTGCAGAAGCCGATCAGCCGCATCCAGTTGAAAGCGAGTCTTGCGAAGATCGGTCTGCATCCCGTCCATGAACGGACCCATACCATAATGGTCGTGGACGATGACCCCAAGGCAGTCGAAGTGATCGCCAGATTTCTGCCCGCTCCGGACTATGCGGTCTTGCGCGCGTATGGCGGCAGGGAGGCGATTACGATGGCACGACAGCTGAAGCCGGATTTGATTTTGCTGGATTTGATGATGCCGGAAGTGAGCGGATTCGATGTCGTCAACGCGCTCCAAAGTGATTTCGAAACCGCGAACATTCCGATCCTCGTAGTGACCGCCAAGCAGATCACGGCGCAGGATCTCGCCGCTCTCAACGGCTCCAGCGGCAAGGTCATCCATATTGTCGGGAAGGCCGGATTCAATCGCGACGCATTTGTCGCCGAAGTTAGGCGCACATTGCAATCAAGCCTGGGAAGGGTGTGAGTTGGCTAGAATACTCATCATTGAAGACAACCGGGCCAACATGAAGTTGGCGACGCTACTCGTGCGTAACGCCGGGCACACGGTGCTATGCGCCGTCGATGCCGAGACCGGATTGACTGAGGCGCGCGCCGCCCGACCCGACCTGATCCTGATGGATATCCAATTGCCCGGCATGGATGGCCTGGCGGCGACGACTCTTCTCAAGCAGGATCCGGTCACCGCCACCATACCGGTCATTGCGCTGACTGCGATGGCGATGAGGGAGGACCAGGAAAAGACGAAGATAGCCGGCTGCGACGCGTATATTACCAAGCCGCTGCGCTACCAAGAATTGTACGCAGCGATCGATACCCTGTTGGCGAGCGCGAAGCCGCGAATCTCATGAGCGACTCCGCTGCGCCCGCGCCATCCGGTTGGACGGGCCCATTTCCGATAGTGGCGGATCCGATCATGGATATGACGACGTCCGCTGCGGTCATTCTCATCGTCGATGATGAGGAGCGCAACCGGAAGTTGCTCGAAGTGCTCCTTCAGTCCGATGGGTATCTCACGCAAGGTGCCGCAAACGCCGAACAGGCTCTGGCCTCCATCGCGCGATCCGCGCCGGATTTGATTTTGCTCGATGTCATGATGCCGGGAATGGACGGATACCAGTTGGCGACTATGCTCAAGGCGGACCCTGTTACCTTGAATATTCCTATCATCATGCTGACCGCTCAGGTCGACCGAAACGCGCGCCTGTCCGGTCTCAAAGCGGGTGCTGAGGAATTCTTGACGAAACCGTTTGAGTCGACTGAACTGTCGCTGCGCGTGCGCAACCTCTTGCGTTTGAAGAGATTCAGTGATTTTCTGCAAGATTTCCGCGCCGTTCTGGAACAGCGGGTGCAGGCGCGTACCGCAGATTTGCATCGTTTTCGGGCCGCGATGGATGCTACCGCTGATGCGATTACCTTGGTGAGTCGTGCGACCATGCGTTTTGTCGAGGTCAATGCGACAGCGTGCAGGATGGTCGGCTATGAGCGCGAGCACATGTTGAAAATCGGTCCCGCCGAATTGTTCACGGGCGCAGCGAATCAGATGGAGCAGGAATACGAGGCCGTGGTTGCCGGGGAGGGCGCCAATGAGCTGAAAGAGGTCCTGTTGAGACGGCAGGACGGCTCATACTTATTGGTGGAAGTGCAGCTTCACGCGCAACGCTCGGGTTCGGATTGGATCATCGTCGGCGTGCTACGCGACATCACCGAACGCAAGGAAGCGGAGAGACGCCTGATTCAGATGGCTCACTACGATGCTCTCACCGCCCTCCCGAACCGCACTTTGTTCTATAAGAACCTCATGAGGATATTGACGATGGCGTCGGATCGTGAGTGGGGCGTCGCGCTGCTTTGCATCGATCTGGATCATTTCAAGAATGTCAACGACACGCGCGGTCACGTCCTGGGCGATGAACTGCTTTGCCAGGTCAGCCGCCGCGTGGTTGAGTGCGTGCGGGTTCGAGATTCCATTGCTCGTCTCGGCGGGGATGAGTTCGCCATCATCTTGGTGGCGCGGGACTGCCGGAAGCGCGCGTACGCTGTTGCCGAGAGAGTGCGTGAGGTATTACGAGTGCCTTTCGTCTTGAACGGCATCGAGGTCGCCGTGAGTGCCAGTGTGGGCATCGCCCTCTATCCCGACGATGCTCTCAACTCGGAGACGCTAATCAAGTACGCCGACACGGCGATGTATCAAGCAAAGCAAGCCGGCCGCGACGTATTCCGATTTTTCACAACGCAGATGAACACCGATGCCTTGGCCCAGCTCGAACTCGAGACCGCGTTGCGCAAGGCAGTGGAAAATGAGGAATTCGTCCTGCACTATCAGCCCAAGATGCAGATCGAGAGCGGCCGGATCTGCGGACTTGAGGCGTTGCTGCGCTGGCAGCGTCCGGGGTACGGTCTCGTGCCTCCCGGGGAGTTCATCTCCGTCTTGGAGGACACCGGACTGATCGCGCCCGTCGGGCGGTGGATCTTAGAGGCCGCCTGCAAGCAAGTCGCTGCGTGGCTCGCCTCTTCGATCGGGCCGATGGCGGTATCGGTCAACGTCGTGGGCCGCCAATTCCTCGAGGGCAATCTGGAACGCGACGTGACGGAAGCGCTCGGCAATCACGAGGTTCCGGCTGAACTGCTCGAATTGGAATTGACTGAGAGCTCTCTGATGGCGAATACGCAAGGCACGATCGAGATGTTGCAAAACCTTCAGAGTCTCGGGGTCGGTATATCGATCGATGATTTTGGGACGGGATATTCGAGCCTCGCCTATTTGCGCCGTTTCCCCGTCGACAAGTTGAAGATCGATATAGCCTTTATCCGCGGCATAACTACCAACGTCGACGATGCAGCCATCGTGTTGGCCATCATCCGCATGGCTCACACGCTGAAACTGGATGTGGTTGCGGAGGGTGTGGAGACTGCGGCCCAGCTGGAGTACTTGCGCAGCCACGAGTGCGACCAAATTCAGGGGTACTACCTTTCGCGCCCGCTCCCCGTGCCGGAGCTGGAAAAGATGCTGCGCGAGAGGGAGCGGAGTTTGGCGGCCAAAAGCAACGCGGCCCGCCGGACTCGGCGTCGACCTAGCTCTCCTTCAACAGCTCAGTGATCCGCGATGCCAGATGGTTCATTGCAAACGGCTTGGTGAGCACGTGCATGCCGACCTCCAAGTGACCGTGGCTCAAGACTGCATTTTCAGCATAACCGGTGATGAACAGCACTTTCAGATGCGGGCGTGATCGGCGCGCGGCGTCCGCCATCTGGCGTCCGTTGAGGCCGCCGGGAAGACCGACGTCGGTAATCAGCAGATCGATGCGTTCCTTCGATTGCAAGATTTTAAGTCCTTCGATGCTATCGCCGGCCTCGATCGACTGGCAGCCAAGCTCGCTCAGCACATCGAGGACCAGCATGCGTATCGTCGGCTCATCGTCGACGATCAGCACCGTTTGGCCTCGCCCTTTTAGCGCCGCCGGCAGCCGCAGGCTGTGGGGTTCGCTCTTTTCCGCCTCCCCGAGGTGACGCGGAAAGTACAGACACACCATGGTGCCTTTCCCGACTTCGGAGTAGATGCGCGCCTGGCCGCCGGATTGACGCACGAATCCGTAAATCATCGAGAGGCCCAATCCGGTGCCCATCCCGATCGGCTTGGTGGTAAAGAACGGATCGAAGGCCCGCGCGATGACGTGGGACGTCATACCAGCCCCGGTGTCGCTGACGCAGAGCGATACATATTGGCCCGGCGGCAAATCGCGCTCCCGCGCCGCAGGTTCGTCGAGCCATCGATTGCCCGTTTCGATCATGAGAGCGCCTCCCTCCGGCATTGCGTCCCGTGCATTGATGCAGAGGTTCAAGAGCGCATTTTCCAATTGATTCCCGTCGACCAATACCGTCCAAAGTCCCGCCGCCTTCACGGTTTCGATGCGGATGTCCGGGCCCATGGTGCGACGGATCAGTTCCTCCATGTCGACGATGTGCCGATTGACGTCCGTCGGCTTGGCATCGAGTGTCTGCCTTCGGGCAAACGCCAACAGGCGCTGAGTTAGTGAGGCGGCGCGCTTCGCAGCCCCATTGGCCGCCACGATGTATCGTTCCGCATCGTTGAGCCTGCCTTGCGCAAGGCGCTGGGCCAAAAGCTCGAGACTTCCCGAGATGCCGGCGAGCAGGTTGTTAAAGTCGTGAGCGAGGCCGCCGGTGAGCTGGCCCACGGCCTCCATTTTCTGCGCCTGGCGCAGGGCCTCCTGCGCAACCGCGAGATCTGCCGCAGCCGCTTTCTCGGCGGTGATGTCCCGGCCGCTCGCATAATACGCATCTCCATACGGAATCGCCGCCCAGGCAAACCACTTGTAACTACCGTCTTTGGCCCGGTAGCGATTCTCAAACCGCAAGATCGGATTGCCGGCCTTCAAGTGCTCAAACCCCCCGCGCGTCCGCTCCCGGTCATCCGGATGGAGGAGCTCAAATATGGAGTTGGCTTGGACCTCCGCTTCGGTCCAGCCGAGGAGCGCAAGCCAGGCTGGATTGGCGCTCTCAAAATAGCCATTCCCTTTGAGCACGCCGAGAAGATCCGGGCTTATTTGCCAAAACCGTCCGCCGACGATCGAGCGCTCGATGACCTGCCGCTCGAGATCGGCATTCAAATCCTTGAGTCTCGCCTCGCTCTTGCGCAGCTCTTCCTGCATGAGATGCTTTTCGGTGACATCGAAACCTTCGCTGAAGATGCCGGTGACTTTGCCTTGATCGTCCGTGATGGGCGCGTAGATGAAATCGAGAAATCGCTCCTCCTCGTGGCCTGACGACGGGATGCGATACCGTATAGGTGCGCTGTAGACTACGACGCGCTCGTTTGTGCGATACACCTGATCGAGGAGCTCATAGAACCCTTGCCCGGCAAGATCGGGAAACGCCTCTCGTACCGGTCGGTCGATCCAATCTTTACTGCCAAACAGACGGCGGTGTGTCTCATTTACAAATCGGAAAACATGATCCGGACCCTCCAGAACGCAGATGAACCCCGGTGCCTGCTCGAAGGTGCGGTGAAGGCGGCCCTGCTCGCTTTCCAGGGACCTTTGCGCAATGACTTTCTCGGTCGTGTCGGTGACCACCGCCATTACGCCGACCGGCAGGCCGGCCTCATCGGGAATGGGTGAATAGTCCAAGTCCATCCACACTTGTTCGGGCCGATCATTGCGATACAGCGTGAGTTCTTGATTACGATAAGCAAGCGCGCTCCCCGCGAGCCCCACCATCATCACGTGATCATTAAATTCTGCAACCTCGAGCCAGCCCTCACGGACCTTCGACCCCAGCAGCAGGGGATGCCGAGATGCGGCGAAGAGGGAGTACGCGTCGTTGTAAATCATAATGCCGTCGACACCCCACAGGGTTACGATGGGTACGGGCGAACGCAGGATTAGGCCGATTACGGACCTGACGTTTGGGGGCCATTTCTCCAGCGCGCCCAAGGGCGTAGCACCCCAATCGTATGCCTCTATGAGTCGGGCGAGTTGCCCACCGCCGGTGAGGAATGGATGGCAGGTCGGGGCTGGGGTGTTGACGCGTCCGCGGGAGCTCATCGTCTTGCATCATACCCAAACTCGGCGGGGTGGCCTGTGATGCCAAGCTCTAAAGACTGCGTGATTGTAAATATTGCACTGAATCCGGAGCGAGTCTTAACGGCTCGCGCAGACCACAGGGTCGATTGAGCGTCGACAATTGATTGCGCTCGCAACGCCGGGAAGTTGACGCCGTTTGCCTACAGAGACCGCTTTTTAGGTATGCGACAATGGGCGATGCATAGTGAATCGCGCGAGCTCCGCTCCTGCTACCCAAATGAGCTATCGGCTGCCGATCTATTGGAAACGCTGCGCCGCTCAGAGATGGAAATCGAAGCAGAGAAATCGTCGATCGCGCGGACGCTGCACGACGACGTGGGCGGTCTGCTGGTCGGCGCGGTTATGGACATGAGCTGGATATCCCAGCAGAGCGGCCAGTCGGATGTCGTCAAGGACAAGCTTGCCCGGGCCGTCGGATTACTGCGCGAGGCGATCGACATCAAGCGCAAGTTAGTCGAGGCCTTGCGTCCGAGCCTTCTGGATGATGTGGGACTATGCTCGACGATCGGTTGGCATTTGAAGGCGAGCTGCAGCGCAGTCGGCGTCGATTACTCGGAACGCTATCCTCCCAAGGAACCCCCCTTTTGTTCCGACTTCAAGATCGGTGTGTTTCGAATCGTTCAGAAGGCGCTCACGCAGGTTCTCGCCGACGGGGTGCCGAGTAAGCTCTCCCTGCATGTCGAGATCATCGAGGATGCTCTGCGCTGTCGTATTGTGACCCAGCTCTTGCAGCCGCGAGTGGCAGTCGCGGGGGCGGACCTCGTAAACACGCCCTTGCACCATCGCACCCGTCAAATGGGCGGAGTCTGCCAGTGCCTCAGAACCCTCGAGGGCAATCACGTCACTGTGATGATACCAATGCCGCCGGACACTGTTTAAGTCCATGGCGTCCACGCGCGAATCGAGTTCCGCCGGCATCGCGGCGACGTTGTCCGAGCACATTGACCAGAACATTGAAAGCGTCGTCACCCTGCAAAAGCGGGAGTGGGAGACCGTGGGAGTGGCGCAACGACGAGTCGAAGCCGTGGGCCGATGGCTGGGTAGGCCGTTGTACCTGGTGGGTCTGCTAACCGCCATAGCCGTGTGGGTCAGTGTCAATGTGATCAGGCAGGCGCAAGGGGGATGGGACCCTCCGCCGTTCGAGCTGCTCGACGGCGTGATGACACTCATCTCATTGATAACCACCACCATCGTGTTGATTGCGCAGAACCGCCAAACCAAGCTCGAGAAGCAGCACACCCATCTCCAGCTGCAGGTGGCGCTGCTTACGGAGCAAAAGGTTACGAAACTCATCAAGCTGATAGAGGAATTGCGCAGAGATATGCCGATGGTGAGAGACCGGCATGACCCGCATGCAGAAGCCCTGCAAGAGAGCGCGGACACCGCGAAGGTCGTGGCTGCGCTCGAAGAGGGCGGTGCGACTCTAGCGGATCAAAACCCGCCGCCCGCCGCCGCCGTCAACGTAAAGAGCTGAATGAAGCCTTCTCGCGGGTGATCGATCCGGGTCCGGACTTGTTCCGTGGCTTGACGTCGGTCGATGCGGATACACGGTTGCGTCCGCGAGCCTTGCTGGTGTAGAGATTTGCATCGGCGCGCTCGAGTAGCGACTGAACGGTCTCTGGCTCGCGTTGGGAGTTTCCTTCGAAGCTCGAGATCCCGATACTTACGGTTACGTGCAGCGGGCCCAGCGAGGTGTCTACATACATGAGCTCTGTGGCTTGACGCAGCTTCTCCGCGCACGTCCGAGCCTCGGAGATCTTCGACCCTTCGAGGACGACGGCGAATTCGTCGCCGCCCAATCGGGCGCACCAGTCAGTTTCGCGCCGCAGGCATTGGGTGATCTGCCGCGTGAGCTTCTTGAGGACGAAGTCGCCCACGGCGTGTCCACATTTGTCATTGATATCCTTGAACCGATCGATGTCGAGCAGCAACAGCGATAGACTGCCCCCAAACCGCTCGGAGCGCTTGAGCTCGCGGCCAACGTGCTTGATCAAGTAGCGCAGGTTGTAGACACCGGTCAGCGGATCCGACATGACCAGCTGCCTCTTCTTGTCGAGGGCATCCCTGAGCGAATACTCGAGCGCAAGCACCCTTTTGGCGGTCCGCAACCGGGCGGTGAATATAGCTGCGCTGGAGCGCTTGCTGAGATAGTCGTCTGCGCCGGCCTCGAATCCGGCGAGCACGTCCTTCTCGTCGCCGCGTACCGTGAGCAAAAATATGTAAATGTAGGCTTGCGATGGGCGAGCCCTGATGCGGCGGCAGAGGTCCAAGCCGTCCATCTTCGGCATGTTCAGATCCGTCACCACGATGGAGATGGGAAATTGACCCAGCTTGTCGAGGGCCTCCGCGCCGCCCAGCGCGGTGAGCACCTGATATCCGTCTGCTTCTACCACAGTCTTCAGATGCTCGAGCACCAGCTGATCGTCGTCGACGACCAGCACCGTGGGCGCATGAGGAAGAGCGAGTTGGATGTTCTGGGTCGTTTCATCGGTGCTGCCCTCGACGGCACGATCGGCGATTCTCGAGGTCTCAGTGGACATGTTCTGCCTGGCGGGAAGCAGGCAAAGCGGCGTGGGGTCGGCGCTCGAAGTTACCCCAGGGCTTCGTCAGCACGATTTGCGCCTGAGTGGCCGTCATGGGCCGCCCCAGCAGATAACCTTGTGCACCGGGACACCCGAGCTGCGTCAGCATTCGCAGCTGATCCTCCGTCTCCACCCCCTCGGCAATCACATCGATCCCGAGTGTAGATCCGAGCGATAGGATGGTCCGGATGAGGCCGGCGCCCTTCGGATTCGAGATCATCAAGCGGACCAAGGATGGATCGAGCTTTAGTCGATCCACTGGCAGATGTGTGAGGTAGTCGAGACTCGAATATCCGCTTCCGAAATCATCCACCGCGACTCGAACGCCGAGACGCCTCCATTCCTTCAGGCACTCGATCGACCGATCGGCATCGACCATGAGCGCGCTCTCGGTGATTTCCAATTCGAGCTGTCTTTCCCGTAAGTGGAATTGCTTGAGGGTTTGTCGAAGCGCGCTGGAAAACTCGTCCCCGATCTGCATCGCCGAAACGTTGACCGACATTGTCATGAGCGGCGTGCGTACACACCAACGAGCGAGTGCTTCGCACGCTGACTGCAGCACCCATGCCCCGAGATCGCAGATCATTCCGCTGCGCTCCGCGATCGGAATGAATTTCGAAGGGGGCACACACTCCCCCGTGAAGAGCGTCCAGCGGGCAAGCGCCTCGACGCCGCAGCCGCGGCCGGTTTTGAGATCGAATTGCGGCTGATACTGGACGCTGATCGCGTGCCTGCGCAAGGCATCGGCAAGATCGAGATCGATGGGACCGCTGCGGCTTCCGATGGATGCAGCCGCCGCTGGCGGAGTATGCCGCAAATCGCGTCTGTGCTCGCGCGGGGAGGCGCCCGGATCGCCGGTAGACGGTGCGCGCGATATGTCGGACGATGCGGCGTCGCAGCCTTCGGCAACGCGCTGCAGTATCCGTTGGGCTGTGAAGGCGGCCTCCACCGGCGAGCACGGCGGGGGCAGCGCGAACAGGAAATCATGTGGCGTGACGCGAAGACAGCATCCATGCGGCACGCTCGAAGTGCGTGACTGTCCGGCGGCGATGTCTGCGCCGGACTCGATGGAGTAGTCGGTGAGCTCATCGGCTATGCGCGAACTGCCGGGGCTCATGGCGACGAACATGAGTGTGCTGTTTTGGCGGCCTTGGCCCGCCAAGGTCATCCTGGAGAGCGCCGAGTCGATGTGCATATGCATCGCCGCACCGCTGATTTGGTCGAAGCGCACCAGTCGTGGCATACTTAGTGCGCGAGCGCTCGCACCGTCTTTTGGCGCGTCCCCTTCATCGCCGTCCGCATCGAGGGGGCACGCGCCATGAGCCCAGTGCTGCAGTCGCGGCGGAATGCCCGCTGTCGGGAGCAAGGTACCCAACGTGGCCTCATACGCATCCGAGAGCACACGGCAGGCGCTCAAATTGGCGTAGGTAATCCAGCCCTCGACGTCGCTCAATACGATGGGGCTCGCACTGGCCTCCAGCAGAGACGCGAAGCAGCCTCGCAAAACATCGGCACTCTGCGGGTCGAAGGTCGGTGTCGAGCTCGTGGAGCGAGCGAGCACGTCATCTTCCTGACCCAATCCGCTCATAAACTGGGTCACGATGTGCCGTGAATTGGTCGAATCGCCTTCGGCGACGCCGGATATCAATATGGTGGGCGGGCGCGCGCAGAGCGCCCGCAGGCTGTCGAGCAGGGATCGTGCAGCGTGCGCCGAGGCGTAGTCGGAGCACAGGACCACCTGCGGGCCAAAGGCGGAAGCCGATCGGAACAGCTCCTGGACATCCGCCGCGATTTCCCATCCGAAATCGAGATCCTCGATTGGCAGCAATAACTCGGCGAGCCCCCCGGGGCCGTTTCGCCGTTGCTCGATCACGAGGATTCTGAGCGGTTCCTCCATTTCATTCGCCTTCCTGGGCTATCCGCGAAATTACACGTCCAGGGGCAGGGTAGCCCGGTGCAGTGTTTGAAAGCTGTAGGGAATACTGGACATCGGGTTATGTGCCGACGTACGTCACACCGGGCGGGCTACGCTAAACCGCGAAGAGCTCCGGGGAACGAACCCGCAGCGCCAGCACGAGCGACAACAACTTGCCGTCCTCGATCAGGCCCTGGTCGGCCCCCGCGGCGAGTGCCGCCAGCGGGCGCTCAACGACCGTGATCCCCTCGTGCTCGCCCCTGACGCCTCCACCCGCACTGATGCGGTCTGCCGAAACATACGGGGCAAGAAACAGCGATACGCGCTCGCTCGAAACGCCGGGAGACGACCACACGCGTGACACCAGATCCATGGAAGCGAGCCTCACCCCTAATTCTTCATATGCCTCTCGCCGGGCGGTCGCCTCGGCGTCTTGCCCTGCCTCGGAGATCATGCCGGCGCAGGCTTCCTCGATCGCCTCCATCCCGACTTCTTGGAAGACGGGTGCTCGAAACAGATTTACGACGAGCGCACAGCACCGCTCGCGGTCATAGGGCAGCACGGCCGCGGCGTCACCGTGCCGCTCGACCTCGCGCGACACGATCGAACCGTCCGCGAGCCTCACCTGCAAAGCATCAACGGTCAGGTATCCGCTGTACACGGTCGTACACGCCAGTAGTTTGGGTTTCATGCCGATGATTCTGCCCGATATGGCTATGGCGGGCTACCGGCTGAATCACGGCCCAAGCTCGAGAGATGCCCCCGGCTAACGCGAGCTGACTCGCGGCGCGACCGGAGGGGAGGGGCGAGGCCCTAAATCACAGATGTAATGCGATTGCCAAATCCCGAAATCGATACGCAATCCGGGAACGAGAAGCTATGGCTGTCGGGGAATCGAGCATTTTCACCATAGTCAGGCAGGGCAATCCATGAAAGTCATCATCGGTGTGGTCGCTGTTGCTTGGTTGATGTCGGGCTGCGCCGCCCTTACCAACGTGCCGGATGACGATAGCATCGCGGGCGCGAATCTCGACGCGAGAACTGGCCTATGCACCGATGCCACGCCACCCCCGTGTAATCCTCCTCGCGATTAGAGCGCGGTGACCGAACGCGATCCAACCTTATAATCGGCGTTCCGATCACCACCCGAGGGTACTTGCCATGGCCGATGCCGAGAGCACGCCGACGAAATTTTCGCGGACGGACTTGTGCGGGAACGAAAGACCGAGATGTCGGATCATCATGCCAGCGGGGCAAGGTGGTCGGTCCGAGCCTGCGCTGTTTGAGTGGGAACTGACCGCGGAGTCATGGACCGACCAGCATCCGCATAGCGAGTACAACTTCGTGATAGAGGGCGAGCTGTACGTAGAATCCGGCGGCGTAACACTGGAGGCTCGGACAGGGGACGTCGTACGTGTGCCCGCCGGGGCCGTAGGCAAATACTGGGCGCCGAAATATGCTCGCCTGCTTGCAATATACGGACCCAGTAAGGGCGGCCCCAGCAGAACCCTAGGCTACGAAAAATTGAGCAGTGGTTAGGCGTATCTGCCTGTCGACTTCGATGGCACGGGGATGGAAAATGAGGCAGTTCGTCGCTGTCCCTTAGGAGGGCGAAATGAAGATTGCCACCGCGGCGGCCGTCGTCGATGAAATCGGTCCGCTGACCAAAATCGTGAACGAGTTCTGCTCGAAGCAGTTCGAGGTGATGGCAGCAGGAGTCAGGTCGCCGCTGGACTGGGAACCCGTAGCCGAATTCCTTGATGTAAATGAATTCAAACGCGTGGGCGCCTATCTGGAGGAGTTGAACTGGCCTGACTATCGGAAGTTCCTCAGCGGCTGGGTAGGCGGCGGTACGCGGTTCGAAATGACGGTGTTCCACATCACCGAGATCGGCAACGCAGTATTCCAGGAAATCGAAGAACGGCACTACCGGGGCGCCGAATTCATTCGCAAGAACGTGATTGCCGTCTACAGATTCAACGACCGGAATAAGATCATTCATCTCGATATCTATGAGCAGGCACGGGATTCCGGTCAGTGGATCGTCGAAGCTGCCAAGGCTGCGGTTGTGGCTGCTTCGTAAAGCGCGAGACTCACCGAACCGGCCGCACATGACATGAAGCTTCATTATGATGTAACGGGGTCCGGTTCCCCGATCGTTTTGACCACCGGCCTCGGGGATTCATGCGAGGTCTGGTCGAGACTCTTTGATCTCTTACGCGAGCGTTCGAGAGTATTGAGGTGGGACCTTCGCGGTCACGGCCGATCCGAGCATACCGACAATCCCGCAGATTACACTGCAGAACTCGGGGTCGAGGATTTAAGACAAATGATTGCGATTGCGGGCGCGACTTCCGCCAACCCGGCGATTTTGGTGGGACACTCGCTTGGCGGCTATCTGTCGCTCCGGGTCGCGGTCAAACACCCGGAGATGGTCAAGGCGCTCGTGCTGGTGTCCACCGGCCCGGGCTTCAGAGACGAAGTCTCGAGAGGGAAGTGGAACGAGTACGTACGCTCAATGGACTTGGGGAGTAGCGTAAGCGCCCATGCTCGACTCTTGGGCTTGCAGTCCGATGCTTCGGTCATCGCCAACCTGACATCCATCCAGTGCCCCACTCTTGTTGTGATTGGAGGAGAGGATCGCAGGTTTCTAGGCGCCAAGGATTACTTGGTAGCCAAGATTCCCCATGCCACGGCGGCCATTGTCGAGGGTGGACGACACGCGATTCATGTGAGCAGTTCCGCGGAGGTGAATCGGGCGATCGGGGATTTCCTTGAGTCAGCGGCGGGCTCTCGATCGAGGCCGCCGCGGAGAACGATCAGAACGTGAAACGAGCACCAATCGTCGGAGCAGTGTTGTTCTTGTTGAGATAAGGGACGCCGGGGCCGTGTGGAATGGCGATGGCCAGACCGCCGCTCACGTTGGAGTACGCAACTCCGGCAAAAACGTCGAAGCGCTTGGTGAAGTGATGATCCGCATACAGCGACCCCTCGTTGAGGAAGCCCGAGCAGGAAGCGCGGAAACTGGTGGGCGGGCAGCTCGACGGAACACGGAAGTCGTTCTGCCACTGATGGTAGAAGGACAAAGTGATGTCGGTTTGCCTGTCGTAAGCGTATTTCACGCCCGTCCAGGCGACCTGCACGATCTTCGGGGAATCAAGATTGTTGTCCTCGACGCCGCTCAAGAGATAGCCGCCCTGGGCGGAGGCGCCAATGCCCAACGGATTCGACGGGTTGAACTGCTGGATGTGTTCGTAGCCGGCGTAGAACTTGAACGGGTCCCAGGTGTATTTGGCGGCGAGCATGATGGCCGTGTTGTCGGTCACGATGCCATACTCGGTGTTGTCCGTTCCGATCAGATTGGGTCCGGTGATGGGGTTCGTATTGATGCTGTTGGTGGTCGACTGATAGGGCTGCGCCAGACTCTGAGGTCCAAGCAAGGGGTTGAGGACGCTGATCGCCTGATTGTAATGTTGGAAGACGGCGTCAGCGGAAAAATTGTAGACCTCCACGCCGAGGTCGAATCCATAGGCGGTGTTATGCGCCTGTTCCGGGGTACATGTGGCGGCGCTCCAAGTTGCCGCGCCGGAGTAGCAGCCGCCCGAACCGTCGGCGAATTTATACATCGCGCCGAAATGCACCGGACCATAGGCGAGGCGATATTTGATGGCCTCGTCCCAACGGGTGTCCTCGGTGTCGCCGCCGCCGGCCATCGTGCCGTTATACCCGATGTACGAAAAGGAGTAGGCGCCGCTGGCCGGATCATAAACGAGCATCGTATCGGTACCGAGCGAGCGCTGACGACCGAAGGTCAGCGCGCCGAAATACGTGGACGATGCGCCGGCATAGAGTTCGTCATTGAAGGCTTGGCCCGCGCGCGCACCGTCGCCGGTTTCCGAATAAGCGTACCGGGGCAGGCCGTTGTTAGTGGTGTTGGTGGCAGCCATGTTGGCCAGCTGCCCGGACTGCGGATTGATGCCGGTCGACGCGTTGAATACAGCGTACCAGTCCTGCATAAACTCGATCCGGCCCTTGATGCCCAGACCCGTCTGCTGCAGGTTGTTCGGCGCAAGGACGAATCGCGAGTTACTCCCGTTTCGGTTGACCAGCGATTCGCCTTCGTAGTTATAGCCGTTTTCCGGCAGGCCGTGGCTGACCCAGCCCACACCGACGTCATACACGCCGTATATGGTGATGCCGTGCCAAGTCAGCGGGCAAGCGGTGGCGACGAAGTCTTGGAAGCTCGCGCAGGCTTGGGGCGTGGCTGGAGCGGCCGGAACCGGGCCGGGGACCGGAAGATCCTCGGCTGCGCGCGCCGCATGATTCAAAACGAAAATTGAGGCAAACGCCGCAAGGGCGCACCAGCAGACAGACCGCATGTAGTTTCCCCCTGAAAAATCCGTCACAAGCATCGCAATATCCGAGCTAATATAACGATCGCCAGGGAATTGGCAAGCCCCAGTGGGTGTAGAATGCTGGTGTGAAATCTACGGGTACACGCGCCGCGGGTGCGCGCCTCGAGCGCATGAAAGCATCGGCTTTGTGGACGGGCGATCGCTTTCGAAACATGCATCCTGTGCTGCCGAATCTGCGCGATCCAGCGGTGCCGATGCCTTCGCTCAAGGATTTCATATGCGGCGGCGAAAGACGTGTACCGCGCGGGCCGTTGCCGTCGGTGAGCCCGCGGAACGCATGGGCCAAGATGCCGCAAAGCGGTTTGCGAGTCACATGGCTCGGCCACTCCACGATGTTGGTAGAGATCGACGGCGTCCGCGTTCTGACGGATCCGGTGTGGGGACCGCGTGCGTCTCCCTCTGCGCTCGTCGGACCGAAGCGTTTTCAAGCAGCGCCCGTCTCGCTTCGCGAGATGCCGCCGGTCGATGTCGTGATAGTCTCACACGATCACTACGATCATCTCGATTACCCAACCATTCGAGCCCTTGCGAGGACTCCCGTGCCGTTCGTCGCGTCACTCGGCGTCGGTGCGCATCTGGAATATTGGGGTGTGCCGCCAGCACGTATTACTGAGCTCGATTGGTGGGAGTCGTATACGGTGCCCGACACGGGTGTGGTGCTGACGGCGGCGCCGTCGCAGCATTTCTCCGGGCGCGGGCTGAAGGATCGCAATGCAACGCTGTGGTCATCGTTTGCGATTCGCTCGCCAAGACACGCCGTGTTCTTCAGCGGAGATACGGGATTGACCACAGAGTATCAATCAATACGCGAACGACTTGGGCCATTCGATCTGGTGATGCTCGAGATCGGCGCCTTTCATCCGGCTTGGGGCGACATCCACTTGGGACCTGACAATGCTCTCAAAGCGCATGCCATGCTCGGCGGCGTTTTGATGCCTGTGCACTGGGGAACCTTTGCACTGGCTATGCATGCTTGGGACCAGCCACCCGAGAGACTGCTGAAACTCGCTGCGGACACCGGTACGCAGTTGTTCATGCCCTTGCTGGGTCAACCGGCGGAACCGGCGCATTCCGACATCGTTGAACCCTGGTGGCGTGCGGTCGATGACAGCGCGGTCAGGCACGCAGCGAGTCATGACGGTGAAGTCACCTGGCCGACTTCGGTGCCCTGGCCGTTGGATTAGCGAAACCGATTTCGTTGCGCTGCCCACAAACTCGATCAAGCGCTTGTCCGGCGCTTCTTCGCCACGGATACTCTCCGAGCGGATGCGGTGGTTCTGCTATTCACCCGTATTCTAATCTCCTCAAGACACTTGCCCGCAACATCGTTCAGTTTTCGCTCCACCTCACGATAGCGCTCAATCAGTAGAACTCCGAAGGGAGTGATTTCCGCGCCTCCACCGCCGCGACCCCCGATACTATTTACTGTCGCTGGCACGTCGAAAGAGTTGTTCAAGCTATCGAGTAGCAGCCAAGCTCGCCGATAGCTAACGCCCATGCGGCGCGCAGCCTCCGAAAGCGAGCCACATCTCTTGATTTCTTCCAACAACGCAATTTTGCCGGGGCCCAGATTTGAATTCTCTGCGAAGTCTATGCGGAATCGAATCAGGGGCGCGGGCTTCATGATCCCTCTGGGAATTGGGTTCTGACGTAATTCAGCGTTATACCAAAAATGTATAGCGTTTTGCGATCGCAGGTCATGGCTGGTTGCACTGCAGCGCATTGCGCCGGCCGAGTCAGGCAAAAGGGAGCGGGCGGAGATCGGCCTTGCATATTCCGTTTGGCGTCTTCCGCTCTACAATAGCTCGGTATGCTGATGAATCTGTGCCGTTGATCACACCGGCGCCGGCACCCGGCGCCTCAGCGGCGTCGAAACGCCTCCTACCCTGGCTCGTTGCAGTCGCGTTCTTCATGGAGTCGTTGGATACAACGATTCTCAATACGGCGGTGCCCGCGATCTCCTCGGCCCTGCAGGTGGCTCCCCTGAGCATGAAGGCAGTGCTGGCGAGCTATACGCTGAGTCTTGCGGTCTTTATTCCGATCAGCGGCTGGATGGCCGACAGGTTCGGGACGCGACGCGTGTTCGCATCGGCAATCGGGCTATTCACGCTCGGCTCCCTGCTGTGCGGAGTATCGGGCAACATTCACGTGCTCGTTGCATGTCGAATACTACAAGGGTGCGGCGGGGCCATGATGGTGCCCGTCGGCCGGCTCACTCTGGTGCGTACATTTGCCAAGGCAGATCTCCTTCGCACGATGAGCTTTGTTTCCATACCGGCGTTGGTCGCTCCGATGCTCGGCCCCATTGCCGGCGGCCTCATCGTCCGTTATCTGCATTGGCGCTTCATTTTCTTCCTCAATATCCCAATTGGACTCGTGGGGTTGATCCTCGTCTACCTACACTTGCCGGATTATCGTGAGGAGAATCCTCACCCGCTGGATGCCCTGGGACTGATCCTTTTTGGTTCCGGCATCGCATTGCTGTCTTATGTATTGGAGATATTCGGCGAGCATTCCTTGAGTGCGCCGGAGATGCTCGGGCTCCTGGCATTGTCTGTGGTTCTGCTTGCAGGGTACGGAATTCACGCACGTACTCTTTCATTCCCTTTGTTGGAGCTCAAATTATTCGGCATTCGCACGTTCCGAGCCGCAGTGAGCGGCAGCTTCTTCACGCGCCTCGGCATTGGCGGAGTTCCTTTCCTTCTGCCGCTCCTCTATCAGGTGGGTCTGGGTTTCTCCGCCATAGAATCCGGTCTGCTGGTGATGCCTCAGGCAATCGCCGCCATGAGTATGAAAGTGATCATGCCGCGGCTTTTGCGCCGGGTCGGGTATCGCGGCGTACTGATTTCCAATACCTTGATTCTAGGATTTTTGCTGATGGCGTTTGCGAGTATCGGGTTGCGAACACCTGTGTGGATCATCTTGTCGCAGGCTTTCCTCTATGGAGCATTCACGTCGCTGCAATACACGAGTATGAACACGCTTGTGTACGCGGACATCACGGACGAAGACACGAGCAGCGCGAGTTCCATCGCCAGCACGATGCAGCAGCTGTCGATAAGCTTTGGCGTAGCGGCCGCGGGGCTTACCACGGCCGTGTTCGTTCCGAGTACCCATGCCAATGCGCAAGAAATGATCGAGGGAATACACAGGGCCCTCGTCGCGCTGGGGATATTGACCATCGCATCCACGGTTGTCTTCCGTGGTCTGAAGAGTGGAGATGGAGACGATGTCAGTCAGCACAAGGTGCTTACTCCTCCGGGGTGACTTTCAGAGGATCAGCCACCTTGCCCGTCGAGGAAGGGCTTGAATCCCGTGTCAGTCGCTTCGGGCCATCTTGCCTTGCCTCAAGCGTGCCGAAATACCGGACGACGGTGAGACGCGGATTTCGGCCGCAATTTTGGAGATATGCAGGCGCCAGCCCATGCCGGGCGGTGCGTGGAAGTAGAGGGAGGCAGAAAGTAGTCCAGGCTCTGCTGATTTATTTTTGCTGCTGCGTTGCATTGGGGCGCCCATCCCTTGCTTCCGACCTGGTGGCAATCGTGCCGCCGGGCACTTGCGCTCGCAACGTGGGATCGATGGAACTAGCGGTGTGTCGCAGGTGGTACCACGTTATGTACGACGGATCCGCGCCGCGGTGAGGTCTCGCAGGCGGACCGCGGCGGGATTGCCGACCCTCCGGGGCGTCCTAGTCTCGAGAGGCGACAGAATATGACAGGCCCAGACCCATGTGCGATCCGCTGGATGAGAGCGTCCGACGTCAAGGGGACTTTGAGCTGAAGGTTCCCTTGTTGAGGAGTCCGGTGACGCCAACGATGATCAAGTAGATCGCCACAATCAAATTCAATAACTGCGGCATCACCAGTATGAGGATACCGGCTACGAGAGCAACCACGGGTCCAATTGCCAGATGTAAATTCATAAGCGGGTCTCCACTCGTTAAAGCTGCACATTACCCCGCCCGTCGAGCGTTGCGGGACGCAATTGCCCAGATCATCCGCCCTAACAGTAGTCGGACACGACCCACACAGGATATCGGCCGCGCACCCTTCCTTTTGATTTGCCGTTGCGCGAATTTGCGTCGAGGAAGTGCATCATGGCAAAAGACGCCGATAAATTGCAGAGTCGACGCGATGTGTTGCGAGTGGCAAGCACCTTGGGCTTCGGATTTGCGAGCGCGGCGACATTCTGGTTGGTCAGGGGGCGCTGGGCGCGCGGACGGAGCTCACGCAACTTGCCGCCAGGATCAAAGCTCCGGTCGCGAAAGCACCCCGGGCTGCCTTTCGCGATCGCCGCCCAGCTTGCCTTTCCGGGAAGGCAGTCTGTGGCCGTCGTGGGCGACGGAGGCTTCACGCAGTTGATGGGCGAACTGGTGACTGAAGTGAAGTATGAGTTACCCGTAAAAATCGTCATTCTAAAGAACAACAGCCTGGCCGAAGTTCTCTTCGAGCAACAGGGAGCTCGGAAATCAGAATTACGGGTGCGATCTTGCGCCGATCGATTTCGTGGCTTTCGCGAAGGCTTGCGGAGCGGATGGCTTCCGTTGTTCGAGTCCGGGCGAGGTCAAGGCCGCGGTCCAGGCCGCACTTCGTTCGCATAAGGCGGCGATCCTCGAGGTGTCCGTGGACCCCGATGAGAAACCATCGCTGCCGTCCGAGCTGAGGGCTTAGCAGCGCGTCGCGCAGCATCGATAGTCAGCGGGTTCCTACTGTTGCGCGACGACTCCGCCGATTGCGGCGCGGACCTGGATTTGCTTTGCTTGCGGCATGATCCGAAAACTTCCGAACGGGCGATACCGGCTGTACTCGCGCAAGCTCGATCCAAGCACGAAGCGGCGCAAGAATCTCGGCACGTTCACAACGCGCGCCGCCGCCGAGAAGCACGAGCGCGCCGTTCAGTTCTTCAAGCGGGGCGGCTAGATCCGGCTCGTCGCGCTTCATTCCGTGCGTCGACTTGCCGGGTCCTTGATGACGGCGCAGCAGATCTTCCAGCCGATACGCCGAAACATCTCCGCGCGGACGCGATCAGCGACGCCGTTGACATGCGAATTCGCAAAGCATCCGGAGGTTCGAGTCGCTGCATGAGTTCAGTGGACGCTGTCGGGGACAAGCTTGCGCGCAAAGTAAGTGTATTCACGCGCGTCCATCTCCGCTGCCTCGAGCAGCGTGGCGCCCGATCCGTGACCGCCTTCGATCACCTCATAATATAGATACGGCACTCCCATCGCCTCGAGCTTCGCGGCGAACTTGCGTGCGTGCTGCGGGCCGACCCGATCGTCCTTGGTCGTACTCCAGATGAGAGCCTCGGGATAACGCACGCCCGGTTTCAAGTTGTTGTACGGCGATATGGAGGCGAGGAAAGTCCGCTCGTCGGGATTGGCGACACTGCCATACTCGCCCACCCAGGAGCTGCCAGCGGCTATCTTCTCGAACCGCAGCATATCGAGCAGCGGGATCTCGATGTCGACGGCGTTCCAGAGCTCAGGATGCTGTGTCATCTCGACACCCATCAGAAGCCCGCCGTTGGACCCGCCACGAATACCTAGGCGAGCCGGACTGGTGAAACCTTTGGCGACGATCTCTTTACCTACGGCGGCAAAGTCGTCATAGATTCGCTGCCGGTGGGTTTTGAGGCCGGCCTCGTGCCACGCGGGACCAAATTCGCCCCCGCCGCGGATATTCGCGAGTACGAATGAGCCGCCGCGCTCGAGCCAAAGCTTCCCCACTTTGGGCGAATACATGGGCCTCATGGGGACTTCAAATCCACCGTAGGCGCTCAGAATGGTGGGCGTACTGCCGTCCATTTTCATGTCGGTCCGATGTACGATGAAATAAGGAATGCGCGTGCCATCGCTCGAGGTGGCTTCGAATTGCTCGACCACATCGCGCGAGGCATCGAATTTGGCCGGCAACGCCTTCACCTGGCTGAGGGTGGCGCTTTGCACGTCTGTCAACATCAGCCGAGGCGGCGTCAGGAACCCAGTGAGGTTCACGAAAGCTCTCTCGGTATGCGGATTCGCATCCACGAGATTCACGGATGTGTTCTCAGGCACAGGGAGTTGCTTCCTGGACCACAGGCCGCCGGGCTCGGGCTGGTACGCGAACAGGCGGCCGTTCACGTTGTCCAGGGTGTTGACCAGCAGGTGCCCCGCGGTAGCTCTCGCTTCGACGAACGCCTCCCGAGGTCCGGGCGCGTAAATCAAGGTGGGACGCAAACGAACGGGATCAGCGGTTGCGGCGGCGAGGTCGATCGATACGAGAGATCCTTTAGGGAGTGCCGCATGGCCGTCGCGCTTCCACTCTTGGTGTAGGTTCACGATCAGCCGCCCGTCGACGAGAGCCAACAAGTCCGCCTTCGGCGGTATCCCGAGCTTCGAGGGACGGCTGCGACCGACGAGGTAGAACTCGGATTCGAAGAACGACACACCGCGTTGGATCACGACGACGTGATGACCGGCGCCGTCGTCGAGAGCCAACGGTCCCACGAGGACATCGTGCGGGGTTCCGCGAAATACCTCAACAGCTGCGGACAGCGGCTCGCCGCGCTTGATGCGCTTGACAACGAACGCATACCCGGATTGAGTGACTTCTCCAGGTGTCCATTCACGAGCGACCAGCAGGGTATCGGAGCTTTCCCACGCTAGATCTTGCTTGCTGCGTGGCAGTGAGAATCCGCCTTTCAGGAAGCCGCCGGACTCCAAGTCGAATTCTCGGAGGGTGACCGCGTCCTCACCGCCATCCGATAAATTGAGCATGCAGCGATTCTCCGCCGGCTCGCGACAGAGGGCGCCTTTCCAGAACCAGTTGCCCCGCTCCGTGCTCGACAGCGAGTCCAGATCGAGGATCGTTCGCCACTTGGGCGACGGCGTCTGGTAGTCGTCCGGTGTCGTCTCGCGCCAGATGCCGTGTTGGTGAGCGGCGTCCTGCCAGAAATTGTAGATTTTGCCGCCGAGCACCCGAGGCTCCGGAATTCTGTCCTCTGCCATCTCGAGACTCTTCGCATCATCGAGCAGACTTCGGTAGTGGGGATCGCTTTCGAGCACCGTGTTCGTCTTGGCGTTCTGCGTTTTCACCCACTCCATCGCGCGCGAGCCGTACACGTCTTCTAGCCAGAGGTAAGGATCGGTGGTGTCGCTCGAGTCCGCTTCGGGAGTCGCCGCGAGCGCGCCTAAGTGATCCGGCGGCAACGCCAGCACGGCGATGAAGGCTCCCAGAGCGCTCGCGCAGAGCTGACCCGCGCGCCGAAGTGTCGTGTTTCGATCTCTTGGCATGAGTGACGATTCCCTGTATATTGTAGGCATAAGTAATTGATTACGCAGTATATTTGAGTCTAGCATATGGACCGTCCCGGCACCAAGCCGGATAGCGAGATGGATCGAATGCATCCGTGACATCATGCGCGCCACCACTTAAATCTCGAGCCGCTCTTACATGTTGACTGTGCATAGCGCTTCCGATGAGGGGGCACGCCTCTCCAAAGCATTCTGGATCGATTTGCTGACTCCGACCGCAGACGAAATTGCGCAGGTCGCAGCCGACTATGGGATTGCGGTGCCGTCGCGGGCATCATTGCAGGAAATTGAGACCTCGAGCCGGTTGAAAGCGGTCGGACAAGTGCTGTACGTCAGCATGCCGCTGGCCATACAGGATGAGCGGGCAGGCTTTGCGCCGGTGCCGCTCGGGTTTGTCCTCTCCCCAGACCTGTTGGTCACCGTGCGCTATTCGGACGTTCTCGCCTTTAGCCAAGTCGAAACGCGGGTTGCACAGAAACTGGATGTCGGCAGTACCCGCGCGTTCTGCGCACTCATCGAGGGCATCGTCGACTTCGACGCCGACAAGCTCGAGAAGTTGAGTGGCGATCTGGCGGTGGTCTCGGCGCGCGCATTCGGCCCGCAGACCCCGCGGCACAACGGCAAGCGAAACTCGCAAGGCCTGCAGGAATGCCTCAAAGCGATCGGGATCTCAGGCGATCAGTTGTCCCGCAGCCGCGAAAGCATGCTCGGGCTGCAGCGTATCATCGGGTTCGTTCTGAAGATGGCGACCGACTGGATCCTGCCGGAGGAAAAGACCCGCTTGAGCACCGCACAGCAGGACCTCGTCTCGTTGGTCGATTTCGAGGCGCATCTGTCCGGCAAGTCGCAATTTCTCTTGGACGCCATTCTTGGCTTTATCAACACCGAACAGAATGAGATCTTCAAGGTGTTGACGATCGTATCGGTCGTCGGCATTCCTCCCACACTCATTGCCAGCATGTACGGGATGAATTTTCACGATATGCCGGAGTTGAGCTGGCGTTGGGGATATCCCTACGGTCTCGCGCTCATCGCACTGAGCATCTTGCTGCCGACCCTGTGGTTCAAGCGTCGCGGGTGGTGGTGATGCATGGGGGTCTGGAAGTGAACCGAAAGGCAGTCGTCTTGGGATACCTGTGCGCCGTGCTCGCGGGCAATTGCCGAGCTGATGGCGCTGTCCCGGTTGCGGTATCGGACGCTGCTTTCTCATTCAATCTGCTGAGGCAACTTGCGCAAGACCAGCCGGGAACCAACATTTCCATATCACCCTACAGCGCTGCAACCGTCTTGGAAATGGTGGGCAATGGCGCAGTCGGGCGGACTCAAGCGGAAATGCAACAGGTATTGGGAACGAGCGGGCTCTCCTCCGCCAATGTGAATGCTGCTCACAAGAGCATTGCGAGCGCCCTGAAGAGCACCAAAGACCAAGTCGTTCTCGAGACGGCGGATGCGATTTGGTATCGATCCGGGATAAAGGTCAGGCCGGAGTTCCTCGCCGTCAATCAAGAGTTCTACGAGGCGACGGTCGATGCGCTCGATTTCTCAGATCCGCGTGCGGTGGCGGTGATCAACGATTGGGCCAGCGACAAGACGCACGGCAAGATCACACACATCGCCGATGGAATGATCGATCCGGGAAGTGCGCGTCTGTTTCTTGCCGATGCTGTCTATTTCAAGGGAAAGTGGTCTCACCCTTTTGAGACGAAGGACACGAAGGAGCGGCCATTTTATCTGCGCAGCGGGGATCAGCACGGGGTGCCCATGATGGCCCGGACTCGAAGTTTCAGCTATCTCGACGGATCGGACTATCAAGCTGTGCGGCTGCCCTACGCCGGTGAGAATCTGGCGATGTACGTCTTTCTCCCCGTGCGCGATTCGAGTCTTGCGGATCTGGCCGGAAAGCTGACAGGCGATACCTGGGAACGGATAAGACGGCAATTCAGAAGCACGGACGGGACTGTGGTGGTCCCCAAGTTCAAGGTCGAATACAGCATTGAGCTAAAGAAGCCCTTGGAGTCTTTGGGAATGAAGCTTGCGTTCGACGCCGGCCGCGCGGATTTCTCGGGCATCGCACCGCATCTGTATATTTCGGGCGCCATACAGAAGACCTTCGTCGATGTGAATGAGGAAGGTACGGAGGCTGCAGCGGTGACTGGGATCGCCGTGACGGCAACAGCCATGAGGCTCCCCTCGCAGCCTTTTCAGATGGTCGTCGATCGGCCTTTCCTTTTCTTGATCGAGGACCGGCCTACACAGACGATCCTGTTTGTAGGCCTTGTGTTTGATCCGAAGGGGGGGTAGGGCTGGCGTGGCCGGGGAAGCATGCACATGACATCGATCAAGAGTAAGCTACCTATGCGTCGCTCACACTCGGGAGAAGTGGCCAGTGGCTGAGCCTTGGTGTGTTCTTTTGGCAAGTCGCGAAGATCCGGGACGGCAACAGCCCGCGCCGAACAAGCGCGATCCTTTGACCGCTACCCTGCGCCGTGCTGCTACGGTGACGTCACTCGACCGGGTCGCTGCGGTCATTGCAGCCCCTGCCGACCCATGGCAGCAGAGCTCGTTGAAAGAGCTTGCGACTCGTAATCTCTTCGTTCAGCCCAGGCAGCAAGGAACGGCGTACGAGGTGTTGCTCGCACTATTGCTGCTCGAAAGCCGTATCTCTTCGGCGACGCCGGTGTTATTTCTTCCCGCAGACCATGTCGTCGATGATGAAGAGGTGATGACGAACTCGTTGATGACCATGATCGAATGGATCGCCGAGGAGCCGGGGCCGGTCTACTTGCTCGGTGCCCTCCCGCAAGGTCCCCATGACCAGTTGGGCTACATTGTTCCTTGGCACGATGCAATACTGATGCCGACCGGTGTTTACGAATTCGTTGAAAGGCCGGACATACGCAGGGCACGCAGGCTCATCAACGCCGGCGGCCTCTGGAATACGTTTATATTCGGCGGCAGCGTTGCCTCATTGCTAAAACTGTTTCCCCCGAGATTTGAGGCCGCCATCGCGGACCTGCGCGCAGCGTTGCAATCCATCGAGCTCGACCTCGTCCGCTTATACGATCGCCTAACGCCCGTCGATTTTTCTCAGGACTTGCTCGCGAGGCAGACCGATCGGCTCAAAGTGCTGCGCCTGTTACGCTGCGGCTGGTGGCCGCTGAAATCACCGACGCTCAACCCGCCATTTCACAGCGCGCCGGTATAGCGGCTCAGACAAGACCTTGGCGTCGACATGGCGCCGCCCCCGCTTGACCGATACCAATTGCAACGTTGACGCCTAGTTGGAGGCAATGCTATACAGGTGTCTAGCAGAGCACTCATCGGCGTTATTTGAGAACTCACCATGCAATCACTGGAAGATCGAGACTACTTCACAGATCATGTGATCCTCAAAGACCCCTATGCGTATTTCGAGGCCATCCGTGCGAAGGGCCCGATCTATCAGATTCCGCGCAGCGGATTGGTGGTGGTGACCGGGTTCGATGAGATACTGGAAGTGCTCAAGAATACTCACGATTTCTCCTCGGTCATCGCGCCGAGCGGGCCCGCTGCGCCGCTTCCTTTTCAGCCCCAGGGCTCCGACATCACGCCTCAGATCGAAGCACACCGCACAGACTTCGTGGGTGGCGATCTAGTGGTCGCCTACGACGACCAGCAGCATAACTTCTCGCGCTCGCTGTTGACCCGCCTGTTCACGCCGTCCCGCCTGAAGGCGAACGAGCAGTTCATGGCCGAATATTCCGATCAGCTGGTAAAGGATGCGGTGGCGAATGGCGGGTGCGAGCTCATCAAGCAGATCGCGACTCCCTTCGTCACGATGGTCATCGCCGATTTGCTTGGAGTGCCCACGGCCGATCGCCAGATCTTCATGGACGCGATCGAGGCCGGTCCCCCTCCGGGAAGCCTCAACAGCGATGACTTGATGGCGCAGAACCAACCGCTGGTGGTGATGGGCATGTACTTCGCCGGGTACGTACAAGAGAGACGTCAGGACCCGCGTACGGATATTCTTTCGGAACTGGCCAACGCCACCTATCCCGACGGCTCGATCCCCGATGCATTGGAGATCGTTCGGCTCGCGACGTTTCTATTCGGCGCCGGGCAGGATACCAGTGCGAAGCTCCTGGGAAACACGATGAAATTCATCGTTGACGAGCCCGGCTTGCAGGATCGGCTGCGCCAGAATCCGTCGCTGATTCCGCAACTGCTGGAAGAGGTATTGCGTCTCGAAGGGTCGGCAAAGATGACCGCCCGTCTCGCTCGCAAGGACACTCGCATTGGCGAACTCAATGTGCCGGCGGGAACCCGGGTGATGCTCGCGCTCTCAGCCGCCAATCGCGATCCGCGCCGGTGGGAAAACCCTCAGGCGCTCGTTCTCGATCGGCCAAAAATCAAGGAGCACCTCGCTTTTGGCCGTGGGGCCCACGTCTGCGCCGGGGCGCCGCTCGCACGTGCCGAGGTGCGAATCATTCTCGAGAAGTTTTTGGAATATACCTCTCGCATTGACCTGGTCGAGGAAAGGCATGGTCCGCGGAACAATCGCAATTTCGATTACGAGGCGAGTTTCATCATCCGGGGACTCTCGGAGTTGCACGTCAAGTTTACACCGGCGCCGGGAGTGGTCACCGCGGCGGCCGCGCCGGATGTCGCCAAGCAACGCTCAGGCATTTTCAATTTCGGTAAGCGGGCCGAGAGCAAGGCGGCGCCCGCCACACACTACTCGACGGCGGATACTAAGATTGGCTTATTGCTCGCCGATCCGGCGGCAAAGGCAGTGCTTGATAAGCACTTCCCCGGCGTCAGCAGCGACAAGCGGATCGGCATGGCGAAGGGCATGACCCTGCGCGCCGTGCAAAAGTTTGCCCCGGATAAGTTCACGACGGAGGCGCTAGATGCGGCGGACGCCGAGCTCGCGCGGCTGCCCGTTCGATAAGTAGCAATGTCAACGGCGGCAGTTGGATGTAGCAGCGCGGCGCTACGAAGGTCTGGTGCTCAGCAATGGTTTCGAGTCGTCGCAGAGGCGTTGAGAACTCGGCAGTGCGATCCGCGCTCATCGACGCGGCGGAGCTGCTGCTTCGCGAGAAAGGATATCCCTCCGTCACCGCGAGAAACCTCGCCGACAAAATCAACCTCAAGCGGCAGATCGTCCATTATTATTTTCATTCCATGGATGACTTGTTCATCGCGGTCATCCGACGAGGAGCTGACAAAGCTCGCCCGCGCTTGGAGGCAGCGTTGGCCTCGGATGAGCCACTGCGCACGCTATGGGAGATCAATAGCGACCCGGCTCAGGCAACCCTGACCTTGGAGTTGAGTGCGCTCGCAAGTCGCCGCCCGGCCGTACGGGCGGAGGTGAAGCGGTTCGCGGAGGAGTTCCGCGATCTGCAGACCCGGGTGCTCGTACAGCATCTCGAGAAGCGCGGCATCTCGCCGGATCTCCTGCCGATCGTCGCAACGGTATTGCTGACGAGCCTATCTCAGGTGCTGACACTCGAGGCGGCGATCGACATTCACCGCGGCCACCGAGAGACGCTTGAATTCGTCGACGACTGTCTGCGTGCGTTTGCCGAGGGACGCGTGTCTCCCATGCCGCGGCCTCCGCCAAAATGAGCTCAGACACGACAGTCCGGAATGTGAACGTGGCCTATGGCGAGACGACTCTGCCTGCTGGGATAGGCTCTCGCTTCGTGGACAACAGCAACGGTCTCGTCGTGCACGTGCTCGAGGCCGGCATCGACGACAAGGACAGGCCCTGTGTGCTCTTGCTTCACGGCTTCCCGGAACTCGCCTATAGCTGGCGCAAAGTCATGCTGCCTCTCGCGATGGCAGGTTACCGCGTGATCGCGCCCGATCAGCGTGGTTACGGGCGCACTACGGGCGGGGACGCTCGCTACGATGGCGATGTCGCGCTATCGAGGATGCCGAACCTCGTGCGAGATACGGTGGGACTTGTCTCCGCGCTCGGTTATCGTTCCATCGCGGCAATCATTGGGCACGACTTCGGCTCGCCCGTGGCAGCATGGTGCTCACTTTTGCGACCGGATGTATTTCGGTCTGTGGTCTTGCTGAGTGCGCCGTTTGCGGGACCACCTGCGCTGCCATTCAACCAACGGACAAAATTGCCAGCGGGCGCCGCCGCGGCGCCGCACTTGCGGGTCGACATGGCAGAGCAGCTGGCGGCGCTACACCCGCCGCGAAAACACTACCAGTGGTATTACTCCACGCGGGCTGCGAATGACGACATGCAGCGCTGCCCACAAGGGATCCAAGCGTTTTTGCGCAATTACTACTACTTAAAGAGCGCGGACTGGAAGCAGAACCAGCCGTTCCACTTGAAGTCATGGACGGCCGCGGAGCTAGCTAAATTACCGAAGTATTACATCATGGAGCTCGACAAAGGGATGGCGGAGACCGTTGCGACGGAAGTGCCTTCCGCGTCGCAAATAGCCGCCTGCGAATGGCTGCCGGAAGATGAGCTTCGCGTGTACAGCGATGAGTACACTCGAACCGGTTTTCAAGGGGGATTGCAGTGGTACCGGTGTTCGACGGATGCCAGATTTCGTCCTGAGCTCGAGACCTACTCGGGGCGCACGATCGATGTCCCGTCGTGCTTCATCGGCGGTAAAAGCGACTGGGGCGTCTATCAGAGCCCGGGCGCGCTGGAAGCGATGACGGCCACGGCGTGCACGCAGTTCAAAGGCGTCCATCTGGTCGATGGTGCAGGCCACTGGGTGCAGCAAGAGCGGCCGGACGCCGTGACGGCTCTTATCAAACAGTTCCTAGAGCGGGAGCTGTGACTCCGCCCGCTCAGGCTGAGCCGGAAGGTGCGCTAGCGGTTCACAAACTCCCATACCTTGGCAATCACGACTGACCCTTCGCCGACCGAGGAGGCGACGCGCTTGACCGAGCCGGCGCGAACATCACCGACCGCGAAGACGCCGGGCTGCGAGGTTGCAAATGGCGATGCAGCCGACGCGGAGCCGACGCCGGTGATCACGAACCCATTGTTGTCCAGTTCCACCAAGCCCGAAAGCCATTCGGTATTCGGTGCAGCGCCCACCATGATGAATAGAGCCGGCGAGTCTAGGTGGCGTGTTGCACCGGTCTTGAGCTCACGAATGGTGAGCGCCTCGAGACGGTCGCTGCCATGCAATGCGGTCACTTCGACGCCGTACTCGATGGTAATTCTAGGATCCGCTTCGAGCCGGCTGAGGAGGTAGCTCGACATCGAGGCGGCGAGCGATTCACCTCGAACCAGTACACGCACGCAACGCGCTGAGCGGCTCAGAAACATCGCGGCCTGGCCCGCCGAGTTGCCTCCGCCAATGACCACCGCGTCGGTAGCCTTGCAATAGCGCGCTTCCATTTCGGTCGCGGCATAATAAACGCCGGCGCCCTCGAAGTCCGCCAGTCGCTCGAGCGGTAGCCGGCGGTACTGCACCCCGGTCGCGACCACGACGGCCTTGGCGCGGACGCGCTGACCGTTGTCGAAGGTTGCGCAAAAGGCTTGATCTTCGAAGCGCTGAAGCCGCACCGCCCGCCGCGGCATGGCAAAGCGCGTGCCAAACTTCATCGCCTGGACCTCGCCGCGCCAGACCAAGTCTGCCCCGGAAATGCCTGTCGGAAAGCCCATGTAGTTCTCGATGCGGCTCGACGTGCCAGCCTGACCGCCGATGGCGATGTCCTCTACGACGAGCGCACACAGACCTTCCGCCCCGGCATAAACCCCGGCTGCTACTCCGGCAGGGCCGCCACCCACGATCAGCACATCGAACATCTCGTCGTTCCGGAAGTCCAGATTGAGGCCGAGCAGTCGGGCGATCTTGTCAGGAGTCGGATCGGTCACGACGACGTTGCGGCCAAAAATCACGGCCGGCTCTGTCGGAGCGATGGAACAGCGATGGGCTGTCGCGTCCGCCTCCGCGCTTCGTAGCGGCAAGGACGTGTACGGGATGTGGTTACGATTCGCAAACTCGGCGATCCGGCGGATGTTCCGGTCAATATCCTCGCCGATTAAGAGTAGAACGCCGTCCCGATCGTCGAGCTGACGCCGGCGCCGCGCGGAAAATACGGTGATGATGATGTCGGACATCTCGGGGATCCGGGACATCAGCGTCAGCATCGCCTCGCGCGGCACCTCGATCACGCGCGTCTCTACAACGGCGCGCATTGCCAGCGACCAGCCGCCGCCATACAGAAAGCCGATTTCGCCCATGAACTGTGTCGGACCGAGCGTGGAGGGCAGATGGCGTTTGTCGGTGTAGGGATTGACCACCTCGATCTCGCCGTCCTCGACGTAGACGAAGCGATCGATGGGCTCGCCGGGATGGGCGAGAAAGGCGCCCGCAGGATAGGTGGCAATCTTCCCCTGCGCGCGCAACGCCTCGACGTGCGAGGCGGCGAGCGGAGTCCGTTGCATCTGGCGTAAATCGCCGCCAATCGTTTCCATGGCTACATCGCAGGCCGTGCAGGGGGTTCGAACTCAATGGGCAGCGTGCGAATGCCCCAGGCGCAGGCGCAGTCGGTGATCGCTTGCCTGTGCGCCACTTCGGCTTGGAATTTGCCCAGCTTGCCGATCATGTCATTCCCCATCGCCGCGGCGGCTTGCTTGCCGAGCGGCGTTTCCGCCGGATAACATCCGTAGCTTCGGGACAACACCGGCGCATCCCTAGAATACAGGCCAACGACATGAGCGGGTAGGGGTGAGCCTAAGGTTAGACAGGGATCATGACTAGGCCAATCTTTCTACATCAGCTCAACGCAGCGGACGTGACTCCCGCCGAGTTTGTCAGGATCGCGGCGGACAACGACTGCCGCGTCGTAACCATGTTCGCATTCGATGGCGGACATGTCCTGCCGCGCTCCAACAGTGGACTCACGTACCCGACCCCGATCGCCGCCGCCATGAAGCAGGAGGTGCGGCGAGCGCTGATCGACAATGGCGTCGCGCTGGACGGCATCGAATTCTTCCCGCTCACCGCAGACGTGGACTTCGAACTCTACAGGCCAGCGCTCGCGTTAGGCGCCGAACTGGGCGCGAGGCGAGCGGTCACGCATGTCTTCATCGAGGACGATGCGTTGGTCGTCGAGAGGCTCGGCCGGTTCTGCGAGCTCGCCGAAGCGGAAGGGATGAAGGTCTCGTCGGAATTCTGTCCGCTGACGCGCGGCAATCCGTCCCTCGCACGCGCGACCTGGCTCGTCGACCAGGTGGGACGAGACAGCTTCGGGATTGGTGTGGACGCGCTCCATGTGGTGCGCAGCGGCGCCACGGCGGCGGATATAGCGAAGCTGCCACCGCGCTATTTCGGGATCGTGCAGATCTGCGATGCGCAGGGTGCCCACGTCTCGTCGGACTATATCAAGGATGTCCACAACCGCGAGGTTCCCGGGCAGGGTGATCTGCCGCTTCATGACCTGCTGAGCGCCGTTCCCGCCGCCATGCCGATCGAGGTCGAGGCGCCCGCCGCCCATCGCCGCGCGGCCGGAGTGACCGCGGCGGAGCATGTACGCGATGTGCTGACCGGCGCGCGGGCCATCGTCGGGGCCTTGAGCCCGACACGGTGAGGGCCGCGACTCAGCGATTACTACCAGCCCGGCGCGATGTCGAATCGGAGTATGCGTCCGACACCGAATACCGGTGCAGGCACGGCGCTGAAATCGGAGATGTAAAGCCGATCGTCGGGGCCGAACGTCATGCCACCCGGCACATTGAGACCCGTGACCACATCTTCGATCTCTCCCGAATGCCTGACGCGTACGACCTTGCCCTGCCCGAGTCCAGGAAACCCGGCCGCATCGGACAGCTCCAGCGCGTAGAGCAAACCATCCGGGCCGAAATCGACCGCCACCACCGTGGTAAACCCGGCTTGGGAATTCACGACGTGGTAGCCCGTTCGCCCATACCACTCCGCAATCGACGTTGGCCGATGTGGCCTTCGGAGGCCGAGATATCGATGATTTGCCTGATTGCCCCGCTTGGACCGACGGATAGCACTTGTCCATGGTATCCGACGTCCGCTACTGCGATGAGATCTCCCTGAGCATCCTGCGTTGACGGAAAGCCGGCCGCGGCAGCAGCGCATGCTCGAGGCGGCCGGAGCGTTCATATGCGCGTGACGTGAACGTCGCGCTGATCAGGCCCCCGGACACGGGTCGCCATGCGGCCCTGCTTGCAAATTCCTGTAGCGTCGGTCTGCCAGCGTACAGACCACTGAGGGGGGCTAAGTGCACCGTGGGCAAAAGCCCAAGGGCACAGGAACGCAGTGATGAGCGCTGAATTGACGGACGACGCCCTGCTTGATCGGCTGCAACTGGCCGCGTTCACATATCTTTCGGAAAATACCAATGCGCATAATGGGTTGGTCGCCGATAACTCGCGAGCAGGATCCCCTTGCAGCATTGCGGTCGTCGGGTTTGCCCTGTCTTGCTATCCCGTGGCCGTGGAACGCAATTGGATGTCGCGGCGACAGGCGGCGGCCCTCACCCTGAAGACTCTCCAGTTCTTCTGGCATAGCCCGCAAAGCGATCAACCGGAGGCAACCGGCTTCAAGGGGTTTTACTACCATTTCTTGGACATGCAGAGCGGACGGCGAGTGTGGCAGTGCGAATTGTCGCTCGTCGATACGGCTTTGCTGATGGCGGGGATACTCACGGTCGGTTGCTACTTCGATGGCGCCGGCGATGAAGAGGACATTCGACACCTGAGCGATGCCCTGTATCGGCGTGTCGATTGGCATTGGGCACGAAACGGACTCGAGACCGTTTCCCAAGGCTGGAAGCCCGAGTTCGGCTTCTTGCATTACGGCTGGGAAGGTTACAACGAAGCGACCATCGTCTATGTCCTCGGCGTTAGCTCACCGACCAGTCCCCTCCCGGCGGCAAGCTTTGCCGGCTGGACCCTGACTTACCAATGGGAGAACCTGCTCGGCCACGATGTCTTGTATTCGGGACCGCTGTTTACTCACCTTTTTTCGCACGCCTGGATCGACTACCGCGGCATCCAGGATGCATTCATGCGTGAGAAGGGCAGCGACTATTTTGAAAATACCCAGAGCACAATCGCGATTCATCGCGAATACGGCGCCCGCAATCCGCGAGGCTATGAGGGATATGATCGGGACTTCTGGGGGATAACGGCTGGCGACGGGCCGGGCAATCGGGAGATGCGAGAGAGTCGGCGCGACCGCCGATTCTTTGGCTACATGTCGCGCGGGGTGCCCTATGGGCCGGACGACGGCACGATCGCGCCCTGGGCGATGCTGGCAGCTCTACCCTTTGATCCCGAAGCGGCCCTTCGAGGAACGCGACATCTCCTCGAGAGCTATCCGCAGGTCTGCCCAAATGACCGCTTCACGAGCGGCTATAACGCAACGCTGAAAGTGCAGGGGACGGGCTGGTTGTCTGAGGGATGGTTCGGACTCGACCAAGGTCTGCTCGTTATGATGATCGAGAACTATCGCACCGGTTTGATCTGGCAAATCACCCGTCAATGTCCCGTAATCCGCACAGGCTTGATCCGTGCGGGCTTTACCGGCGGATGGCTATAGGCCCGCGCGCGCACGCATGTCACCCATCGCCCCAACTGCCCAGCCCGATCCGATTAGCCCAGATGATTTTCTGCGCAGGGTTCGCCCGCCCGGGTGGCGGAATCCGCCGCCTCGAGGCCGGTATGATTTGGTCATTGTGGGCGGTGGACCGGCCGGCTTGAGCGCAGCCGAGTTTGCGAGTCGCCAAGGTCTCAGCGTGGCTCTCGTCGAGCGCTACCGTCTCGGTGGCAATTCACTCAATTCCGGATCGATCCCCTCGAAGGCAATCATCCGCGCCGCCCGGGTGCTGTCATCTCTACGCGACGAGGAGGAGTATGGCGCGGCGGCGTTTGAACGGCCTTTGACGGATTTCCCGGCCGTGATGGAGCGAACTCGAGGAATCCAGACACGCATCGCGGAGTATCACGCCGTCGAGCGACTCCAGGCTCAGGGAATCGATGTGTTTTTCGACGACGCACGCTTCGCGGAGGCGCATGTTGTGATCGCGGGGCAGACTCCGTTATCGTTCCAAAAGGCGGTTATCGCCACCGGCGCGCGGCCTCGATCGTCCAACATCCCGGGACTCGATCTGGTGGGCTATCTCACCAGCGATTCGATTTTCGACCTGGCCGAGCTGCCCAAGCGGCTTGGCGTCATCGGCGGGGGGCCACTCGGTTGCGAGCTGGCGCAAGCCTTTTGCCGGTTGGGATCGAGGGTCACCATCGTCCAGAATGAGGCCAAGTTCCTTCCCGACGAAGAGCGAGATGCGGCCGAATTGCTCTCGATGTCGATGTCGCGAGATGGCGTGGACACACGACTCAATACCACGGTTGTTGGCGCTCGGATGGAAGGCAGCGCAAAGTGGCTCGATACCATCAACGACGGTATCAAATGTCCCGTAATTGTCGATGAAATCCTTCTGAGTATCGGGCGCGTGCCGAATGTGGAGACTCTGGCGCTGGCAGCCGGCGGCATCGACTTCGAGGCGGCGCAGGGGATCAACGTGGATGATTTCCTGTGCACGACCAATGTCGATGTGTACGCCGCAGGGGACGTATGTAACCGGCGTCAGTTCGCCAACGTCGCGGAAAGCTCCGGACGACTGGCCGTTCAAAACGCGTTCGGTGCACGCGGGGAACGCCAACATCAGGCGGCAATTCCGTGGTGTACCTTCTGCGATCCGGAGATCGCACATATCGGTGTGCATGCGCGCGAAGCGAGAGCGCGATCCATCCCGGTGGAGTGCTACACAGTAATGATGCAGGATGTCGATCGCGCAATCACGGACGGCCTAGATCACGGTTTCATCAAGATATACGTGAAGCAAGGGACGGATCAGATTCTCGGTGCGACGATTGTCGCCACGCGCGCCAGCGAGCTCATCAACGAAATGTCCGTGATCATGAGCGCTAAAATCGGCATGCGCCGCCTGGCGACCATCGTGCATACCTATCCCTCGCAATCCGATGCGATTCGTCTCGCGGCCGTCGCATTCGTGAATTCGCGCGGAGCCGGCGATTAAGAGATGGGCGCGCGCTAGCCTTCGCGGAAATTGAGTTCCAGCAAGATGCCGGTCGGATCCTTGACGAAGAGTTGTCGGATACCCGACGTTGCGATTTGGGTCTCGCGGAAACTGAGAGAGAGCGCCGCGAGCCGAGCCCGCATACCCTCGAAGTCCGTACAGGTGAGGGCAAGGTGGTGGACTGCGCCACTGCCGCGCGGGGGCTCGATGGGGAGCACCTCGCCGGGCGAATAAGCGACATCGGCGCTGGCGAGATGCAGCACCGGTACGCCGGTGTGGTCGTAGGCCCACGCAGCTTTATCATTCGACTCGTGTCCAGGCACGGCCGTCACGATCATGCCCAATGCGTCTCGCAAAAATTCCACCGTGCGCCTGAAGTCCGGGGTGCGGACATTCACGTGATTGAGGCCTAGGACCGGCATCGGGCTCTCCTATAGTTGACAACGCGATCGCGCCCGCACTCTGAGTTATCGTATATCACAAGTTCCGAAGCTGATGGGGAGGTTGCCGGGTCGAGTCCCTACGCGCGCACTTCGTCAGGCGCCGAGCGCGCGCAGTATTTCAGCGACGTACTCCGATGCCCTTTGCGTTGCCCGAACGCGGCCTTCCGCGTCGATCCGAGGACCCAGTATCTCGATCTCGAAGGTACCCCGGTAGCCAGCCTGCAAGATCCAATCGATAATTCTGCCGAGCGGAATGTTCCCGTCGCCCGGGACCGCACGCCCCGGCGACGCCGTGTCGCCGAGGACATAGTCGCCGAGCTGGATGAGGGAAGTCCGTGGGATTGCACGCTCGATCGTCTGCTCGAGTGCCGCCTCGCTCCAGCACGAGAATACGTCGATGCAGACGCCGACGCCGGCCAGCTCCGCCAGGGTCACGGCATCACGCAGGCTATGGGCCAAATGCATGGCGGCATAGACGGGCGGAGTGTTTTCAATGATCAGCGCGACCCCGGCCGTTTTTGCCCGCGAAACGCAGGGCGAGAGCGCCATGCTGATACGCTCGGCCGCATCTTCCCAGATCAATGCGCCATGTCCACCCGTGAAGAGTTCGATCGACCGAGCGCCCAATGTCTCCGCGTCTGCAATCAGGCGGAAGAGTCTTTCTTGGGCCCTCTCCCAAGAGACGTCCTTGGCGTCAACTTGTTGACCGTAAGGCAAGAAATTATGGGTGATTGTCTCCACGCGGTAATCGCCCGATTCGAGCGCTGCTTGCGCCGCCGCCAGTCCCTCGGTCTCCAAGAGGCCGTTGTAAAGGCTCACGCGACGAATACCGAGATTGCGCCAATGAGTTGCCAGCTCAGACAGGCTCGCGTCGCGAAAGCAGACGGAATGGACAGAGAGCCGGTCGTGCATGACATGTAGCCCCGGCGCGCTCGAGGGCCTAGCCTCGGGGTTTCACGAAGGGTGAGATGACTAATTGATCGAGGACTCGCGCGATCTCCTCTACGGCCAAACCGAGGCCCCGCTGGAGCCACCATGCAAGGATTTCCACGGTCGCCGATACGCCCACGATATTGGCGAGCTCGAGCGGCAGCCAGGCGCGGCGCGATGACATGGTCTTGACCCGCGCACCCTGGCGGATGAATTCCTCCCGCACGATGCCGGCAGCGCCGCCCGTCAATAGCGCCGTCCAGAGCCTGCGGTGCTCATCGACGTAGGTGCACAGCGCCAAGGCGGCGGCACGGCCGTTGCGGCCTTCAATGGCGGGGAACGCGAGTTCGATCAGCCGGCGAATCTGGTCTGCTGCCAAGTCATGCAACACGGCCGCCTTGCTTGCATAGTTTCTGAAGAAGGTTGCGTAGCCGATCTCCGCCCTCACCGCGATATCCCGAATGGTGATCTGATCGAAAGGCTGCTCCTCCAGCAGCGAAAGCAATGCGGAACACAAAGCTGCGCGTGTTCTCTTGATACGAGGATCGGAGGGAGTTGACGCTTCGGCGACCTGCATACTATGATCCATCGTATATCACAAGTTATTGGTGTTGCAAGCTCTACGAGGAGATCGAAATGGTTCAGCTCTCAGGACGCCGAGTGCTCGTCACGGGTGCAAGCGGGCTTGTGGCGTTCCCTGTAGCTGCGGCGCTTGCCAGGACCAACGAGGTGTATGCGGTGGCGCGTTTTTCCGATCCCGAGCAGCAGCGCCTGCTCGAGGCGGCCGGAGCGCGCACGATTGCCTTTGACCTGGCGGAGCATGATCTCTCCCGGCTGCCGCGGTCGGTCGATGTCGTGATCAACTACGCCGTGCTGCCGCCTAACAACGAGGCGCACTACAACGTCAACGCAGGCGCCGTGGGGCGCTTGGCGAGGCGTTATCGCGACTGCGAGGCCTTCGTTCAAGGCAGCACCGGTTCGCTCTATGCCTATCAGGGCGAGCGGCCGTTACGCGAGGATGACCCCTACGGTCTGCACAGCTCGGCCGAGCCTTACGCGGCAAGCAAGATCGCGGCGGAGTTTCTCTTGAAGCACCTCAGCGAGGACTACCGCATGCCGACGACGATCGTGCGGATCTTCTCGTTCTATGGCCCCCGCGGCGGCGGAGTCACCCAACGAGTGGATCAGGTCGCTCGAGGGCAGCCCGTGAGCGTCTATCCCGGCGTGCGCAATGTGCACACGCCCTTGTTCGAGGACGACTACGTGGAGAAGACCATCGCTGCCGTCGGGATCGCCAAAACTCCGGCCGAGATCGTCAACGTGGGCGGAACTGAGGTCGTGACCACCCAGGAATATTGCGAAATGGCCGGCGAGCTCCTCGGCAAAAAGCCAATCTTCGTAGAAAACAGCCGGGCTTGGCCCATCTGGGCGGATACGGCCAAGATGGTCAAGCTGCTCGGTCCAAACCGGGTCTCAATTCGCGAGGGCTTGCGCCGGGTGATCGAGGCAGGAGAAAAGACACGCGTGACCAAGTTTCACGTTATCGGCGAACCGACGAAGTAAGCGGATGATCACCTTCATCACCCATATGCGGGTGCGCTCCGAGAACGCCATTGCGTTCGGGGCGCTCATGACCAATATGCGCGATAAGGTGCGCGAGAACGAGCCGCAAGTGCTCTATTACGATTTTGCCCAGAGCGCAAACGACCCGGCCACCTACGTGGTGATCGAAGTCTATCGCGATGCGTCGGCGCACGCGGCTCACATGGAAACCGAGTGGGTCAGGTCATCGATTCCCAAGAGCGCCGCGCTGGTCGAGAGCGGGAAGTTCGACATCAGACAGTACGTCAGCCCCGGCACCGAGCCGGTCCGACGCAGATTCGAGCCCGAAGGGTAGGGGGGCACCATGCAGACAGCCGCCGAGTTGACGCTACCACATCTCACGCTGGAGGACCCCGCCTTCGCTGTGGATCCCATGCCCTATATCGAGGCGGCGCGCCGAGAGCATCCATGGCTGGCCAAATGCAATTTCGGATACGTCGTGCACGAATATCAGGCGATCAGGGATCTATCGTACATGGACGACAAGCTTCGCCCGTCCATGGATACGATCACGGAGATAATGGGTGCCAAGGGCACCCCGTGGGGCGAGTTCATGGACAGCCTGATGCTGGCAAAGACTGGGCCGGAGCATGCACGCATCCGCAGCAGTGTCGAAGCATCGTTCACACCGAGGAATATCAGTCGGTATCGGTCGCTGATGCGGGACCGAGTGTCGCAGTTGTTGGACGAGTGGGCGCCGAAGGGTGCTTTCGATTTCGCGGAGTTTGCGGCTTACTTTCCGATTTCGGTGATGTTCGGCCTGATTGGCGCCTCGCCGGCGGCACTTCCAAGCATTCGCAAATCGCTCGAAACTCAAGGTCTCAGCGCCAACCTCATCCGCTCGCTGCTCCCCGAGCTGGAGTCGGCCTATCAAGTCTTGTGGAGCTTCGTTCACAACCTGATTGTCGAGCGGCAACGTGACGGTGGTGGCGACGAGGAGGATGTGCTCAATACATTGGTCGCCGCCCGGGCAGCGGGTCAGCTCGATGAGGCGGAGCTCCACAACCTGACGATTTTCCTGTTTGCGGCGGGCTACGACACCTCGAAGAACATGCTTACCCTCATCATGCACATGATGCTGAAGCATCCTCAGTACTGGGCCCGGTGCGCGGAGGATCGGCCATTTTGCGATCAAGTCGTCAGAGAAATGCTGCGCCACACCAGTGTGTCGAGCCTTTACCGCATGACCACCCAGGACCTGCTCTATCGGGATGTTCTATTTCCTTCGAACACCCTGCTGTTCATGCCGCTGAACATCTCCGGGCGTGATCCCACAGCCTTCCCTGATGCCATGGAGTTCCGTCCCGAGCGGCCGGATTCGAACAGGCACATGGCTTTTGGCCGCGGCGTGCACACATGTCTCGGCCAGCATTTAGCGCGCGCGCAGATTCAGGAGGGCATTCACCTGATTGCCCAACGCATCACCAAGCCGCGCCTTGCCGGAGAGGTGACGTGGCGGCCCTTCCCGGGTGTTTGGGGCATCCGTAGTCTGCCGATCGCCTTCGCGCCCGGCCGACGACGGTCCGAGACTGAATTGCCCGAGGGCAGCGAGGGGGAGGCAAAAGTCTGCCCATTTGCTCACTGATGGGACGATTCGACGCCCGGCTGCGGCGCCGCGCGCCTCCCTCAGAGTTTGGCGCGCAGGCCGATAAAGGCGGTACGACCCCACGTGCCGTATTGATAAATCGTTTCGTACGACTTGTTCGTGACGTTATCGACCCGGGCGTAAAGCTCCAGCTTGTCGGTTACCGGATACGAGGCGCGCAGGTCGAGTAGGGTGTAACCCCCCAAGCGCACGATTGCCGTGGGGTAGACGTTGAAGTTCTGGTCGAAGCTCGGTCCACCGTAACGCGCCGCGACCGTCGTCTTGACGCTATACGGCCAGGTGTAGTCCAAGGACAAATTGGCGGCGTCCTCGGGACGCTGAAAAAGCTGCTGGCCATAGGTCGGGGATCCGGGAGTCTCGTCCACGGTCTTGATGTGTGAGTAATTGGCCGAGACCGCAAGCGCGGACGTGAGCGCCGCCGAGGCCTGCAGCTCTACGCCGCTCGCCTTGGCCCGGTCCAGATTTGCGTAATAGCCTCCGGCCTGGCCAATGGTGTCGCAGAGTGGGCTGCCGGGACAATCCTCGAACTCGATCAAATCCTTGAAATGGGTCAAAAAGTAGGTAGCAGAGAGCGTTACGCGATCGTTCCACAAATGCTGCTCGACCCCGCCGTCCCCGCCGGTAGATACCTCGGGTTTGAGGGTGGTGTTGCCATACGGACTGTAGAGCTCGTAGAGCGAGGGCGCCTTGTAGCCTTGGCTCCAGCTCGCGCGTAGCACGGTGGAGGAGGGCAGGGACCAAGCCGCAGCAAACTGTCCCGTGTAATGCTGTCCAAAGGTGTCGTAATGATCATGCCGCTCACCGGCGGTAAGCGTCAGGCCCTTTACGACTTCGCCTTGAAGCTGCACATATTCGCCCACTTGACCGGTCTCGGCATGGGCGGGGGCATCGGGCGTGATGTCTGCCCAACTTTTTTCTTGCTGAGCGCCGAAGACGGCCTGGTAACTGTCGGCAATGGCCCACGTCCCTTGATACTCCACCCGGCTGTTATCGCCCCTGTAGCTATCGGTTTGTGTGATCGGGGCGACGGCATCGTTGTAGTCCGTGTGCTGTGTCGTCGTGTATTCGTACGCAACGCGGTTCTTCAAGCGATCATCAAACAGATTGACGTTGAGGCCTGTGTAATCGAATAGCTGTCGCACGTTCTCATATTGCGGGTAGTTGGCCAGCACGTAGTCGGGGGGCGGATAGCCATCGTAGAAGACCCGGCTCTCGGTCCAGTACGCCCGCTCATCGAACTGCACGTCGGGACTGAAATTATACGTAGCCCGCCCGGAGACGACCGCGTCGTGAAACGGATCCGTGATGCTGCCGCCATAACGCCTGTCGAGTGTCGGCATGCTGTCCGTCGCATAGTAAGTAGCTCCCACCCGGAAGCTCCAGTCGTCGGATTTGTCGCCAATACCCCCCTTCACCATACCAGTGCCGAGGCTGCCGCCCTCCGCCTGCACATCGGCGCCGAGCCCCGGCTGCGGCTCGGCGGTGACGATATTGATTACGCCGCCGATCGCCTGACTGCCATAGAGAGTGGACTGCGCGCCGCGCAGAATCTCGACGCGCGAGACATCCCCGATCAGCAGATTGCCGAAATCGAAATTACCGCCGATCAGGGAAGGGTCGTTCAATACGACGCCGTCGATGAGGACCACCGTATGAGCGGAGTCGGCGCCCCGGATATAGACGCTGGTACTGGCTCCCGGTCCGCCGTTGCGGCTGAAAGTTATTCCGGGAGTCGTCGCCAGCAGCGCGCTCATGTCCACCTTCTGACTGTCTTGGATAGCCTGCTGGTCCAGTACGGTGACCGAATTGCCTACCTTGGATAGGGGCTCCGGGGCGCGGTTCGCCACCACGACAACCTCATCCAAGGAATCGTCGGTGTCCGCGGGCCGCGCCGTAGGCACGATAATGAGGCTGGTAAGGGCAATGAGCGGGTACGCCGCTATGATGCACGTACGACGCAGGTGTTTAATAATCAACGTAGGCTCCCCGATGACGATGATCCAACGACTGCGTTGCAATGCGCAGCCGTCCTCCGTCGCCACTAGGGATAGTCCTCTCGCTCAGCGCACCCCGGCTGGACGATGGGCGACCACGGCAAGCAGGTCTCCTGGCTTGCGGCTTGAGGTCCTTGCATCACCTTCCCGGATCTTCGATCCAGTGGTCTTCGATGCAGGGCGCACCGCTTACAGTTGCGGGGGCAGCCCGGGCTTTGAACCCGAGTTCCCTTTAATCCCCGTCAGGGGAACTTGTCGTGTGTGCGTACGGTGCAACAATACGGGCAGGAGGTCAACAGCCACGTGGTGATAGGGCGCCAGGCGACGGTCGCATATCTTAATCGCCAAATTGTATTGGCCAGAATCAGCGAAGAGGAGGAGCCTCCCTGCCGATGGCATTGGGCAATCCTATTTGCCGCCACCCACGCTGGAGTACCCGGTCATGATAGTGGTCTGTGCGCAATGGCAGAGCGAGGTCATGACGGTCTTGCAAGGTGATTTCGAGGAGGAATTGCGGCGCATGTCGGTGGCCCGAGCCTTCGATCAGCCGAAATTGCGCGATGCTTGCACGCTATCGGGATCGCCCGAGGACTCAATCTCGAGCGGTCAGCATCTTGCGCACCGCGGCACGGGCAAATGCATTTTCTTCCGGTAGTCCAATGGATATTCTGGCCCAGCGATCATACGGCGGAAACGCTCTGCCGATATCCACGCCTTCCTTCAGCAGCGCCGCCGCAAAATCGGCATGCGGTATGCCAGTCTCGAAAAAAAGGAAGTTGCCTGACGATGCAGTCGCGTTAACTCGTAATTCTCGGAAAAGCTCGAACCAGACTTTGCGTTCGCTCGCCACCTTGCCGGCGATGCTTGATACATAGTTTGCGTCTTTGAGGCTGGCCGCTGCTGCGGCGACCGCCAATCGGTTAAAGAGATGCGGGTTGTCCAACCCTTGCTTCCTCAGCGTTTGCGCAATTGATTTGGGCACCAACCCATATCCAATATCGAGTCCCGCGAGTCCGTAGGCCTTGGCGAACGTCCTGAACACAATCGCGTTTTCGCCGTCGTTCACCAAATGAGCCAGTGTGCGCTGCGGGAAGGAATCCGCAAATTCCAGATAGGCTTCATCCACAATGACGAGCGCTCGATTCGAAAGCGCACGGACGAATCTCTTCAGCTCGAGCGCATCGCTCACCGTGCCCGTCGGGTTATGGGGGTTCACCAAGAACATCGCCCGCGTTCGTTGATTCACCCTTGAGGCGATCGCGGGCAGGTCGTTTTGCATCTCGCGATTGAGGGGCACCGGGATGGCGACCCCGCCCACAGCAGCGGCCGAATCGATGAGTGCCGTGTATCCGGGATCGGAGTAGATGAACTCGCCGCCCGGACCGCCTTGGAGGCTCAGATAGGTCCCAAGCGGCTCGAGAATCTCACCGAGGATGATCTGCTCTTCCGATATGCCCTCTTTCGCCGCGATGGAACTCAAGAGCCCGGCAAATCCCGAATCCGTGTATCGGCAAAGACTGGCGAACTCGCGCCTGAGCGCCGTGACGACGGACGGGGAAGGCCCAAACGGGTTTTCATTGAGCGACAAGCGCACCAGCCCCTTGTCTGCGGCGTGCGACGCCGAGGGTTGGATCGGTGCTGCGATGAGGCGTCGGGGAGCGGCCATTACGCCGCAGGCGAGGCCAACCGCTTTAAGCCAGTTGCGCCGGTCGAATTTATCCATGACGAATTGCTGCTCGATTGCGGACGAGAATGGAATCGACGATAGGATCAGAATACCAAAAGCGCCCGGTTGTCGGTGCCGCCCGCGGCCTCATATCCTTATCGAAAAATTGTATTTGCGGCGTCGAGCAAACCGGTTGAATCTGAACGAGGTCTTTGGTTTGCACGACCCGATAAGCATCCGTCGCGGCTATAGGACTCGATTGACATGGAGACGTGGACTCAGTGGCAAAGCGAAGTCGTCATGCTTTTGAAGCGCGACTTCGAGGAGATGCTGGGGCAAATCTCGATCGAAGAGGTCGATTGGCCGGCCTGGCAACACTACTACCGGCAGGGCAGATCGCCGCGCTCGGCCATCGAGCGCGCGCTCGAGCTCGATCTTTGAGTATCTGCCGAGCGCGCGCGGAGGGGCGATTGCCGAGGCGCGTGACGCGCGAGTGAGATCTTCCATCGTATAAGGAGAGCCTTCCGATGAGCGCCTTGATTGATGAGTCAGTCGACGACCAGCCCTCAGAAGTTCGTGCCGTGATGAACTACACGCGCAATGACGGCGTGCGGCCTGTCAACTATACGTTCGACCCGCCCGCGGGTGTGCCCAGAAACAGCGGAGAAATCGACGCGCAGACAGTCAGCATCCGTAACGCGCGCAGATCTCGCGGTTTGACACTCGACGTCAGCGGATTCGAGACGATCTGGCATCGAAGCACGCTAACCGCTTGGGAATCATTCCAGAATGGCGAACTGGTGAAGGCGATAGACTATCCCGAGGTCGAGGCGGCCCTGAAGTCTCACACCGGCGCCGACAAGGTTCTGATCTTCGACCATACGCTGCGCGATAGCACCGTCGAACTGGGGGGTGCGGCTTTGCGTGAGCCCGTGCGCCGCGTGCATGATGACCAGACGCTCGATTCGGCGCCGCGCCGTGTTGCGCGGCACCTGACGCCGGATGAAGCCGCTTGGCGGCTGGAGCGCCGCTTCGCCATCGTGAATTTTTGGAGGCCGGTCGGTGGGCCGGTATTGCGCACGCCGCTCGCCGTATGCGACGCCCGCAGCATCGAATTGCCGGATCTGATTCCGAGCGACCTGGTGTACCCCGACTGGGTCGGCGAAACTTATGCCATCGCGTTCAATCCACGCCATCGCTGGTATTGGTACCCGCATCAGACGCCCACGGAAGCTACCCTGCTAAAAATCTATGATTCCGCGAAGGATGGACGCGCGCGGATGACCGCACACACGGCCTTCGATGACCCCACGAGCGTGCCGGATGCGCCGCCGCGGCGGAGCATCGAGATTCGTTCGATCTTGTTCTGGTGACGCGCAGAGCTCGCGTTGAGTGTTAGCGAAAGAGAAGCACGCACGGTGCTCTCGTGACCGAAGCGGCGCATCGCGGTTCGCCAGCACCGTCTGGCTCATCCGGTGCCGCGGTCGCGAACCGCCACGACTAGACTCATATGTCTTCGGCAATCCAATCCAGAGGGTCGGGGGAACTCATTTCATCTGCGCGCTGTTTGCGGCGATTGAGTACCAATCGATTGTGAAGACGGATAATCGTTTGGCTACCGGTGCGTTGGTGGGCCCAGGGAAACACAGCGTGAACAAAGCAGGCAATTGAGCCGCGCAGCATCGCCCATCCGAAGCTCAGCGCGAAGCGCCCATGCTCGACGTACGTTTCACCCACGGAAGACGGATGTTCAGAGAACAAGCGGCGAATAGGGCCAGGTGTCACGTCGCAGACCTCGTATTTGGATTCGCCGGGAGCTCAATCTTACTTGATGAAATTTCTTTGCACCAAGAAGTTAGGAGTTTTCCTACGACGCGAGTCGCGCCGCAGCGGATTGATTCAGGGGCGTCTTTCGGCAATTTTCGATGCGGGTTGGGCTGCGGGGGCGAGTCTTGAGTGAAGAGTTTGAGGATCGTGTCAGGGCGGAGCTCAAGAAGGTGCCTTTGGCTTCCCGTAAATTCTGGGAAGAGCGCAATCTCCAAGCGTGGTGGGAGCAGCTAAAAGGGAGGAACCCCTCGATAGAACGCGGCTTCGGCTCGGTCAATTCCTGGTCTAAAGCAAAGAGCGCATGCCAAGGTTTGTATGGAGAGCGCGCCGTAGGTTAGGTCTGTCGACAGTAAGGGAGCTTAACATCGCTAGCTGCGATGTCGCGGTATCCTCCTTACACGGCGCTCAAATCGACACGGCTGAGCGACTGTACGCCGCGCTGCTTCAAGCGTAACCAACCGCCTTGACCACGCTTAGCTGCTTGGTTGAATAGAGTTTAACTATGTTTAATAAGTCTTTGATTATTTTATCTATTTAAAGTCGCGGACTAGCGGCACTGAGGTTGCCCTGCAATCCGCAATCGCTGCAGCTCCGAGCGCCTCCAGCGTCGTCTCGAAAACGGACCAGGATAACGACAGTACCCTCGACCTTGCCGAAGTGAAGACCGCGGCGAGCGCCAAGTTCGACAAGATGAACAAGGACGCCGACGGCACCCTCGATGCCAAGGAAGTGAAAGGCATCATCGGTGCGAAGACATTCAAGGCGGCCGATCCGGACAATGATGGCACGCTTACGAAGGACGAGTATCTTGCCCTGGTCGAAAAGCTATTCAATAAGGCCGATGTGGATCATGACGGCACGCTCTCCGTGCAGGAACTGAAATCGAAGTCCGCGCACACGCTGAAACGCCTGATCGACTGACACCTTTTTCGCGCGATACCTGCTTACCTCATGTAGGTCGTCATCCCGGCCACGGGTGCTCGTCGCGACTCGAGGCCCTTGCAGATGATGACTTGAGCGGGCAGTCTGGCGTGGGTGGCGCAAGCGGGGCGGAATGGGGCTGCACGCGATGAATAGAATCACGCCTAGAGACTTTCGAAATGCCTTCCTTGCCGTCATGCAATCAGAGCACGACAGCTTTCGTACCGCGGTGGGTTATGAGACTAAATCCTATAACTTCTTCATGCGCACGACCATCTACCCGAGAGTCGCCAGACAATTAGGCTTGCTGTCATGGAACAAGGAGTACTACACGCTTGACGGCATGCTGTACGAGGAACGCGGCGTGGACAATACCGGCAAGTACGCCACTTTTGCGAATTGGATTTCCGTCGCGATAGAGCACGAGAACGACAGTTCTCGCGCGTACGAAAAGATGAATAAACTCCAGTCTTTCAACGCGCCGCTCAAAGTGCTGATTACTTATGCGGCGGACGATGCTACCGACAGTCTTCTGCGAAAGTACGAGAGTGTCATCAGGAGCTCGGACGTATTCAACGACGTCGCCACGCTGCGTCAACAACTCGTCATATTGGGAACGCCGAAGACAGTGCGTGAATGGCGGTTCTATGCCTACGAAAACGGCGGATTTGTGCTCATGTTGCCCATCTAGGGGCTTCGAACAAGATGGTTGTGGAAGTGATAAGCTCGAACGGCGAAGCCAGCTGGAAGCCCGATGTCGGACCTCAAAATCACCCCTCTGCTGCAGACTGATACTGTCGCGTTACGAGACGTCGGCTGCACGGGTGCCTGTCGCCATCGGGACGCGGAAGAGTGCGCATCGAGCACGCATCTGGTATTTACCTATCGGGGTGTCTATGCGCGACACGTAGGCCAGGATCAGGCTGTCGCGGACGCAAACCACGTACTTTTTTTCAATGCCGGCGAGAGCTATCAGATCAGCCATCCAATCGGCGGAAGTGATGCGAGTCTGTCGCTCCTGTTGTCGGATGACCTTCTATGTGAGCTCGCGCCGAAATCAATCTTGAGCCATCGAGGCATCGCGGCATTTCGGCGTCAGTGTCAGCGCATAGATCCTCGGGCGCAGGCCTTGGTCGCTCTGCTGCGGCATAGCCTGCACAATAGAGCGATCGAGCCGCTGGAGGCGGAGAGCTTGGCCCTCACCCTGGTATGCCGGAGTCTCGGACCGCGCACATCACACGAGCCCCGTGCGACTCATGCGGCGCGCCGGTTGGCGGACCGCGTCAAAGTGCTGCTCGCCGGCGACTTGTCCCGCCGCTGGACACTTGCTGACATCGCCGCGGAAATCCGTGGATCGCCGGTCTATCTCACTCAGGTATTTCAACGGGTCGAAGGCATTCCGCTGTACCGGTATCACCTTCGACTCCGCCTCGCGCGTGCCCTCGACCTCATTACGAGCTTCGACGACCTGTCCGCCCTGGCCGTCGAGCTTGGTTTTACCAGTCATAGCCACTTTAGCTCGGCCTTTCGGCGGACATATGGGCATTCACCGAGCGCGTTCAGGGAATTGGCGGGCACCGTCACAAGCCACTAAAGATTCCGACAGTATGGCTCAAGCTTTGGGGCAATGTCTGCTTCAATCCCATCAGTGCGCTGACAGGGGCCACATTGGATCGCATCGTGCGCGAACCATCTTTGCGTGCGCTTTGTGAATCTATGATCATGGAGACAAAGTCGGTCAACGAGTCACTCGGAGCGCTGGCTTATATGCTCCCATTGGCGGCACTTAAGGGCGAGACGCCGTCAACTCGTACGGGCAAACCAGGCACGTCAGACAAGAGGTGGGTCACGGTCGCGCTCGACGTGCCGATGAAGCCCAATCGCGGCAATAAAGGACTGTGCATTCGCCTCGGTTCCCTCCTGTCCGTCAATCAGTAGTCCCGGATCTGCCTCGCCCGATGGCAGCAATAATGGAATTCCCGCCTTGGCAAGAATCTTCGATGAATCGCCCAGCGCGAAGATGGTTTTGCAATGCCGGTATTGATCCTTGACGAATTCGAGCGTGTGCCCATCGAGACATAACGCATCCACCGCTTCGCTGCCGCCCGGCAGTACCAGCGCATCGAACAGGACCGCGGGTGAGTTCTCGAGCGTGGCATCGATTTCAAATGGCTCGCCATTTTCACTGCTTACGGCGCCCAACCGAGTACCTAAGAGTCGGGTAACCGCGCCGGCGCCATCGAGCTCTTCGATCAGATCCGTGATCGGATCGGCATCGATCCCATCCGCAAGCAAAATCGCTATTTTTCGGGTGGCGATGCCGCCATCGCCCGGCAGTGCCTTGAGGGATAATGCGGGCGAGGCGGCAATCTCGGGCTTAGCGCTGCCTTTCATCGCTCGGGGCATGGGGTCGGGCAATTCAATGCCGAGATCCTTGGCCAGCGCACTCGCCAACTCCTCTGATACATTGAGAAGCGATGAGACCATGCGCACCCGGATCGCCGGCACGGCGACCTTGCTCAGCTCAAAGCGAAATGCGCCTCGAATATGCGCTTTCTCGACCTCGGTCTGACTCTCGAAGAAGAGCTTCGCCTGCGCATAGTGTTCGGCGAACTTTTCCGGCTTGCCACGCACCTTGTCGACCGGGGTGTTGTTGGGCTCGATCGACTTCGGGAACGAAGCGAATCCCGCGGCACCTGCCTGGAAGGGACATCCGCCGCCAAGGGAATTGGGTTCATAAGCAACGCGGCCCCGGGAGATCGCCTGGCGGTGTAGACCATCGCGCTGATTGTTGTGCACCGGTACAATGGGCGCGTTAATGGGAATTTCGTGAAAATTCGGTCCGCCCAAGCGCGTGATTTGCGTGTCCACATACGAGTGAATGCGACCGTGCAGCAACGGATCGTTGCTGAAGTCGATGCCCGGCACGACGTGGGCGGTGCAAAAAGCCACCTGCTCGGTCTCGGCGAAGAAATTATCGGGATTGCGATTCAGCACCATTCGCCCGACAGGCTTGACCGGAATCAGCTCTTCCGGGATCAGCTTGGTGGAATCCAAGACGTCGAAGCTAAATTTTTCCGCGTCCGCTTCGGAGAAGATTTGCAGGCCTAATTCCCATTCTGGGTAGTTGCCCGATTCGATCGCCTCCCAAAGATCGCGACGATGAAAATCCGGGTCGGCGCCGCTAATCTTGACGGCCTCGTCCCACACGAGCGAGTGCGTTCCCAAGAGCGGCTTCCAGTGGAATTTGCAGAAGGTCGATCGGCCTTGCGAGTTCACCAAACGGAAGGTATGTACCCCGAAGCCTTGCATCATGCGATAGCTCCGCGGGATACCGCGGTCCGACATGACCCACATCAGCATGTGAGTGGACTCGGGCATCAAGGAGACGAAGTCCCAAAACGTGTCATGTGCCGTAGCTGCCTGCGGCATTTGATTGTGGGGTTCCGGCTTCGCCGCGTGAATCAAATCGGGAAACTTCATTGCATCCTGGATGAAAAAAACCGGAATGTTATTGCCGACCAGATCCCAGTTGCCCTCATCCGTATAAAACTTCACCGCAAACCCGCGCACGTCGCGGGCGGTATCGGCCGAACCACGCTCTCCGGCGACGGTCGAAAAACGCACGAACACGGGTGTTCGCTTGCCAGCCTCAGTGAACGGGGCGGCTCGGGTGAGGCCGGTCAGCGGTTCGTAAGCCTCAAAGTAGCCGTGCGCCGCCGAGCCGCGAGCGTGGACGATGCGCTCTGGAATGCGTTCGTGATCGAAGTGAGTAATCTTCTCGCGAAGGATGAAGTCCTCGAGGAGCGTGGGCCCACGGAGTCCGGCTTTCAACGAGTCCTGGTTATTGGCGACGGGCACGCCCTGATTCGTGGTTAGCGGCTGGTCAGCCGAGTTGACTCGCTTGCTCTCCAGCGATCCGCTCAGGGATTGAGGCTCCAGCGCCGCCGGGCCCGTCTTGGCGGATTCATTTTTTTCACTCAACGTCCCGGCTCCGGTGGTCGCAGAGGGCATCGGCTGGTGAGGGCCCTCGGGAGGCGCAGAGGCGAATCGCGCATCGTACTCCGCAGGTTTGGTCGAGTTGAACGGCACGGATTCGACGAGCGTTTGTTGCTCGGCAGCGTGATCGGCGAGCTCAGTCATGCTCGCGGTTGGATGCGATGGGCCGCTCACCGTGGTACCCACGGCTTTCTCGCTCCCAGCACGGCCTTTGGCTTTGGACCGTGCGCGCACGGGCGACTTGGCCCGGCTCTTTCGTGTAGGCATGGCTAAAACTCCTGATTACCGGTCGCGTACTGCCAGTCGGGCTCCCAGCGGCGCATTGAGCGGGAGCGATTGCCTGTCCGATGTGCAGTCGTTATCAAAGCGCGGCAAGGGTTGCACGCGGCACCCGTCCTCACCAGGGCTCAAGGCCATCTCGTGGTGTAGCCGCTCGCCTACGCGGCCGGACATTGCGTCTTTGACCTATGGTCCCCGGGCCAAATATCGCGAGTTTTCACAACATCTTAATACGGTGAGCAGCACAATTGCCGCTGGAGGATTCGCCATGGCCGAACGAGCTATTTTAGGCACCCGCGAAAGCGAGGAATGCAAGGTGAGTAAGAGTCAGCTGCTGCGCTTCATCGAGGCGAAGTTTCAAGCGGCCGACCGTGATCAAGATGGTCTCTTGACCGTCACAGAACTAGGAAATTTCCTTCGATTCCTCTCTCACCCGGATTTGCGATCTCTTCGTTCTTGGGACCGATAACGAGGAGGGTGTGAGTGGACCGACTAACAGGGTTCGGCCTGTTTGCGGTGGCGGCTATGTTGGTTACCTATCGTAGAAAACCGAAATCCCAATGTAACAAGATTCATGCTCCTTAGCTGATTGGCTCCGTCGATCCCGTGGAAATTGCCGGGGCCTTGCGGATTTTTCACTTGAGCTCATCCGCAAACGCGAATTAGGCTCCGCCGTGCACTTGCCCCGGATTGTTCTGCCCTTTTGGATGGCATAAGCCGAGGGAGAACGGACCCCGCGTGCTCACCCCGCGCGTGCCCTTCACCGTTGACTCAAGTTCACCGGTCGAATTTGCCAACCCGTTTGGCAGCTCTGCTCGCTGTTTCATGCGTAACCGACAGGGGCGAGATGTGCAATACGCCCGAAACCCGCCGCGCCCACCATCAGCCAATCGATCCAGAACGGAGACTGATCCATGCATTTCCCGCATCGCTACAGGCATCTCTGGTCCGTGATCGCAATCTTTGGCGCCGGGATCGCAGCGACTTCTACGACGCTCGCCCAGGGTTCGCCGACCCAAACGCACTTCGCAACCGATGCGTGTCCAGGGAATGACAGCGGACTCGACCTGCCGCCCGGCTTTTGTGCGACTGTGTTTGCGGACGGTATCGGGCATGCGCGCGATCTGGTTGTCGCCGCGAACGGCGTCGTCTATGTCAACACCTGGTCCGGGCGGTATTACGGCAACGACAAGCCGCATGCGGGCGGCTTTCTGGTAGCCCTTCAAGACACCACGGGCGCCGGCAAGGCCAACGTGAACCAGCGCTTTGGCGAGACCGTGCAGAGCGGCGGGGCGGGCGGGACCGGTATCGGCTTGTACAAGGATGGTCTCTTCGCCGAGATCAACGACAAGATCGTGCGATATCCGCTGTCGGCCGGCTCGATCGTTCCGCGAGCGCCTGCGGTTCCGATCGTGACGGGATTGCCGCTTACTGGTGATCATCCGATGCATCCCTTCGCGATCGATAGTGACGGCTCTCTGTACATCGACGTCGCCGCTGCCACCAATGCTTGCCAGACGCAAAATCGAACGCCTCAATCGCGAGGCATCGACCCGTGTACGGAGCTCCAAACGCGCGGCGGCATCTGGCGTTATGACGCGAACAAGACGGGCCAGGCCTTCTCACCGGCCGAACGCTTCGCCAGCGGAATCCGCAATGGCGAAGGATTCGCGATCACCGCCGCCGATCTCATGTTCGTCACGATGCACGGACGCGACCAGCTGCACGCGAATTGGCCGCAATTCTACAAACCCGAGGAGGAAGCGACGCAACCTGCCGAAGAGTTGCTGCTGCTGAGACGGGGCGGGGATTACGGGTGGCCCGAGTGCTACTACGACGCGATTCAAGGGAAGCTGGTTCTCGCGCCGGAGTATGGCGGCGATGGGGGCAAGAAAGTCGGCCCCTGCGCTACCAAGGGGGCGCCGATCGCGGCGTTTCCGGCGCATTGGGCACCGAACTCGATGGCGCTGTACGACAAGCAGCAGTTCCCAGGACACTACCGCAACGGCGTGTTCATCGCCTTCCATGGATCGTGGGATCGCGCACCGTACCCACAGGGCGGCTATAACGTCGTCTTTCAAGCGTTGGCGGGGGATCACGCGTCGGGCGAGTGCGAGATCTTCGCGGACGGATTCGCAGGTGGGATGAAATCGCCGGGCGAGGCGCGGCACCGCCCCTCGGGTCTCGCCGTAGGCCCCGACGGCTCGCTGTTCGTCTCCGATGACATTCGCGGACGAATCTACCGTATCGTTTATCGGGGTGGGGCTGGCGCGGGAGGCAACGCCGCGAAATACACAGCCTGTCCAAGCGCCTCCGCCGCCGCCGGCAGCATCAGTGCGGATGACGCGAAACCTCCGGAAGGCACTCATCCCGATGCCGGTGCCGCAGCCGAGACCGCGAGCCTCCCGGCTCCGCCGGGCGCGACCAAGGAGATGGTTGCGCTGGGCGACCGTATCTTCCACGGTCAGGTCGGCGGAGCGACCTGCACCGGCTGTCACGGCCCGAATGCGCAGGGCACGCCCTTGGGTCCGGATCTCACCAGCGGCCACTGGCTCTGGGGCGATGGCAGCTATCCGGCGATCGCGAAAACTATCACGACCGGCGTGCAGCAGCCCAAACAATATCGCTCTCCGATGCCGCCCATGGGGGGTGCGCAACTCAGCCCCGATCAGGTGTCAGCGCTCGCGGCCTATATTTGGGGATTGAGTCATCGGTCGTCGATCCCGAGCTCATCCGGCAAGGGCAGCCCGTGACCTCGCGCTGTTTGGCGTGCTCTGCTCGCTGTTTCATGCGTAACCGGCGGGGGCGGGATCTGCAATACGCCCGAAAGCGGTCACGCCCATCGTGAATCCATCGATCCAGAAGCCGCATTCGAATGTCCACTCAGGAGACCGTTCCATGGCACCTTCAACACAGCCCCGCATCCCGCCCGTCGAAACCGAATTCGTAGAGGTTCCCGCAACGCAGCTCAAAGTCTCGCGCGTTGCGCTCGGGACCTGGGCCATGGGCGGTTGGATGTGGGGAGGAACGGACCAGCGCGAATCCATTGCCACGATTCGAGCCGCGCTGGATCAAGGCATCAATTTGATCGATACCGCGCCCGTCTATGGCTTCGGCGTGTCCGAGGAGATCGTCGGCGAGGCTCTCGAGGGCGTGCGTGCCCAGGCCGTCATTGCCACCAAGACCGGACTGGAATGGCGCGATGGGAAGGTCTATCGCAACGCCAGCCGCGCGCGAATCATGCAGGAAGTCGATGATTCGCTGCGCAGACTGCGGACCGATTATATCGACATCTACCAGGTCCATTGGCCCGACCCCAAGGTCCCTGTCGAGGAAACGGCCGAGGCCATGCGCACCCTTTACGAGGCAGGAAAGATCCGGGCCATCGGCGTAAGCAATTTCTCGGTCGCCGAGATGGAGCGCTTTCGGCAAGTGGCCCCACTGCACGTGCTGCAGCCTCCCTACAATCTCTTCGAGCGCGCCATCGAGACGGACATCCTGCCCTATGCCCGCGCCAATCACATCGCGACTCTCGGTTATGGAGCACTGTGTCGGGGCTTGCTGAGCGGGCGCATGCGCCTCGACAGCACGTTCGACGGTGACGATCTGAGGCGCATCGATCCAAAATTTCAGCCCCCTCGTTTTGCTGAGTATCTCGATGCCGTGCGGCTGCTCGACGAGTTCGCTCAACGCCGCTTCGGCCGACATGTGATTCAACTGGCAGTGCGTTGGATGCTCGATCAAGGCATCAGCGTTGCGCTCTGGGGCGGCCGTCGCCCCGATCAATTGGAGGCGGCGCTCGGAGTCGCGGGCTGGTCGCTCCAGAGTTCGGACCGGGAGCAAATCGAACGCATCGTGGATACGACGATCCTCGATCCCGTCGGTCCGGAGTTCATGGCTCCCCCGCAACGTCCCTGACAGTCGACCCAACATGGAGATAAGCGCATGAAACTTGGATTCATCGGACTCGGACACATGGGCTCGGCGATGGCGGCCAACCTGGTCAGGGCTGGACATGAGGTCACCGTGTTCAATCGCACGCCCGGAAAGAGCAGCTCGCTCATTGCGCTCGGTGCACACGAGGCCGCCACCCTGGCGGGAGCATGCGGCGGCGAGGTGGTGATTACCATGCTGGCGGACGATGCGGCCGCATCCGACGTCGCTCTGGGCTCCGGCGGTATCGCCGAGAGTCTGTCGAAGGGCGCGATCCATCTCTCCATGAGTACCATCAGTGTCGCGCTTTCCAAGCGACTGGCTCAAGCGCATGCAGAATCCGGACAGCGCTACGTCGCAGCGCCCGTGATGGGGCGGCCGAACATGGCCGCGGCGGCCAAGCTGTTCATCGTCGCCGCGGGCGATCCCGCTGCTATCGATGCCTGCAAGCCGGTGTTCGACGCCCTGGGACAGAAGACCTCGACCATCGGCGCCGAGCCATCCGCGGCGAATCTGGTCAAGCTCACCGCGAATTTCCTGCAAGCTGCCGTCATCGAATCGTTGGGCGAGGCGATCGCGTTGGTCGGCAAGGCGGGCATCGATCGGCGCGCCTATGTGGACTTACTCACTTCCACGATCTTTACCGCCCCCGCCTACAAGATATTTGGCCCCCTCATCGCCGCCGGCACTTTTGAGACGGCGGCCTTCGCGGCGCCCCTCGGTTACAAAGACATTCGCCTGGCGCTCGCAGAAGCCGAGACGCTGCGGGTGCCGATGCCGCTTGCGAGCCTGCTGCACGACCGATTTCTGCGGCTTTTCGCACAAGGCGGCGACAACCTGGATTGGTCGGCCATTGGTGGTTTGGCGACGCAGGACGCCGGCGGCCAGCAAGGCGTCGCGACATCGCTGGTGCAGTCCGCCCGCTAGGTGCGTTGACTCCGCGGTTCCGTTCACCCCGCGGCCGTGCGTGGACGCACGGACGAAGGCTCCGTGATATTCTGCGGATATCATGCCTTATGATCCGCAAAACGCATTTGCACGGATTCTTCGCGGCGAATTACCGTGCGTCCGGCTTTTCGAGGACGAGCACACGCTCGCATTCATGGACCTCATGCCGCAGACCGAGGGGCATGCATTGGTGATCACGCGGGAGCCGGCTGAAACTCTGTTCGATCTGTCGCCGGAAGGTGCCGCCGCCTGTATGCGCACCACGCAACACGTTGCCGCCGCTGTAAAGCGAGCGTTCGGCGCGCCGGGCATCCTGATCAGCCAGGTAAATGGCCCCACCGCGGGTCAGACGGTTCCACATGTGCACTTTCATATCATTCCCCGCCGCCCGGGGGAACAGTTGCTCATGCATGCCGCCGTCAAAGTGGATCCGGAAGCCCTGCGCCAGCAGGCCGAACGTATTCGCCGCTGGCTGTAGGTCGGACACTTTAGATTATTGCCCGGAGCGACAATGAGCGATTCATCCGACTATGTTCCACCGAAAGTCTGGACGTGGAACAAGGCCAACGGCGGCCAGTTCGCCAGCATCAATCGCCCCATTGCAGGTGCGACGCACGAAAAAGATCTGCCCGTAGGGCGCCATCCACAGCAGCTTTACTCGCTCGGTACGCCGAACGGCGTAAAGGTCACGATCATGCTCGAGGAGCTGTTGGCGCTTGGCCGCTCCGACGCCGAGTACGACGCCTGGCTCATCAATATTATCAATGGCGATCAGTTCGGCAGCGGTTTCGTGGCCGTGAATCCGAATTCCAAGATCCCGGCCCTGTTGGATCGCAGCGGCGAGAAGCCGATTCGTGTCTTTGAGTCCGGGGCGATACTTTTGTATCTCGCGGAGAAATTCCAGGCCTATCTGCCTGCGGTCATGGGCGCACGCGCCGAGTGCCTGTCTTGGTTGTTTTGGCAGATGGGGAGCGCACCTTTCCTCGGCGGTGGTTTCGGTCACTTCTATGCCTACGCACCGGCCAAGATCGAATATGCGATCGATCGATTCGCGATGGAGGTGAAGCGTCAGCTCGACGTCCTTGATCGGCGGCTCGGAGAGTGCGAGTACATCGCGGGCGATAACTACACGATCGCCGATATGGCGATCTTCCCCTGGTACGGGGGACTGGCGAAGGGGTGGCTGTACGGTGCCGCGGAGTTTCTCTCCGTGGATGAGTACAAGAACGTGCAGCGGTGGGCCTCCATGGTCCTGGCGAGACCTGCCGTGCAGCGCGGTCGCATGGTCAACAGAACCTACGGCGAGCTTTCCAGTCAGTTGCACGAGCGCCATGCGGCGAGTGACTTCGACACCAAGACGCAGGACAAGATTGCTGACTAGGACGGTCTATTTCGGCTCGTAGCCAAACAGTTGGACCAAACTCCCGCCTCTCTGGTTCGGCGCGAGAAAGGTGATCGTCACCGCTTTCGACCGGCAGCGCTCACACCGTAGCCGGTCCTTCACTTTCATCAGCGGGAAATTATCGCCCAGGTGCGCCCGCAGCCGTACCAACGATACCCGCGCGTGGTGCTTGCACATGCGGCAATAGGCGCCGTAGTAGTAGCTGTCATCGACATGCGCGAGGGTCGCGGTCTCGAGGCGGGCGTATTCCATGGAGGGCACGGTAACCGCGCGGGGTTGTGGAAATCCACGGGATAACCCGTACAGCGCCGAGGGTCGGCGACTACTGTATGCCCGGCTATCTCCGTCAGTTAAGCAAAGCTAAACACTCCCTCAGGAACTCCGTTTGTTGTGCATTGGCAGGGGGTTCAACCTGTCCCTGGTCCGATCAATTCAACTTCTGGAGAATGCACATGAGGAACGAAATGCTATCCCTAAGGCTCGCCCAGGCGGTTCTTGCCGTCGCGGCCACGGCCGCATCCGCGGTGGTTTTGCAGTTGGCCCTGGTGATTGGTTGACGCGCCATGCCGGCTGTTGTTGCAAAGCTTAAAGGACTGGCGCCCTATGCGGCCATAGGTCTATTGCTGCCCGGCGGCTCGGTCATCGCGCTGCTGATGTGGCTTTATCGGCGACACGCGATAGGACGATTCGACCAGCGGTCCCCTCGGTAAATGCGAGGGGCTGCGCCGGCTTCCGACTCCCGTGTCGCTCTAACGAGTACCGATTGCGCTCGGCACCATCGGCTCGTCAATGTCCACGCCGCAACTCTTGCAATGAATCGGCTTGCCGATCATCCGTCGATTCGCTGGGCGCGTGCTGGCGAGCCCCATGCCTTTCTTGCACCTCGGACAGGGAATTCGCTTCAGGCAAACGAGATGACCTGAGGCCAGGACCAGAGATACGATCTCCACCGCGTACAGAATGATCTGATTGTGCGGGTGAAGACTGAGGTAGCCGCAATAGAGGAAATTCGCCGCAGCGGCGCACCACAGAAGGCTGAACCACGCCCCTCGTCGAGTCCAATATTGGCGAATTGTCATAGTTCTCAGCGTACGCCGCTGAATCCTGCCATTTCTGTGCTGCGGTCGTCGGCTTCCGCTCGTAACGCCGATCCCCGCGGGATTGATTGAGCCGTGAGGCGATTTGCGCGGCTTTTACGCATTTCCCATAGGAAGACGGATTTATTCGAGTCGGTTGTGAACGCAAGACTCTGATCGGTCGCTGCGCTTTTGCCGCTCGTCTATAACGAGCTGCGCCGAGTCGCTCGAGCGCAGCTGCGGCGGGAGCGCCCCGATCACACGTTGCAGAGCACGGCTCTGGTGCACGAGGCTTCAGCGTCAAGCGCAGATTGTCGAGATGCGTTTTTTCGGGGGCCTGTCGTCGCCGGAGATCTCCGAGGTGCTCGGCATCTCGCGCGCCACGGTCGACCGTGACTGGGCCACCGCTCGAATCTGGTTGCACCGCCAGGTGAGCCGCACGGTGTAGCGGTCCCGAGGATTGAACACCAAGGGCTTCGAGATCTCGCCGGGTGTAGGCGAAGCGGGTGACTACGTCATCGAGCGGGCGTTCGTGGAACGCTGAGGGGAGCTTGATTCACCGCCGGGACGGAGCGGCTCCTGCGCTGGTCGGTGAACGATCCTCTCTGAATCCAGGCGTGTAGCGCAACGGCACTCAGCACGATCGGGAGTCCCACCAGAACGTTGGCGGAGAACGATTCGTTGCCGAGCCACCATCCCACGAGCAGTGCCACGGGCGGGTTGACATAGGCATAAGTCGCCGCCAGCGTCGGCGAGACGCGTTCGACCACATAGCGATAAGCGGAAAACGCGATCAGCGAGCCGAATACGACCAGATAGGCCCAGGCCCACCAGAACTTCGGCGCGGAGGGCAGAACCCAATGCTCCCCAAGCACCGCGCTCAAGGCGAGCGCGATGACGCCGGCAGAGAGCATTTCGGCGCCGAAACCCGTGGGCCCGTGCGGGACGTCGAGTCGACGGGACAGCACCGTGCCTAGAGACCAGCAAGTCGTGGCGAGAAGGATGAGTGCCGTCCCGGGAATACTCCCATGCAGATCGCGGCCCATGAGCATGACGGCGGCGCCGACGGCGCCGACACCGATGGCGAGCCATTCCCCACCGCGCGGCCACTGGCCGAGTGCGCCGCTCCACAGCGCCGTGGCCAGAGGCATGACGCTGATGAGGGCGACGGTGGCGCCAGAGCTCACCCAGCGCTCGGCTACCGTCACTCCGCCGTTGCCCACGACCAGCAGCAAGAGTCCGAGCAGCGCGGCGTTGCGCCACTGCCTCGGGGTCGGCAGCCGTTGCGCTCGGAGCATTTGCGCGATCATCAGGGCGCCGCCCGCGACCATGAAGCGCGTTCCCACCAGGAAGAGAGGCGCGATTCCCCCGACGCCCACTTTGATTGCGAAGTATGTCGTGCCCCAGATGATGTACACCGCCAGGAGGCATGCCCCGATCATCCAAGGCGAGGTCCTCTGCGCGGCTACACTTCCCGACATGGCGGCTCCTCATGCTACCGGGCTTCAATGATAGATCCGCGGTGGTGGATTTGCCTTGCCTTATATAAGATATCGCTGCAATTGGTCTTTATTCTAAAGCTGTAACACCGTCGAAACTTTCATTATGGATGCACTGGATCTCAAGATTCTTGCGCGGCTGGATGCCGATGCACGCCGTCCTTACGCCGAGATCGCCCGCGAGCTCGGCGTGTCGCAGCCGACGGTCGCCGATCGGATCCGGCGGCTCGAGACCCGCGGTATCGTCCGCGGCGCGATGCTCTGCGTGGATCATGCGCGCCTGGGTTTCAACATCAGCGCCTTCGTACGGCTGCGCGCGAAGCCGACGCAGAAGCGCGCTCTCGGCGAGATCGCGCGCGCGATGCCGCAGGTCATCGAGATGCACAGTGTGACCGGCGATGACTGCATGGTCGCTCGAGTGGTCGCCCGTTCGGTGACGGAGCTCGCCGAGATTCTGCAGCGGCTGACGGTGGCTGCCGATTCGAGCACCTCGGTGCTGCTCGAAACCATCATTCCGTTGCGCAATCCTCTCCCGCCTCAACCTCTCGCCGGCGCCGTCGTTCCGCCCGTAAGGCGCACGAAGCGCAAGACGCGGCCGCGCGCGTGAGCGCAGAGCCTGCCACAGCGCAGCGCGGCTCTCAGCGCGAGGACGGGCTCGACGCCGCGACCGGCCGCAAGATCACGACCGGAATTTGCCGCTCGGTCTTGGTCTGGTATTGCGCGTAGGGCGCATAGATTTCCACCATTTTGGGCCATAGTGCGAGGCGCTCCTCGGGGTTGGCCGTGCGCGCCAGCGCCGCGAACTTCTGCGCCTTTACTTGAACGCGAACTTGCGGATTGGCGTCCAGGTTCAAGTACCAGGCCGGATGCGCCGGTGCGCCCCCTTTCGAGGCGACCACCACGTAATCCGGTCCGGATCGGCCGAAGATGAGCGGCATGGTCATGGGTTTGCCGGATTTTCGTCCGATGGTCGTCAGCAGCAACGTGGGTACCAGACCCGTTCCGCCGCCGAGGCTCGCGTCCCACAGATAGCCGTCCTCGCCGTCGGTCGCGATATAGCGGGCGAGATGATCCTTGATCCAATCGGGAAGGCCGACGGGTTTTTTCGCCTCGTTCATGGGTATTTCCTCGGCACCGGACTCGCGCCGCGGCGCGGCGCCATGTGAATATAAGGGGTGATCGTACATCTCATCGACGGCACCTACGAGTTGTTTCGCCATTTCTACGGGCTGCGGCGTTTCACGCAGGGCGTCGACCGGCCGTTCGGCGCCGTGGTCGGGGTGCTCAATGGTGTTCTGCAAATGATCGAGCAGGGTGCGACGCACCTGGGCGTGGCCACCGACCACGTGATCGAATCCTTCCGCAACGAGCTGTGGAGCGGCTACAAGACGGGCGAGGGGATCGAGCCGACGCTGCGCGCGCAGTTTCAGCCTCTCGAGGATGCACTCGCCGCGATGGGTGTCGCGGTGTGGCCGATGATCGAGCTCGAGGCCGACGATGCGCTCGCCTCGGCGGCGGCGCTCGCCGCGGCCGATGCTCGGGTGCAGAAGGTCTCGATCTGGACGCCGGACAAGGATCTCGCGCAGTGCGTGCGCGCCGAGCGCGTCGTGCAGGTGGATCGCAGGGCGAACAGCATTCGCGACGCGGCGGGCGTGCGCGCCAAATTCGGCGTCGGGCCCGAATGGATTCCGGATTATCTGGCGCTGGTGGGCGACAGTGCGGACGGTTACCCGGGGCTTGCGGGTATCGGCCCCAAGGGGGCAGCGCGGCTCATCGATCGTTACGGGACCATCGAGGAGTTTCCGGCTGAAGTGTTGGGCGAGCGCCGGGAGCTTGCGCTTCTGTTCAAGCGGCTTGCGACGCTGCGGAGCGATGCGCCCCTGTTCGCACGCGTCGAGGAGCTCGAGTGGCAAGGTCCTACGGAGTGCTTCGCGCAGCTCTCGGCACAGTTCGGCGATGCGCGCCTGCTCGGACGCGTCCACAAGGCGCGCATGTCTGCCGAGAATAAAGACAAGTAAGTTAATATACTAGGAATCATATCTCGAAAAGACATTGCTTCATATTGTGCGTCTCGCCGGGACCGTGCGAGCTTATGCTGTGCATCCGCATTTCTGATGATGGGTGCGCGATCGCGTTGTTATGATCGCGGGGGAGACGCATGGATATTCACGAGTATCAGGCCAAGGAGTTGCTGTCCGCGTTCGGGGTGAACGTGCCGCGCGGCAGCGTTGCCTATAGCCCCGAACAGGCGGTCTACGTCGCGACGGAGCTGGGCGGCTGGCACTGGGCCATCAAGGCGCAGATCCACGCCGGCGGCCGCGGCAAGGCAGGCGGCGTCAAGCTCTGCCGCACCTACCAGGAGGTGGCCGCCGCCGCGAAGGGCATGCTCGGCTCGGTGCTGGTCACTGCGCAGACCGGACCTGCAGGCAAGGCCGTGCACCGCCTGTATGTGGAGAAGGCGGAGCCCTACGTGCGCGCGCTCTACCTCGGGTTCGTGCTCGATCGCAAGATCGAGCGCATTCGCGTCATTGCCTCCGCCGAGGGCGGCGTGGAGATCGAGGAGATCGCAGCGAGCCGGCCCGAGACCATTCTGCAGCAGCAGGTCGATCCCGCCGTCGGACTGCAGTCCTTCCAGGCGCGCGAACTCGCCTTCGGGCTCGGCCTCAACATCAAGCAGGTGAGTCAGGCGGTGACCACGATCATGGGCTGCTATCGCGCGTTTCGCGATCTCGATGCGACCATGGTCGAGATCAACCCGCTGGTGGTCACCAAGGATGACCGCGTGCTCGCGCTCGATGCCAAGATGTCGTTCGATGACAATGCGATGTTCCGGCGGCCGCGGGTGACCGAGATGCGCGATGCCGCCGAGGAAGACCCGCGCGAGACGCAGGCCGCCGAGCTCGGCCTCAACTACGTCGGGCTCGCGGGCGATATCGGCTGCATCATCAACGGAGCGGGCCTCGCGATGGCGACCATGGACGTCATCAAGCACGCGGGCGGCGAGCCTGCCAATTTCCTCGATATCGGCGGGGGCGCCTCGCCCGAGCGCGTGGCGGCGGCGTTCAATCTCGTGCTCTCCGATCGGAACGTCAAAGCGATCCTCGTCAACATCTTTGCCGGCATCAACCGCTGCGATTGGGTCGCGCAAGGGGTCGTGCAGGCTGCGAAGGGCTTGCGCGTGCCGCTGGTCGTGCGCCTTGCCGGTACCAATGTGGAGGAGGGCAGGCGCATCATCGAGGGCTGTGGGCTGCCCATCATCTCGGCCGATACGCTGGCGGATGCAGCCGACAAGGCCGTGGCTGCCTCGCGTGGAGAAAGGTTGCGATGAGCATCTTGATCGACGAGACCACGCGCGTGATCGTGCAGGGATTCACCGGCGACAAGGCCACGTTCCACGCCAAGGAAATGATCGCCTACGGCACCCAAGTGGTGGGCGGCGTGACGCCGGGCAAGGGCGGGCAGACGCACCTCGATAGGCCGGTCTTCAACACGGTGAAGGATGCGGTCAAGGCTTGCGGTGCGGAAGCGAGTCTCGCCTTCGTGCCGCCGCCCTTTGCGGCGGATGCGCTGATGGAGGCGGCCGATGCCGGATTGCGGCTCGTGTGCATCATCACCGACGGCATACCGGCGCAGGACATGATGCGCGTCAAGCGTTACCTGCGGCGTTATCCGAAAGCCCAACGCACCATGATCGTCGGGCCGAATTGCGCCGGCATCGTCAGCGCCGGCAGGGCCATGCTCGGCATCATGCCCGGCCATATCTACATTCGCGGCAACGTCGGCATCGTCTCGCGCTCGGGAACGCTTGGATACGAGGCGGCCGCGCAGATGAAGGGCCTCGGCATCGGCGTCACCACGAGCGTGGGCATCGGCGGAGACCCCATCAACGGCAGCTCCTTTCTGGACCATCTGATGCTGTTCGAGCAGGACGCCGAGACGCACGCGGTGGTCATCATCGGCGAGATCGGTGGACCGCAGGAAGCGGAGGCGGCCAAATGGGTCAAGGAGAACATGACCAAGCCGGTGGTCGGCTATGTGGCGGGGCTCACTGCGCCCAAGGGCCGACGCATGGGACACGCGGGCGCGATCATTTCGGCCGAGGGCGACAGCGCCGCCGAGAAGACCGAGCTCATGAAGGGCTACGGGCTGCTCGTGGCGCCGAGCGCGGCCCAGCTAGGCGCCACCGCTGCTCTGGCCTTGCGCAGGGCGCGGCTCTAG